>Ga0208827_1000206_pt1 | contig 35726 bp, 34 predicted proteins | sample Sb_taG_5_FD_187709 | JGI IMG/M metagenome (GOLD analysis project Ga0208827, IMG submission 187709) | Peat soil microbial communities from Weissenstadt, Germany - Sb_50d_8_FC metaG (SPAdes) (version 2) | ecosystem: Environmental > Terrestrial > Soil > Wetlands > Peat | place: Germany... | reverse complement strand
TAGGTGCGCTTTGCTGCAGGTCACCAAGTTGCTCACGGTCTTCGACGTATACAACTCAGAGGCGGAAGCCGTCGAATCCTTCCGCAAGGGGGCTTAGCCCGGCCCACGAGTCGGGACTACGATTAGCTCATAATCAAATGATTGACGAATCTCCTCTGCCCAGCTACTTATGGTTTCGTTAGAAACGGCACGATCTGACCGAGAACCCGGCCCAGCTGTACGGATTCAGCGCAGCGGAAAAAGGCCCGACCCACAGAAGCACGACCAGCGTAGCTGGCGGATGACTCGCCACACCAGATAGGATAGAGCTTCTCATGCCCCACATCGAAATGCTGCTTAGGATCTCGGGCATTTTTCGTTTTGAGCCTGTCAACTGTTTTCAGGCGCGATCCTGTTCAGGCAGCAGTTTCGGGCTGCACTGCACGCACTCGAAGTCATGGTGTCGTTTTTGTGTTCTTCCTAGCGCCGTCTACAACTCGCTGGGCGCAGGGGTGCCGCCCACGGTCCAAGCAGCAGGTCGGCTGCGAAAAGGAAGATCAGGACTTGGTTTCCGCGTTGGTAGCCTCGAAGAATACGTCTTGCTGTCGGTGTGCGAAGCGCAGAGCCGATATTCGTGACCGCTATCATCCACTTCCAAGTAGTCGGCCACTTGCTCGCGGCCTTTGCGGTCACACAACACGGTCGCGTTTAGCGGATGGTGAAGCTGGAAGAATTCCATGGCGTAGAATTTTACGATGACCGACTATGTGGCACAAGCGGTTCAGTAGAAGCTACGATTTTCCCATCACCGCATGTTCTTCATCACACTGGGGCTGATGGCGAGGCGTTTTTTCGCGTGCCGTTGTGCGACGCTATGAGCACTGAGTTACTTTGCTTGACAGCCCTGAGGAGTCACCTGAGAATGAAGTCGTGCTGCAGTCACTGAGTGAAAAGCTCGCGGGAATAGTCTTGCCCGACTCTGAAGGACGGCCTGTCAGACTCGGCTCCATCTGGGCCAACCAGCCCGCAGTGATCGCCTTCCTTCGCCACTACGGATGAATTTTCTGCCGCGAGCACATCGCGCAGTTGCGCGACCACGAACAGGCATTCCGCGATAAAGGCGCTCGGCTGGCCGCCATCGGCTTGGGCGACGCACACTATGCCCAAGTCTTTTGCGAGGAGTCTGGAATCAAGTTCCCACTTCTGGTTGATGCCGAGCGGCAGGCATATCGTGCTGCGGGTCTCCTGAACGGCTCGCTCTTTCATATTTTTCGCCGGGATAATTCATTGGCACGGAAAAGAGCCCGTACAGCCGGACACCGGCAACACAAGCTGGGCAGAAATCCGTTTCAGCTTGGGGGAAGCTTCGTTTTCGGCCCCGGCAATATCGACTTGTACATGCACGTCAGCCAGACTTTCGGGGACAACGCTCCGACAGCCGATTTACTGGCCGCGATTCCGTGAATCAAGCTTGAGTTCATGGATTTTATGACCGGATGCGGACGGGGAAAGCGAAGCAACCGTACTGTTTTGAAGTCAACGCAAGGGAGTTGTTCGCGTTCGCGGGAATCTGGATCGCTGGAAGGATGGAAGCGGCAACGCGGTAGAAACGTGCTCGATTCTGACCACGACTCCGAATGCCGTGGCCTCAGCGATCCACGACCGAATGCCTGTGATCCTCGACCGCGAGAGCTATGATTTGTGGCTCGATCCCGGCATGACCGACGTGCAGGTCGTCTCGGAACTGCTGAAGCCCTACGATGCTCGTTCGATGCGGTGTTACCTTCAACAAGTTCTCCGCTCAAGTGACGGGGAGAAAGAAAAAACAAATGAACACGACAACAAGCTTAGATAGTTCGACTTTGAGAAGGAATTCGCTGCTCTTCTGGTGCACTCTCGTGATACCGGTAGCTATCATCGGAATCGGCATCAACTTCATACTCAACCCGGTTGGGGCCTCAACTGCCTACGGCATTCCGATCCACGACCCCGCCGCCTTTCCTTTTATGTGGGTCAAGGGAATTCGCGACATCTTTTCGGGTCTCGTAGTCCTGTCGTTCCTCTGGAGGGGAGACCGGCGCACCACCGCAATACTCTTCGCCATTGCAATTTTCATCCCGTTCGGCGATGGGCTGGTCATACTGAGCCATCTTGGCTTCGCGCCGCCCATCTATATTCACTGGGGAACAGCGCTTTACATGATGATCGTTGCCGCGTTTCTTCTGAGAAGGAAGGCCGCCTGACTTATGCCTGTGGGTGTAGCTTAGGGAGGAACTCATGATGGAATACCTGAATGTCGTTGCGATCATTGTCGCTGGATTGATGGTTGGGAGGCATGCCTACCCGGTAAGCAGTCGCGTCAATCATGTGGGCAACGACGACGAGAAGTGCTCCGCGCCAGTGGAGCTTGCCCAGATTCAGAATCGTCTTTTTCCCTAGTCCAGACTCCTTCCATTAGCCTGCCGACCATCGGCATGCCTGCCGAAACACGGCAACGCGGGACTCCCTCGTTGGCGGTTGTGCTTGGTTTTCCTAGCCTTTCGGTTGTTCGCCTTCGGGTACCAACGTGCTGCTGCAATCCCTGCATGGAATGCACGCCAACGATCACAGGTCATTGTGATTGGACGCATAAATTCCTGCTCTCGGCTGGCATCTTGGTCTGTTTGATCTGCTCGCCTGTCGGCACGCCTGCTGCAGATTCAGCGATCTGCCATAATGTTCCAGAGCTACGCCTCTCAAGGACAACTTCATGGCTGAATCTCGCGTAATCAATACGCGTTACGCACTCAAGCCCGAAATTCGGTCAGGCGGCACTGCTGATGTTTATAGGGCTTACGACATTCGCGAATGTACTGACGTCGCAGTGAAGTTGTTCCGAAAAGGCGACCTTGAAGACGACGTTTTGCACGAGGCTTACGATCGCGAAGTCCGCGCCCTCCGAGCACTGCGCCACCCCCATATCGTCGAATTGAAAGACGAAGGAGTTGATTCGGCTACTGGCAGACGATTTCTAGTGCTGGAGTGGATGCAGTCAGATCTTTCAGCCGCGGCTTTGAAGTCCGCGGCTCAAGGCTGGGACTCATTCTATACGGAGATAGGTAGGCCACTCCTGAAAGCCTTGGCATTCGCCCATTCGAGGCAGGTTATCCACCGGGATGTGAAGCCAAAGAACGTCCTGCTTGATGACGATGGAGTACCGAAGCTCGCGGATTTTGGAATTTCCAAGATTAAGACTTGGCTAGAACCGGGTCTTACGCTAAATGAATTCGTTTCTCGTCCTTTTTGCCCGCCAGAACTCGACGATGGATCTTTTACCGCAACCCGAGATGTCTTTGGCTTCGGCGCACTAGCCGTGCAGTGTTTACACGAAAAACCGTTGGTGATCCACGAAGAACTGTTTTCTGCCTTGGACGATATCGATGTCCCGCAGGACGTTTACGGCGTGTTGAAAAAAGCTCTATCGGTTCAACCGGCCGAGCGACAACTGAACGCCGCGGTGCTTTTGTGTGAGTTAGAAGCGATACAGGCTCCTCGTGACTCTACTTGGATCGAACGGCAGGATGTTTATCTCGAACTCTCCAGCGCAGCGGTCGAGAAGTTACGTCGTGAGTTTCCGGGAAAATCAAAAGACGACCTGACAGCCTTTGTCATTCAGGATTTGAATACCGGATGTGGAGTTTTGCCCTTCTACAGCAACGACCCTGATTCGACAGAACAATTTCAGCTTTACGGAGCCTCGATCTCATGCCACGTTGCAGTACATCGTGTTTTCGATGGTCAACTTGTCGTCATCAACGCCAGTAGACTATCGAGCAGCCTGCTCGAAGAAAAGCGCCAGCGAGCCTTTCAGCCTCCGTTGCGATTTCGAGTCGGACGAGCCCAGAGCAACGAAAAGGCGCGAGCAATATTACTGAACATCAAGCAAGGCCTTGAAGAGCATGAAGCAGAACTGCGAGCGCGAGAGGCTGCCTTTCAGGAGCAAGAACTGTTTAGGACATGGGATGCCGTCCTGAAGATGAAACGAGAGCTAGAGCGCCAAAAAGAGCAGCCGCTTCGCTATCGAGGTTATAACGTCAGCGAAAATCGAGTTTTGTTCCATCTTCTGGCTGCCCCTGAAGAGGATGTCATTACGCAGTTACGTCAGGTTAGCGATGGACACCGCACATTGGTCACCGGTGAAGTCGGCGAGATAGACGGAACCAAGCTCACGTTATTCGTTGACCGACATGTCTCGGACGAGCTGCCGATCAATGGAGAATTAGTCATCGACAATTGGGCTGGACGTGAGGCGATACGCCGCCAAAAGGATGCGCTTGATGCGATTCGCTATGACCGTTCTGTTCGCGCTGACCTAAGACTCTTACTCGTACATCCCGATCGAACGCAATCTCCTCAGGACTCCCGCGAACTCATATTCTTCGACACAGAGTTAGACGATGCAAAGCGCGAAGCGGTCGCCAAGGCAGTGGGCACAACCGACTTCCTCGTTGTCAAAGGGCCGCCGGGCACAGGGAAAACAACCTTCATAACAGAGGTCATCCGCCAAACTCTCGCGGAGAATCCTCGCGCTCGCATTTTACTGACATCCCAGACGCATGTAGCGCTGGACAATGCCGTAGAGAGGCTCGGACGGGGAGAAACACCGTTCCGCATAGTGCGTGTCGGCAAATCAGACAATCCGCGATCTCTAAAGAAGTTGAAACATTGTTGCTTGATAATCAGATGGAAACCTGGCGCAACGAAGTCCTCGACCGTGGGCGTGAGTATTTGAAGCGCTGGGCAACAGAGAACGGCATTTCCCGGCAGCACTTTCAGACGGCAACCTTATTGCGTCAGCTGAGTAGCACAATCACACAATCAGCAGACTTGTCATCAGATCAAGCGCGTCTGGAGAAGGACATTGCTGAGTTACGCGATACCTCCGCAACAGCAAGGGATGTGGAAGCGAATCAAGAAGGCTTTGATGATCTAGTCCAGTTGGAAGCGGATCTTGCACGAGTGAGGAAGTTGGTCGATCAGGTTACGAAGGAAAAGAAGAAGCTCGCGTCAACGCTTCGCACACTGGAGCCTGAGAACGCAGCGGAGTTGCTTAACCTCTCTCCACAAGAACTCGACACTTGGGCTGAAACATATCTTCCTGACTCTCCGGCTGCACGGCGATTCAAGGAACTTGTGAAAGTACACGGAGATTGGGAAACCCGCTTCGGACGGGTGAGTGATTTCGAAGCTGCGTTGATCTCGGCCTCACAAGTCGTGGCTGGCACGTGCGTGGGCGTTGCTGCAATTCGTTCACTGGGCGATATCGATTTCGAGCTCTGCATTGTCGATGAGGCATCAAAAGCAACTCCCACAGAGACGCTTGTGCCACTTTCGCGTGCGCGGCGGTGGATATTGGTTGGGGATAGCAAGCAATTGCCCCCTTTCCTCGACGAGGGATTACACGATAAGACGCTACTCGAAGCACACAACCTTGATGAAGCGGCGGTCACGGCAACTCTTTTTACGCGCCTGCAGGATTTATTGCCTGCTGTGTGTACAGCCGCTCTATCCATCCAGCATCGCATGGTGCCAGAAATCGGGAATCTGATCGCCGACTGCTTTTACCCCGGAGAACTGCAGAGCGCACCCAAGAAGTGGGACAACACATTCCAGAATATCTTGCCGAAGCCGGTGGTATGGTTGACTACCGCACATTCGTTGAACAGACACCAAGCGTCGTCTGGTCTTAGCTTCACGAATCCCTGCGAAGCTCGGATGATTTATGACCTGTTAGTACGGATGAACGGGATCGCGGAGTCGAAAGGTGGCAGTTGGACTGTTTTGATAATAACTGGATACGCTGAGCAGAAGCAGTTTCTCGGTAGGATGTTGGCGGGAACATTGTCACAGCTACATGCCCTACACATCGAATGCAACACCGTCGACGCAGTTCAGGGAAGAGAAGCTGACATCGCAATATACTCAGTAACGCGGTCGAATCCCGAAGGCAACCTGGGATTTTTGAAAGAGACACGCAGGCTAAATGTGGCGCTATCTCGTGGACGCCAGTATCTGATTCTTGTCGGAGATCACTATTTTTGTCGTACAGCATCCGGCGAAAACCCATTCAGGCGGATTGTTGAGTACGTTGAAGACAACCCTACTTCATGTGCATTGCGGGAATATAAGAATTGACGACCGAAGAGATCATCAAACGATATCAGCAGCGCAGTGGCTACAGGCTGGCAGATTATGCTGAGGTAGCATTACCAATTTATTCTATCAATGTACAAGCTCTAACGATGGCGCACCGGCGCCTTCCACCGATTGAGGAATTCGTTCTGCGATGCCTGTCAATGAATATCCGCTCAGCAGCCGAGTTGTCGCATTTCCTTGGGCTTGAAGATCAGGTTATAAAGTCAGCATTGGCGGGATTGGCACAAACGGACAGCATCGCGCTTACCGCGCCGCGAGGCAAGCAGACCTGGACTCTTACAAGTAAAGGTAAAGCGACGATCGAAACAGCGGAAATGGTGATTCCAGAGGAACGGACGATCCCGATTCATTTTGATGCGCTAACACGCAAGCCAACTTTGTACCGTTTCCAACGACCGTTGAAGCATCGAGAGCTTGAGGACGAAGGCCTCATCGAAATTGACCAGATTCCTCCCAAACGACCGCAGCTACTTGACATAACACCGTTCGGCATCGAGCGTGTAATCCGCAAATTTCGCGCAGAGTCAGAGGAGAGCCGCGATGTACTCGCAATTAGATCTCTTGAGAACATCAAGCGTTTGTACATTCGGGCCATCGCTCTGCTTTTCAAGAGTACCTAAGCTGATGATCGGCAGATTGCATTTGTAGTCGACGGAAAGCTGTCTCGCGATCATGAAATGGCCTTTGCGGATTCAGCAGGGTTCCGGCGCCTAGCGCAATCTTTTCGGCCTGAAGCAGCCGAACAGCAGGAACTTGCAACCGCCGCACAGCCGATCGACGCCGTTTCAGCTGGGACGGATGAAGCGATTCACGAAGCTACTGTCGCAGCGGAAACGACTGCGGCAGAGACAGCACACGCACTGGACTTGAACGAAAATCCGGACGAACGAGATGCTTTACGTGAAAAACTGCGAGCAGCAGAACAAGAACTCTCCAAATTGCGAGATGAGGCACGACGGGTCGAGGTGCGGAATCTGTATGTGTTGGATCACCCGCCCCTTCTGGACGATGCTACGAATAATTGCCGTGAACGACTTATGATCATCTCGCCATGGATACGTGCAGATATAGTCACAAAGGACTTTACCCAGAAGCTGGAACAGCTTTTGCGAAAAAATGTGGCGGTGTACATAGGCTACGGCATCGCTGAGGAAGCGAAAACAAAAGCTCGGGCGAAGGATGTGGCTGCAATCGAAGGTCTTAGGAAACTAAAGGACAAGTACCTAAACTTTCGCTTCGTCCGATTTGGCAATACGCACGCAAAGGTGCTGATCAAAGATCACGATTTCGCGGCCGTCACCAGTTTCAACTGGCTATCTTTTAAGGGCGACCCGAATCGACCTCTTCGGGACGAGCAGGGCACTCTGCATCAGAGCCGGGAGAACGTTGACCAGAAATTCGCTGAACTGCTGCCGCGATTTGACAGTCAGCGATCCGATCCATCTACGTCGGCAGGACAGCCGAGCGGATGACGACTTTCTCCACCGTAGACTACGTTGAAGAGAATCTCCCTTCATGTTTCCGACGCTCAAGGGAACCACGCTGACCCCTATCCCCCTATCGAATCCCAACCGATTATTTACTGGTCTGGAAGGTATACTGGCTGACCATCTTCAGCCGAGGCGAAACAGGGGGCGAAAGGCCGCATAAAATGAAGTTGCCGCAGATACCCTTTCGAACCACCTGATTGGCGAGGGCTTGGGAAAGCCCGAAATCACGGGATTTGCCCTTTCCTGCATCATTCGGTGTGCCCCTCGTTGACTCAGCTTCCTCACATCCTTACTATTGCAGCCTGAGTCCCAGCGCCCACCGATGATTGGTCAAACCATCTCGCACTACCGCATCGTCGAAAAGCTCGGCGGCGGTGGTATGGGTGTTGTCTATAAGGCGGAAGACACCCGCCTCCATCGTTTTGTAGCCCTCAAGTTCTTGCCCGATGAAGTTGCTCGCGACCCGCAGGCATTGGCTCGCTTTCGACGCGAAGCGCAAGCCGCTTCCGCACTGAATCACCCCAATATTTGCACGATTCACGACATTGGCGAGGAGAACGGACAGGCGTTCATCGCCATGGAGTTTCTCGACGGCCAGACGCTGAGGCACCGCATTGCTGGCCGACCGCTGGAAACCGAGTTGATTCTCTCGCTGGCCATCGAGATTGCGGACGCACTGGACGCGGCTCACTCCGAAGGCATCGTCCACCGGGACATCAAGCCCGCAAACGTCTTTGTCACCAAGCGCGGACACGCCAAGATTCTGGACTTCGGGCTGGCGAAGGTCAGTCTTGCAGGCAGTTCTTCGAGCAAGATTGCTTCTCTTAACACGCAGACATTGGACGCGGAGCATCTGACCAGTCCGGGCACAATGGTGGGAACGGTAGCGTATATGTCGCCGGAGCAGGTGCGGGCTAAAGAGTTGGATGCGCGTACCGACCTCTTCTCGTTTGGGGCGGTGCTGTACGAGATGACGACAGGCAATTTGCCGTTCCGCGGAGAAAGTTCGGCGATGATCTGTGAAGCCATCGTGAACCGCGCCCCGGTGGCCGTGGTGCGTCTGAATCCCGATGTGCCGCCCAAGCTCGAAGACATTATCAACAAGGCGCTGGAGAAAGATCGCAATCTACGCTACCAGCACGCAGCCGACATGCGAACCGATTTGCAGCGGCTGAAGCGAGATACAGATACGGAACGAGCCCTGGCTGCGAGTTCCGGCACGGTGGCGGTCGCACAGGAAAGCGGCTCTCAGGTTGCCGCGCAACCGCAGTCGCCAGCATCCGGCTCCTCCCCTGCGCTTGCTCCGTCTCCGTTATCGAGCGCCGTATCTGTGGGCAAACCGCCTACGGCTTCGATACAGAACCGTTCCCGCCGCGGAAAGATCGCCGCACTACTTGCCGCGGCGGTCGTGGTGCTGGCCGCTCTTTTTTGGTTCGTCAAGCAGCGCTCCGCACCGGTTGTGGTTACCGCCAGTCAAAGAACCGTCGCCGTTCTTCCTTTGCAGAATCTGGGCTCCGATAAGGATGTGGATTTTCTGCGCCTTGCTCTAGCCGACGAAATCGCAACCGCGCTCAGTTACGTTCGCTCCCTATCGATCCGCCCGTTCGCTACCACCAGCAAGTACGACTCTCCCACCCTCGACTTGCAAGAAGCCGGCCGCGCCATGCACGTGACGGACGTCGTCACCGGACACTATATGAAAGAAGGCGACCAGCTTCAGATTACTCTGGAAGCCGTGGACGTAGCGGACAACCGCACACTTTGGCGCGACACCATGACCGTCTCCGCTCCCGACATGATTGCCATGCGGAGCCAGATCACGGCGAGAGTTCGCCAAGGGCTGGTTCCCGCTCTTGGCGCCGGAACGGATTCAGGGGAAACTGGCACACATCCCAAAAACGAAGAGGCCTACGACCTCTACCTGCGAAGCGTCTCGCTGCCGCATGATCCTCTTCCTAACAAAGATGCGATCGCCATGTTGGAGCGCGCCGTAGGACTCGACCCCACTTACGCTCCCGCCTGGGGCGCTCTGGGACAACGCTACAGTTACGATTCGGCTTATTCGAACGGCGGCGAGGCCATGTTTCAGCGCTCAAACGCCGCCCTTGAACGAGCGGTGGCACTGGATCCAAACCTCGTCAGCGCAGCGCGTTGGCTGGTCACGAATCAGGTCGAAAGAGGACAGTTAGGAAAAGCCTACATGGACGCCAAAGGGCTGGTAGAGCGGCATCCCGAAAACGCCCTGGCCCACTTCGCTCTGGCCTATGTCCTGCGCTACGGGGGAGCAACCGAGGAATCTGCGCACCAGTGCGACGCCGCCCTGTCCCTGGATCGGGGCAACTTTCAGTTACGCTCGTGTTCGTTTACTTTCGACCAACTGGGGAACTACGCGCGAGCAATGGATTTTCTCCAGCTCGATGCCGGATCGACATGGGCATCGTCGAACCTGATACGGCATTACATTCGCGAGGGAAAATTGGCGCAAGCGCGGGACACAATTCAGAAACATGCCGATGACCGGTTTTCCCAGATGATGACGGCGTGCATCGATTCCCCATCGTCCGCCAATGCGGCCAACCTCGCCCGGGAATTCGCAGCCAGAGAGTTAGCCGATCCTGACGCCGAAGTCCGATACGTAGTCGCACCTGACCTCGTTTTCTGCGGTCAGAAGGACCTCGCTCTGAGTCTGCTCAAGAGCTCGATCGTCGCGGGACACTATTGCGCCTACAATGGCCTGCAGAATGACTCTGCGTTCGCGACCCTGCGAGGCACGCCTGAGTTCACTCAGCTGCTCACCGCCGCGAAACAGTGCCAGTCCGATTTCCTTTCCGAGAGATCTCAAGCTGCACACTGAATTGCCCTGAGCACGCCCCCCGACATCCCCATCCTGAAAGAAGCCAATGCGGAGTACGCGAAGATGCAATAGCGCCTTTCGACCCATCACGGGGCACCGAACGAGTTTGGTAATACATCCCTCCCCGCCTTGCCCAAGTAACATTCCGTGAACGAGGCTGCTCTCGCGGCAAAGTCCACTGGGAGTCCCAGCATCGCACTAGACTGGGGTCCATGAAGAAAAATTTCGTCGGTCACAGTCCGCCTCGTCTGGAAATTCTCTTGCTACGATTTCTTCTTCGCCTTCGCTTTCGCCCACCTTGCTCGTTGTGCAGCGGCAATCTTCCGACGCGCAGCAGCCGACATGGTGTGACCCTTCCTGCGACCCTGACCTCTGGAGTTCAAGTTCCCCAAGGCGGCGAGCGCGGCGTCGATTTGATCCATCTGCCTCTGTGCGCGTTGACGTTCCGTCCCCAACTCCAGACATGTGCGCCATCGATCCTCCTCGGTTGGCGATGATAGCAGACTAGTGTCATGCTCGTGCCCGAACGACTCGGATTTCAATAGAGAACGTCCGCGAGGAGCACCGCTGAAATTGTGGAGCCAAATGGAGCCAAGCCAGGTGGGACGATGTCGTTAAGGGCTTGCGAACTATGGTGGCCAGGGACGGAGTTGAACCGCCGACGCCAGCCTTTTCAGGGCTGTAGTCGCCCGAGCCTAAGTAGTTGCAATCCTTACCTTTATCGTCGTTCGTACACCCATTCTGACCGGAGTTATTGGACCCACAACGGACCCAACAATCAGACCCATGCGGATGTCGGAGTTCGCCTAGATTCTGATCGCGCAAACGGGAGCTTGGTTGTGAAGAAGATGAGCATTATTAAGGACAGAACAATCCAGGGAAGACCGTGAAGGCTTCAGGTGTGATCTCTATGCCTTCAGTTCCGCCATCTCAGCAGTGTAGGAGGAGGAACGTCGCGACTCTAGGGGCCCAACGTACAAACAGCTCGCGTGAATCTGGAGTTTTGCGTTTCTTTCATGCTATGTAGCCACAAGTAGCACGAAGAAGCTATTCCGCGTCGACATGCAATGGTGACAAGCGCAGCTCAATGCGTGTTGCAAGGTTCTGAGTCGTTATCTCGCGGCGATGCATCCAAACACTATCAGCTAAGTTTGATTCACCCGCAGTTGAAAGACCGGTTCCGCCAACCAGCGTCACCCCTTCTCACCAGCAGCGATTCTTCTCAGCAGAAAACCAAAATGGAAGTAGGAATATCAATGGAACAAGGAACAGTGAAGTGGTTTAACGACGCCAAAGGCTACGGCTTCATCAGCCGTCAAAATGGCGAAGACGTTTTCGTGCATTTCTCCGCTATTCAAGCTGGCGGATTCAAGAGCCTGCAAGAAGGCCAAACCGTGCAGTTCGACGTGACCAAGGGGCCCAAGGGCTGGCAAGCGGAGAACGTTACCGCTGTCTAAGGGTACGACGCTCTCTAAGCGATAACAAAATACCCGAGATTCGAAAGGATCTCGGGCATTTTTCGTTTTGAGCGTGCGAACTGTTTTCAGGCGCGTGAAACTTGCCAAACAAGTTCACTCGCACCCCATCAGGGATGCTTCACGAAGCGCAGCGACGCAGAATTCATGCAGTAGCGAAGGTGCGTGGGCTCGGGGCCGTCGTCGAAGACGTGGCCTAGGTGGGCATCGCATTCCGTACAGGAAACCGCGGTGCGAACCATGCCATAAGTTGTATCGCGGATCTCGCGGACGTTCTCGGCGGCAATGGGCGCCCAGAAACTGGGCCAGCCGGTGCCGGAGTCGAATTTGGTGACCGAGTCGAACAGCGCATTGTCACAGCAGATGCAGCGGTAGATTCCTTTGTCGTGCTGGTTCCAGTATTTGCCGGAGAAGGCGATTTCGGTATCGGCGTTGCGCGTGATGTCGAAGACTCCGGAAGAGAGTTGTTTGCGCCATTCGGCTGCGGTCTTAATGACCATGGCGACGCGAACTTTGTTCAACCGCTGCCCGGAGTCAGAGAAGAGAACGATCGTGACTTCTTTGGGCTAGGTGGCCGCGGCAGCCGGGGCTTCCAGAACGTGCGGTTCTTTCCACTGCCAGAACACCAGGCCGCCTATGGCCGCTGCGGCGCTGGTCAAGAAGACACGGCGACGAACGTTTGTGGAGCCTTCGCGGTCGAGATCGGAGTTGAACATAGCTCTCTCCTACTTTCCGGTGTAGAGATCAGGGAACTCCTGGCGAAGGTGCTCGACCTTGGGAGCATCGTTGTACACGATATACGGGTTGTCTGGATGGTGCGCGGCATATTCCTGATGGTAGGCCTCTGCCGGATAAAAGGCCTTCAATGGGACTACCTGGGTCACGATGGCGCGTGGGAAAACCCTGGCCTTTTCGAGTTGTGCAATATACGCCTCGGCGATCCGTTTCTGTTCGTCGCTGCCATAGAAAATGGATGAACGATACTGGGTACCTTCGTCGGGGCCTTGCCGGTTCAACTGCGTGGGGTCGTGGGCCACGGAGAAGAAGACCCGAAGAAGCTGGCCGTAAGTGATTTGCGAAGGATCGTAGGTGATCTTCACAGACTCTGCGTGGCCGGTTTCGCCCGTGCTGACCAGTTCGTATTCTGCGGTCTCGGCTGAGCCTCCAGAGTATCCTGACGTTGCGCTGATCACGCCCTTTACGTGCTGGAACACGGCTTGGATTCCCCAGAAGCAGCCGCCAGCGACAACCGCCGTCTGCTCGGTTTTGGTCTTAGCAATTGGAGCGTCTAAAGCGGGGTTCGGAATGGAGGCACTCGCACGGTCCCCTGCACTGCAGGCAGTTACGCCCGCGAATGTCACTGTCAAGAACATGACAGACAAGCGTGAAAACAAGCTGGACATAACAACTCCTCGTGGCTCTTGGCAAGTCGATTCCGAGCGCCTGATCCTGTTAGAGTCCGCGGAAAGATAAAAGTTTCGCACCTTCTTGATCCGCAATCTCACGGCCGGCGTAACTTTCATTCAGGTTGGACATCAAGGAAGGTGGACATAAACGAGGTGAAAACCATGAAGCTTTCACTTATTTCTGCGATAGCTGCACTTTCAATAACAGCCTTGGGTGTTGACGCAGGGTTCGGAACCTGCACGCGCTGCGGATGGCCGTACTCCAGTGCTGGTTGAACTTTTTACCTCGGAGGGATGTCCAGCCTGTGTAACTTTCTGGCTGCTGGCGCATCCCATGCGCGCCGCCCGCGTTTGGGCGCAAATTCCAAACAAAAAAGGTAGGAGAATCCATGAGGAAGATGATTTGCAGGTTGATAAAGGAGAAAACCGTGAAAACCAATTTGTGTCGCGTCAGCGGAATGCTGGCAATTATGTTCCTCGCGGTCGTGTCGGCGACTGCGGCTGATCACAAACGCGATATGTTCGTGCTGACTAGCACGAATAACGCAAGCGGCAACGATGTAGTTGTGTTCAAGCTGGATACAGCGGGGACGCCTTCGCTATCCTTGGTGGACATGTTGCCGACGGGTGGTAATGGCGGCGCGAGCACTAACGCTGGAGTTCTACAGTTCAGGGACGATCTCGGAGCTGTAGCAAACTACGGATCAAATAGCGTCAGCCAATTGGTGCGGGATGACGGCTCCATCGGCATTGGGCGAACGATAAAGCTGTCGCCTGGCTGCGTGAACCCCGATTCTGTCGCGCTCACCGAGGAACAGCTCTTCGTGGTCGGCACGAAATGCGCCGAGAGTCATGCGTGGCCATCGGGCATGGTTGATGGAGCCGTTGTCGGTCTCGCCGATACTTCGGCTGCGCAGATAGCGGTCGGCAAGACCTGGGCGGCTGTCACCCTGACGTCAGGATCCGTCCTTCAACTGCCGCTCACGCAGCAGGGGGCGCTCAGCGGGGCGAGCACCACCGTAACGCTCCCCAGCAATGCGAACAGCGTCCCGCTCGGAGCCGCGTTCTGGCGAGACATTCTGGGATTCACTCCGGCCCACAGTGTCGATAGCTTCGCTATTGTGGACGAGAACGGGACTGTTTTCCCGATAGCCGACCGACACCGTCATACCCCACTAACGCCCCCTGCTGGGTGGCTAAGGGGCCAGGGAGCGCGTGGTATACGGGCAATTCCCCAGGGCATGCTATCTCGATATTCTTCAGCGACGGACAAGGCGGGACATTTTACAAATCCGTGCCCGTGCCGGGCGTACCGACTGACGTAACAGTTTCTCGTGACCGCAAGTGGCTCGCCGTTATTTACACTGCAGCGGACGGCAGCGGTGGGCGCGTCGCCGTCTTTGCTATCGACACTTACGGCGACCTGTCCCTCGCCGCGACTTCAAGCCCGATCGGTGTTGCCGCCTTCAATGGGGTGGCGATCAGCCAGTAGTGGTTCTCTTCATTTTTTCCCTCAGCCGGCGGGCCTTGCTCGCCGGTCTTTTGGGGTTAGATCAGCGAAAGATAGGAGGCGATGAAGTTGAATCTCAGCTTTGCGTTATTGCTGTTGCCATCTCTGGGAGCATCGCTACTAGGCTTTTCAGTAGCCGAAGCCGCAACCGGTCTGCGCCACCCGCATTTGGGCGCAAATTCCAACAAAAATTAGGAGGATTCCATGAGGAAAATGATTTACAGGCTGATGGGCATGTGTTTCCTGGCAGTATCGCTTGCCGCCTTTGCACAGTCCGGCGACACGATGAAACAGGGTGATCAGATGAAACCCGACAACATGAAAGCTGACAACATGTCGAAAAAGGCAATGACCGTTTCAGGCAAGATCAGCGATGACGGGAAGATGTTCGTGAGCGACAAGGACAACAAGACGTGGACGGTTAGCAATCCAGAAGCCTTAAAGGGTCATGAAGGACATCACGTTACTGTCAAAGCACACGTCGACGCTGCCAAGAACGAGATTCAAGTGTCCTCGGTCAAGATAGCAAAAGACGAGATCAAGGACACTATGAAGAACGACAGTATGAAGAAAGACGAGATGCAGCACTGATCTCTGAGTAGCGCTTTAGGCTGCCCCTCTGGTTGGGCTACATGAGGGGCAGCAATAAGCTGTGATCAAGTCTGAGTTGCAGCCCATGATCTCCCGCACCATAATCTCCCGCACCGAGGTGGTCTGCCTTTTCTCCCCCAGCTCACTCTCGCCACTGCGTGAGCGGCAATGGCTGGTATCGATGTGCTTAACCTTCTTTATTCTAGGCTCGGGTCTTCCGAACCGGAGACTTGAGCTTCAGAATCGGCGGAGGCCAAGGGTGAGATGAGACTCGCGCTCAAGTACTTCCTCATACAGCGCACGCAAGGCGCGTACCCCTGTCGCAGCGCTTCCCGGGCCTGGATTGTCTGAATGTGTGCCTTGTCGTGGATGAAGGGACACCCAGCTGCGTGAAAAGTTTTCCCATCCGCCGAAACCACCACCATCATGTCGGGCGGGACGCCGCTACCAGGTTGCGCATGCTCGGACCGTAAGTCCGGATGGCTAAACACAGAGGAACGACCCAGCTCGAAGCTGCCGGCGACCAGGACTGCCGCGGCTGCGGCGACCATCCATCCGAGAAAGCCTCTCCTGCTACCAGACACACTCTCTTCCAGCCTCCGGTGCAGACGGTAGCTGAATCCCAATGGAACTTCAACCATCCGTTCGTCGCCATACAACTGGATCACGTTGCGCGTGCCGTCGAGCACAGCTGTACAGTGCTTACACGCGCGGAAATGCTCTTCCATGGCAGCGCGCAAACTCGGGTTCACTTCGCCTTCGAGATAGTTCGAAATCTCCCGCCACACTTCTTCGCAGCTGACTACCATGGCTTCGTCCCCTTAACAATAAACAGCTTAGTGCTCCAGCTACCGCTGAACCCCGGCGCGAGCAGATCGCGCAGCATCAGCCGAGCCCGGAGCAAGCGCGTCTTAACCGATGCGGTTGAGATCCCAAGGGCCTTGGCGGTTTCTTCAATGCTCAAGTGCTGCATATCGCGCAGGACAAAAATTTCGCGGTACTTCTCTCCCAGCGAGGCCAACGCTTCGGCCAGCTTCTGCCGGATCTCTTTGCGTTCCAGCGTCTCCGAAGGGATCTCGCGCCAGTCGGCAAAATCGCGGGGAGTATAGTTGCCCTCCTCGTCCTGACGGTCAACGATCGACTCCATAAGGTTGGCGTGTTCTTTTCTTCTCCACATACGCGCCTCGTTGATGGTGATCTGGGTCAGCCAGGTGCTGAACCGCGCCTCGGCACGGAACTGCCGGATGTGCTTAAAAGCTTTCAGCACCGCCTCCTGGGCTACGTCTTCGGCATCCGCCTCATTGCGCAAAATGGCAAAGGCCGTAGAGTACACGCGCCTTTCGTAGGGCCGGATCAACTCGTAGAAAAGATCATGCTCGCCGTTCCGGATACGCTGGATCAGCATCTCTTCGTTGAATGGTTTCGCTGGATGTTCCAGCGAAGTCACTTCTTCCGGCATCGTTCCTCACCGTGGCGCACTGCAGTTACAAACGGTTACTATTCTGATCGGTATTCCGGGTCCTTCTTCCATCCTGTCAAAATGGAGACGAAGTTGTTCCAGCCATGGAGCGCCACCATCACCAGATGTCCGAACACGAACGCCAGCATCGCCCACATGATCAGGAAATGCCACAGCCGTGCCCAGTGGAAGCCGCCCATCATCCACGCCAGCCACGAGAACTGCACCGGTTTCCATACTGCGAAACCCGTCAGCACCGACAGCACGCCCAACGCAATCGCAGAGGTGTACGCATGTTTCTGTAGCGGGTTGTAGGCCTCCCTGGTCGGCGGCTTGGGGCCAAAAAAAAAGTAGTGGCGCACCATCGGCCACACACCAGGGAGATCACGTCGTACAAAGAGCACCTGCTTGTAGTTTCCGCTGAAGATCTGGTAGCCGATATACAGCAGTCCGGTCGCGATGTAGATCCACATGAAGGTGAGGTGCCACTGGAGCGCGCCTCCCAGCCATCCGCCGAGCGCGAAAGCTTTGGGCCAGTTGAGAAGATCCTTTTGTGGGATCTTTGCGCCGAAGCTCGGGAAAGCGCGGAAGATCTGAAGTCCGCTGCCGACCATTACGAACAGCGCTACGGCGTTCACCCAATGGCAGAGGCGAACCACAAAAGGGTGCTCGTACACCGCTTCAGTTGCTTCGCCCGTCTTCACGTCTTCGATTGCTATTGCGCGGGTGGCCATAGTCATCTCTCCGGGCTACAGACCATAGAATTCGGAGTAGCCTTGATCTTCCCAGTAGCCGACCTTTTCCAGTACATGGCTCACTTTGAGGTCGGTGAGGTACTTTGCCTGCTTGTAGCCAATCTTCGTGGGAATGCTCAGACGCAGTGGAGCGCCGTGTTTGCGGGTCAAGGGTCTGCCGTACATTTCGTAGCAGAGCAAAGACTGCGGATGCACGGCGGTGACCATGTCGAGCGACTCGTAGTAGTCATCCGCGCATTCGACGGTCACGAAGCGGGCCGTCGGGTCAGCGCCAATCATCTTCAAGAAGTCGGAGAGGCGCACCCCACCGAACCGGCCAATTACGTCCCATCCCTCGACGCAAACATGCCGTGTGTTTTGCGTGAACTTGGGCAAAGCCTGAATCTGCGCGAGAGTGTAATCACCCGGCTTCTGCACCTCACCCGTCACCGTGAGAGTCCACTTGTCGAAATCCACTTGAGGATCATCTACGTCGTAATCATTAATCGGGAACTTATCGAAAGGGGTCAGGTCGGACTCAGCAAATGTAGGCGCCAAATGGCCGGAGCGGAAGAGCCTCGCCGAGGCCCAATCGCTGAAGCCAAGACCGCCCTTGAGGAGTGGCTTCTGCAGTTGCGGGATGGCAAATGCGCCCAGCGCTACTACCGGTGCGAGTTTCAACAACTCACGTCGGCTGATGGTTTTGAACTTGCGACTGTCGGTTCGTGAGTGCATAATTGCGCTCCGTTGCAGACGACAAGAGACAGAGATTATATGAGATTTGCGAATCAGCAGAAAGTTACAAGGCGACTGAGCTTGTGCCGCAGTGACGGGCATCACATAATGGCTTCGGCTTCCAGCATGTTCATTCTAGTCTGTTGAGCTTCGCTTCCGCGCCGGATTGTGATAAATGACACCAAACCGTCCAGTGGAGGCGCGAAACGCAAGGAACGCAGCTCGGTATGTGATCAAGTTCGTGTCCGACAGAGCAAAGCCGTGAAGTTCTATCGCGATGTGCTCGGTCTCCAACTCAAGTTCGACTCGCCGGGCTGGAGCAAGTTTATGACCGGCGAAACCGCGCAATTGGTCAATCGCCCTAAGGAACTGCTTTTCGCTGTGCCAGAACTTGCTATTCAGCAATGAAGACGTTTGCATCCCTCGTCTTCGGAGTGGGTCGGCCCGGAGCGCAGAAGCAAGCTGGCCGGACGCTCCTCGAACGCCTATAACATCGCTGCCGCCTGCTCGGGCACCACCTCCACGCCGGAGGTGATCTGAAACGCCGGCTTCAGCGAGCGGTACACGGGACACCCTTCCGCGTACAAGTTGTGGACGCGGTCCACGGTTTCGCGGACTTCGTCAGGATTCGCGGCGCGCAGGTGAAACGTCACGTGCACTCGGCGGATGATCAGGACCCTGTCTTCTTCTTCGACTTCACCGCGCACGTCGGCAGTGAGGCGGCCTTCCTTAGCGTTGATCTTGCGCGCATCCAGCGCGCCGGCAAATGTGCCGAGCATTCAACCGCCTAGTCCGGCGATGACGTAGTCGATCGTGGATGCGTGCGACTCGGTGCCAAAACGCGACATGTCCAGACCGTAATGCTTCGCGATCTCGCTGTGTACGCTGAAATAGACGGGCTGAGCCTCGCCGGGCAAGCGCGCGACGCGCAATGGGCCCTTGATGCGCTCGATATGAATGCTAGAAACGTAGACGACGTCGGCCATAAAAACCTCCGCGACAGTGTAGCGCGGGCCTCGGGCTGCCGGGGACTAAGGCAGCCATTGCGTGGATAAGTGTATACCCATCTCGCCTGTTTTCATCCGCTGCCCCCATTGTTTGGCGGGCATCGAGTTCAGGCCGCCTGCGGCTGTCGCGGAAAAACCTGAACGGAGAAATGAAGCTCGTCCCGGCCTAGCGTGAATTGACGGGATATGAGGCAGAGCGTTTTGAAACCGCGCAAAGAATCGCAGCTAGCGCGGCCTTGAGCGGCAGCCGAATGTTTCGAAACATGATCTCGGACACGCGGAGTCCACCCTGGCGTTTTCGCTCATGGATCGAGGCTACACTACTGAAGTCAGAGACAATGGTCGGAGATAATGAAAGAAGACGGAACATGAACCGCCCACTCAATTCGTCGCCACGTCTTGCCCTGTTCTGCCTGTGCGCCCTGCTCGCTTTCTCTGTCGCCTGCAACCGAGGACCATCGCAGCCCGGCGCCGCGAACGGCCAACCCGCTGCCAAGCGCTATTCCCTCAAGGGCAGGGTCATCTCCGTGGACAAGAACGCCGGCACAGCCAACATCGATAACGAACCCATCGCCGGCTTCATGGACGCGATGATCATGCCCTACACCATCAAGCCTTCTTCCACGCTGGATCAACTGCAGCCCGGCGACTCTATCACCGCCGATGTCGTCGTCGAGCCAGACAAGTACTGGCTGGAGAACGTCAAAGTTACCGGGCACTCGAAAGCTCCCGCTGGCACGCCCACCGCGACCGTCCATATCCCGAATCCGGGCGACCCAGTGCCGGACTTCAAACTCATCAACCAGAACGGCAAGCGCATCTCGCTGCATCAGTATCGTGGCCAGACCCTGCTGCTCACGCTCATCTATACGCGCTGCCCGTTCCCCGACTTCTGTCCGCGCGTCAGCCATGAGTTCGCCGCGATCGACGGCCAGGTCCGCGCCGATCCGGCACGCTACGGCAGAACGCACCTGCTCAGCATTAGCTTCGACCCCGCCCACGACACGCCCAAGGTTCTGCGCGCATACGGCTTCTCCTGCGCCGGAAGCAAAGATTCCGCGCTCTTTACGCATTGGGAGTTCTCTACGATTCCGCCAGCCGAGTTACCTAAATTTGCCGATTATTTTGCTCTGACCTACAAGCAAGAAGGCGGTCTGATCACGCATTCGCTCAGCACCGCAGTCATCTCTCCCGACGGAAAGGTATTCAAGTGGTACCACGGCGCCGACTGGCGGGCCTCTGACCTGCTGCAGGACATCGCTGCGGCCGCGCACCCTGCCCCCCCCAGCCCCGCTAGCGAGCGCGCCCCGGCCCACGCACCCGCCCCACCCCGCGCCCCACTCTCACGGCCGCTCTTGCCCCGCTCGCTATCGGCCCCGGGCCCGGCCTTCGGTGGAGGTGTAGGAAAATCCCCTCAGTGCGTATAACCCCGTCAACAAATGACGGCTCTGGCACAAGCGTGCCGAGCCAGAACACCTGCCTTCGATCTCGGTATCTTGAGAGTGGCCGGAGGCCGGTTACAGAGTCGAGCGGATTGCTCGTGGATAGTCGGCAAAGAGAAAAGTGGGGCTTGGCCGATAACTCCGGAGTCGCCCGTCATCCGGAAACCTGCAACGGCGGTTCTTGCGCTTACTCTCTCAAATCAGGCCGGGGCAATACGCGGGTCTAGTACGCATACGCCTTGAGGAACACGGAAACCACCACGTCGTCCGTAAACGGGAGCGGCTTTCACAGATCATCGGTAGGGTAGTGGACTACTTTGAAATTGGTCGCATATTCCGCACGAGGTAGCGATAGAGAATTCCAGAGCATAGTAAACCAAGACCGACCCATATTGTGTCCATGTGGCCGAGGAATAATATGCCGCACGCGGTAGTGCTGGCCAGTGTCAGCAGTCGCAAAAGCCACTTCACCTACGCCGCTCTTTCCGCCCTCCGCTGCTCGTAAGATTCCCAGAGGGCAACCAAGTCCTCTACGCTCCAGAGCCGATCCGTAACGCCAGTGGCCAGGCCGGAGACATGCGAAGTGTACGATGAAACTTGATGAAATTGTAGGCGAAATAGTTGAGGGCGCAGCCGCGTGCCTGCGGTCCGCGATCTCCACACATCAGGTGCGGGAGCCCGCCATCGGGAATTCTTGCGAGGGCTGTGAGTTCCTACGGGCCCTTGCCAGTCTGCACACGCATAAAGCTCGCGAGGCGCGACGCGCGCTGGTGATCACGCGTTAGATTCTCGCCCAACACCGTCGCGCGAACGATAAACTGCGGGCGCCAGCACAGTGCCTCGAAGGGCATGGCGACGAATCGACTTTCGTACAACACCCGGCCTTCCTAAATTCGGATTGAGCAGTCAGCATCTCACGATATAATGTTCCCACCTCAATGCTCTCTGGCCGCATCACGTGCGAACTGGCTGTGGTGGCAGTTCTATGCGTTCTAATGATTTTTCTCTTTCCGTCCGTGCAGGGTTCGTATTCCATGGTACATGGACCGGTTACGGCACTTCTGGCAGCGCGAGCAGCAGTTCTCTTGCGCATGGCCATCGTGCAGGGCGCATTGAAATCTCTGGGAACTCGTCTGATTTCACCACAAGTGGTTCTGTCTTGGATATCAGTGCCGAACGCGGAATTTCAGTTGCTCAGCTTGCCACGTTACAACTCCATCCTCCGTTGCTGATTTTTCTCACCCTATCGTTCTAGAACCGTCAATCTCCGCCACAGTCACCGGACGCATATCGTTCTGGTTGGCCATTTCTTCTTCCCATGCTCGACGGAGGTTGTCAACCAAGTCTTTTGCTTCAGATTCGGGGACTTGGGTTGGGGCAGACGGATCCTTGTCCCGAGCCCTGTGCCTGAGCCGCGAACAAAGAGGAGAATAATAATATGGCGGAATTAGCAGACAGTGGTATTTGTAAAGAATGGTGGGCGAACCCGGCCGTAGTGGGGCCAATGGGTTTCGGCTTGACGACGATGGCGACAGGCTTGCACAACGTAGGATTCTGGAGCGCCGGGCCGACCCTAGCACTGGCAATCTGCTTTGGGGGCACGGCGCAATTTATTGCGGGAATCGTGGACCTCCGAAAAGGAAGCATCTTCGGCGGGTCTGCCTTCATGTCCTACGGTGCCTTTTGGTGGTCGCTATTCGTGCTGCTGTACGTGCAGCCGAAGACGGGCATCCCGGCGGGTCATCCCGAGGAACTTGGTTTCTTCCTCATGTGGACACTGTTCACACTTGCCTTTTGCATCGCGGTCCAGGGCGTCGGGAAGTTTCTGGCGGTCCTGTTCTGGCTGCTCTTGCTGGCCTTCCTTTTGCTGGACGGCGTGGTCATTGGTAAGGTACCGGCACCAGTGGCAGGGTGGGAGATCTTTATCGTGGGCTTGATCGCCTGGTATATCGCCACGGCGACGTTGGCGAATACAGTTTACAAAAGGAAGGTTCTGCCGCTTTCTTAGAGCGGCGGATTCGCGTGCGAAAAAGGAGAAAATTGAACACGTAGCGCGTGTCGACCCGGGTGAACGACACAGATGTATACCTCGTCAGCCGAGCTTCGCGCCTGGTGCGAGGAGAACAGGAATCGGTGCTATGTCCCAGAATGGCTCCTGGCCGAGTGGTGCATCACCGTGGATAGCCTTCGATCTTCGTGCGTTACGTGTTGATCGCACCACTTCGCATTCGACCGTTAACCAGTCCTAAGGGGAGGGCGGCTCAGTTTCGGGCCGCCCTTCAAATCCAATGCGATGGGCCTTCAGGAAGTAATCCTCGACGATGAGTGATAGCGCCCAGACAACGAGCACGAGTGCGTGGAGGTCTTGGCTATTAGATCGCGTGGCCGAACTGCGGCAACGTGAGGGGCAGATCTTTCTGGTTTCGGCGCTGGTAATTGGCGCACTGACGGGGTTGGCGGTCGTCGCCTTCATCGTGCTGACAGAACGCATGGGGATGCGGCTGTATCCGGTGGGCGGTGCGCCGTGGCGGCGTGTGCTGTTCCCGGTCGTGGGGTCGCTCGGCATCGGCTACTTGCTGTATCGCTATTTTCCTGATGCGCGGGGCAGCGGCGTGCCGCAGACGAAGGCTGCTTTGTACGCGCGCGAAGGGCGTATCACGCTGCGCACCGTGCTGGGCAAGTTCTTCTGCACTTCGGCAACGCTCGCCAGCGGAATTCCGCTGGGACGCGAAGGGCCTTCGGTTCAAGTGGGCGCGGGCATTGGTTCCGTGCTCGGACGGCTCTTCGGACTGCGCTCCGAGCAAGTAAAGAACCTGATCCCGGTGGGAGCGGCGGCGGCGATTGCAGCCGCCTTTAATACGCCTCTGGCCGCAGTGCTGTTTGCGCTCGAGGAGATCGTGGGCGATCTCAACGCACCGGTGATGGGCGCGGTGGTGCTGGCGTCGGCGACTTCCTGGATGGTTCTGCGCGTCCTTCTCGGCAATAACCCCCTCTTCAAGGTTCCGCAATATGAACTGGTCCATCCGGCGGAGTTTGCGGTGTATGCCGTACTCGGCGTGGCTGGCGGCCTGGTTTCGGTGGCGTTCACGAAACTCTTGCTGGGCATGCGGGCGCGCTTCCTGCGGTTTCCGCAGAAGACGGTCTGGGTCCAACCGGTGGCGGGCGGGTTGCTGGTCGGGCTGACGGGCTGGTTTGTGCCGCAGGTTCTGGGCGTAGGTTATGGGTTTGTCGGCGAGGCGTTGAATGGCAGGATGACGTTCCAGTTAATGGCGCTGCTGGTGGTTCTGAAACTTCTCACCGTTACCACCAGTTATGCTTCGGGCAACGCAGGCGGTATCTTCGGCCCCGCCCTGTTCATCGGCGCCATGTTGGGAGGTACGGTGGGAACCGTGGCGCATCATTTGTTCCCGGCTTACACCGCTACGCCGGGCGCCTACGCGCTGGTCGGGATGGGCGCGGCCTTCGCGGGTATTGTGCGCGCTCCCATGACCTCGGTGCTGATGATCTTCGAGATGACGCAGGACTATGCGGTGATCGTCCCCCTGATGATTGCTAATCTGGTGAGCCTGTTCATCGCTTCACGATTGCAGCACGCGCCCATTTACGAAGCGCTGGCCGTGCAGGATGGCATACACCTGCCGAAGGCGGAGACACGCCGACGACATGGTCAACGTCAGGTAGTAAGAGTCATGCAAACTGCGGGCCAGTTGCTGCCTGCCGAGATCACGGTTCGGGAAGCGCTGGAAAGCGTTCGATCGAGCGAAGTCCGAACGTGGCTGGTGGCGGATCGACGAGGTGTAGTTGGGGTGATCAACCTTGCGAGGCTGGAGCGAGAGCTGGCCGAAGGTGCGGATAAGAAGCTCGGCGAGCTGGTTGATGCGCTGGCTTTTCCGCACGTCCACCCGGACCAGAGCCTGGAGTTGGCGCTCGAACGAATGGGCGCAAACCAGATCGAGATCTTGCCGGTGGTCAATCGTGCGGATGTGAACAAGTTGGAAGGCATCGTGACACTGCAGGATGTGCTGGATGCATACGGTGTGAGCCGCGCCTGATCGTGCTTAGCCTTATCAGTGGATTCCTCCCGAATCGATCGCCCGTCACACCGAAGAGCACCAGCGCGTCCGAACGAGATGCGGTCATCAGGCGCCTCCCTTGTTGGCGGCGCTCTCTTCCGCATGGCCGCCAAACTGTTTCCGCACCCGGAAATCCTTTGAACTGATTTTCATGTTCCTCCATTCGATGACACGAACTGTGTGGGTGCGATCATCACTCCCGGGGCTCACGAGGGCATTCACGAAGCCTTGCGATGCACCGCCTGATCTTTCCGAATCTCGCGCTCCGCCTCAAGCCAGTCTTGATCTGCCTGGCTTTCGCCTCGGACTCGCTGCTGGTAGAGTTCATAGGCCCGTGCAGCGACCTGCGGTGTAAGATCGAGCGGCTTCTTGGCCAACAATGGGGCTTTAGTAGGGTCAAAAATGCGATACGCGAGCAGTTTCACGCGGTCATTCACGAGGGCCCAAGCCACGGCGTAGCCCCAGACGAACGCTGCCCAGCGCCAGCCGAGGGGCGTCATAAACAGCCCATAAACCGCAATCAGAGTCGCCAGAGTTTGCGTGCCGAGCACCGCTACCCATAGAATCCGCGCCGGGCGTATGGACCAGAACGGGCCGCGCGTGCGCGTCAGGAAAATCGTCAGATGTCCGGCCACGGACAGCTTCAAATACATCAGCGTCTGGATGTGCGCACGGTCGAGATGAAAGACGCGCTCACCGAGATAAAACAAGCCAAAGGCGGAGACGACCCCGATGACGCCCAGCACCGTGGAGATCCCCAGCACCAAGCGCATGTTCCAGGCCTCGGGCTTATCCTTGTAATGAACGTTGTCATAAGCGATGGACAGAATGGCTCCGTCGTTGAGCAACGCCAGCATCACGATCATCACTGCGGTCAGCGGATAGAAGTTAAACACCAGGATCGCCAGCGTCATGAAAAACAGCACGCGCAGCGTTTCGGCGATGCGGTAAATCGCGTAGCTGTTCATCCGCTGGAAGATGCGGCGGCTCTCCTTGATCGCGTCGATGATCACCGACAAGCCGGACGCCAGCAGCACGATGGACGCCGCCGCACGGGCCGCGTCTGTCGCGCCGGAAACGGCGATGCCGCAGTCTGCTTTCTTCAGCGCGGGGGCGTCGTTCACCCCATCGCCGGTCATACCGACGATGTGGCCGCGCTGCTGCAGAACATCCACAATGTGGAACTTGTGTTCGGGAAATACCTGGGCGAAACCGTCCGCTTTTTCGATGGACTCCGCCGACTGCGCCGTCTCGTGATGCTTCGTGTCGCCCAATCCGCTGGCATCAAGGATGTCCGTGCCGAGCCCCAGTTGTCGGGCAGTTTCCCGGGCGATGGCAATTTGATCGCCCGTAACCATTTTGACGCTTACGCCCATCTGTCTGGCGCTCGCGATGGTTGCTTTGGCCTGCTCGCGCGGCGGATCGAACAGTGGCAACACGCCCACAAACTGCCACTTGCCTTCCTGATCTGCCCGGCCCACGCCCAATGAACGGAAGCCGCGTGCCGCAAATTCATTGACCGCTTTCTCGACGGCGGGCTTTACCTCCCCGGCGTTGATCGACATCTCCAGAATCACCTGCGGCGCTCCCTTGGCCACCTGGAACTGTTTTCCGTCCGCGGCTTTAACAGTGGCTTCGGTGCGCTTATGCACCGGGTCGAACGGCTGGAAATGCACTACCTGATAACCCTTCAAGGCTTGATCGTTCTTCAGGCCGCCGATCACGGCCAGGTCGATCGTGTCCTTGTCTTCCGCACGCGAAGCCAGTGCTGCGTCGAGAATGACGTGGTCAGCAGGGATACCGTTGACGCTGAATGGATCGCCCAACGTCAGCTTGTTCTGGGTCAGGGTGCCGGTCTTGTCCGAGCACAGCACATCCACGCCAGCTAGTTCCTCGATAGCCGACAACCGGGTCACGATCGCTTCTTTTTTCGCCAGCAGACGTGCGCCGACTGCCATTGTCACTGACAGCACCGTGGGCATCGCCACGGGGATCGCGGCCACCAGAAGCACCAAGGCGAATTCCAACGTGCTCAGGATCGGGTCGCCACGGAAGAGGGCGACGGCCAGTATCAACACGACCAGGGTCACCGCGAGAATGATCAGGTAATCGCCAATCTTCAGCACGGCACGCTGGAAATGGCTGACGGTGTGCGCCTCCTGTACTAGCTGCGCAGTCTTGCCGAAGTAGGTGTTCTCACCGGTGGCGTATACCATCGCGTCGATTTCGCCCTGGCGGATGATCGACCCCGAAAATACTGCCTCGCCAGGTTTGCGCGTGGCGGGCAAAGATTCCCCGGTTAACGCGGACTGATCAACTTCTACCGGATCGCCTGCCAGCAAGCGCGCATCCGCCGGCACAATGTCGCCCAGGCCCACGCGGATGACGTCGCCCGGCACCAACTCACGCGCCGCCGGGGTGATCCACTTCCCATCACGTTTCACCTTGGCCTTGATCGCCAGCTTCGCCTTCAGAGCGGCGATGGCGTTGCCCGCTTGGTGTTCTTCCCAGAATCCGACCACGGCGTTGGAAACGAGCAAAAGAAGGATGATGAAAAAATCCGCCCAGTGCCGGACTACGCCCGACAGAATCACCGCCCCTTCGATCATCCACGGGATGGGACCCCAAAAATAGGTGAGGAATTTCAGGAACGGATTGGTTTTCTTTTCTTCAATCTCGTTAGGGCCGTATTGCGTCAACCGTTTCTGCGCCTCGGCTTGACTGAGGCCGTCCGGCGACGACCCCAATTGTTTCTCCACTTCCGGCAGGGGCAGGGATTTCAGATCGTCCTTCGCATTGGGCTTCGATCCCGGCTTCGATTCGGGAGCTTTGGGCTGATCGCCATTGGGTTTCATAATGGGTATCCTTATCTGTCTTCGCTATGCCGCAGGTTTCGTGACTTGCGAGATACTAGTTGTCACACAGCCCGGTTGCACCTGGCTAGCTTGTTGCGCCGCCAACACGAGAGACTCCTTGGTTTGGGAAATCCCCAACCTGGCAGATCGTTTGTTACACGTTGGATTACTTTCATCCATCGCCAGCAGGCCTTTGTCGTCGGCGACCAGCGTCCTCGCGATGTCTATAAGCTCTTGCGGATTCATTTGGGGGTGCTCCACTTCCAGTTCCGGATTTCCGGCATGTCCTGGCCGTGCTTGTCGATGTACTGCTTGTGCTCGATGAGCTTGTCTTGCGCCATCTGTTTCAGGTAGGCCCCCTTAGCGCCCAAGTGCGGCAGCCGATCCACCACGTCTTGCACCAGGTGGAAGCGGTCCAGGTCGTTCTGCACCCTTATGTCAAAGGCCGTCGTGATGGTGCCCTCTTCCTTGTAGCCCCGGACATGGAGATTGCGGTTGGTCCGGCGGTAGGTCAGCCGGTGGACTAGCCATGGGTATCCATGAAAGCCGAAAATGATGTGTTTATCTTTGGTGAAAAGCGAATCGTAATCCGTGTCGCTAAGACCGTGCGGGTGCTCGCTCTTAGACTGCAGCTTCATCAGATCGACGACATTGACCACCCGGATTTTCAGATCGGGCAGATGCTGGCGAAGGATGGAAACGGCGGCCAGAATCTCCAGCGTGGGCGTGTCTCCGCAGCAGGCCATCACCACGTCCGGCTCGGCGGCGTCCTGGTCGTTGCTGGCCCATTGCCAGATGCCAATTCCTTCCGTGCAATGCACGACTGCGGCGTCCATGGTCAGCCATTGCGGGAGGGCGTGCTTGCCTGCCACCACAACGTTGACGTAATGCCGGCTGCGCAGGCAGTGATCAAAGACCGACAGCAGACAATTGGCGTCGGGCGGAAGGTAAACGCGCACGATATCGGCCTTTTTGTTGATAACGTGGTCGAGGAAGCCGGGATCCTGGTGCGTGAAGCCGTTGTGATCCTGCTGCCAGACGTGGGAGGCGAGCAGATAGTTCAGCGAGGCGATCTTCCTGCGCCAGGGCAGCTCCAACGTTACCTTCAGCCACTTGGCGTGCTGGCTGAACATCGAGTCGACAATGCGAATGAAGGCCTCATAGCTGTTGAACAGCCCGTGCCGCCCGGTCAGAAGATATCCCTCCAACCAACCCTCGCACTGGTGTTCGCTGAGCATCGAGTCCAGCACGCGTCCGGCGGGCGCGAGGAATTCATCATTTTTTACTTTCCGAGCGTCCCACTGACGGTTGGTGACTTCAAAAACCGCGCCCAGGAGATTCGAGAGCGTCTCATCGGGACCGAAGACACGGAAATTGCGCTGCTCCTGATTCAGCTTGGCCACGTCACGCAGGAACTTACCCAGCACGAGCGTATCTTGGCCGTCAACGGCCGGGCGAAGGCACCTTCACGGCGTGGACGTGGAAGTCCGGCATGCGCAGGTCGCGCAGCAGAATGCCGCCGTTGGCGTGGGGATTGGCGCCCATCCGGCGGTCGCCCTTCGGCGCCAGATCGGCCAATTCAGGCATGAGCCGGCCATCCTCATCGAACAGTTCCTCGGCCTTGTAGCTCTTCATCCAGCTTTCAAGTTGCTTGACATGATCGGGATGCTCGGAATCCACCAGGAGCGGCACCTGGTGCGCTCGGAAGGTGCCCTCAATTTGCAGGCCATCGACTACTCTTGGCCCCGTCCAGCCCTTGGGTGACTTGAGGACGATCATTGGCCAGCGCGACCGAGTAGTGTCATTTTTGCTCCGCGCGTTCTTTTGGATTTGCCGGATGTCCTCGATCGCCTTATCCAAGGTGGTGGCCATGAGTTCATGCATCTTTTCCGGCTCATCACCTTCCACAAAGTGGGGCGTCCAGCCGCAGCCTCGTAGAAATTGCTCCAGTTCCTCATGCTCGATGCGATCCAGGACGGTCGGATTGCTGATCTTGTAGCCATTGAGGTGCAGGATCGGCAGCACGACTCCGTCGGTAATCGGGTTGAGAAACTTGTTGGACTGCCATGCCGTCGCCAAGGGGCCCGTTTCCGCTTCACCGTCGCCGATGACGCAGGCGGCGATCAGATCAGGATTGTCGAACGCCGCCCCGAAGGCATGGCTGAGCGAGTACCCCAACTCGCCACCTTCGTGAATCGACCCCGGCGTCGTCGGCGCAACATGGCTGGAAATCCCGCCGGGAAACGAGAATTGCTTGAACAGCTTCTGAAGCCCGGCTTCGTCCCGGCTGATGCTCGGATAAATCACACTGTACGTGCCTTCGAGGTAAACATTGCCCACCAGCGCCGGGCCGCCGTGCCCAGGACCCGCGATGTAGAACATGTTCAGGTCATACTTCTTGATGACCCGGTTCAGGTGCACGTAGATGAAGTTCTGGCCTGGCGTCGTGCCCCAGTGTCCGACTACCAGCGGCTTCACGTGCGACAGCTTCAGCGGTTCCTTCAGCAGCGGATTGTCGTAGAGATAAATCTGGCCGACCGACAGGTAGTTGGCGGCGCGCCAGTAGGCATCCATCTTGTGGAGCAGTTCTGGAGTGAGTGTCTTGGTTTTCATGGTTAACTCTTTTTTGTTCACCGCTTCGGGTTTCTTGTGGAGCAGTTCCGGAGTGAGTGTGTCAGTTTTCATGGTTCAATTCTCCTTCTTGCAGCCAAGGCCGAGAACGCGGCAAACCGTCTTGGCTATCATGCGTTCTTCGTCGGTGCGAATGACGCGGACCGCAACCCGGCTGGCCGCCGCGGAAATCACGCCCTCATTCGCCGCGTTTCGCTTTTCTTCGAGTTCGATTCCAAGGAATCCCAGCCCATCGCAAATCCGGGCGCGGCCGGAGGCGCATTCCCTCCGATGCCGCCAGCGAACACCAGCGTGTCCAGTCCACCCAACGCCGCCGCGAATGCGCCGATCCATTTCTTGACCTGGTAGCAAAACAGCGCAACCGCTTCAGCCGCCCCCATGTCCTGCGTCTCGTGCTCCAGCAAGTTCCGCATGTCCGAACTGGTTTCGGATATGCCGAGCAGCCCGGACTCACCGATGGGTCCGTGGATATTTTCCCAGTAACGAAAGAATTCCTCATCCGTCAAGCCTGCTTTCTTGGTGATGCAATAAACAAGTTTGATCATAGTCATTTACGCGGCTCGAAATCCGCCACCCCGCGGTACGAGATGCCATTGTCGTACCGCTTCAATTATCGCGTGTACCATTTGTCCATGACCACAATACATCTGGAATGCCCCGACTCAGACCCGCCTGATCGTTCGGTAGCCGCCGAGATCCTCGTGCGAGAAGAGCCCGACGATGACGAAGAGGAAGAAGAAGAGGACGAAGGGGAAGACAACGGCAAAGAAGATGATGATGACGACACGACCGACGATGGCTACTCGGAGTGAGCGTGCCTTATCTATTCCAGTGGGTGAAGGGTGAAGCGCGAACATTTCGTCAAGGTAGTCGAGGAGGCACTCGACTCGCTCCCACAAGAATTTCGAGGTCGCATTCAGAATGTTGCGGTTCTGGTGGAGGATATGCCGCCGAACCAGCCATCACAGCAGGCGGGGCAGCAGAGGCGACTCCTTCTGGGCGTCTTCCATGGCGTGTCCACGACCAAGAAGAGCATATTTGACCTACCGTCAGGACCCGATCACATCGTGCTTTATCAGAAGAATATCGAGGCGGTGTGCTCCAGCGAGGTCGAAGTCGGCGAGCAAATCCGCCTGTCGGTCATCCACGAACTGGGTCACTATTTCGGGCTGGACGAAAACCAACTGAAGGATGTTTAGCGTAAGCGTCAGAGGAAGTGCATGCCGAAACCAGAAGGCCAGCCATCTCGGGTTTGGGTTCGTATCGCTGACCGAAGCGCTGGATCTAACGAGGCCCATCGGGCGAGCCATGGCCGGTCTGCCGCTTCCACACGACCTACTTTTAGTGAACTCGCCCGTAGCGCGCATCGAGAGCAAGATTCAGTTCGAGTACGTGAACTCGCGGCTCGCCCAGAAATCCCCATTGCCGGTTCTCGGAGTTTTCGAGAACCAGGCGTGCAACTTCAGCTTCCGGAATCTTACGTTCCGCAGCCACGCGCCGAATCTGAAACTGCGCCGCTGCCGGCGAGATATCCGGATCGAGTCCTGAACCCGATGTCGTCACCAAGTCGATGGGGATGGGAGTCCCGGGATTTTCGGCTTGCAGCTTGGCAACATCTCCTTTGACGCGAGCGATCAACTGCGCATTGGTCGGACCCAAATTTGAGCCGCTGGACGCGCTGGCGTCGTAGCCTGCCGCGCCCGCGGCGGATGGCCGGGAATGGAAGTAGCCGGGCCCCGAAAAAGGCTGCCCGATGATTCGAGAACCAACTACCACTTCGTCTTTCCCCTTGATCAGCTGGCCGTTGGCCTGCTTGGGGAAGATCAGTTGCGCGAGTCCGGTCACGAGCAGGGGATACAGAATTCCCAACAGGACCGTTGTCGCGATCGTCATGAGTGCGGCTGTGATCAGATTTTTCTTCATTGGTCTTCTCGATTCGATCTTCTCGACACCAGCTCTTTTCTACACCAGCTTGATGCCAGTAATGAACATGTCGATCACCTTGATGCCGATGAACGGGACCACCAGTCCGCCAAATCCATACACCAGCAGGTTCTGCCGCAGCAACGATTCGGCGCTCATCGGCTTGTACGCGACCCCCCGCAGCGCCAGCGGAATCAGGGCAACGATGATAAGCGCGTTAAAAATAACGGCAGAAAGTATCGCCGACTGCGGCGTTTGAAGCCGCATGATGTTCAGCGCATTCAGCACCGGAAATGTTCCCGCAAACATTGCCGGAATGATCGCGAAGTACTTGGCCACGTCGTTCGCGATCGAGAACGTGGTGAGCGCTCCGCGCGTCATCAGCAACTGTTTGCCAATCGCCACCACCTCGATGAGCTTGGTGGGATTCGAATCCAGGTCCACCATGTTTCCGGCCTCTTTCGCCGCTTGCGTGCCGGTATTCATGGCCACGCCCACATCGGCCTGAGCCAGGGCGGGCGCATCGTTGGTACCGTCGCCTGTCATGGCGACCAGCTTGCCCTCGGCCTGCTCGCGGCGGATCAGGTCCATCTTGTCTTTCGGAGTCGCCTCCGCCAGAAAATCGTCCACGCCCGCCTCGCGCGCGATCGCGGCTGCGGTCAGAGGATTGTCGCCGGTGATCATTACGGTCTTGATCCCCATGGCGCGCAGTTGATTGAAGCGCTCGCGCATCCCACCTTTGACGATGTCCTTCAAATAGATTACGCCCAGCGCCCGCTGATTCTCGGCGACCACCAGCGGAGTTCCTCCCGAGCGCGAGATCTGTTCCACGCTCGCCTGAACCTCGCGCGGCAGCGATGTGCCGAACTGATGCAGGTATTTGGTGATGGCGTCGACCGCTCCTTTACGAATTTCGCGGCCGTCCAGGTTCACGCCCGACATGCGCGTTTGCGCGGTGAAGGGGACGAAAACCGCTTCGTGAGAAGCCAGCTCACGTCCGCGCAGGCTGTACTTTTCTTTCGCCAGCACAACAATCGACCGGCCTTCGGGCGTTTCATCGGCGAGCGAAGCGAGTTGAGCGGCATCGGCCATCTCGGCCGCGGTAATCCCCGGTGCGGGGATAAACTCCGCTGCCTGGCGGTTCCCGAGCGTGATCGTTCCGGTCTTATCGAGCAGCAACGTGTTCACGTCCCCGGCCGCTTCCACGGCGCGCCCCGACATCGCCAGCACGTTATGCTGCACCAGGCGGTCCATGCCGGCAATGCCGATCGCGGACAGCAGACCGCCAATGGTGGTCGGAATCAGGCAGACCAGCAGAGAGACGAGCACAAATACGGTCTGCGGCGATCCCGAGTAAATCGCGAACGGTTGCAGCGTAACCACCGCCAGCAGGAAAATGATGGTCAAGCCCGCCAGTAGAATGTTGAGCGCGATTTCGTTCGGAGTCTTCTGCCGCTCCGCGCCCTCGACCAAAGCGATCATTCTGTCGAGGAAGGTTTCTCCTGGATTCGAAGTGATTCGAACTTTGATCACATCGGAAAGCACGCGCGTGCCGCCGGTAACCGCCGACCGGTCTCCTCCGGCTTCGCGGATCACGGGCGCGGATTCTCCCGTAATCGCAGACTCGTCCACCGAGGCAACGCCTTCGATGACTTCGCCATCGCCGGGGACGAATTCGTTGGCGGCGACCATAACGACGTCGCCCGAACGCAGCTTCGCACTCGGTATCGTTTCTATCGTTCCGTTCGCCAGCAAGCGCCGAGCCTCGGTTTCGGACCGGGCTTTGCGCAGCGTGTCCGCTTGCGCTTTGCCGCGTCCCTCGGCCATGGCCTCCGCGAAATTCGCAAACAACACCGTGAACCAAAGCCAGAGTGTGATCTGCAGATTGAATGCGAAGCTCTGCTTCCCGCCAAATAACAGCACGGTCGTCACTACGCTGCCCACTTCGACCACGAACATGACCGGATTCTTCATCATGGTGCGGGGATCGAGTTTCACCAGGGCATCGACCAGCGCCCGCCGGATGATTTTTGCGTCCCACAAACTCTTGCTCTTTTTCTCTGCCATGCGTTGCCTCAGAAAGTTTTCCCTGCCATCAGCAGCAGGTGTTCAAGTACCGGTCCCAAACTAAGAGCCGGGAAGAATGTGAGCGCTCCCACGATTACGATCACCGAGACCAGCAGAATGGAAAACAGGGGCGTAGTCACGGGGAACGTACCGGCTGAAGCAGGCACGGTTTTCTTCTTTGCCAGGTTGCCGGCAATCGCCAGCATGGGAATGATCATGAAGAAGCGCCCGACCAGCATCGTCATCGCGCCCGCGGTGTTGTACCAAAGCGTGTTGCCGTTCAAGCCGCTGAGCGCGGAACCGTTGTTTCCCGCCATGGACGTGAACGCGTAGAGGATTTGAGTAAGGCCGTGTGGGCCGGCATTGCTGATGCTCGAGGTGCCAAATCCCTCTACCGATGAAATGCCCGTGAGCACCAGAATGATCAGCGGGAAAACCAGCGTGACCAGCATCGCCATCTTCACGTCGTAGGCTTCAATCTTCTTGCCCAGATACTCTGGCGTTCGCCCTACCATGAGTCCGGCGATGAACACCGACAGCACCACGTAGATCAGGATGCCGTACAGGCCCGCGCCCACTCCTCCAAAAACTGTCTCGCTGAGCATGATGTTGACCAGCGGCACCATTCCTCCCAGCGGAGTAAACGAATCGTGCTGGCCGTTGATGGCGCCACAACTCGCGTCGGTAGTGACGGTGGCGAACAGCGCGGAATTGGCGATGCCAAAGCGCACTTCCTTGCCTTCCATGTTGCCGCCCGGCTGCAGCGCGGTAGCGTGCTGGTCAACTCCGTGCAGCAGAGGATTGCCTCTGGCCTCGGCCCAGTAAGCCGTCGTTACGCCGCACAGGAACAGAATCGCCATCGCGGCCCAGACTGCCCAGCCGTGACGCGGCGACCCCGTCATTCGGCCCAGCGTGTAAGTAAGACCTGCCGGGATCGCGAAGATGGAAAGCATCTGCAGAAGGTTGCTCAGTGGTGTGGGATTCTCAAAAGGATGAGCGCTGTTGGCGCCGAAAAATCCGCCGCCGTTCGTGCCCAGCATCTTGATCGCCTCTTGTGAAGCCACCGGGCCCTGCGCGATGGTCTGATCAGTCACAGTGTCCATCACTGGCTTGCCATCTTGGCCGACCACCGGCTTGCCATCCGTTCCCATCTTCTGGACCTGTTGCGGCTCAAGCAGCTTTGCGGTGTCGTACGGCTTCAGGTTCTGCACGGCTCCCTGCGAAACTAGGAGCAGCGCATAGACGATGCAGGCGGGCAGCAGCACCCACAGGATGGAGCGGGTCATATCGACCCAGAAAT
>Ga0208827_1000205_pt1 | contig 35828 bp, 28 predicted proteins | sample Sb_taG_5_FD_187709 | JGI IMG/M metagenome (GOLD analysis project Ga0208827, IMG submission 187709) | Peat soil microbial communities from Weissenstadt, Germany - Sb_50d_8_FC metaG (SPAdes) (version 2) | ecosystem: Environmental > Terrestrial > Soil > Wetlands > Peat | place: Germany... | reverse complement strand
CGTCGCGGCGGATGGTGATGGGCAGCGCGAAGGGAAGGCGCGGGCTGGAGCGGCGCTCATCGAATTTCGAGCGGATGCCGGGATGCGGGAGTTGAAGATGCAGCGCGGCGACGCGCGAGTTCAATCTTCCCCTGCCGATGCGGACGAGACGGGCAGGCATTTCGGGCTGCAGGCCGGTGGTGTCGTTCGCGTCGTACGGAAGCGTCACCCAGAAACGCGTGTGCTCGGACCAGGTTTCGGAGTACGGGACGAGAATGCCGTTGCGGGAGAGATCGAGTGTTTGCGCGATTTCGGTTTGCAGGCCCAGCGGGCCGCGCCAGCGGATTCGTACGGGGAGACGTACTCGCGCGCGCGGGTGACGGCGAGATTCGGTTGTGGAAACCATTCGGCGGGGGGAATGTTAGCGGGGCTGCGGCGGAGCGTCAAAATGAGTTATTGCTGAGCGTAGCTTAGGAGTAAGAGCAGGGGATTACCGCAGAGACGCTGAGGGCGCGGAGGAAGACGAGAGGGCGGAACATTATTTGTATGTGATTCGCCAGACGGAATTGCTGCCGTCATCCGTTACGTAGAGAGAACCATCGCTGCCTACTGTTACGCCTACTGGGCGGCCCCAGACTTGGCCATCCTTTGTTACGAAGCCGGTCAGGAAATCGTCGTATTCGCCGGTGGCTTTGCCGTTTGAAGCGGGAACGAAAATCACTTTGTATCCGGTGCGCTTGGCGCGATTCCAGGAACCGTGTTCGGCGGCGAAGATGTTGCCGCGATATTCGGGCGGGAATTGCGTCGCGGTGTAGAAGGTGAGGCAGAGCGAAGCGGAGTGGGCTTGGATGAGAACGTCCGGAATTAGGACTTTGGATTTTAGATCGGGGCGCTCGCCCATGTGGCGCGGGTCTTCGTTCGGGCCGATGTAAAACCACGGCCAGCCATAGAAGCCGCCGGGAGCGACTTTGGTGATGTAGTCGGGAGGAAGATCGTCGCCGATTTCGTCGCGCTCGTTTACGGAGGTCCACAGGTCGCCGGTGCGCGGATCGATGGCCAGGCCGACGGGATTGCGGATGCCGGAAGCATAGATTTTTTCGTAGCTGCCATCGGGATTGAATTCGAGAATGTCGGCGCGGCGCTTTTCCTGCGCATTATCGCTGACGTTGGAGTGCGAGCCGACGGCGACGAGCATTTTGGAATTGTCTTTGGAGAAGACGACGTCGCGCGTCCAGTGGCCCGGGCCTGTGACAATGCTGCCGCTGGGAAGGTTGGGGACGATGGTTTCGGGTTTGGCGCGCGCTTTGAGATCGCCGTTTTGATACGCGAAGCGGACGACCGACGCGGTGTTGCCGACGTAGAGGAATTTTGGATCGGCACCGCTCGGGTAGAAGGCTAGGCCGAATGGGCGGCTCAAGCCTGAGGCGAAGACTTCCTGTTGCGCGAAGGTGCCGTCGGGCTTCACGCCGCGGTAGACGGAAACCTTGCCGGCGTTGCTTTCGGCGATGAATAGATCGCCATTGGGCGCGGTGATTATTTTGCGCGGCTGATTTAGTCCGGTGGCGTATTGCTGGACTTGAAAGCCGGCGGGGGCTTGCGGCCAGGCGTCATTGGGACGCGGGACTACGTGAGCGCCATTATCAGCCGAGGATGTGGCATACGGCGCGGGCAAATCGGCGGCCGTAATTACGCGGCGCAGGCCCGGCCGATCGATGGTGGCATCGCCGAAGGCATCGCGGCCGCGCAGAACAGAGTCAGAGGCGGACGGTTGCGGCCGCGAAGAGAGAAATGAAACCGCGCCGAAGACTCCGTGCATCGAGATTACGGCGAAGAAGATCGCCACCAGAGCGATCGCGATGGCTACATTTTTCCGATGCATGCGAGAATCCTCCGAGGGGGATTATTGTTGCTGAAACGCGCGCGGTGTCAAGACGCACCGCAGAGACGCAGAGAGCGCGGAGGAAGCGTCCCGCTCATGAGATGCGCAGGGGCAAATTCGGTTGCGCTTTGAGCGGCTTGGTGTTAGCTTCGCGGAAATTGCCCCGCTTGGGAGGACTATGGGCCACGACGTAGAACGCCGCGCCGCCCGCCGATTCACGATGTCGCTCCCGTTGCAGGTACGTTTCGCCCCCGGGAATGGTGTGCCGGAACAGCCGGGAGAAACGCGGGATATCAGCTTCCGCGGACTGTACTTCATGGTCAGCGCATTGGTGGAGAAGGGCAGCAAGATTGAGTTTGTGCTGACTTTGCCGCAGCAGATTACGCTTGCCGGAGACGTGCATATCCGATGTTATGCGCGCGTGTTGCGCGTTGAGCCGCACGATGGGAAGAGCGGCGTGGCCGCGCGCATTGAACGCTACGAGTTTCTTCCTTCTCCCGCCTGAAGTTTCCCCGCAATCGGAGTAGAATGACCGGAGTTTCTGCTGGAGGAGAGGCGTCGCCATGTATCACTACGATCCGGGCACGGCGCTGGACGAATTGCGGGAAGATGCGGCGCTGCCGCATCCCGTGCATTTGCGCGACATGATTTTGCGGACACGGCTCGAGCCCGCCACGGCGCTCGATTTGAATCGCGAGTTTCAGGATTATCTGGCGCGGTTTGGCGAACTGCAGCAATTGGCGCGCGAGATACTCGAGAAATTGTCGAAGGGCGCGCGAAAGGCTTCCTGAGAGATGACGCGGGTGCGATCGCTCGGGCCGGCGATGCGCGTTGTTGCGCTGTGAAGCGCCGCGTACTGATTCTGTCGGCCTCGTCGGGCGAAGGGCACGTGCGCGCGGGTAAGGCGCTAGAGAAAGCGTTTGCCGCGCGCGGGGACTGCGACGTCGAGCACATCAACGCGCTCGACTACACCAGCAAATCGTTCCAGAAAATTTACGATGATGCTTACATTGCGATGGTGCGGCGCGCGCCCGGCGTGCTCGGCTGGTTTTTCCAGCATATTGACCAACCGTGGCGGCACGAGCGGCGGCGTTTGGCGTTTGACCGACTAAATACTCGGCCGATGGTGCGGCTATTGAAGCGCGTGCAGCCGGATATTTGCGTGACGACGCATTTTCTTCCGGCGGAGATTGCGGGCTGGTTGAAACTGAAAGGGAAGCTGGCGGCGCGGCATGCCGTGGTGGTGACGGATTTCGATGTGCATGCCATGTGGATTTGCCGCGGAGTGGACCGGTATTTTGTGGCGCGGGAAGAGGCGGCGGAATATTTGGTGCAACTCGGGCAGCCGCGGGAATCGGTGAGCGTGACGGGGATTCCCATTGATTCGGCGTTCGCGGAGGCCAAGGATGCGCGGGCGATTCGCGTGAAGATGGGGCTTGATCCTTGCGCGATTACGATTTTGGTGGCGGCGGGCGGGCATGCTTTGGCGCCGGTGGAAAAAATGGTGAAGAGTTTGCTGGAGCTGGACCGGCCTTGCCAGATCGTGGCGATCACGGGGAAGGCGGTGCAGATCCGGCAGAGGATGGAGAAATTGGCGGCTGCGTGGGGGGCGGATCGCGGGCACCGGGCGCGATTGCGCGTCGTGGGCTACACGCAGGAGATGGATCAGTGGATGGCCGCTTCGGATTTGTTGGTTGGGAAAGCTGGTGGGTTGACGGTTTCTGAGGCTATGGCTTCTGGGTTGCCGATGGCGATTGTGGGAGTTCTTCCTGGACCGCAGGAAGATCGGAATGCGGAACATTTGATTGAGTGTGGGGCGGCGATCCGGTGTCATGAATTGACAACGGCGGCATGGAAGATTGGGAAATTGTTGGATGATCCTTCGCGGTTGGGGGCGATGCGCGAGGCGGCGAAGAGGATCGGGCGGCCGAGGGCGGCGTTTGATATTGCGGCGGAGTGCGTAGAGTTGGCGGCGGGGACGAAGAGAGCCGGTTGACGCGGAGATGTCGCGCGCGGGGAGTCCGCGGGTTTTTCCGGGCTTTGATTTGACGTAGAGATCGTCGGAGGGCGGAGCATGCCCCGCCCCTACGACGGCGAGATTACAAGCCGGTGGCTCGTTGAGTTGGATTGGGGGGAATTGGAGCGATGGCGCGGCAGACGCTTTTGATTGATGCGGACGATACGCTTTGGGAGAACAATATTTTCTTTGAGCAGTCGATCGAGGAATTTATTTCGCGGATGGAGCCGCTTGGTTATACGCGCGAATACGCGCGGCACATTTTGAATGAGACGGAGCGGCGGAATATACGGCAGCACGGATACGGCGTGCGCAGTTTCCGGAGGTCGCTCGAAGACACTTACATGAAGCTGGCGGGAAATGCGGCGAAGCGCGACATGGTGCAGTGGATTCAGGAGCTGGTGAGCGAGATGGAGAATACGCCGCCGCATATTTTGGATGGCGTTCCGGAGACGCTGGCTTATCTGGCGGGGCATCACCGGTTGATTTTGTTGACCAAGGGCGAGGCGGCGGAGCAGGCGGCGAAAGTGGAGCGCTCGGGATTGCAGACGCATTTTGAGGCGATTGAGATTGTTACGGAGAAGGATTCGAAGACTTACGAGCGCATGATTCATCAGTTCAAAGTGGTGAAGTCAAACGCCTGGATGGTGGGGAATAGTCCGCGCAGCGATATTAATCCGGCGCTGAGCGCGGGGATGAACGCGGTGTTTATTCCGCATCATGCGACCTGGGAATTGGAACATTCGGAGTTGGAGAGCGGCAGCGGAAGGCTGTTGATACTTACCAGCTTCCGCGATTTGCGTACGCATTTTTAAGTAGCGCCGGCGTCCCCGCCGGCATCTTACGAGCACCCACGTCGGCTAAGCCGACAATGCTGCGCGGCGCGCTGCGTTAAATGATGGGCGGTTAGTTGGGTTGGGTGATCCGCTCGTCAGTGCTGCCCAATGCGAAATTCGTCATCGTGAGATGCCGGCGGGGACGCCGGCGCTACTTACCCCGATCAAATTGGCCTTGCTCCGTGCTGCTTCGCGATTTGTTTTTTCGTGAAATCGGAAAATCAAAATCCTAGACTTGTGTGCATGACACCTACCGCGCTGAACGGAGCTGTTGCCATGGATTACCGCAAGGAATTTGCTGAGTTTGACGATGTGATTTATCTGGATACCGCTACGCAGGGGCCTTTGCCGCTTGCGGCGGTGAATGCTGCGAAACAGGCGCTGGAGATGAAGAAGTTTCCGTACCGCTTGACGGAGGAGATTTATTTCGAGTTACCGGACCGCGTGCGGGCTTCGATCGCCAAACTTATTGGCGCGGCGGCGGACGATATTGCGATTACCACCGGCGCGAGTGCGGGATTTTCGGCTGTCGCTGCGGGGATCGAGTGGAAGCCGGGCGACGAGGTAATTGTGGCGAAGGGCGAATTTCCGGCGCACTTCGCAACTTGGTTGCCGTATGAGCAAGCAGGAAAATTGAAGGTGAAAATCATCGAGCCGGCCGGGCGGTTCATTACCGCGGACGATTACATCGCGAATCTGACGCCGCGGACGCGGCTGGTTTCGGCGAGCTTGGTGCGCTTCGACAATGGCGCGCGGCTCGATGCGCCGCGCGTAGCGGCTGCGTGCCGCGCGTCGGGTGCAGCATTTTTGCTCGATGCGAGTCAGTGCGCAGGGGCGATTCCGATGGATGTTGCGGCGCTCGGATGCGATTTTCTGGTGTCGTCGGGTTACAAGTGGATGCTGGGCTCTTATGGAACGGGATTTTTCTGGGCGAAGCGCGAATGGAGCGACCGGTTGCCGCTGGGACCTGTGTATTGGATGGCGCTGGAGGGCGCGCATAAATTTCATGGATTGCCGCTGGATGGATTGCGGGCGCGGGCTGGAGCGCGGCGTTGGGATACCGCGGAAACGGCAAACTTCACGAATTTGGCGGCGTGGGATGCGGCTTTGCAATTGCTGGTGGGCATCGGGACGGAAAAGCTGTATGCGCACAATGTGGAATTGATTCGCATGCTGGTGGACCGATTGCCGCATGACCGGTGCATTTTGGCTTCGCCGGCTGAGGAGGAGAGGCGCGCGCAGTTTGTTTGCGTGGCTTCGCGGGATTCGGCGAAGACTGCGGGGCTTTATGAGAAATTGAAGGCGGAGAAGATTTACGTGGGGTTGCGCGAAGGGGCGCTGCGCGTCTCGCCTTACATTTACAGCACCGAGAGGGATATCGCGCGAGTGATTTCGGTTTTGTCGGTGTAGAGGACGGGAAAAGGAGAACGGCAAGAGATTTCAAATTTGAAATTTCAGATTTCAGAGCCGAGCGTGGCAGTGGCGTTTGAATTGCCATGCGCGTAGCGGCAGCAAAAATATAAATCGGTCGGCGTTGATTAGAAATCGGGCGGAATGCGGAAGGGGATGTGGACTACTGCTTCTAAGTCGATTGGGCTGCCGTCGCGGGTGGCTGGCGTGAATCTCCAGCGGGAGAAGGCTTCGATGGCGTTGCGGTCTAGTTCGGGATCCAGGCTTTTGAGGACTTGGATGCTGTCTACTGAGCCGTCGGCGCGAATGATGGCGTAGAGAACTACTTCGCCTTCTACTCTGGCTGTGACCAGCGACGTTGGATATTTCGGATCTACTTTGCGAACCGCCAGCGGCGCGGAGACATTGTCCGGGGCGCTGGCGAAGTGGCGTTCTTGCAGTTCGGCGAAGTTCAGGACCCAGCTTCCGCTGGCGCTCGTCAGATTCGGAAGATTGATGTAGAGCGTGTGGATGCGCTTGTCGCCGAGAATTTTTTCGGGGGCGATGCCGTTCTCAAAATCGCCGGGGCCGAATGCCGGCTTGCGCTTCATCGGATTTACCGGCGGATCGGCGACGGGCTTTGGTTGCAGTGAGAGATTTGGACGCAGACTGGCGTTGCCGCCTGCCCCGTTGCCGCCCATGGGCGAGGTTGCGCCGGGCTGAGTCGAAGTGATCGAAATTCCCGGCGGGCCGGCTTTTCCGTTGCCTCCCGTGCCGCCTCCGGAACCTGTTCCTCCTGCTGGTGTGCCTGTGCCGCCTGTGGCGTTCAGACCGCCGGCATTATTTCCCTGACCATTTGGAGTGCCATTCGGCGCGCCGCCGGGAACGCCGGCTTTCGTGCCGCCAGGAGATGCGGAGAGGCGCGCGCTGAGATTGCCTTTTGGAATCTCGATGCTGGGAGACGGCGGCGCGGGATTCGCGGAAAGAGAGACAAGACGGCGAAGGCTGGAATCGCCGCCGGAATCGGTGCCGGGAATTGCAGGGGCTGCTCCAGCGTCGCCGGAAGCTTTTTGCGTGCGCGCGATGGGCCCGCTGCCGGATGAGCTGCTGCCGGCTAAGGGCATCTTCACTTGAGACGCGCCGGAGCCGGAGCGGGCGATCCCGAGAGTTGTCGCCGCATTTCCCGGCGCGGCATTGGCGATGGAAGGAGCTGGACCCGCGTCGCTTTGTGCGCCGGGCATGTGCGCGATGCGGGCGCTGCTTGAGCCGACCGGCATTTTCGGTAAAGGAATATCGGAAGCCGATGGCGCGATGTTCAGGGCGCCGGAATTCGGCGCATTGTTCTCGATTTGCGGAACGGCTGCGTCCTCGGGACGGCGCGCTTGCATTACCGGCGCACTTGCGGGATTCACCGGCATTTTTAGATCGGGGATGCTGCCGCCTGATTGCGCGACGTTCGGCGGATCGAGTTGCTGCGATTCGTGGCGGATGTCGGGAGCGGCGGCGGATTCGTGGCGGCGATTCTTCAGGATGGGCGCGAGAGCGGAAGCGGAGATTTGCAGCTTGGGCGTCGTCGGTGGCGTAGCTTTGCCCCATTCGACGATGTTCGGAAGCTGCGGAACGACTTTCGGGGCCTCCGGCGGTGCGTCGGGTTGGATTAATGTTTGACGCGGATGTGTCACGCGCTGCGGCTGCGAGAGAATTGTTTGGCGGGGATTGTACGCATCGGCGCCTTCGGGCGGCAGCGGTTCATCGGGCTTGCCGGCTGGGCTGGGTTTTGCGGCCGGAGCGGGCGAGTGCGCGGCGCTCGGCGGCGAAACTGGCGGTAGTTCGGGAAGCGGCAAGTCGTAGGTGATGTGAAATTCTGGGGCGATGGGGTGCGGCTGATTCCATTGGATCATGCCCCAGATGGGCAGGCTCATCACGAAAATCGCGGCGATGTGCCAGAGAGATGAAAGAGCCATGGCGCGCCCGGGAAGCCGGCCGCGAATCCAGGTGACGCGCAGCGGATCATGTTCCGGGAATTGGTTCCATGCGGGAGGCTTGGGGCCGTGAAGCACCGCGTCGAGGCTTGATCGGAACGCAGTGGTGGGATGTTCCCAAGCTACGCTGAACCTGGGCAGCCGAAAGGATCGCCTTACTGGGGAACCTGCGGGCGGCATGGAGTGTCCATTATAGGGGCAAAGTGTCGCGAGCCGGGAGAGGCCGTCGGTACGGGTCTCGCTGGTACGGAGATGCTGGTACTGGGCGAGCCGTTGTCTCGGGGGAGAAGATCGATGGTTTATCTCAGGTTGCGGAAGCTGCCGAGAATCGAGCCGTTGCAAAAGGCGCCACTGTTTTTCAGGGTTTTCGTGACTGTCGTCGCAATTCTCGTGGTGCTGTCTGTTCTGGCGACGATTGAATCTCAGCTCGAGAGGATTGGCTGTTCAGCCGAGATGGATCCTGGTTGGGAAATGATCACGGAGTAGAGCCGCCCGTGAAGCTCTATGCGGCGAGAGAAAGACGATAGAAGCTTAGGGCGGCGTCGCCTTGGGTTAGGACGCGGGTTTGCTCTAGGTCGTCTAGGAATGACGGTAGATCGATGCGGCGGGTGTGTTCGGCGATGATGCGGCCTTCGGGGGCTAGCAGTCGGGCAGAGCCTATGAATTCCAGGACTGAGATGTATTCGCGCGTCTCGGCGTAGGGCGGATCGAGAAAGATGAAATCGGGGAGTAGGTGGCGATCGGAGAGTTCTTCCAGGCCACGGAGGGCGTCCATCTTCAGGATTTCTGCGCCGCTGCGGATTTCCAGCGATTCGAGATTTTTTTGAATCAGCTTTGCTGCCGGGGCGTGATTTTCGATGAACATGGCTTCGCGTGCGCCGCGGCTGAGGGCTTCGATTCCTACCGCGCCGGTTCCTGCAAAACAATCTACGAAGAGAGAATCTTTCACTAGCGGGCCGAGAACGTTGAAAAGAGTTTCGCGTAGGCGATCGCTTGAGGGGCGCAGGGACATTCCCTTGAGCGATTTGAGCGGGCGGCTGCCGAATTTTCCAGCGATTACGCGCATATTCACGGGCTATCCGACGGCGGCGAGCTGATAGCGTTTTTGCCACGCAGGGCCGAGCTGCGCGGTGAGTTGGTGCAGCTCTTTGGCGCGCGCGGGATTTTGGGCGATGGCGAAGGCTTCCGTGCGCGCGAGTTCGAGGAGCTTGTGATCGCGCAGCGGATGGGCGACGTGGAAAGAGAGATCGCCGTGTTGGCGCGTGCCGAAAAATTCACCGGGGCCGCGCTGTTTGAGATCGCGCTCGGCGATTTCGAAGCCGTTTGTTGTTGCCACCATGGTCTCGATGCGCTCGCGGGCGTCGCCGGTGATGTTCTTCGGCGCGATCAGCACGCAGACGGATTTCTCGCTGCCTCGGCCAATCCTACCGCGAAGTTGATGGAGTTGGGCAAGGCCAAAGCGATCGGCGTGCTCGATTACCATCACGGTGGCGTTCGGAACGTCTACGCCGACTTCGATGACCGTTGTGGCTACGAGGATGTGCAACTCGCGGCGGCGGAAGCGCTCCATCACTTCTTCCTTTTCTTCGCTAGGAAGGCGGCCGTGTAGCAGGCCGAGTTTGAGTTGCGGGAAGACGTCGCGGGAGAGGCGTTCGTATTCGGCGGTGGCGGCTTTCAGTTCCTGCTTGGATTCTTCGATCACTGGATAAAGGACGTAGGCTTGGCGGCCGCGCGCGATTTCGCGGCGCAGGGATTCCCACGCGCCGGGGAGTTGCGCTTCGTCGAGCCAGCGCGTGGAGACGGGCGTGCGGCCGGGCGGCATTTCGTCGATCACGGAGATATCGAGATCGCCGTAGACGGTGAGAGCTAGCGTGCGCGGGATGGGAGTGGCGGTCATTACCAGAACGTGGGGCGAGGCGCCTTTTTCCATCAGGCGCTTGCGTTGCAGGACGCCGAACCGGTGCTGCTCATCCACTATGACAAGACCTAGCCGTGAGAATTCTACGGGATCTTCGATGAGGGCGTGCGTTCCGGCTATGAATTGCGCTTCGCCGGTGCGGATGCGCTCGAGGGCGGCTAATTTTTCGCTGCGCTTCATACCGCTGATGAGCAGCTCGACTTTGTAGCCTGCGGGGGCGAAAGTGCGGCGGGCGGAAAGATAATGCTGGACGGCTAGAATTTCTGTCGGCGCCATGAGAGCTACCTGGCAGCCGTTTTCGATGGCGATGACCGCAGCTTCAAAGGCGACGATGGTCTTGCCGCTGCCGACGTCGCCTTCTAGGAGGCGATTCATCGGAGACGGGCCTTCGAGATTGGCGGCGATTTCGGCTAGGACTTTCTTTTGGGCCGCTGTGGGTTTGAACGGGAGAATGCGCTTGATGGCGGCGCGAATTTTATCGTCGCGCACGCGCAGCGGGATGCCCGTTTGGGCGCGTTCTTCTTTGCGGCGGGCGGCGATGCCTAGCTGGAAGAAAAAGAATTCTTCGAAAATCATGCGCACGTGTGCGGGGCTGCGAAAGCTGTTGAGCAGCTCGAGGTTTTCGTTCGCGGGAGGGAAGTGCACGTACATGAGCGCTTCGCGGCGCGAGGGAAGCGCGTAGCGTTTGCGGATTTCTTCGGGCAGAGTCTCGGGAATTTGGCTGCCGACGTCGCGAAGGACGGCGTAGATGATGCGGCGCAGCAATCGCGAATTGACGCCGCCGATGGCTTCGTAGATGGGGACGATGCGGCCGACTTCGGTGGAATCGGCGCTGGCTTCATCGCCGGCGCTCGAACTCGAATTCGATAGCACTTCAAACTGCGGATTGACCATCTCGCGGCGCGCGGTGCGAAACGGATCCATGTCCACTTTGCCGTGAAGGACGAGGCGCATGCCGGGCTTGAGGCGTCCTTCGAGATACGCGCCGTAGAAAAATCGCACGCTGAGGATGCCGCTGGAGTCGCGGACCTTCATCAGGAACATGCGTTTGCGATCGCGGGCGAAGCGGATGGCGGCGCCGGAGGTGACTTCGGCTTGGATGGTATAAGTGTTGCCGGGGACTACTTCGGCGATGGGCGTGAAGCGGATGCGGTCTTCGTAGCGGAAGGGGAGATAGCTGAGTAGATCGGCGACGGTGTGGAAGCCGCGCTCGGCGAGGAGGGCAGCGCGTTGCGGGCCGATGCCTCGCAGCCTCGAAATTTCGCTATTTAGAAGTGTGGACATCGTTCGCGGAGCGCGTGCGCATCGGATCCTTTGACCTTAATTTATACCATCGCGTCAAAGATAGCGCTGGCCGGTTGGGCGTGAGCGGGAATTGCGCCCTGGAATTGTGTGTCCTATATTTGGATTCAGAAGGCTCGCGGGAATTCGTTGGTGATTGATTGCGCGTGTTCGTGAGTTCCCGAGCGGCTGGTGGCGTGAATCATGAGCAGGACGTTCTTGGGTACAAGCTTGCGGCGATGGATTGAATATCTCATCGCCATACTTCTCGGCAACGCTATCTATTACTTCTCATTTCAGCCGCATCTCCCTCCAGTCTGGCGGCACCCCGGCGCGAAAATCGATCTCGGGTTGTTGCTCGACTTTCTTGTTTGTGTCGGAGTGTACGGTTTGATCCGGCTAGGGATTCATCTGCAGCAGGAAAAGAGCCGCGGTTGATGGCGGACGAGTTGCAGGATTCCACTGGTGTCTGCCGGGCAAAAGCCCGAAGGTACAGCACTTAACTGAAGAATCGGCGTCCCAAGTTCGGGACAAATGTTCATTTTCGGGCGGGTCGGTGCTTACCTGCTGCAATGAGCCACGTCTATGACAGTGGGGCTAGGGAGAAAGGCGAGTAACCGGGGCAGTTGCGATACGGGGAAGGTCCCGGCGGGTGGATATTCAAGCCCAGCGCAACCGGTGGGTCACACCATGGGGATGAGCGTCGCTCTCGAGCGAGATGCGCGCCACGCAGCAGTGAAGGTTTCGGACGAACACGCCCTCGTTCGGGAGGCGCAGGCCGGAGACCGTCTGGCCTTCGAGGAACTGGTGCGCCGCTATGACAGGGAAGTGTTGCGTCTGGCGCTGAATCTGGTCCACCGCAGTGAAGATGCCCGCGACATTTATCAGGAAGGCTTTCTGCGAGTTTACCGGAACCTGCACCGGTTTCGATTTGAGTGCAGCTTCTATACTTGGCTGTACCGGATCGTGACGAACGTGGCGCTGGATCATTTGCGGCGGCGGTCGAGCCGGCGGGAAGATCAAGCGCCAGTGCCGGAAGACAGCGATGGGACTTCGCGTGATTTCTTCGATCGCCAGCCAGAGACGCGGGCCGGAGCGAATCCCGAGCGGAAGTTACTGGGCGATGAGCTCGGGAGACACATCCAGGATGCGCTCGAGCGATTGTCGCCACGCGAGAGAATGGTTTTCGAACTGAAGCATTACCAGGGGCTGAAGCTGCGAGTGATCGGAGATATGTTGGGCACATCGGAAGAGACGGTAAAGAATTCGCTGTTCCGGGCGACGCGCAAACTTCGCGCGAGCCTGGACGCCATGAGATAAGCGAGGCCGATTGTAATGAGCGATCCATCCAATCCGAATTTTCTCGAGCGGCCCGAGGCCAAGCCGTGCGAGACGTACGCCGAAAGAATTTACCTGCTCGCTGCCGACGAGCTGGGACGGCCTGAAGCAGCGGAAGCGGAAGCACATGCCACGCAGTGCGCGGACTGCGGCACGTTCCTGATGGAGCACCGGCAGTTGATGGAAGCTCTGGCCGAGGCGCCGAGACCTGAACCGACCGCCGATTTGCTGGCGGCATGCCGTGCGAATCTCACGGACGCTCTCGATGAAGCGGAAGCGGCGAAGAGTCATTCGGGATGGCGCGGATGGCTCGATGCGCTGCTGCCGTCGCAATGGCTGGTGATGCATCCGGCCGCTGCAGCAGTGCTGCTGATTTTCCTGGGCTTCACCGCGGGAGCGTTTTACCCGCGATGGTTTGGCCACGCGATCGTGACCCCGCCTCCATCCCCCGCAGCGCCCACCGTTAGTGCCGAAGCAATGAACAACACGCCGGGCGCTGCGCCGCTCGACGATCAATATCTGCGCACAGCGGACATCACGGGAATTAATTGGGAGCCTTCGGGAGACGACGCGCCGCCGGAAGTACAGGTGCACATGAAGTCGCCGCAGCCGATGGTGGTGCAGGGCACTCCCGCGAACGATGACGTGAAGCGGGTGCTGCTTTACGTGCTGCACAATAATCAGCGGTTTGCTCCCGATGTGCGGATCAATTCGGTGGAGATGCTGAAGGCGCGCGCGGCGGACGAGGATGTGCGGCAGGCGCTGTGCCAGGTGTTGCGCAGCGATCAGAACGCGGCGGTGCGGCTGAAGGCGCTCGAGGCGCTGGATACCACACAGCCTCAGGAAGTCGTGCAGCAGACGTTGATGACTGCGCTGGTCGAGGATGGAAATCCCGGCGTGCGCATCGAGGCCATCAACACGCTGCGCGAGATGCTGGCGAAGGGGCAGGTGACTTCCGATCCGCGGCTTCTGGAAGTGCTACACGAGCGGGCGCAGAAGGATCCCAGCACTTACATTCGCTTGCAGAGCGCGGCGATGATTCAGGATTTGGGCCCTCGCGAAAAGTTTTAGATTGGAAAAGGGGCGAGGTGTGGCGCGGCCCCGAGTATCGCAGTCAGGAAAATTTCCCACGGGCTAAAGAAGAGGAGCCGGATGTTGAGTTGTGTGAGCCAGCGCGGATTTGTCCGCCGGAGTAGCGCGATGCGGCGCGCTCTGCAAGCAGTAATGATGACAGTCCTCGTTGCATTGCCGGCCGCCGAAGCGCGGCCTTTGCCGAAAGCGAAGCCCGCGACGAAAGAACCAGCGTCGGCGCCGCGCGTGAAACGCGAGATTTCGGGTGCAGTCAATACGCGAGCCGGGGAACGCCTGGTGCTTTCCACCGATCTCGGATGCATTCAAATCCACACGCGCGATACGGACCGCGTGGAGTATCACGCAGTTCTGAGCACGGACGCCTCGAAACCGGACGCGCAAGAAATTCTCGAACAATTCAATCTCGTCGTGCGGCCTGAGGCCGGGCGAGTGGTGCTGCGCGGGCAAGTATTGAGTTCGAAGCTGACGGGACGTTTGTGGGTGACGTTCGACGTGACCGTGCCCCGGAAGTACAACCTGGACTTGACCACGCGCGGCGGCAACATCAGCAGCGACGACATCGACGGCGGAGTTTCGCTGGCGACTACAGGTGGAAATATTTCGATCGGGCAGGTCGGAGGAGCAGCGAAGCTCGAGACCGGCGGTGGGCATATTACGGTGCGGGACGTTGCCGGAGATTTGAGCGCAGTGACCGGCGGAGGGCACATCGTCGCGGGGAATATTGCCGGCGCGGCGACTTTGCGGACCGGCGGCGGGCACATACGCGTGGCGTCGATTGGCGGAATTGCGCGGCTCGGCACGGGCGGCGGAAACGTATCCGTGGAGAAAGTTGCGAAGGAACTCTTTGCCGATACAGGTGGCGGGCAGATTGAAGTCGGCGAAGCGGCCGGAATCGTGCGCGCGCGGACAGCCGGCGGCGGAATTCGAGTGGTGCGCGCTTCGGGTCCGGCGACCTTGGAGTCCAGCAGCGGCAGCATCTATTTGACGCAAGTGGATAGCCCGGTGCGCGCGTCCACGAGCGCGGGCGGGATTACTGCGTGGTTCGGAAACGCGGCGAAGCTTCCGGGCGGCTGCGACTTGCAATCATCAGACGGCGACATCGTTGTTTACATTCCGAAGGAATTGCCGATCACGATCGATGCCTCGATTCAGCTCGGCGGCGCACACGGCTTCATCGTCGATCCGGCTCTGCCGATTAAGGTGAGTTACGACGACGAATCCAACGGCAAACACGTGATTCGCGCTGCGGGAGAATTAAATGGCGGCGGAGAGTTGCTCAGGCTGCGAACCGTGGCGGGAAATATCCGGCTAGTTCTGAGCGATACCTCGCGGCAAGTGAAGATTTACAAGCTGCAGATGGAGCAACTCGAACGCAAGCTCGTGGAACTGCAGGAGCAGAGGGAAGAGACGGAGAAGACAGACGGGCCGCCCGGGGATGACTGAAACCGGGATGAGCGCGGCAATAGACTGATTCGACTTCATCGGGCCAGGCGCGATTCTTCGCACGGGAGGGAGCCGTGAGTGGGATGTTGACGCAGGCGTGGCACAAGGCTGGACGCAGGACGATTCTCGGGGCGCTGCTCGCGGTTGTCGCAGTACTCGGAATTGCGCCGGTTGGATTCGGCGCAACTCAGGTCTACGAGCAAAAGTATCCGCTTCCTGCGGGCGGCAGTTTCGCACTCATGAACGTAAATGGCTCGGTGCAAGTGGATGGATGGGAGCGGGACGAAGTGGAAGTGCGCGCGGTGAAGACCACCACCGGCGATGAGCGCGATCTGGCGCGCGTGGATATTGAAGTGGATTCGGCGCGGGATCACGTCGCGGTGCGCACGCGCTATCCGCAGGGTTCGGGCGTGGAAGTCGCGGTCGAGTACCACGTGCACGTTCCTTACCGCGTGCTGCTCGGCGGCGTCGAGACTGTGAACGGCAATGTTCTGGTGCGCGGCGTCGATGGAAAAGGCGAACTCCGGACGGTGAATGGCGACGTGGATGTAACCGAGAGCTCCGGACGGTTCAGCGCGCACACGACGAACGGCAGTATCCGCCTGAAGCTGCGCAGGCTTTCCGATGACGGGCCGATGGCGCTGGAGACGGTTAATGGGTCGGTGGTTCTGAGCCTGCCTCCCGATGCGCATGCCGAATTGAACGCGCTGAGTATGAACGGCGACTTTTCGTCGCAACTGCCGGTGACCGCTACCAGCTCTCGCGCCGGGCGCGGAATCTCTGGACTGCTGGGCGCCGGGGGAAACCGGATATCGCTCCGGACTGTGAACGGCGGAATCCGGGTACTGCTGGACGAGCCTGGAATTTAGCAGGGCGAACCATTTCGAGGGGCAATTTGAAGGGAACAAGGAGGGGTCGAGATGCGTATAAAGACATGGATCGCGCTTACTGGGGTGGGCGCGCTCGCTATTTTGTTGGCTGGGTTTACGGGACGGAGTTTTGCTCAATCGGCGGCACCTGCGCCGAAGTCGCCTGCGGCGCCCAGGGCGCTGCCGGCTCCGCCTGCGCCGCCAGCCTACGATATTGATAACGAAGCAGCGGAGATGGCCGCAGAGAGCGCTGATCTCGCGGCTGCGGAGGACGCGATGGAGTCGGCAGGGCTAGGAGACCTCGACAATCTCTCGGCGAATCTTGCGAGCCTGCAATCCGATGAATTCGCGAAGGAGGCGGCCGCGCTGGCGCAAGCTCAGAAGCGCATCGTCGAGATCAATCCGGACGGAGCGGACGTTTGGAGCACGGACGACAATAGCGGATGGCTGGGCATCGAGATTTCGGAAGTCAACTCCGAGAAGGCCAAGGAATTGAAGCTGGCGGAGACGCGCGGAGTGGTGGTGGGCAGCGTCGAGCCGGACAGCCCCGCGGCGAAGGCCGGGTTGAAAGAGAACGACGTGATTCTTTCTTATGAAGGCCAGAACGTCGAAGGGACGATTCAGTTCCGGCGGCTGGTGCGCGAGACGCCTCCAGGGCGCTCGATTCCGCTGAGTGTTTCCCGCGATGGGAGCGTGCAGACGATAACGATTGAAGTTGGCGAGCGCGGCGGCTCCGGAGACACGGAAGTTTCCCCGCACGTTTACAAATTCAAGATGCCGAAGGTGCAGGAATTTTCCATGCCGGACTTCGATTTCAACATGTCTGGTCCGGAAGTGATGGATTTCCACACACCGCTACTTGGAATCGGCGCCGAAGATCTGAGCGGGCAATTGGGCGATTATTTTGGGGCCCCCAGCGGCGAAGGAATTCTGGTCCGGGAAGTGCGTTCGGGGACTCCGGCAGAAAAGGCGGGGCTGAAGGCCGGCGACGTGATTACGAAAGTGGATGGGCAGGCGGTGAAATCAACGCGCGACCTTCGTGCGCAATTGCGGCAGAAGATCGATCAGAAATCCGTGACGCTGAGCGTGCTGCGGAAGGGCTCGGAGATTTCGGTGCCGGTGGCGATTGAGAAGCCGCGGCGGATCGATGCGCCGCAGATTGTGAATCGGGCGCAGCTTTAGAAGGTAGGGCCGGCGTCCCTGCCGGCATCTTACGGCCGCAGGCGTTGGCAAACATCGAAATTGTGGGCGGAGCGAAGGGCTAGATTAAATCCGTTGATTGAACTCGGCGGTCCGCGCGTGCGTCTCGCCCATATTGAGACTCGTGCTCGCCGGATGCCGGCAGGGACGCCGGCGCTACTTTCACTCGCGGACCACTTCGGCGTTTGATGCTGGGGCTACCAGGCGCATCAGGCGGCGGTTGCTGTCTAGATAGAGATCAACTTCCAAGTCTGCGGTTCGCACGCGAAGCTCCTCGAATTTCGCGCTTCCCGATGACGATTCGCCTAGCGATTCCACTGTTACGCTGCCCGGCGTCACTTCCTGCGGCACCAGCACCGAAAAGGTCTGCGTGCCCTTTTTCTCGCGATCGTAGAGGCGGGCCAAAATTTCGTACTGGTGATAGGCGTTGTTGTCGAGAATTACGACCTGCGGAGAAGTGAAGGTAAATTGCTGGGTGAAGGGCTTAGCGCCTTCGACGCGCAGGACGATTGTCGCGACATTGCCTTGGAAACTGATGTCCGCGGATGCTTTCTTCGCGCCTTCCGTGCTCCAGTTGTAACTGAGCGGCGTGCCGTCGGATTGCAGAGAGAGACGGGAAGTGACGCGCGTCGCCGGTCCTTGCGCGGACTTCAAGTCGGTGGTGCCTTGCGCGATCCAATGATCGCCGTTCGGGCGGATCTCGAATTCTTCTGTGCCGACCGGCTGACCGTTTGCCGAGATATGAAATTTCCCCTTATCCGCGGCAAGGAGGCCCGATGCGGCCGCCGACGCAGCTCTCATGGCAATCGCTGGCCCTGATCCCGGGCGGGCATGGGATCCGGCAAAAGGAGCGAGTGAGAGCGCCGCGACCGACAGCAGCACGCACGGCAATGCGATCCGCCAGTAGAAATTCTTATTCGCAATTTTCATGCAGGCACCTTGTCGAGAATTCCGAGAGCGAGGATTTGTTCGACGACGCGAAGAGGCTCGACCGAGCTCTCCACGCGATAATGCGCGAGTTCGTAGAAGGGAAGCCGCTCGTTGTAAAGCGCGCGAAAGGTCGCTTCGTCGCGGAAAAGCGGGCGGTTGGTGATGTGCGCGCAGCGGCGCAGCAATTCTTCGACGGGGCAGTGCAGCCAGATCAAGGTTGCGCCGTTGCGCTCGAGGAGCGCCAGATTCGCGGGCTGGGCCGTCGTCCCTCCTCCGAGCGAGACGATGGTCGCACGCCCGAGCGCCTTTGCTTCGCCCAGCGTGCGCGCCAATTCCTCATATTCGAGCTTGCGGAACGCGGGCTCGCCTTCGCCCTCGAAGATTTCAGGAATGGAGTGGCCCGTTGAGTCGGTTATGCGGCGATCAAGATCCACGTGATGCCAGCCGATTTGCCGCGCGAGCAAGCGCGCAACCGTAGATTTCCCAGTGCCCATGAATCCAGTAAGGCAAAGAAGCTTGCGTGAGCGATTGTCTGGAATTACGGGCGGCGAATTTTCGCGGATAGCGTTCAGAGAAACGCGGCGCTATTCGCGCCTGTGGATGTTGATTGTACCATCGAACGATTTCAGCTCGACTTTGGCTTTGCCAAGGTTGTAAACGCTGAAGAGGCTCTGCGCGAATCGCGATGCGGGACCTTTTCTTGGCGCAGCCGGAGTGAGGTTCGCGTCGTTCTGCACTTTGCCCTTGACGGAAGTTGCGCTGAGATCGAAGGAATCATCGGGCGAGAGCTTGACGTCGATCAGGCCGCTGTAGTTCTTCAGCTCATAAGTGCCATTCGGCAGGAATTGTCCATCGAACGCGATGTCGCCGTGGCTCGTTTGCGCGCGCACGCTATAGCTGCGCATATCGAGCAATTTGACGTTGCCGCTGATGGAAGTGATCTCGATGCGGCCCGCGCAGCGGATACACTGCACCGCGCCGCACACGGTCTTGATCGAGAGATAGCCCGAGGCGTCCTGCAAGGAAATGTCCGCAGCGATGGTGTCGAGCGCCATATCGCCGGTGACGTCCTGCACTGCTACGGAGCCGGAATCGTTGTGAATCTGCAGCTCCGCATCTTCTGGAACGAAGAGCTGAAAACTGGCGCGCATTTCTTCGGGGCGAATGTCGTCGGCGAGGGTGCGCACGATCAAATCCACTCGATTCCCGGTCTGCTCGGCGTCGATTTCCAGCTTGTCGCTGTCGCTATCACCGACGAGCTTTACTTCGGGCCTGGTCCAGGCTTTCACAGTAACGACGCCATCCGGATTATGAATGGTGATCACCGGGCGCGCGCCGACTTTGAAGTGCTTCTCGAGATGACGCGGCGCGGCAGTAGCGCTAGCGGCGAGCAAAAGGCCGGTGCCGAGCGTAATGGCCGTCTTTGAAGCCCAGGATCCGACATGCATGGAAACGCGCATCATTGGTGATTCTCCCCGCGCTCGCTCATCTGCTCGAGCAAATCCGCTTTTTGCTGATAGGCCCCGTAGAGGTAATCCCGCGAAAGCTCGTCTTCGGGATCGTCCTGAACACTTTTCTCGCATTCTGCAATGTAGTTGTCAACGATTTCGAGATTCTGCTTGAACGCAACGTTTACGGTGGGGTTTGGCTCATGCAGGGCCGAGACAGCATGAAGCTCGAAATTGCCGAGGTCGGCTGCAATCGGCGCAGTGGCCGCGTGGTTGCCGTTAAGCCAGCTAGCGCGAATATTCGAGTTGCGGACGCGAGTGCCGAGCATGAAGCCGCTCGCCGCAAGAACTACGAGTAGCGCTCCGGCAAAAGCAGGACGCATCCAGGTGGTGCCGAACGACGGCAGCCAACTCAGCCAGCCATGCCGCGCTACTAAGCCTTCCGCCTCCAGTTGCGAGCGAATGGCATTCCAGACGCGGGGAGGAGGATCGACGTCGCTCAATTCGCGCCCCGCGTTGCGAATCATCTCAAGGTCGGCGACGAGCCCGTTGCAGGCGGCGCAGGAACGCAGGTGCGCTTCCGCGTCTGGCTGCCGTTCGCCGTCCATCCAGAGATCGAGAGAATTCATGAACTCATTGCACTGCATCGCTGGCATGTCTTTAACCCTCGCCGGCCGCTTCGCTTTTCACGGCCTGACGCTGTTCGCGGGCTTGATCCCGCAAGGTTTCGTGGAGCAACTCGCGCAAACGCATTCTAGCTTTGTGCAGTTGCGACTTCGAATTTCCGATCGAGCAGCCCATGATCCCGGCAATCTCGTTGTGCTCGTAGCCCTGCACATCGTGCAGAACGAAAATGGCCTTGTATCCCGGGGGAAGCTGTTCGATAGCGCGTTGCAAGTTTACGCGATCCACCGAGCCGCTCAACTGCAAATCCGGAGTCCCGAAATCGCGCCGCGGTCCGCCGCCCTCTTCGTCCGGTTCGGTGGTCTCTTCCAGTGAAGTCTCCGGCATGCGTTTCTTCCGGAGCTTCATCAGCACCACGTTCACGGAGAGGCGGTGAAGCCAAGTCGAGAACGCCGACTCGCCGCGGAAAGAGCTGATCTTGCGAAAGAGCTGGAGAAACGCTTCTTGCGTCAGATCTTCGGCTTCGGCCGTGTTCCCAACCATGCGCAAACAAAGGGAATATACCCTCCGGCTGTGCATCCTATAGAGGCGCTCGAAGGCAGACGGGTCACCACGCTGGGCGAGCCGGATGACGTCGGCTTCAGGCATCTCCTGGGATTCGTTTCGTCTCGTACGGGTCACAAGTCCCGGCGGGACGCATCCCTTACTGCGATGCGTCAGGCGCCCATTGAGTTGTACTCGCGTTTCCAGCGCGGTATTCCTTTGGACGCTGGAGAGTGCACTACGGATTCGCGCTGCCTTCCGGAGGCAAAAAAACGCCCTCCCATCGGGCGAACTTGATTGTCGTAGGAAAAGCGGCGTGCGTCTAGCTCGAAACCCGCGTCCGCCGGAGGCGCGAGCGCCGGGGCGCTGGCGGCGGGGGAGCTTCTACCTTCTCGCGGACGGCCGCAGTCAGATTTGCAGGCAAATTGCGCAGAAACGCCTTGAAGATAATTTCCAGTTCCCGCGCGCTGGTGTTGAGATCGCATTCGAGGTCCGCCAGGGCCTCCCAGGGGGCTGCGTCGGCCGCGAGATTCGATTCCATCAGCTCGTCAGACACGGCGACAAAGCCAGAGCAGGCATCCTCGATCATCTCCTCGAGAAGGCGCAGTTTCTGGAAGAATTGCGTGCGCGCCCCGAATAAGAGATGGTGAAAGAAGGTGTTCCAATTGGCCAAGCGGCGGGCCGCTTCGGTCCGGAAGTTTTCGGGATCCAAGGGCTCGACGACCGGCAGATTTGCGAGGTGCCGGGATTCATCGCGGATCAGGTTCACGGCGCGTGCGAGTTCGGCGGCATTGCGCGCCACGAGTTCGCTCGCCATTTGCACGTGCAAACGCGCTTGCTCGAAACGGCCGCGGCCGCGCAGCTCGAAAGCATCATGCAACGCCACGCCTGACATGGTTAAGGCGCGTTCCCAGCGAGTGCTGACCGATTGGAAAAAGGCGAGCTTATCAGGCGGGAGCCATGCGAGCCAGTCGTCGCGCACACTTCGGCGTCTCGCGAACAGGGCCCTAACCATTGAGAGGGACAAGGTGCCTCCACCCGAGGGAGGGATTATACCAGACGATGCAAGCGGCTTCCTTGACGCTTTCAGAATGGCACCGCTATACTGCCGCACGACTCTCCGAAAGGACTTCTGATTGGAATTCGAGCCGCTCGATCAGTTTCTGCAACGACGCAAGAAGCTGGCAGATATCGTCGCGCAGGGACGCGATCCTTACCCGCACAAGTACGAATGGACGCATACGGCTGAGGGAATCGCCGCGGAGTTTGAATCGAAAACCGCGGATGAACTGCACGCCCAGCCCGTGAATGTGCGGGTAGCCGGCCGCGTGGTGGCGCTGCGGCCGCATGGAAAGGCTGGATTTGCGCATATTCTCGGGCAAGGGAAGCGGCTGCAGCTTTACGTGAAGCTGGATGCAGTCGGCGCGGAAAATTTCGAGCTTTTTCGTTCGCTCGATCTCGGCGACGTCATTGGTGTTTCGGGGCATCTTTTCCGCACGAAGACGAACGAGTTGACCGTGTGGGTGGAAAAGCTCGAGCTGCTGACTAAGGCGCTCCTTCCGCTGCCCGAAAAGTTTCACGGTCTGGCCGATCCGGACATTCGCTACCGGCAGCGTTATCTCGATCTGATCGCGAATCCTAACGTGCGCGAAATTTTCATCAAGCGCGCGCGGATCATCGCGGAACTGCGGCAATTTTTCGTCAGCCGTGGCTATATCGAAGTCGAAACGCCGATGATGCATCCGATTGCTGGCGGAGCAACGGCGCGACCGTTCGTCACGCACCACAATACCTTCGACATCGATCTTTTTCTTCGCATCGCGCCGGAGCTTTATCTGAAGCGGCTCGTGATAGGCGGGCTCGATCGCGTCTTTGAAATCAACCGGAATTTCCGGAACGAAGGCATCGACGCGACTCACAATCCGGAATTCACCATGCTCGAGTTTTATCAAGCCTATAGCGACTACCGCGACTTGATGAAATTGAGCGAAGAGCTGCTCGCGTCTCTCGCGGAAAAAATCTGCGGCAGTACGAAAATTTCGTACGGCGAGCAGGAACTCGATTTCTCGAAAATCGAACGGCTCTCAATGCGCGAAGCCATCTGCCGCTACTGGCCCGACGCCGCGGGCGAAGCTCCTACCGGAAAGCAATTGGCGCAGCCGGGGGAAGCTCGCGCACTGGCGGCCCGCTACAACGAATGGGCGAAGCGTGGAGGCCGCGAGCCGATCGCGCTTGCTGCGGCGGCTTCCGACGGCGAAATAACCGGTGCGCTTTTCGATGAGATCGCACAGGACCGCCTGATCCAGCCGACCATCATTTACGATTATCCCACGGAGATTTCCCCTCTTTCGAAGGCGCGGCCGGACGATCCCTCCGTCACCGAGCGATTTGAGCTCTTCGTGGCGGGGAGCGAAGTCTGCAACGGTTTCTCGGAATTGAATGATCCCGAGGAGCAGGAGAAGCGTTTTCGCGAACAGATTGCGCGCGGCGGAGAAGAAGCGCCGAAGCAGCTCGATGAAGATTATATTCGCGCGCTGGCGCACGGCTTGCCTCCGACGGCAGGCGAAGGAATCGGCATCGATCGGCTGGTGATGCTGCTCACGAATTCCCATTCCATCCGCGAAGTTCTGCTGTTTCCACTTCTGCGGCCGCTGAGCGCGACGCACGCTGAAGCGGCCGGCGACGTCAAATGAATTTCGAATGGCTGGTGGCGCTGCGCTACCTTCGCTCGCCTAACCGGCCTGCCGTGCTTCGCCTCGTAACGCTGCTTTCAGTCCTGGGAGTCGCAGCGGGAGTGGCGACGCTGGTCATCGCGCTCGCGATGAATACGGGATTCCGCCAGGCGATTCGGGATCGTCTCCTCGGCGTGACCGCGCACGTGAATTTGAAACCGATCAGCCCCGAAGGGATTCGCGATTATCGCGGCCTCATAGCGAAAATGAATGAGACTCCCGGCGTGCGTTCGATCGCTCCCGCGATTTACAACACCGTGCTGCTATCCGCTGGCGGCAGTTCGCGCGGAATCGTACTGAAGGGCGTCGATCCTGAAATCGAAGGGCGCTCGGACGAAGCGCTGCGCCGCATCGTCGCCGGCAAAGCCGATTTTTCTCCCGATAGCGATGGAATTCCCGCCGTGCTCGTCGGCGCGATCATGGCCGAGGAGCTGAAAATTGCGGCCGGGGATTACGTGAGCTTGACGAGTCCGCAGGGCAGCCTGACGCCATTCGGGCTCGTCCCGCGTTCGCGGCGATTTCGCGTGGCGGGAATTTTCAACTCGGGCTTCTACGATTACGACGCAAACTGGGGCTTCGTCACGCTATCGTCCGCGCAGAGTCTTGCGGGGATCGGCGACGTGATCGGCCTTCTCGAGGTGCGCTGCACTCACCTGGATGATGCCGCGCAAATTGCCGGCGAGCTTCGGACCAGAGCCGGCCCCGGCTACACGACTACGACCTGGATGGATGAGAATCGCGCCCTCTTCCGCGCGCTGAGCCTCGAGAAGCTCGTCACCGCGATCTTCATCGGGCTGATCACGTTTGTGGCCGGGCTGAACGTGCTCGTCGTGCTGACGATGACGGTCACCGACAAAGCGCGGGACATCGCGATACTCGTGGCCATGGGCGCCCGCCGCTCGCAGATACGCCGGATTTTTCTGCTGCAAGGACTGGCCGTTGGTGGAGTCGGCACGCTGCTTGGCCTCATCGCAGGCTATGGTTTGAGTTGGGCGGCCGACACCTGGCGATTGATTCCGCTCAATGCAGAAATTTACGCGGTGCCCTACGTTCCGTTTCACTCGAGCGCACTCGACGCCGTGTGGATTGCCGCCGCTGCCATCGCGATTTGTCTGGCCGCGACGCTACTTCCGGCGCGTGCGGCTGCGCGAATCCTGCCGGTCGAAATCCTGCGTTTTGAGTGAGGGAAGGTTCAGTACTTTCGATAGTCGAAATAGGGTGAAAAGCTCTATGGTGCGCGCCTAAGTCCAGGAGCAACATGTAAGTGTGAGGCGAATACTATCTTCGAAGCGGGCCGGAAACGCAGTGGGCACTTTGACGGCTAAAATGAGTAATCTGTTCTCATCGGCCGAATTTGCCAAACTGGCTAATCCTATGCAGAAAAAGGACATAGCTTAGGCACGCTTCGGCATCTAACGTGAGTAGAGTACACCACGCACATGTCAGCACAAGCTAACTTCGACGCCAACAACCCGGCTCCCCCGGCAACAGGGAACTTTTCGCCTGCCACCGGGAACGCCGAACTCCTCCGCGTCGAGAGCTTGCGCAAAACTTTCCGCTCCGGCTCAGCGGAAATCACTCCACTCGAGAGCGTGGATTTCTCCATCGCGCGCGAAGAGATGGTGGCCATCGTCGGGCCATCGGGAGCGGGCAAGAGCACATTTCTCCACACACTAGCTGCGCTGGACACTCCGACAAGCGGTGCTATATACTTCGAGCGGAATTCGCTGGAAGCGCTTGCGGAGCACGAACTCGCCGATTATCGAAACCGTTCGGTAGGTTTCGTTTGGCAACGGCATCATCTGTTGCCGGACTTTACCGCGGCAGAGAACGTGGCGATGCCTCTTATCATTTCGGGCGTCGCGCGGCAGTCCGCGCTTCGGTCTGCGGGGGAGTGGCTGGGCGAAGTAGGCTTGGGAGGCCGGGACAACCAGCGCGCCGGGGAACTATCCGGCGGCGAACAACAGCGCGTGGCCATTGCACGCGCCCTGGTGAACCAGCCGAAACTACTCCTGGCAGATGAGCCGACGGGGGATCTGGACGAGCGCAACGCGGAGCTGATCTTCGATTTAATGCGCCGGTTGCATTTAGCCCACCGTCTCACTTCCATATTGGCGACGCATAACCTTTCACTGGCCCAGCGAGCAAACCGCGTTCTTCACCTCGAACACGGCAAGCTAGCCCGGACCGAGGAAGCCTCGGCACCGCGCTCGTTTTTTGGCGCGAAGGCGGCCGAGGCTGGGGCTAATGCCCTGGGAGAGCGCGGGTGACCCGTGTTTGAACGCTACACAGAAAAGGCACGTCGAGTAATTTTCTTTGCTCGCTACGAGGCCTGTCAGTACGGCAGCCCTTACATCGAGACCGAGCACCTTCTCCTCGGTCTGCTGCGCGAGGATAAGGCGCTGGCAAACCGTTTCTTGCGCTCGCACGGCTCCATCGAATCCATCCGCAAGGAAATCGAATCCCGTATCACGGTGCGCGAGCGGATCTCCACTTCCGTGGACGTTCCTCTCAGCCAGGAATGCAAGCGCATCATCACCTTTGCCGCCGAAGAAGCGGAGCGACTCGGTCACAAGCACGTTGGGACCGAGCACCTGCTGCTGGGCGTGTTGCGGGAGGAGAAGTCGTTCGGCGCCGAGATTTTGCAGGAGCGCGGTCTTCGCTTGTCTACCGTTCGCGAAGAGCTGTCGCGCGGCGCTGGGGAGAAGGTCCCTGTGAATCGACCGAAGGAAGCATCGCTGTTAGCAGAATTCAGCCGCGACCTGACGCAGGCCGCTATGGAAAGCCAGCTCGATCCGCTCGTAGGACGAGATCGCGAGCTCGAGCGCGCCATTCAGATTCTCTGCCGGCGCACCAAGAATAATCCCGTGCTCATCGGCGAGCCGGGCGTGGGCAAGACCGCCATCGTCGAAGGTCTGGCTCAACGCATCGCCGACGGCGATGTGCCGCCGTTCCTTGCCGACAAGAGGATTCTCTCGCTCGATTTGTCCTTGATTGTCGCGGGAACCAAGTACCGCGGCCAGTTTGAAGAGCGCCTGAAGACCATCATGAAGGAATTGATGGAGAGTCAGAACGCGATCATCTTCATCGATGAGCTGCACACCCTCGTCGGTGCCGGGTCGGCGGAAGGTTCGCTCGATGCCGCTAACATTTTGAAGCCCGCGCTCAGCCGCGGCGAAATTCAGTGCATCGGCGCGACGACTCCGGGCGAATACAGAAAGTCCGTAGAGAAGGATCGCTCGCTCGAACGCCGCTTCCAGGCCGTGAAAGTCAGTGCGCCAAACGAGGAAGAAGCCGTGCTCGTGCTGCAAGGCGTGCGCGACCGCTACGAGAAATTCCACGCGGTGTCGTACACCGAAGAAGCCGTGCGCTACGCTGTCTATCTCTCGAACCGCTATATTTCCGATCGCTTCCTCCCGGATAAGGCTATCGACCTGATTGATGAAGCCGGCGCGCGCGTCAAACTGCGCCAGGCGATGCTGCCCGACGAGGTCTCCGAAGTTCAGAAGCGCGTGAAATTCATCACGCACCGGATGGAAACGGCCATCGCCAATCACGAGTTCGAGAAGGCGCGTTTCTATTCCGAAGAAGAGCGCAAAGAGAAAGAGCACCTGCGCGTCCTTCGCGAGAAGTTGAAGATTGACGACTCCGCGACAGGCGTGGTCGGCCGCGAAGATATCGAAGAAGTGGTCGCGCGCTGGACCGGCGTGGCCGTCAGCGCCATTAAGGAAGACGAGCAGCAGAAGCTGATGCGCATCGAAGAAGAGCTGCACCGCCGCGTCATCAGCCAGGATCGCGCTATCACCGCTCTAGCTCGCGCGATTCGCCGCAGCCGCGCTGGACTCAAGGCTCCGGGGCGGCCGGTGGGCTGCTTCCTGTTCCTCGGACCGACGGGCGTCGGCAAGACCGAAGTGGCGCGCCGCCTCGGCGAGTTCCTCTTCGGCAGCGAAAAATCGCTCATCCGCTTCGACATGTCCGAATACATGGAGAAGCACTCGGTCTCGAAATTGATCGGCGCGCCTCCGGGATACGTGGGCTACGAAGAGGGCGGACAATTGACCGAGCGCGTCCGCCGCACTCCTTACTCGATTATTCTTCTCGATGAGATTGAAAAGGCGCATCCGGACGTGTACAACATCCTGCTCCAGGTTTTCGAGGATGGCCAACTGACGGACGGCCTCGGCAACACTGTGGACTTCCGGAACACGATTATCATCATGACCTCTAACATCGGCGCGCGGCAATTGCAGAAACAGAATTCGCTGGGCTTCCAGTCTGCCGGCGACGATGTGGCCGCGAAGTCCGCCGACGATATGGTGATGGTCGAAGTGAAGCGGGTCTTCAACCCCGAGTTCCTGAACCGGCTCGACGAAGTGATCGTCTTCAATTCGCTGACCGACGACGACTTGATGGGCATCATTGATTTGCTCGTCGGCCAGATCAACGAGACGCTGGTGCATCGCCAGGTGCAGATCGCTCTGACGCAGGAAGCGCGCCAGTGGATTCTCGAGAAGACTTGCGGTGATCGCAGCTATGGCGCGCGGCCGTTGCGGCGCGCGCTGCAAAAATATGTCGAAGATCCGCTGTCGGAAGCTTTGATTCAGGGTGGCCTGCAGCGTCCCGCTACACTCGAGGTCTATCTCTCGACTGACGGCTTGGCGTTCCGTCCCCTGGTGGAAGCAACCCCGGTAGCCCACTAGGAATCCTACACGCGCGTGCCGGACGGGTTCCCGGTCCGGCGGGGGAGCAAACAGTCTTGGGCGGGGAAGTGCGGCCTTGACTACAGGTGTGGCCGCAATCGTACGAAGATTCCTGCGCTTTTTCCTTGGACTCGCCGCTGTCTGCCTCTTTGGCGTGGCCTCCGCACCTTGTGTGTCTGCTCAGATTGCCAGTGAAGGTTCGAACGGGACAATCACCGGTATTCGGTTTGAAGGCAATCGCCGCGTGCAGAGAGCGACGCTCGTCGCGCGCATGTTTTCCCGCGAAGGCGATCCTTACAATGAAGAAAACATAAGGCGCGACTTCCTCGCTCTCTGGAACACGCAGTACTTCGAGGACATCCGCTTGGAAGTCGAAGACGATCCCAAGGTGCCGGGCGGCAAAATCGTAATTTTTTATGTCACCGAGCGGCCCATCATCCGGCGCATCGAGTACAAGGGCAACAAATCGGTCAGCGAATCCGACATTCTCGATCGCTTCAAAGATCGCAAAGTCGGGTTGACGGTCGAGAGCCGCTTCGATCCGACGGTCATCAAGCACGCTCAGGTGGTGCTGCAGCAATTGCTCGCCGAGCACGGGCGCCAGTTTGCCGTGGTGAAGCCTACTTACGAGAAGATTGCAGCCACCAACGCCGTGAAATTGATTTTCAATATTGAAGAAGGGCCAAAAGTGAAGGTCGGCCAGATCAAGTTCGAGGGCAACAAAACCTTCTCCACGCGAAAGCTTATCCGCACCATGCGCCACTCCCGCCCCATCGCCATTCCTCTCGAGATCACCGACATCAATATCTGGGACAAAACCTTCGATCGCGACAAACTCGATGAGGACTTGGAAGTAGGAGTTCGCGGCTATTACCAGGATCATGGATTTTTCCGCGTGATTGTCCACGATCCCATTTTGAACACCGTCGATGAGAATCGCGCCGGCATTCCCATTCCCATGCCTGGGGTCGGCCGCAAACACGGGAAGCGCACGGACATCACGATCAAGATTGAAGAGGGCGACCGCTACCACATGGGCGACCTCCGCGTCGTCAGCGCTGACCCCGATCAGGGTCTCTTCTTCAAGTCAGAATTCCTCGAAAAGGTCTTTCCCCTCAAGAAGGGAGACATCTTTTCGACCGATAAGCTCCGGAAGGCATTCGACAATTATAAAAAGCTTTACGGTGAATACGGCTATATCGATTTCACATCGAACCCTAAATTCGACATCGTCGAAGACAAAAAGATCGTGAACTTGACACTGGAATTCGATCAGCAAAAGCAATTCTTCGTCCGCCGGATTGATTTCACCGGCAACACCACTACCCGCGACAAGGTCATTCGCCGCGAAATTCTTCTTGATGAAGGCAATCTCTTTAACAATCGCCTGTGGGAAGTCAGCCTACTTCGCCTGAATCAGCTCGGCTATTTCGAAGTGCTCAAGCCCGAAAACGCCGAGATCAAGCGCAATCAGAAAGCCGGTACGGTGGACATCAATCTCAAGGTGCACGAGAAGGGCAAGCAGTCCATCAGTCTTTCGGGCGGAGTCAGCGGGCTGGCCGGCAGCTTCATCGGCCTTTCCTATCAGACCAACAATTTCCTCGGCCTCGGCGAAACTCTCACGTTCTCGGCGCAGATTGGCGATCGGCAGCGCAATCTCGTCTTTGGATTCACCGAGCCTTATTTATTCGACCGCCCGATTTCCACCGGCTTCACCGTCTTCGATCAGAAGTTCGACTACAACCAGCAGCGCGAGACCTCCATCCTGCTGGGCCAGCAAGTGACCATCAATCCTGCCATCGAGCAGAATTACAATACCGACAGCAAGGGCTTCACGCTCTTCGCCAGCTATCCCCTGCGGCGTTTCTCTTTCACTCGCGTAGGTCTCACGTACGGATTCAGCACCACCAATATCACCGCGTTCAGCCAGTCATCGCAGTTGCTCTTCCAATCGCTGCAATTCCAAAGCCTCGCCGGCCCCTCGGCCCTCAAGGGAATCAAATCGAGCAAGGTCACGCCCACGATTAACTACAGCACGGTAAACAATCCGCAAAATGCCACCGCCGGAAAGAGTTTCTTCTACGGCCTGGCGTTCGAAGGCGGACCTCTGGGCGGCAACACTAACACCATCACCAACACGTTCACGACTTCCTACTACCATCCCATCAACAAGCACCGCAATGTCCTGGCCATGCGCTTCCTCGGCGCGTTCGGCACCGGCTACGGCGGAAAAGTCGAGCCGCCGCAGAGCCGCTTCTATCTCGGCGGCGAGAACGACATTCGCGGATTCGATTTCTTCACTATTTCGCCGTACGTGTTCATCCCGACGTCGATCACGCAGACCGTCGTCTTTCTGAATCCGACCAAGTTGAACTCCAACGGAAGCCCGACGCTCGAATCTCTCAACGTGCCGGTTCTCGATTACGTCGCCACTCGGCCCGGCGGCGACGCTCAGGCCATCGGCAATTTCGAATACCGCATTCCGATTGCCGGCCCGGTCACGCTGGCCTTATTCACCGACATTGGAATGAACGGCATCGTGCGGCGGTCGCAATTGCAATTGGCGCCGTCGACGCTCAGTCTTTTTCAGCAGCAATATCCGAACGTAGATTTTCCGAATGCGCAGGTTCAGGCGCAATTGCCCATCGCCGGCGGGACGAACTTCCATCCGAGGGCGTCCTCGGGAATCGAAATCGTGGTGTTCCTGCCGATCGTGAACGCGCCGTTCCGCTTCTACTACGCGTATAATCCGCTGACGCTGGACGAGAATATTGTCTCGCCGCGGGGCGCATTCTTCATCAGCGACGACGCGCGACGCGCGCTGCCGCCGGGCGTGCTGCAAACGCAAATTATTCCAGAGCTCAACAACGTCTTAAACGTCGATGTTCAGCGGCTGCCAACGAGTTTGCTCGAACCGCATCATACGTTCCGGTTCACTGTGAGCCGGACTTTCTAAGCGCCCGCGCGGAGGGCCGGGAATTTTCGGGGCTCGGGAGTTTCGCTGGAAATCGGCAACGCGCCGGTCATCGGGTCGTGGGGAGGGGTGGGAATGAAAGTTTGGAGATTAGCCGCGGCAATCTTGGCCGCTGGAATGGCCGCCGCATGCGGGGCGAATAGTCCGACGATTAGCGTCGTCGTCGCGCCGGCCACCGCAACAGTCATTCAAGGCGGGAACCAGCAGTTCACCTCCAGCGTGTCCGGCACGTCCACTACCAGCGTAACTTGGTCGGTCTGCACCGCCGCACCGAATGTGACTCCCGCGCCCACGTGCAACGACGCGTCGCTCGGAGTCGTCAATACGAACGGCCTTTACACTGCGCCGCTCACCATCCCGAATCCCAACAACGTCGTGGTCGTTGCCACGAGCACGGTCAACATCAATAATTTCGGGACCTCTCTTGTCACGATTGCTTCTGGAGTGAGCGTCCGCGTGATTCCGGCGGCGAATGCGTGCACCGATGTCTCGCCACCTACTTCTGCCACGATTGCTCCGAACGGAACCTTTTCTCTTTTCGCCTGCGTCACGGGAACTCAGAACACCGCCGTCACTTGGGCGGTGAACAACATCGCGGGCGGCAACACGACCGACGGCTTCATTACGCCCGGCGGAGTCTATACCGCTCCCGCCACTTCGCCCGGCGCCATCACCATAACCGCCACTTCCGTGCAGGATCCCTCGCAGTCCGGGAAGTTCGACATCACCGTCGGCACCTCTGCTCTCCCGACCGTCACTGCATTGTCGCCGCCAACTGCCGAGCAGGGCTCATTTTTCCAGGATGTCTACCTCGAAGGGACAGGTTTCTTCTCCACCAGCACGGTGCTGATTAACGGCAGCGTCGATCCGAATGCCGCGACGACTTTTTTGAGCGCTACGACTCTGCGCGTTCGCATCCAGGCGCCGCTGCTCACGTCGACCGCCCCCATCGGTCTCAGCGTACAATCGCAATGTCCGCCGGATTGCAGCACGTCGAACGTGATGAACCTCAACGTCATCGCCGTCCGGCCGGGCCTCATTTCGGAAACGCCCGTGAGCGTGCCGCAGGCGTCACCAGGCACTACGAGCATTACTTTGACGGGCGGATTTTTCTCGCCTTCGAGTTCGCTCACTTTTGGAGGAAATTCGCGGCCAGCCAGCCTTTTGAACAGCCGTCAGTTCAACGCGGTTCTCTCGAGCTCTGACTTCACTGCAGCGGGCTTGGTGCCGCTCGTCGTCCAGAACGCCGGTGTCGCGCCCGGCACATCGCCGGAGGCGGCGATCAATCTCGCCGTTTCGCCGGTATCCGGCATTCCCACGGCCGCAAATTTGACGGTTGCCGTCGGTAACGGTCCGACCGCTCTGGCAATCAACACCGCCACCGATACCGCGGTCGTCGCGAATACCGCGGATGGCACGGTGACCCTCGTCAATCTCCGCACCGGCACGGCTTCCTCCGCCATCGCCGTGGGCACGAGTCCAACCGGCGTCGCCGTGGACAATATCTTGAACGAAGCAGTCGTGGTGAATAGCGGCGACAACACATTCACCGTGGTTGACCTCGCCGCAGGCACCGCGGCCGCTGCCGTGCCTCTGCCCGCCACTTGCGTTCAACAGCCCGCCACTTGTATTCCGTTCTCCGTCGGCATCAATCCGCTCACGCATCGCGGTCTAATCGCCACGGAATCCACGAACGCGGCCACCGTCATCGACTTGACCACGAATCCTGCCACGGTGGTGCAGCAGGTCGGCGGCTCCGCGAATCCCGTCAGCACCGGCGCCACGCCGCAAGTCGCCGTCGATCCAATCTTGAACTGGGCCGTCGTTACTCCCGGCGGCGCTGGCACGATTTCGATTGTGGATCTCGGCCAGCCCGCGGGCCAGGGCACGGGCGTCCGGCCTCCAGTTCTGGTCGCGACGCTCAATCTCACAACGACAGTGAACGGCGTCAGCATCAACACGGAAACCCATCAAGCTCTGTTCACCGATCCCGAGACCACGAATGTCACGTCCTTCAGCATGCTCGATCAGTCCGTGACCCCGATCACCTATCAGAAGGCGCAGCTCGCCTCGGCCGTAAATTCACTCACGAATATCGGACTGACGATCAACAATCTTTCCGGCCTCGCGAGCGTCTTCAACCTCGGCACCCAGCAGTTCATTCAGACGATCACGGTCGGCAATAATCCGCGGGCCATCGCCATCGATCCGACCAGCGACGTCGCCGTCGTCGTGAATCAAAACGACAACGACGTCGCGCTCATCGACCTGGGAGCGTTGCGCCCGTTGCAAATCACGGAGACGAGTCCGATAAATACCCTCTCGTCGGCCACTCCGATTTCGCTCAATGTTATCGGCGATGGTTTCCAGCCCGGCGCGGTCGTGCGCGTCGACGGCACGCCGCTCACTACCTCGAGCGTGCCCGCGGCTTGCCCGGCATCTCCGGTTTGCCGCGAACTCGTCGCCACCGTTCCCGCCATCCTCCTCAATTCCGCGCGGCGCTTCGTCGTGGACGTCCAGAATCCCGACTCCTCGATTTCGAACGCGGCCTCATTCTCGGTAATTCAGCCGGTCGCGGTCGGCACCTCACCCGTCGGCGTCGCCATTGATACGGATCGTGATATCGCCATCGTCACGAATTCCGGCTCCGACGATATCTCCTTCGTGAATCTCGCCACCGGCACGTCCAGCGCGCCGCTCAGCGTCGGCACCACTCCGATTGGCGTGGCGGTAATTCCGCGCCTGGGCCGCGCTATCGTCACCAACAGCGGGAGCAACAACGTCTCGATCATCGACGAAATCAATCAACTCGTGCTCTCGACCATACCGACGTGCAATTCCTGCCTCGGCCCCACCGGTGTCGCCATCAATCAGGACACCGCCCAGGCCGTCATCGCCAACACTCAATCGAACAACGTCTCTCTGGTTGGCGTAGATACGCTGGCTGCCGGCGCGACGCTCACCGTCGATCAGCAGCCCCTCGCTGTCGCTATCGATCCCGTGCGTAATTTTGCCGCCGTTACCGCTGCGCCGCCGCCGCAGTTTTCTCCAACGAACACGGTGGACATCATCAATCTCGCCACCAACGCTGTCGTCACGCGTTTGACAGGCTTCGAAGATCCCACCGGCGCAACTTACGATCCGAGCGCCGACCAATTCCTCGTCGCCGACAGCCTGAACAACAACATCGTCATGATCGATCCAAGCACTCTAGTCGGCACACGCGTACGCGTCGGCATCAATCCCACGTCGCTCGATTACGATTTCCAAACCAGCACGTTGCTGACCGTCAACTCCGCCAGCAACACGATTTCTGTCACCGACCTGGTGAACCAGAAAGTGCAGGTGATCCTGGCGATTGCCGGCTCGCAGCAATTCTCGGTTGCGATTGATGACAAGCTGAGTCTCGCGGTAGTCGTGGACCAGAACAATCAGCGCGTTCTGCTAGTCCCGGTTCCTCGCTGATAGGCGTCGGGCGTAGGGTAGCGCCGGCGTCCCTGCCGGCATCTTACCAGCATGAGAGCTGGCGGCATCCGACGTTTTGCGCGGCGCGAAAAGTTGGGTTAATTTCGGCTTTGGGATACTCAGTCCGCGCGAGAATGTTGCCTATGGCAAATTTTGCAGTCGTCAGATGCCGGCAGGGACGCCGGCGCTACCGACATTGAAGCATCTCGATTAACGGTTTTCGGCATCGCAACCGTAGACGCAGAAAATGCTGCCGGGTCCGGAATCCATTTGACCCGCCGCGAAATCAGCAGATATAATCGCCGTTTTGCATTGCTCTCGATTTTTGAATTGAAGGAGTGGGAAATAATGAAGATTCGAATCGCAGTACCGGCCCTGTTGGCGCTTTTGATCGCTTCAGCGGCCTGGGGCCAGGGCGGCTCCGCACCCACCGCGGCCGGCGGCAAAGTGGCCGTCATCAATATTCAGTCGGCCATAACCGGCACGGCCGAGGGCAAGCAAGCTGCCGCGGAGCTGCAATCGCAGTTCACTCCGCGCCAGAACGAGCTCGATAGCCTCCGGAAGAAAATAGACGATCTGCAGAATCGCCTCCGCAACGGCGCCACCACTCTCAGCGACGAAGAGAAGGCGCGTCTCCAGCGCGAGGGCGAATCGGCTACGCGCGTCTTCCAGCGCAAGCAGCAGGAGATGCAGGACGACGCCAACGACGCGCAGCGCGAAGTGGTCGATCGCATCGGCCGCAAAATGCTCGAAGTCATCGACAAATTCTCGAAGGAAAACGGCTACTCGGTAGTGTTCGATATTTCCGCCCAGAACACCCCGGTCGTTTACGCCGCCAACCAAAACGACATCACCCAGGACATCGTTCGCCTCTTCGACCAGGCGTATCCGGTAAAGGCCTCCGCCACGCCAAAGCCAGCCGCGCCAAAGCCAGCAGCCCCGGCCAAGCCGCAACAATAACCGGCAGAAGCGACCGCTTTCGTCTCGCTCTTAAAGCCCCGAGGCACTCGCCTCGGGGCTTTCCGTCTCCCCTCCGGCGGTAGTAGTTCAGTTTCCGATTAGTGCGTTATCTCTAACGACGCCGACCGTTGCAAGAGTTTTCTCCTACGCCTTTTCCGCGGAATCGAACACACTTCTTCGTCGGCGCACAGATTGCGTCTGTTTCCGGAGCTTCTATTCACCAGCGTCA
>Ga0208827_1000200_pt1 | contig 36586 bp, 19 predicted proteins | sample Sb_taG_5_FD_187709 | JGI IMG/M metagenome (GOLD analysis project Ga0208827, IMG submission 187709) | Peat soil microbial communities from Weissenstadt, Germany - Sb_50d_8_FC metaG (SPAdes) (version 2) | ecosystem: Environmental > Terrestrial > Soil > Wetlands > Peat | place: Germany... | reverse complement strand
GGGCCTACACTGCAGTGAATTGTTATTACTCGTCTGCACTGATCGCGTTAAGCCTTCGGTCAGGTCTGTGGCCACTCTCTCGCGTTCACGCTGAGGGGGCCGTTCCCCGCCTGACTGGCTTCAATCCTGTCCGGCTTTGACTTCCGCCGGCATTCTGCCCTCCTTTTTCGCGAGGGCCTTCGTAATCTTGCTTACTGCTGAATCTTGTTTCGCAGCGCCGTTCTCAATGTCAAGAAGAGCGGTTGAGAAGGGCACTCCCAAACCCTGCCGACCGTCTCAGTTCACGAAGCGGCGCATCCGGACGTTCATTACCATCCCCAGCGCCAAAAACATGAAAAGAACGGAAGATCCACCGTAACTCATGAGCGGCAGAGGTATTCCCGTGACCGGCATAAAGCCAACCACCATGCCGACGTTGACCAGAATATGAAAGCTAAGCACAGCCACCACACCCATTACCAGGAATGCCCCGGCGCGATCAGGCGCCGTTTGCGCATTCTGGGTCAACCGCATCAGCACTATAAAGTATAACAGCAGAACCGCCAAAGCTCCTACAAACCCATGTTCCTCGGCAAACGCGGCAAAAATGAAGTCGGTCTGCGGCACCGGCAGAAACGCCAGGTGCGTCTGCGATCCCTGACTGCTCCCCCAGATCCCGCCCGACCCCACCGCAATCAAAGATTGATTCACTTGATATCCGGAGCCCTGCCGATCCGCATCCGGATTGACAAAGCTCGTCAACCGCTCCTTCTGATACGACTTCAATACCTTCATCCAAGCCACTGGAACCAATAGGCCCATGATCATCACCACGATCAGCGCCTGCTTCCATCGCAGCCCGCCGAGAAACAAGCCCATAATCGCCACTGGAAGATAGGTCAGCGCCGTCCCCAGGTCCGGTTGCGCTAGCACCATGAGCATCGGGAAACCGACGATCGCGCCCGCCTTCAGAAAGTCCGTCCAGGACAGTTCCCGCTCATGCAAATCCGCAAAGTACTTCGCCACCGCCAGAATCAGGATCAGCTTCACCCACTCCGACGGCTGAAAATGCCCGCCCCCAGGCATCTTGATCCAACGCCGCGCACCCAGATACTTCTGGCCGAATAGAATGACCGCGATCAGCGAGGCCAGCGCCGCGATGTACATCCAGTGGATTTTTTCAAGCAGCGCTTGATAGTTGAGCAGGCTGACCAGGAACATCGCGCCCACGCCTGCCAGAACCCAGTAGATTTGTTTGATGTGGGCCCCGGCAAATTTCGTGTGCTCGGTCGCACTGTGTATCTGCAGCACGCCCAGCGCGCAGATCAGCAGCACGAAGCCCAGTAGGACCCAGTCGAAATCTCGGTAGGAAACGTAGCGCGACATGGATTCAGTCGCCCACCCCAGAACCTTTTGGAAAACTCAGGGCAAGAACTCGCTCGTTACAAATCACTGGCAGGGATTCGTCGGGCACGCCGGACTCACCGGGGCGCCGCTCTGTAACCAAACCCACACTGCAACCCCACCCACGACGCCCAATCCGCCGGCGATCGCCGCCGTCGAACTCATGATTCCTCCACCCGCCCCCACCGCTGCCCCCGCTGCGCGACGTTTTTTCTTCTTTTTCTCCACATCGCTTGTGTCGTCGCGTGTGGTCTGCTGGCCCTGGGTCACGGTTGTCGTGCCCTTGTCATCTTGTACGGTCACGTCGCCCTTGTTGGCTGCGATTTGCACGCGCCCATCCACGTCGGTCACCTGAAACTCAGTCCACGAATTGGAAGCTGGCTTCACCGTCACGTCGCCGGCGCGGGCCGCCAGTCCGCGCGACGTCGTCACGCGCACCGAGCCATGTTCAAGTTCTACTGCCGGGCCCTCAAATCTCACCAGTGAGTCCGCCAGCACCATGACGTTCGATCCGTTCGATTGAATACTGGCCGTCGAGTCGGAACGCGTCTGCAACATATCTCCCGCGAACAGGGCTGCGGATTTCGGCACCACGCTCCCGTTCAACCAAGCCGCACCGCTCGTGTACAACATCGCCGACGCCGTCTCTCCCGCCAGCATCACTTGCGCTGGAAACAGGATCGCCAACAAACAGCACACCGCAGACCGAAGCCTTGACTGTGACATGGTTGACTGTGACATGGTTCGGATCACTCCCGCACCTGTGGATTGCATTATCCTAAGCCCGAAAAGGGTTGCCGGTCAATCCGCTTTGTTCGATTCCGTGCACCCCATAGTCACTAGCGTACGCGCGGACGCCATACTCGAGTCGACTAGCAGGCGGAACCGATTCGGTTGGCTTGGTGTCTATAAGGGCTATGCGACCCATTCAAGTCAAAGCGCTCGTGCGCCTTCTGGCGTTGCTGAGCGTATTGGGTACCTTGACCCAGGTCGGCGCGGCGCAATCTGGCGACCTTGCCATCATCCACGTGACCATCATCAACCCGGGCGCCGTGAAGCCACAGTTGGACATGACCGTCCTCACCCAGGGCCGCGATATCGTTTCGGTGGGCAGAACAAAAACTCTCAAAGTCCCAGCTTCAGCTAAGGTGATCGACGGCACCGGGAAATTTGTGATTCCGGGATTGTGGGACATGCACATCCACTTTCGCGATGCCGATTGCGACCTGAAGATGGACATAGCCAACGGCATTCTCGGAATCCGCAACATGGGCGGCGTCGCCAAAGAGGTCTTCCCGCTGCGCGATGCTATTGCCTCAGGAAAGCGGATGGGACCGAAGATTGTCGCTTGCGGGCCCATTGTTGACGGCCCCGATTCCTGGTCGAATCCGCAATTTACCGTCTCCGTAAAGACGGCGGACGACGCACGCTCCACGGTGCGCTCCCTCAAAGAACAAGGAGCCGACTTTATTAAGGTCTACGACGGACTGTCGCGGGAAGCGTACTACGCCATTGCCGACGAAACCAAGAAGCTAGGGTTTCCATTCGGGGGACACCTTCCGAGTGCGATCAGTGTGCGCGATGGATCGAACGCTGGGCAACGTACGCTGGAACACGGTGTCGCACTGAAGGGTGGATCGACGATCGAGGACGAGTACATCAAGTGGGGCATGAACCAATCGACATTTCAGGAAGCGCTCCGTACCCAGAATTTCTCATTGATTCCGGCAAAGATTGCAAGAGACAACACGGCGATGCTTGATCATTTCAGTCAGGCGTGCGCGGATGAAACCTATCGGCTGCTGGCAAAGAATCAAACTTTCATTACTCCCACACTGGTGACGGAGCGAGCGCTCACGTTCATCGACGATCTGAACAAGAAGCCCGACCCCAGAATGCAGTATGTTTCGGCGGAGGAACTCAACTGGTGGAAACCAGAAAACGGGATGCTGACAAAATATCGGACGCCAGAATACATCGCGATGAGAAAGCGGGAATACGCCAAGATGCTGGAAGAAGTCCATCGGGCGCACACGCTCGGCGTGCGTCTTCTGGCGGGAACGGACATCACCGTGCCGTATACCTATCCGGGGTTCAGTTTGCATGACGAACTCGGGCTGTTCGTGGAAGCTGGTCTGACTCCCATGCAGGCGCTGGAAACCGCGACCACAAATCCAGCCCAACTGTTGGGATTGTCGAAAACGTGGGGCCGCGTGGAGCCCGGCTATACGGCCAACTTTGTTTTGCTGAATGCCGATCCCCTCGCCGACATTTCCAATTCGAAGAAGATCGATTCTGTGGTTCTGAATGGAGAGTTCCTGAACCGCCAACGACTCGACCAGTTGCTTGATGAAGCAAAACTACCGGGTGCTGGGGGCAGCTCGCAGTGAAGACAGTCCGGTTGGGCTCGCGGGCGCGATCTTCGGCTCTGTGAGCAACATGTTTTCGCCGGGAATGCGCTGCCCTTGTATGCGATGCCCCAGCAGCATCTCGCCATCAACTCCTTGGACCATTACATCGAACCAGCGGTTCGCATCATGATGCCCGGAAATTTTCATCTTCAGGTAATTGTCCGTCAGCGCTTCGGAAAATTCCGCTCCGCCCGATTGCAGCGTGATCGCCTCGACCACCGTCCCGACCAGCGACCGCATAAACGCCGCTTTCTTCCTGGATGCAACCTCCCGCAGCACGCGGTTCCGTTCTCGAGCCACTGCCACCGGAACCTGTCCCGGCTGCTCCGCCGCCGGCGTTCCCGGACGCGCCGAATATGTGAAAACGTGGAGATAAGTAAACGGCAGCTCTTCAATCATGCGCCGGGTTTCGTCGAACTCCGCTTCCGTCTCGTCCGGGAATCCCACCATCACGTCGGCGCCGATCGCCGCCGTTGGCATGGCCGTTCGAATCTTCAAGATCTTTTCCCGGTAATGCCACGGCCGGTACTTGCGATGCATGCGGCGCAACACCGCGTCGCTCCCGGACTGCATCGGCACGTGGGCATGCTTGGCGATTCGCCCATCGGCCGCTACCAGCGCGATCAGTTCGTCACTCCAATCCATAGGCTCGACCGAACTGATCCGCAGTTTCTCAAGTGCGGTCTGCTCGAGAATGGCGCGAATCAGATCGACCAGTCGTTGGTCGTTGGTCGTTGGTCGTTCGCGGTTCGACTCCGCCCGCGGGCTGGAATGCACGGAGCTGAAAGGTTGTTGCTCGCCAACGACCAGCGACTGACGACCAACAACTAACAACTGAGAGCTGACAGCTGGGAGCTGAGAGCTTCCCACCAGATCCCGCCCCCACCGCCCCAAATTGATCCCCGAAATCACCACCTCGCGATAGCCCGCCTCCACCAGCGTCCGTACTTCCGCGATGACACGCTCCCTCGGCAGCGATCGGCTCTGTCCCCGAACATACGGAATCACGCAGAACGAACAGCGGTTGTTGCATCCATCCTGCACCTTCAGGTTCGGACGCGTCCGCTCGTTGGCCGCTTCAAATACCGGAGCGGCCAGCAGTTCGGTGTGCGCAAAAATATCCCCCACAATCACATTGCCAGCTTGCTCCCAGGAAAGTTGATCCTTACAGAGTTGCCCCAGCGGCACGAAACCGGAACTCGCAGAAGAAGAACCAGCAGAGGGAAATAAGGAGGGCGAAGTCGCAATCTCCGCCGCCTGGTGCTTGTGCGAATTGCCTACGACCCAGGTCACGCCCGGCAGCGCCGCCAGTTCTTCCGGCGCACGCTGCGCGTAGCAGCCGGTCACCAGAATGCGGCAATCCGGATTCACCCGCTGCAGCCGCCGTATCGACGCGCGCGCATCCTTATCCGCGCCCTCGGTTACGGTGCAGGTATTCAGCACAACAATTTCCGCGTCGCGAGCGGCCCCGGCGCGCTCCAGTCCGCGCTCCAGAAATTGCCGCTCCAATACCGCCCCATCCGCTTGCGTAGCGCGGCAGCCAAAATTTTCTATGTAGAAGCGAGCCACGCTCCTATACTAAACGAGTGGATGCTGCGACTGAACCGTTTGCTGAAAAACTCGGTCGATTTTGTTGTTGAAGGGGCGCGGCTTCGGCCGCTGCGGGCTACCGCGGCGCGCAACCCAAGTTTTCCAGCAATCTGTGCAGCTCCCGTGATTTCCTGATGAAGATCGTGGTGAGCTGATGCCGCCGCGCACTGCATCTCCAACTCCAGTTGAAGAGGTGCGAATGAAACGCCGCATTCTTCTCGTCGACGACGATCTCGCCGTCCTGCTGACCCTCAAAGCGGTGCTCGAACTCCACGGATTTGAAGTCGAAACCGCCGGCAGTTCGGCCGAGGCCTTTGCCCGCATGGAGTCTGCCGTTTACCACATGGTCATCAGCGACTTGAGCATGGAAACCGAAGAGGCGGGCCTGGAAGTCATCCGCACCGCGCGCCGCCAGGCTTACGCCCCCGCGACTGCCCTGCTCACAGCCTATCCACCATCCGGAGAACATTGGCGAGGAGAACATTGGGACGGAAAACATCGGAACGGAGAAGATTGGACCGGAGAAAACTCTGACTCGTTGCTCATCAAACCGCTCGGCACCGGCGATCTTTTGCGTCAGGTGGAAGCCCTGCTCATCCGCCACGCCGACAAGCAGCTCCGCCCCTAAGGACCAAAAAAACGCAAGCCGCCGGAGGTTGACCACCCGCCGGCCGGGCTTCCCGCAACGACCGTTCCCTCGGCGTTCGTCCCCTCGACGGTCGTTCCCTGGACGCTGAAAGAATGATCAGGCGCTCGCGACTTGCCGTCCCTGCTGAAAACATTCCCGGCACAGCACCGGCCTTCCTTGCGTCGGCCGGAACGGTACCGTAGTCTCTTTCCCGCACTGCGAACAGTTCGTCCGGGTCTCCGTCTTCGCGTACGAATGCGCGCGCGACGGTCCGCGTGTCGTAGCTCCAAGCACGGCCACTCGCTTGCCCTTGCAGTTCTTGCAGCGTTTGGGTTCGTTCTTGAACTGCTTGTCGTGGAAAAACGACTGTTCACCCGCTGTGAACACGAAATCCGTGCCACAATCCACACACTTCAAAACCTTGTCCTGGTATTCCATTGGAAGAGGCGCTCCCATTCCGCGTCCCTGCTCTGCACGGGAGACCCGAATAGGGAAAGATCCGGTTCACATCGTGGGCAGGAGATTTACATCCCCCTCTTGCTTACCCTTGGATTCGGCCCGCCATACGGTATGCCCGCGTGGATACTGCTTTTCTGACCCATAGGGACGCGGTTTGCCGCGTCTCCAATTTTCAAAACCAGGTAGTTTAGCGCGCTTTGCAAATCTTAGAGGCAACAAACCGACCTTGTTACGTTTTCCGAACAAGAGAACATCATCACAAGAGAACATCAACGGCACAGTCGTATCTGCGAGGAACGGACCGTCCGCGTCAGCGAACGGCCAGTTTTTCCTCAGTCCTGCTCCTTGCGTGCTTTCTTGCGGCTGCGCTTGCGAGCCAGCGCTTCTTTTACTCTCTTCCTCTCACCGGGCTTCAGGTAAAACGAGTGCCGCTTTACTTCCTTGATAATGTCCTCGGTTTGTACCTTCCGCTTGAACCGCCGAAGGGCGTTTTCGAGGGATTCACCCTCTTGAAGTCGAACTTCCGCCAACGGACTACACCCCCCCGCTCGTCCTAACTGGACTCGTTAGTTATGCAAGCATTGCCCTCCTAAGTCAAGTGGAAATGTGCAAGAATCTTCACTCCATTTCAGAAATTCAACCGCACCGAAAACTGCATCTGCCGCGGAGCAAATGAGGTAGTAGGTTTCATAAGACTCGTAGGCTGCTGATAATAAGCCGGATAATACGTGTTTCCAACGTATTGCGCGTACTTGATAAACTGGCCTGCCGTACTTTGGAAGCCATTGTCCGTCACCACCAACCTCTCATTGTTGCGATTAAACAGATTGAACGAATCCCCGCTCAACTCCAAATTGAGCCGTTCGCCCAGATTCATCATCCTCCCCAGTTTCAGGTCCATGCTGGCGTAGTCCGGACCGGTGAATGCATTCCGTCCATACCCGGACAGACGGTCATTGCTCATGTTCCCGTCCTGATTCGGATCTCCCGACACGGTCGCGTTCGCCGGGCGTCCGCTGCCATACGTCATGATCCCTGAGATTCTCCAGTGATTGAACAGGGTCCCCAGAACCTTTTGTCCCTCCGCAAACGGGTGCGGCTCTTCGATGGCTGAAATCGTTAGCCGGTTCCGCTGATCGGTCACGCTTGGCCCCCGCTCACTCTTCGTCGAGTACGAGTTCTGCACGGTCACCGGTTGTCCCGCCACCAGCGCGTCCTGCCCGTTGTCGAGGGCGTGCGCCCAGGTGTATGCCAAGTTGAAATACATTCCCCCCGACGTCCGCTTACGCAGCGAAACCGTAAGGCCGTTGTACATGCTCGATCCCGCACTCTCAAACTGATCGACTGCCCCCAGTTGCGAGATCGGACGTTGCAATGCGTTAATGCACGGCGGATACGGACAACTGATGCTGTAACTCGTTTGCCACGTCGCAAACGATTCCACGTTATAAAACGCATTCTGAAAAGTACCGCCGGTCGGGTCGAAGATCGGATAGCTGTAATAAGTCGGCGGCGGCAGATTCACATCTCGCGCCCGGATCATATCCACGCCATGCACAAACAGATAGGACACTGTCCCTTCGACCCCCCCGGCCAGTTCCCGCTCCAGACTCAGACTGGCCTGCTGCACGCGTGGTGTCTTAAAGTCCGGGGCAAATGCCGCTACCTCGCTAGTCGCATACGGCTGCCACGCCGCTGGTATCGTGCAAGAGACCGGGCCCCGGGGACAGTTCACCGCCGCATTCGGATAAGAGGGAAACACCCGATGTTGAGAGGTAACGGTATTATCGAGAGAAATAAAATTATCGCTCAGCCCATTGTCATTGATCACCGCCGACTGATAAGTCTGCGGAATGCGAGTATAGAAAATTCCGAATCCCGCCCGCACCATGAGCGGCCGATCGTTGCCGATCGCATACCCGATTCCCACCCGCGGCGCAAAATTCGTTTCTGGCAACGGCATCTTCCCCACCTGCGACCACAGCGGATTACTTACCATTCCCGTCTTCGAAAACGTCTGCAGGTCGTAGCGCGCTCCCAGGCTTAAGCTGAAGTGCGGCGTCAGCCGCGTCGTGTCCTGCACGAACGCCGAGTAATCGTTGCTGTTCGGATGCGACACCGGATTCCCGAAATTCTGCTCGTAATATCGCGGCACATTGTGCGCCCACGCCCGAAGCGGGGTTAACTTCAGCCCCGCATGCATCGGCGCAAACGGAATCGGTAAAGACCACGGATTCACCGAAATGTCGTCGTATAAATACTCCCCACCGAACAGCGACGGGAAGTAATCGTAGTCCCAGGTCCGCATTCCGTCGGCCCCTAACTTCCACTGGTTTCGTCCGCGGCTCAGACTCAAAGTCTCCGCCAGGTGCAACCGGTGTTCTCGGGTTTGCCGCGGCAGCCACGACGACTGTCCGAAATCCTCCATCCAACTGTAGACACTCGTCTGCGTCCCGGTTGTATTGGGAAACTGCTGCTCCAGATCGCGCGAGAACTGCACCCGCAGATGGCTTGTCAGCCGCGGTGTAATGCCGCTCAGCAAACTGAGCGACGCGCTTTCCGTCGCCACGTCCTCTTCCCCGTTCGCGCTGATCGAATCAAAGGTAATCGGACTCCCCGGATCGAAATAGACGTTGTTCGCGCCGTAAGATCGCGACGCGCTCAGCCGTGCCGTAAGATACTGATGGGGCGAGAGCAGCCGGTCCAGCTTCAAAAATCCCGTTTCCCCAAGCAACTTCGCGTGAAACGTCCCACCCATGGCCGAAAGCTGCGCCGAGGACGCCATCACCAGCGCCTGGTCACACGCCGGCCCTCCAATCGCGGGATTGCAGATCTCGTAATCCCCTGGCGTCGGATAAATGCCCACCTGCGGCACCACCGCCGTCTGCCCGTTGTCGAACTCCACCACCGCCGGCACATTAAAAATGTGCTGATCGTATCCCGCAAACAGAAACGTCTTGCTGCGCTGGATCGGCCCTCCTATCGTCGCGCCAAACTGGTGCTGCTCGTTGCTGGGATTGAAACCCACAAAGGGCGGCGCGGCTCCCCCCAACTCACTGTCGCGCAAACGATAGAAGGTGCTCCCGTGCCAATGGTTCGTGCCCGACTTCGTCACCACATTCACCACCGCTCCTCCAGCCCGCCCCGACTCCGCTCCATAACCGCTCGACTGCACGCGGAACTCCTGTATCACCTCGTCGGAAAACTGGTAAGGCGCGTGGTACCGTCCCGACGCCTGCGCATAGAACCCGTTATTGTTGTCGCCTCCATCCACCAGGAAGCTCGTGTTGTATCCCCGAATCCCGCCATAAGAAAGATCCCCGTTCGAACCCGAAGTCAACCCTCGCGGATCCTGCGTCACGCCCGGTGACAACAACAGCAGATCGGTGAACCTCCGCCCATTCAGCGGCAGATCCTTGATCGCCCGCTCATCCACCAGCGCCGAAACCGAACTCGGATCCGTCTCCATCACCCGCGGCGCCTCCGACACCGTGATCGATTCCTTCGGCCCCGCCACCTTCAGCTTGAACGTCAACTGCGCGGCCGCGCCCACCTCCACCCGAATCACCGGCGAAATCTGCGGCGACATTCCTTCCGCCTCCGCCCGCGCCGAATACTGCCCCGGCGGCAGCAGGTCCACCGCAAATCGTCCCGCCGAATCCGTCGCCGAGTGGTAGCGGATCCCCGTCTCCACCCGAATCGCCACGATGTCCGCGTTCGTAATCGCCGCTCCCTGCGCATCCAATACGACGCCCCGCAACGCGCCCGTGGACGCATCCTGCCCCCAAGCCCCAGACGCAATGAAAACGAGTTGCAGCAGGAATACCCGTGAGACAACACGAAAAACGTTGCCAATCGTAACCAGAAACGGCTCGCCGCAGCGGCACATGCCAATCCCCTCGTATCCGAGACTTCGGAATCGGAGGGGATTCCAGAAACCCTGAGCATGTATATATCAAAGTGGGTCTCGCCAAAATGTGATGCACGTACCGGCAATATGTTCAGTTTTGTGGGTCGTGGTGAGGCAAGCGGTGGAGCGACGGGCGCCTCGCCCGTCCAGGTTAAGCGGGACCGGGCGGGGACGCCCGGCTCTCCACCAACAAGGGAATTTACTCCCCTCAATGGGCCGTGGTTGGCGCCGCCGCCGGAGCCGCTGGTTTCGCGCTAAAGTCCACCTTCGGCACCACGCGCGACGCTTCCGTAGCCTGGAAGTACGCCGGGTTCTGCTTGTAGCCGGCAAACCCCGCGTACAGGCTGTTCGGGAACTGCAGCACATAAGTGTTGTAATCCTGCAGCGTGTCGTTATAGCGTTTGCGCTCGACGGCGATCCGGTTCTCCGTCCCTGCCAGTTCATCCTGCAAGCGCAAAAATTGTACAGGAGTGCACTCCACGCAAGGTTGGGCGCTACAACTCGCCTCATCAATGAGTTGTCCAACAATGCGTTGTCCAGCGGTGGTTGGTGAAATGCGATATTTCTACAGTCAACGATTTACGTCGTAAGGTTGTTCCGACCGACGTCATTCGTCAATTCGGGCCTAATGCGCTTTGATCACGGAGCCGACCAAATAGCCGACCGCCATCGACACGCCTGCACTAACCAGCCCAAGCAGTGCCCAATTAAGCAGGATCCAATGAAGCAATCTAGACGGAGCGGCGCGCGCGAGCCCGGGGAGCAGATCGAGTTCTGAGACATTTTGACTGAGGACCTGCTGCGCGACTTGCTCCGAAACTTGCTCGAGGACTTCGGGCTTCTGTTCCCGCACGGCTTCGCGCGTCGCCTCGATCGAAATTAACTCCGACGAGCCCGACTCAATCGAACCTGAGTCCGAACCAGGAGGTCGCGACCAGGCTTCTGGCCTTACCGGCGTTTTCGGTTGAGTACCTTCAGGCAGGGTGCTTTCCGATTCGGTCCCCTCACTAAAGGTTCTGGGAATCATTGCGGCGAGCCGGTCCAAAACCGTCTCGTGGTCCTTGGTGAAACCACGCAAATGCGGAGAGAAAACCTCCAGCAGACCGACGACCCTGCTATCGGACACGATGGGAACGGCTATGAGCGAGCCTATGCCCAGCCTGCGACCGACGTCAGGATCAATGCGCCGGTCGTTTTGCATATCCTCGCAGGAGACGAGAATTCCGCTGCGAACACATTCTCCAGAAAGACCCTGCTGTACGTCCACCGGAGCTCCGAGCGGCGGCGCTGGTTCACCGGCTCGCGCCCGGCATATCATCTTGTCATCCGTGAGAAAGGCCAGAGCCGCGCCACTGGCTCCGGTGAGGGTCAACGCGGACTCGGTGATCCGCCGCAAAACTGCGTCGACGTCCTCGTCACCAATCTCGCGGATCTCACGGCGAACTGCTTCCAGCGAAGAGAGCATTCCGCTTCGATCGGGCATTGGAACAACATCACGAGGTTCAATGACCGGCACCGGCAATCTGCGAGTGCTCCGATACATAGTTGCGCCCTTATTAGACAGAATCTCTTTATTAGCCAGAACCTCTTCTTTTTGGACCTCAAAAAACAGCGGTCAGATTGTAACTCATTCCGCCTGTTCTCGACATACGCCAAACGGATCAGTTCTTCTGGGGTAGAGAAATAGGGGTCCGGATAAGTGGACAATGCGGCGGAGACGACGTAAAGTCGGCGTGTGACCAGTCGCACCGGTCGTATTCCGTCAATAATGGCTCGCGCCCAGCGGCATGGCCGACGCACCGCCGTCGTCGATTCGCAAGGGTCCTTCACCTACAACGATCTGCTGGATGCGTCGTCGCGCGTGGCGGCGGCGCTCCTCGAGGATCTTCAGCGCGAGGATCTTCAGCGCGAGGGCCTTAACGAAGAGCGCGTGGCGTTTCTGCTGACTCCGGGATTTCCGTGGGTGGCCGCGCAGTGGGGCATTTGGCGGGCAGGTGGCGTCGCCGTCCCGTTACCGCTCAACTCTGCAAGGCCGGAGCTCGAATATTTCATCGACGATACCCAGGCATCGACCTTGGTGTTCGATGCTTCGGCGGCTCCGCTGCTGTCGCCCATTGCCGCCGCCCGCGGCATCCGCGCGCTGTCGCTGTCGCATGACCAACTTCGCGCTCACCCATCAGCGGACTTGCCGGACATGACGCCGAATATAACCGACATGAACAACGACCGGCGCGCCCTGATTCTCTACACCAGCGGCACCACCAGCCGGCCCAAAGGCGTGGTCACAACCCATGCCAACATTGCGGCGCAAATCATGTGCCTGGTGGAGGCTTGGGAGTGGTCGGCCGACGATCGCATTGTGCTGTGTTTGCCGCTGCACCACGTGCACGGAATCGTCAACGTTGTTTCCTGTGCACTGTGGTCGGGCGCAACCTGCCAGATGCTGGAGCGCTTCGACCCGAACGCCGTGTGGGACCACATCGCCAGCGGCGGCGTAACTCTGTTCATGGCGGTGCCGACGATTTACGTGAAGCTCATCGCCGCCTGGGACCGGGCTTCGCCGGAGCGCCGCGCGGACCTAAGCCGGGCGTGCGCCGGGTTGCGCTTGATGGTGTCCGGTTCGGCAGCGCTGCCGGTGAGCACGCTCCAGCGCTGGCAGGAGATCAGCGGCCACACGCTGCTGGAGCGCTACGGTATGACGGAGATTGGCATGGCGCTGTCGAACCCGTTTCGAGGCGAGCGCGTGCCGGGCAGCGTCGGAAGGCCGCTGCCCAGCGTCGAGGTTCAGCTGGTCGGAGAGAACGGCGAACCGGTTGCCCCGGGAACACCGGGCGAGATCGAAGTCCGTGGCCCGAGCGTATTCTCGGAATACTGGGGCAAGCCCGAGACAACCCGGGCTGCCTTCCGCGACGGCTGGTTTCGTACGGGCGATACTGCGGTCGTCGAAAACGGTGTCTATCGCATTCTGGGCCGCACGAACATTGACATCCTCAAGACGGGCGGACACAAGGTATCCGCGCTGGAGATTGAGGAAGCGCTGCGCCAGCATCCCGCGATCGCCGAGTGTGCCGTGGTCGGCGTGCCGGATCCTGAGTGGGGCGAGCGCGTCGCTGCGGCCATAGTGCTGAATGACGGCGATGCACTCGATCTGCCGTCGTTTCGCACCTGGGCCAAGGAGTTGCTAGCGGCTCATAAGCTGCCTTCGCGGCTTCTCGTGCTGGATGCCCTTCCGCGCAATGCGATGGGGAAGGTAATGAAGCCCGCTGTGGCGGCGCTGTTTCAAACCACAGGCAACGGCGAGCGCGTCGCCTAACACGCTGCGGAAAAAGTCTAACTTCGCGCCCCATCCCCTAAAGGGGCCACGCTCAACGATGTGGGCCAGCCGGCGGGTAAGAATTCAGAAATTTGTGGGGGGTACCCCCCCTACCCCAAAATGAGTTAAGTTGATGATAGTAAGGTAGTTATAGGCAAAGTATTCAAAAAATAGGACTTAGCATTGAATTTTGCTGTTTGGCGTGCACTTGCGGGGGTGCTGACCGGGGCCATATGTTGTCAAATAGCGGTGAAAAGTTTGCCGCCGGAAATGCGTTCGTCTCTGGAGACTGGCGCAGTTCTCGATGGTGCACTGTCGAGGTATCTTCGCACCGATTTGGGAGCAAGTCTGTGATGGCTCGTACATCGCGTTTGTGATGAAAAAGGTCAACGGCCCCGCCCAAGCGAAGCTTGGACGGGGCACCCTCACGAGTTCAAACGACTGCGCTAGTCCGGGCCACCCGCCCCCACTCAAGCCAAAACCGGGCTTGAATGGGCCACCCGTCGCCCAAAGGCGCACCCAGGTTAGCGCGCAAAGAACGCGCGCGAACCTGGGGCACCCGCCTTCACTCTTATCGAGGGGCACCCGGCTTACGGCATCGCTAAAGCGATGCCCTGATACAAAACGTTAGTTTTTTCGCAGCCTGCTAGGGCCAGCTGCCGTGCGCCCTTGACAAGGTGTGGTATGCTGCCCGCGCCCGACAAATCTCTGGTTTCGCGCTCATCCTCACTGCGCAGGAGGACACCATGGCCAATGAAGCAGCGACCCTCCCACTACCCGCAATTCACACCAAACTCTCACGCCAACAAATCACTGGATTCTGGGGCGCATGGTTTGGTTGGACGCTGGATGGCATGGATTCGGTCATCTACGCGCTCGTCCTCAGCCCCGCGCTCACGGAACTGCTTCCGAAGTCGGGGGTCAAAGCCACTCCTGCGAATGTGGGATTTGCGGGATCGATACTGTTTGCACTCTTTCTCGTCGGATGGGGACTGTCGTTAATTTGGGGGCCGATTGCCGACAAGTTTGGCCGCACCCGGGTGCTCGCTGCCACCATTTTCGTTTATGCCATCTTCACTGGAGCGGCCGCTTTGTCGCAAACGGTCTGGCAATTGGGATTGTTCCGGTTGCTGGCAGGTATCGGAATTGGCGGCGAATGGGCGCTGGCGGGCACCTACGTCGCCGAAGCCTGGCCGGAAGACCGCCGCAAGATGGGCGCCGGATATCTGCAAACTGGTTATTACGCGGGCTTTTTTCTGGCTTCGGCTCTCAACTACACGGTCGCAGCACGCTATGGCTGGCGCGCCATGTTCTGGTGCGGACTGACACCCGTAGTCGTGGCCTTCATGGTTCTGTTCCGCGTGAAGGAGCCCGAGCGCTGGCAGCAAAAAGCCAAAGTGAAAACCGGCGGACTTTCTTCTCTGCGCCGGATCTTCAGTGCTCCTTACACTGGGCGCACGCTGGTCAACACCGTCCTGCTGGCCTCGGCCATTTGCGGCCTGTGGGCGGGCGCCGTTTATGCTCCGACGGCAATCATCAGCCTGGCGAAACGTGCCGGCATGTTGCAGCCGCAGGCCGTGCGCATGTCTTCCTTCGGCATGGGTTTGCTGTCGCTCGGGACCATCCTGGGATGCCTGGCAGTTCCCCCATTGGCCGAACGCTTTGGCCGCAAGCGAACCCTGGCCTTTTACTTCTTCGGGATGGCGGCCTGCATCCTGCTCAGCTTTGGCTGGGCGTTCTACCTGCCCCAGGGGCTGCATCCCTTCATCGCGGTGCTGTTCTTCTTGGGCTTCTTTGGCGGCAACTTCGCCGTCTTCAGTCTTTGGCTGCCGGAGCAGTACGGGACCACGGTGCGCGCGACCGCATTTGCCTTCACCACTTCGTTCGGACGCTTCATTGCCGCAGGAGTCAACTTCGGGGTGGGCGCGCTGGTCCGCGGAATGGGGACTCTCGGTACGCCGGTTGCGTTCACAGCGATTGGCTTTGGGATCGGCCTGCTCGTCATTCCCTTTGCAATGGAAACCCGGGGCAAAGTGTTGCCTGACTAAGAGCTTTGCCGCAGGTCTCCGACAGTATCGTTCCTGCAGTCAGTCAGACAGGTAATTCGCCACAGAGTGGACCTCTTGAACATGCTCTGCAGCGTTCAGGTTGTTGCCCATTTGCCGTCTGTACGGACCCGGACGTCCCTCGGTCTCCGCTTACTCTCCGCGCAATGTGTCTGAGCCAGACGGTTGGCAATGATGGTGTATACCGAGGAATTAAAGGCCAGTCCGATGTGGGTGCCTGAAACTTGAAAATCGGCTTCAGGGTTTTCTGTCCTGCAATACCGCCAATCAACCACTCCGTCATCGGCGGTGTAAACCGCAGTTTCTAACACCGACGGTGGCATGTCGCGCTGCAGGGAATCCACAAAATCGCAGGTGCAATGCCCGGTATAGCAAGCGGGCAGCACTCCCGTACCGTGCTCTTTCAGGATACGCAGGCGGACCGTTTCGGCTGCGCGCAGAATGCTGGAGTGGGCCACTGTGCCGCGGAACGGCGCGCCCAGCGTAATGACGGAAGCGATGTCCTGTGGTCGTTGTCCCGCGATCGAACGGGCGATAATGCCTCCCAAACTGTGCCCGATCAGATGGATCTTGCGGCCGGTCTTGGTCAGCGCCTTCTCGATGGCTTCATTTAGGCAGCGTTTAATCAGGAGATTCGGGCACTCTGCGTTGAAATTGATGCCGGAAAAGAAGGATTCGTACCCGATCCGTCCCAGCCATTTATGCAGCGGGAATAAGTAATGATCGGGACACAGGAAGGCGGGGATGAGAACCACTCCCGAGCCGTCGCCGTGAGGTGTTCCTAGTCCGTAATAGACGGGCGCGGCATGCAGCAGAATTAACTCGGCCCCACACAGCACTTCGCTCAAAATAGGGAGATTAGCTGCCTTATAATCGCGGGTGAGAACATTGCGGCCCCGCTCCTCAGATCGAACCTTCGTTCTTCTCATTAAACCTGCAATCTTGCTGCCGGCGCCATGGCGGCCCGTCAATCAAAACCGTCTCGCTTTTAGCGGCGGAGACGCGTACGAAGCGTTGCCCTGTCCATGCTCTTGGCGCGCTCCATATCGATGTTTTTACAGGCCGAAAGCTCCGTGCTGACCCGATAATACGCAACGGAACGGGCCTCGATGTAATTGCTACTCTCTAAAATTCAAGAGTTCGTTCTTTGCAGCTTGAGCAATCCATGGGCCATCGCTCACGCCGTCCAACAGATTAACGGGCGGCGGTAGATGTCGTCAATTTATTTACCGTTTGAGGATCTCCTGCTCGGCGCGGAGCCAGTCCTGTTCGTCCTGGCCGGGTTCACGACCCCGGCTTTCATAGAGTTCATAGGCCCGCTCTTTTATCCTGTCATGTGATGGGACAGTGTTTGGCATCATCGTCATCTTGCCAGGAGAGCTTTTGGGGCCGACGACAGTGTTTGGCTTCGGTTGTTGGTGGACCTTGCGATCAATCATTAGGCAACCTTCTGGGTGTTGCGCGCTAAGAGGAAGGTACTTCAGATGAACTGACTTAGTCCAGAAACCTGAAAGAGGAGAAGAACTGCCCACTCTGTTTCGACACTACTCTGAACTATCACGCGCGTCAAATGTCGAATCCTGCACCTCCGTCGTTCTTCCACCATCTGCGCGACCTCAAGTCGCGATGTCGAAACAGGAATGCCCGTGGCATTCTCAGCCGAGATTAAGAAGCAGCAAACAATGGCCGGAATTAGGTGATGAGGATCACTGCGGAATCAGTTCAATGGAGTTTACTATTTAGATTAATCCCCATGCTAGATGCTTCGGTCATTGAAGCGGGATTGCGCCAGCTCCCGCCGGAACAGTTGCGCACTGCCATTGCCCACTTCCTGCCCCAAGCTGCCACGAAGGACGACCGGATCAGCGCCATTGAAGGTGTGCTGCGAAGCCCCGCCGGTCAATCCTTGCGGGACGCAATGGCGCGGTGGATTGTCGATGAGATTGTTCCGGTGGAGAGGCTGGTTCCGGAGGCTTACGTGAAGTGGCGTCCGCCGGTGCGGGACGCCATGATGTTCGTGGTGGCGCGACTATCTCCGGCGCGCCTCGCCCCGAAGCTGCTGGAGCAATTCGAGCTTCCCGAGAAGACATCGGCTGAAGAGCGTTTGCTGCGGTTGATTGCAAAAGTCCCCGGCCTACAGAAACTGGGACAAGTCATTGCACGCAACCAGCATTTGCGTCCCGCTCTGCGAAATGCGCTCGCGCGGCTGGAAAATGGAATTCGTGATGTTAAGCCGGAGGACATACGCGCCCTCGTTCAGCGGGATCTCGGGCCACGGCTCGAAACCTACGCGGTTCACATCGCTCCGGTCATCCTATCGGAGGCCAGCGTCAGCGCGGTCGTGCGCTTCACCTGGCGAAATCCCGCAAGCGGAAAACGCGAGCGCGGCGTTTTCAAAGTCCTGAAGCCACATATCCCAGAGTACTTTGCCGAGGACATGGACTACTTGCAGGGATTGGCCCAGTACTTCGGAGACCGGCACCACAACTATGGATTTCCGGCCGACCTTATCCCCGATACCTTCAGGAAAGTCCGGCGGTTGCTGCGGCACGAGGTCGACTTTGTCCGCGAGCAGAAAACTTTGGTCGAGGCGTGGAATCTCTATCGGTCCATGTCTGGCGTGCGCGTGCCGCGGCTGATCGAGCCGCTGTGTACCGAGAGAATTACGGCGCTCACGGAAGAACATGGAATAAAGGTGACGAACGCGGCTGCCCACCTGTCGGCGTCCAGCCGCAAGAAGATAGCAGAGCAACTGATCGAAGCGCTGGTGGCCGTCCCTCTTTTGTCGGCGCAGGAGGATGCCATTTTTCACGGCGATCCGCATGCCGGCAATCTCCTCTATAACAATCGCACCGGCGAACTGACTGTCATCGACTGGGCCCTGAGAGAACGCTTAAGCCGCGAGCAGCGCCGGCATCTCGCGCTCCTATTTCTGATGGTGAGCTTGCGCGACCCGGTGGGCACGTGCAACGAAGTTTTGGCGCTCAGTCAGCAGCGCATCGAATCGACTTCACCACGGGGGCGGATGATTTGCCTGTTGGTCACGCGCTTTCTTGACGACCTGCCGGTAGGGCGTCTTTCCAGCGGTGTGGACGCCATGCTCCTCCTGGAACACATTGCGCTAGAGGGCATCAAGTTTCCTGGTCCGCTGGTCATGTTGTCCAAGGTGATGTTGACGTTGGATGGGATCCTGGCCGATATCGGAGGCGGCGACATCGGGGTGAGTTTGACCATCGCGCGTCACGTAGCCCAGCATTGGATAAGTAATCGCAAGGAGTTCCGTTCCCCTCTGGAGGCTAGGGACTGGATCACCCTGCAGTGCAGCGCGTTACTTTATGCCAGCCGTTTGTGGCTGAAGGGCGAACAGGCAATACTCGATCGCCTGCTCCCAGCCGGTTCGGAGACTCAACTCGCATCATGAACGGCGGGGACTGAAGCCGCATCGTTCCAACGTGTCTCCGCCTTTTGCGGGATGAAACTCATAGCCCGCTCGGCCAGCGCGGTAATGGTGAGGCTGGGGTTGACGCCGAGGTTGGCCGCCACTACCGATCCATCACAGATGTACATGTTCTTGTAGCCGAACACGCGGTGTCGATTGTCCACCACGCCGTGGTCGGGTGAATCGGCGATCACGCAGCCTCCGATACAGTGGGCAGTGCCTGGAACGTCGAAGAGGATTTCCGGCAGCGTGCTCATGGCAATTCCCCCAGCGACCTGTGCGAATGTCTTGGCAAACTCATTGGCTTGCGGAATGTACGTGGGCACCTTCTCACCATAGCTGACGAGAAACTTCCTGAACGGCCAGAACCAGGGACGTCGCCAGCACATCTCGATTTGTCCATCCAGCGCCTGCATGCAAAGCAGAATCACAGCTTCGCGCGCCCAGCCCCAGGGCTGCAACATGCGCAGAGTCTTGAACGGGTGGCGCAGCAGAGAGCCCAGTACATTCTTCACCCAGAGCACAATGCGCTGCGAACCTGGGCGACCATCGGTCAGCATGGTGGTGAGAAGGCCCATGGCGTCGGAGCCATTGGGGTAGCGGACGGCTTCAATGTGCGTATGCTCGTCAATGTAGATGCCAGAGCCGATGGCGATGCCTTGCGAAAAGTCCTGTTTAGAGCCCGTCATGCGTGCTCCAATCAGCGATTCAGAGTTGGTGCGTACGTGCTTGCCGAGTTCGCTGCTGATGGCCGGCAATGAACCTCTTTCTTTAAGCTGAAACAGAAGCTCCATCGTCCCGAGAGCAGATGCGGAGAACACCACCCCACGGCAGGTGAAGCGGCGGGGCTGGCGGCGAATCCATGAGGTGGACTTAACGGTGGAAACTTCGTATCCGGCGCTGCCATCGCTCGCCACTTCCAACCGCCGCACATTCACAACTTTCGTTTCCGGAAAGACACGCGCCCCGCGTTTTTCAGCCAGGTAAAGGTAGTTAAGATCCAGCGTATTTTTGGCGCCGTAGCGGCAACCCATCATGCAACCGCCGCAGGCGATGCAGGTGGATCGCGGCGGACCTTCTCCCTGGAAAAATGGATCAGGAAAGGTCTGGCCGGCCGGCTCCCCTTCCGCAGACTCGAGGATGCTCACCTTCGTGTGGTAGAAGGTGTTCCCAGCTCCGGAGATTTCTGCAACTCGCTTCAACAAGAGGTCGGCAGGACCGAGGATCTTGTTTTCCGTTACCCCCAAGATACGCGAGGCGGTTTCGTAGTGCTGGGGCATTTCCGTTTTCCAATCGGCCAAGCCACTCCACGATCCCGATTCCCACACTTTCTCAGGAGGCGGAAGCAAAGTGCCGGCGTAGGTGATGGATCCGCCGCCCACCGCACAACCATGGAAAATGACAACATGCCTGAACAACCGCATGTTGAAGAAGCCGCGCAGGCCGAGTCTTGGCCGCCAAAACCAGCGATGGAGGGACCAACTGGTGCGCGGGAGATTGACCGGCGTCCAGCGGCGGCCCATCTCCATGACGGCAACCTTGTAGCCCTTCTCCGCCAGCCGATGGGCTGAAACACTGCCGCCGAAGCCCGATCCAATGACGATAAAGTCGAAATCGAAATCGAATTGATCGTTGCGGAGCGTCATATAACCATATCCGTACGGCGATTCTTCAGCGGTAAGGCGACACCGCTGTCGCGCTGGACTTTTCCGTTGTCGCGGACTATGGTCAGTGCGCCGTGAGAAAGCTCCCCGAAGTCGAAGAGGCTAAGGCGCTCATGACTGAGGCCGTGGAGTGGTCGGTTTTCAGGTGGCTCTTTGAAAAGCGCAGAGTACGAGAGGCCGCAGACCAAGCCAATGCTGCCTTGGACAAATTGAACCAAACCGTTAAGGCGCGCTGGAGCAGTGAGGTGAAAGCCGCCTACCAAGCGTCGGCGGCGAAAGCAGGCGGCGCTCGAACCCGCCGGCAAGGCGAACCGGAATCTCAGGCCATCGATCCTCAAGTTAGACTCTTCGCGAAGAAGGTGAACGAGGCGGATGATGCAGCTTACCGGGCCAGAATGGCTGCGGAAGACACCTTCGATGAAGCGGAGAGACAATTGAATACGGATCTGGCGCGAGAAGGATGTCAGCAAGCCATTGAGTCGTGGGAGTTGCACGAAAGAGCGATACGCATGGCCGAAGCAGCTCATGGTCCTAGCAAAGCCACAATTTAAGGCTTGGCGGTCCAAATCCTGTCTCCCGTTGAGCATGAAATAGTTTCCTTTTTCTTCCGCCCTCGGACACGGGCATCGATGACTTCTCCAATCCGTCGCAGCGCATCGGCGCTTTGCCACGCCTCGTGTCCGAAGATCTGGAAGTCATGATTCATGTCTTCCCAGCTTTCGAGGACGACATCCGCATCCTGATTCTTGCCGTGCTCGGCGAATGCCCGAATGCTGTCGTACAGAATTTCTGTGTTCCCAGCTTGTATATAGATAGGTGGAAGGTTGCGCAGGTCAGCCCATAGCGGCGAGACGAGCGGGTTCCGACACTGTGCGGGGTCACAAAACCAGTTCCTCCACTGCAGGAACGCTGGCTTGTCGATCCAGTCAAACTCATTGCTAACGATTTCGCTGTCGAAGTTGGTTGGCGGAGAGAGAGCAATGGCTAACGCCGGCAACGGGAGCTTCAAATCACGCGCCTGCAAGAGCACAGCCAGCGTCAGGTTGCCCCCGGCCGAGTCTCCGGCGAGGATCAGATTGTCAGGATCGGTGCCGCTCTCCAGCAACCATTGGTAGGCGTTGAGCGCATCGTCAAGCTGCGCCGGGAACCGATGCTCAGGGGAGAGACGGTAGTCGAGGGCAAACGTCCTCGATTTTGCCGCCAGTGTGATCTGCGCGATAAAGCTGGTGTAAGCCTGAGGGTAATAGGAGTATCCGCCGCCATGAAAATACAAGACAGTCACCGGCGACTCCGCGCTCTTGCGAGAGAACCAGCTTCCACTGAACTTCTCATGCACAGCGTATCTGATGGTTACCTCTGACAACGCCGGTGAGCTGAACACGACCGAATCCAAATAACGGCGGGCCTCCTGTACATCACGCATTTTGAGGGCGGTGTTTACCTGTTTCTTCGCCATTCTCGTGGCCACTTCCACAAACCAGTTCCAGCCTGGGCGCCGCGGACCCTTGAGCATCCGGCGGACAAACACTTCGACGATCGATTCGCCCAACTCCGCTATGCTCCGGAGCCGGTAGCGAACCGGACCACGGAAATGGATCTTCGCGGACATGCATATCACCAGCCCTCTACGTGCACACGGAAGCCCTTTCGGAAAAATAAACTGGGATTTTCAAGGGGATCGGGGAATCCGGTGGTGAATTGGCGACCACAGTGCGCATGATGTTATCGATATGCTGCCACCAGCCATGAAAGATCCGACCGTCGATGTAACGAACTTGCAACCGGCTCCAGCCGTTGAGGTCGAATGACGCGTCGTCGGGACTAACGATCACACTCCGGGTATCGAGTCGAAGTCCGGTGTGCAGTGCTTTGAGCGCACTCTCCTTCCCGCTCCAAAGTAGCGTCACAAGCCGAGCCCGGTCGGTGACAGGGGCCCGGGTAACCAGCGCCTGCTCCTCGGCCGTGAAATAGTCGGAGAGGAAAGCCTCGCCACGCGGCTCGATCACTTCCAAATCACAACCCAACTCGAAGCCGGCTGGTGCCACCGCGCAAATTGCTCGCCCGCCCCCATGACTGAGTGAAATAGTCGCAACCGCTGGTTTGTTGGCGAGAAAGCCCTCGGGTGCGCCCGACGGCGCCGGACGTATTTCTATTCTCAGAAGAACGTCGGGATGAGCGGGCAGATTCAGGTAAGAGGCCAAAGCGCGTTTCGCCGTCCAACGTCCCAGCCGCCAGCTGTCGCGCCGTTTGGCAAAGCGCATGCCGTTTAGTAGCGCTATCTCGTTAGCGCTGAACCAGGCATTCTCCTTCGGCACATCTGCTTCGTTCTGTTCGAGCCAATGTACCTCCATCAAATCCACCTAGGCCGCTACTTCAGCCTGAACTTTCGGCTTCTCGGATTCTTCACCCTGAACTCGTGGCTTCTCGGATTTCGCTTCCTCTTCCCGTCCCATTCCGCGCTCCACTGCATCGATGAGATAAGGGCGCAAGTTCGCAGGCGGAATAATGCAATTCAGCGCGCCTACGGCGAGGGCTCGTTGCACGCTGTGCACGCGGTCAAACTCGGCGGCCATCTCACCCAGCTTCTCGGAGTGTACGACTTTAAAAAGTTCTTCCCACTGGGCGCGCAACCGTCCTTTTTCCGCGCCCTCGGCCTTGGCCATCGCCCCAGTCAGTTCTTGGAGACGCGGGTCTTTGCGGGCTCGGGCGTCGACTTCACTGGCGAAAACAACGGCCGCCGCCGGCGCGCCGCCGATGACGGAGGCGTACGTGCCCTCCAAAGCAGCTACCTCGAGATTCTCGTTCAGCGCCCGTGAGAAAACCACATAAGCACCGCCGTGATAACGGGAGATCACGCAAAACACGATCGGGCCTTTGAAGTTCACTACCGCCCTGCCGATCTCAGCGCCGTACTCAAGCTGCAGCCTGCGCATCGATTCCGGCGAACCGTCAAACCCCGACAGATTCGCCAGAAGCACAACCGGCCGGTTATTACTGGCAGCATTGATGGCGCGCGCCACTTTCTTGGACGATAGCGGAAAGAGCGTTCCAGCACACCACTGATCCGGCCCGTCGGCTGGGACAAATCCTAGCCGTGGCACCGGTCGAGATTCGATGCCGATCAGACAAACGGGATAGCCGCCGAGATGTGCATCCCAAACCACCGCCGTCTCCGCTGCGCGCATGCCAGCCCAGCGCTCCAGCGGTGCATGGTCCTGGTCGATGGCCGCCATCATCACAGTACGAACGTCGAAAGATTTCTTGCGCCCGGCGTTGGTCTCGTCCGACAGTATGTCGCCCACACATGCGAAACCTTCCTCGCCGCTGTGAGGATAGGCTCGCACGTCACGGCCGATGGGATCGGTCGTCTCCGCCCGCCGTGGGAACCGCTCACCCGGCGCTACGTAGGTGTGATCGTAATGGCGGAACAGGAGGTGGCAGGCTTCATCAATGTCCCGCGCCCAATACTGCGCCTGGCCGTTGAGGCCCATGATGCGGTCGTACCCGCCAATGCCCTGATTGTCTTCGGCCGAGATGCCTCCTGAATAATCAAGGGCGCGCTTGCCCGTAAGCACCATCGCCGCCTTCGGCGTCATTATCAGAATGCCCCGGGTGTGCATGAGCATGGTGGCCTCGGCGTTCCAGTAGGGCTGCGCCCCCACGTTGATCCCATTAACAATGAGATTCACCTCCCCGCCTGCCTGGGTGAACTCCACCAGGCGGCGCAGTACAAGGGCAATCCAGTCCATGTTCTCCACACCGCTGTCCATGGAAATTTTGGCGCCGGCCGAGATGGCAAACCATTCCAGCGGCACGCCCATTTCTCGGGCTAGATCAATGGCTGCGATGATGCGCTGGCATTCCGGCTCGGCGAGCGCGCCGAGATCTTTGCTCGGATCTCCCAGCAACATGACCCGCGTTATGCCCTCGGGATACTTGGCGGTAAAGTTGCGGATGACACCAACAATGATGTTCGCTTTGTTTTGACCATAAGGACGCTCGAAACGAACCAGACTGCCGTCGGCGTCGAGATCGTACTCCACAAAATCGCCCGGAGGAAATTCGGCCCGCGTGTGTTCCTGGGCGGGAGTGAGCAAGTTGATGATTTCATACGGATAGATGAGTCCACGTTGGCGCATGCGGACGACTTTTTGCTCGTATTCGGCCAGCGGTTTGATTGGCGGTAATTCGCCGGCGGGCCGGAAGGTAATGAGCATCCCGGTGCCGGTCGGACTCGCAATGCGTACCACCATGTCGCGCAATTCCCCGGTCGCCGGACTGGGAATACGGGCACGCACCACTACTTGTTCCAACCCTAGGCCTTCGATCGAGGGCGACAGTCTGCGCACCATGTCGCGCAGCTCGTCACGCTGAAGATTGAGTGGCGGCCGCACGTATAGGAGTATCCGGTTCCAATAGAGGCGCTGATTGGTTGGCCGCCGTGACTGAAACAGCCGGATGCCGGCAATCGCTTCCGTCAACATGCGCTCCAAATGCGGCAATTTCACGATACGGCCCGTCTCATCCCGCCACGGCGTTACATCGCGCACTTCCGCGCACGCGATGAGCCGCTCATCCTTCGGGTTATCGCGGGCGACAGCATGGAGGAGGTAAACGTCTTCCGCCGAAGACAGCCGCTCAATGTTGAAGTTGCTGAGCCGCGAGAGGTGCAGTCGCTTGGCCATCATCGGATGCAACCCGCGATAGAGTTTCTCCTCTTCATATGTATTCCCGCTGAGGCGATAGGTGAAATGCTGCATTCCGCCCGCGCCTTGGGCATGGACGGGGCCAGCGATTTCCACCACGATGCGCCGGATGGAACGGGGGCAGCCAGCTTGGTTGAGCGCTGACTGAACTTCCTGCTGCGTGACTTCGGGATCGCCCAGCCGCCCCGAATGCCAAGCGTAGAGGTCAATGACGATGTCATGGTCGGCCGGCACCTGCGCGATCAAGGGAAACATCGCGCGCATCGCCTCAGAGAGCCGCGAATACTCCGCGTGCGTGGTAAAGACATGAATACGCTTGCCCTCATGATCGTATTCGGCGGATGCGAAGCACTGCCCATCCACCTCCAGAGAGCGGAGGTTTTCAAGCGCCCGGATTCGATAGTAGCGCCGCGTGATCACCTCCAACATCAGCCTGCGCATGGCGGGGTCGGCAGCCGCGAACCGGGCGGAAAGTAATGCCACGATAGGCTGCGGACATTCCAGCAACACACGGATTCGCTCGTGGCGGTCGGCGGCATCGGGATTGGCCGCCATATAAGCAAGTTGCTCCTCCACCTGCTCATAGACCTGCTTGCGCGCCTGCTTAAACAGCGGCTGATCAAAGTAGCGGTAGCGTATTTCCCGAGCCAAGTCGCTGACCGCCGGGAAACGCCCGTTACTCATAACAATCATCCGGTCGAGAAGCGTCCGCAGCGATTCCTCAGCCTGCGGAGCTAGGCTCTGAACGAACCGCAGACGCCGTTCCAGCACTCCCATGACCGGGGCGATTTGCTGCTCCACGCGCTGGTGCGATTTGTATATCCAGAGCAGGCTCTCTTCCAGTTCCCCCGAGCGATCCAGACCTTCAACGCCGTAATGTGACAGAGCGCGGCGCAGCGCGCTGACGAAGGCCGGCGGCAGTCCTTCGCCGCCCGTCTCCAGCATGCGCAAGTACGAAAACAGATGGGCCTCAGCGCTCGGCTCTTCACTGCTGGCCCGATGGTTTACCTCCGGGTCGCGCTGGAACAGCGAGCAGATGTCCACAAAGATGCTGAGGATCTCGTCTTCTGCCTGCCTTATTTCGTCGCTGCCCTCGGGGCAGCCCTGTTCCCATTCGGTAAGCAGCCGAGTGCTGTGCTTGGGGTCCACGTCAAAGCCCAGCATGAACTGGCGGAGTTCTTCCAGGCTCTGGCGGCAGCTGGGTTGGATGACTTCCTCGTTTCCATCCGAGCCCCGTGACGCGCCAAAAACTACGCGCTCCCCTGCGGCCACCGCATCGCCGCCGGCATCGGGTTCGATCTGCAAGAGTGGCGCTCCCGTGTCCACTTGCACGTTGCGCATGGTCATCACTTGCCGGACTTTTCCGGAAAATGGCGCGACCACTTGCATCTCCATTTTCATCGCTTCCAGCACCGCCAGGCGGTCTCCGACCGAAACGGTGTCACCCGCTTTGACCGCAATGGAAACTACCACCGCCGGCGCCGGCGCGCGGACGACACCTCCGTCATCGCGGTCGACCTGGTGCGATACGCCGTCCACCTCGATGCGGTAACTCAACCCCTGGGCCACGGATACAACGTGGAAACGCCGCCCGAAGGCGGTGAGCCAATATTCGAACTGACGCAGACGGTCGAGATGGGCGTTGATGCGCGATCCATTAACGTCGACGCGGTACTGTTGCGGGCCCAGACGGTACGCCTTGGCCGAGTAGGAATGTCCGCGATAGCGGAGTTCCGCAGTCCGGCCTACCTCACTCCTCACCTGCGGCCGGCCGCGCACGGCTGAGGCATAGAATTGGATCTGCTCGACGGCCAACTGGGCGTCGTAGGCCTCAATCGCGGCCTGTACCAGAGCCACGTCGGAGTGGCGCCTGGAGATGTGCTCTCCCGTCGCCGCCAACTGGTCCAGCCATCCGATATGGACTTCTCCACGCTGCACATCGCGGTGATTCAGCAATTCCAGCAAGAACGCCTTGTTACTGGCACCGCCCTTGATGACAACAACGCTGCCGCGCAGTGCTCGCTGCAACCGGGAAAGCGCTTCCTTCCGGGTCTGACCGTAGGCGATGATTTTGGCGATCATCGAGTCGAACTCCGAGGCGACGGCATCGCCCTCCGCTACGCCGGTGTCAACCCGCACTCCTGGCCCCGTCAGAATCCTGAACCGCTCAATCAGACCCGGGGCGGGAGCAAAGCCATTGTCGGGATCCTCCGCATTCAGCCGTACCTCAATGGCATGACCGGTGGTGCGCGGTGGCTGGCCTTCCAGATGACCGCCCCGCGCGACGTGAATCTGCAGCTTGACCAGATCGATCCCGGTAGTGCATTCCGTCACCGGATGCTCGACCTGCAACCGCGTGTTCATCTCCATGAAAAAGAATTGCCGGCTTTCCGGTTGGTACAGGAATTCCACCGTGCCTGCATTGCTGTAGCCGGCGGCCTGGCTCAGGCGCACTGCCGCTTCGCGCAACGCCTGATCTTGTTCCCGAGAGAGCGCCGGCGATGGCGCTTCCTCGAGAATTTTCTGGTGGCGGCGCTGAATGGTGCAGTCGCGCACGCCGACCGCCCAGGTCGTTCCATGGAGGTCTGCGATTACTTGCACTTCGACGTGGCGCGCTCCCTGAACCAGTTGCTCCATGAAAACAGTTGGGTCTCCAAAGGCCTTGAACGCTTGGGCGCGGGCGCTCTGAAAAGCTTCTGGAAGTTGGCTGGGCGAAAGCACCCGGCGGATCCCGTGACCGCCACCCCCGGCGGTGGCTTTAATAAGGAGTGGATAGCCCAAGCGCTCAGCGTGGCGCTCGGCATCGGCGAGCGTTTCCACCGGACCTCCGCTCCACTTCGCTACCGGGACCTGGTTTCGCTCAGCCAGGCGTTTCGAGGCGATTTTGTCGCCCGCGCGTCGCATCGCCTCGCCATCGGGGCCGATGAACACGATGCCTAAATCGCGGCAAAGGTCCGCGAACTCGGCGTGCTCGGCGACGAAGCCCCATCCCGCCCAAACCGCTTCCGCACGCGCGGCCGTCAGCGCCCTTTCCAGCCGGCCATAGTCCACATAACTGCTCTTGAGCTGCTGCGTGTTTTGGTCGGGCACCTGAGCGGGGCCAAGACACACCGCCTCGTCCGCCTCGCGGACGAACATGGCATGGCGGTCAGGTTCGGTGAACAGCGCGATCGCGCGCAAAGATGTGCCATGTTCTTGATTGAACTCGCGGGCCGCGTGGATGAAACGCATTGCGGCCTCGCCGCGATTGACGATCGCCACGCGCTGGAATTCGAGATTCATAAATGCCTCGACAGATCATCAGGTACTATCAAGCCACAAGGATTAAGCCGCGACCGTTTCCAATGACATTGCCGCCCGCAGCGCTTCTAACCGCCCAGCATCAACGGCGCCGGGAACCGCCACCGTGCGATAGCCGCTAAGCTGCAGGTAGCAGGTTCCCTTCGCATTCACAACCTCCGCATCGAAACTTCCCTTGAGCGGGTTGGGAGTGACGACCGCAAACAGCTGGCCTTCCGCCTCTTCGGGGTCGCGCACTAATAAGGAGACGCGATCAATGTGCTGCGGCAGACCCATGCGGCCCTCGACACCCATCTCCCAGACTCCGGCAGTCTGGAAGCACAGCTCGATCAGTCGCGGCGCCATGAGCGTCGGCAGGCCGGACGGGTGGTGATTGTTACGCAGGCCTTTGGCCATCAGGCCAACGATCCGTTTTCCATCCCACCATGCCCGCTCCACAACCTGGTACGCCGGGCCGTGGAAGTAGAGCCGGTAGATGTCGGCGGCTTCAATGATGTGTCCGTCTGGTCGGCCCAGGGGCGGCACGGTTACCAACGCGGGTGCGTGTTTCACTAGGCGAGCTCGCGCTGTGAAATGCGTTGTCACTTGCGGCTCGGTCTGATTCGGAAGTGGCCGGCGGCCAAGCAAGCGGCAATCCGCGATCAAGCCGTCTCCGTGCGGATGAATCACTGCCTCGAGCGTCACCGGGCGGGGCTCGCTCCGGTAGAACTTGAACGGCGCCAGGAAGTTTACCTCCTCAATCGCCTCGACATGCCAGCCCGGAAGCAGGCACAGGGCAGCCTCGGCGAACGCCTCGATGCCCATGACGCCGGGCAGCACTGGCGTGCCGTCAATCTGATGGTCGTGCAGAAACGGCTGAACGGCCGGATCGAGCGTGGTTTCAATCGTGAGCGGGCTGTAGAGTCCGGCGCTCGCGATCTTGCCGATCATCACTCCACAGCCCGCTGGCCCTTGCGCCGGCGAGCGCTTTTCAGCGGAGACTTCCGCTGCGTTCACGTCAAGGCCGCCAGTGGGATCGAATTCATTCATCAGCACACCAAGACGCTGGCCGATGACAATCTCGCCGCGTGTCCCTCCCACAGTCAGTTCACGGCGAATCAGTGGAACGCCCGCTTCGGCTGGCAGCATATCGATGCCCGCCAATTCCATCACTTTCGGGACAGAACCCCGTGTTGCCATGCCGATGCCGCCCCACGCAGTCCAATCAATAGCGATGCCGCGTGTGGCCGGACGGGTGGTGCGGAAGCTGGACGTGATCTTGCAGAGCAGATCGTTGGCAGAACTGTAGTCCGTCTGTCCGACGTTGCCGAAGCGTCCGGCAATGGAGCTGAAGGCCACCGTCGCCCTGAGAGGCATGTCGCCGATGGAGCGCAGCAGATTAAAGAAGCCGTCGCTCTTGACGTCGAACACCAGGTCGAATTCACGCGGGTCTTTGGCTGCCAGCGGGTGGCTGCGATCCAGGCCGGCGGCGTGCAGTAACACATCGATGTGCCCGTTGCGCTGGCGCACCTGCTGGATCACTTTGTCCACAGCGTCTGCATCGGCGAGGTTGACGCTGAAATAGTAGGGCGTGCCGCCAGCGGCGAGCACCGCGTCAATCGCGCTGCGGGCAGCCTGCGCCCGCTCCAGAGCCGCCAGTTCCCTTTCAACCAACGCCGGCGTGGCCCGTTCGCCGCGTGCCTGGATGCGAGCGAACAGCTCGCGCTTTAGGCCTTCTTTATCGCTGGCGAAGCGCTTGAGGTCAGGATTGTCCGCAGCAGGCTCAGGCACCAAATCGAGCAGGTAGAAGGTGCCGCCGGAAGCGGCGGCCAGATCGGCAGTGATGGCCGAGACAATACTTCCCGCTGCGCCAGTGATCAGGAATACAGTGTTCTCGTCGAGCGTCAGACCAGGCTGTCCATCGGCCGCAGGTTGTTCCTCCAGCCCAATCGCCCAGCGCAGCCCTGCCTTGTAGCCGATCTCGACCGCACCGGGGTCGCGCAGGGTTTCTTCGATCAGGATGCCGGCCACTTCCTCCGCTTTGCGCTGCGCTTCGAAATCGATTACTTTAACGAAAACCTCCGGCCGCTCGCGCTTATACGCTTTGCTGAAGCCTGCGACCGCGCCACCGAGTGGGGCTACTGCCCCGGCCTCGTCGTAACCATGTTGTCCTCCCAGCCGAGTTGCCGACACCAAGAACGTGCCGGGCTGCGCGATCTGCTCGTAGAGCGCGCGCATCGTGCCATAAAGCGATTTGACGCGCACCCGCACAGCTTCATGCCATGTGGCAAGATCCAAGTCGCGAAGGGTGCCCTCGTTATCGAGTGCGGGCAGCCAGTAGACTCCGTGCACCGGACCGGCAGCCAAGAACTCCTTTAGCCGATTGGCCAGTCCGTCGGCGTCAGGCGCGTTCTCGATACAGAGAACTTTGACGCCGGCCGTCTCTAAACGCTGCACCAGTGCCTTTGCTACTCCGCCTTTGTCGGCCATGACCACCACCCGCCGGCCGCCTTCTAGCGAAACACCCGTTGGCTTGCACATGCTGAGCTGGGGACGCAGGACCGGCACCGGCACGCGCCGTGGAATGCGATTCGCAGCATCCAGACTGGCGAGGGCCGGACGTGCGGCCTTGACCGGCGCGGGAGCAGGAGATGAAGATGGTTTCTCCGCCGTCGGTTCATATTTCTTCTGCGCAGCGGGCGGGACTGAAGCAGATGCCCCGGACCCGTTCTGCGCGAACTTAATTACGTGGGCCAGGGTAGGAAAGTCGCGCAACTTCACATTCTCATCCCGGGGAATGTTGTATGCGGCGCGGATTGCGGCGAACATCTCCGCTTGTTTGACGGTGTCGATGCCGAGATCTGCTTCGAGATCGAGGTCCAGGTCGAGCATATCTTTGGGATAACCAGTCTTCTCGGCCACGATCTCCAGCACCTTCTCCTTGATAGAGTCGTCCGTGGGGGCCTGGGCCGTGATCGGGCTCGGTGCGGGTACGGGCGGCTCCGCGACTGCAGGGGACGATGGAGCCACGACCGCCAGGTCGGGACGCCTCTCATATACGAAGCGGATCACATGCGCCAGCGTGGGGTAGTCGCGCAGCTTCACATTCTCATCGCGCGGAATGTTGTATGCGGCGCGAATGGCCGCGAACATTTCCGCCTGCTTCACCGTGTCAACTCCGAGGTCGGCTTCGAGGTCGAGATCCAAGTCCAACATATCTTGCGGATAGCCGGTCTTCTCCACGACGAGCGCCAGGATGCGCTCTTTCACGGATTCTCCAACGCCGTCCTTCGGAGTGACGGCGGGAGGAGCGGCCGCAGGTGCCGGGGCGATGGGCTCCGTCTTTTCCGTTGCCTTAGGTGTTGCCGCAACCGGAGCCGCGACCGACAAGTCGGGACGCCTCTCATATACGAAGCGGATCACATGCGCCAGCGTGGGGTAGTCGCGAAGCTTCACATTCTCATCGCGCGGAATGTTGTACGCGGCGCGAATGGCCGCGAACATTTCCGCCTGCTTCACCGTGTCAACTCCGAGGTCTGCTTCGAGGTCGAGATCCAAGTCCAACATATCTTGCGGATAGCCGGTCTTCTCCACGACGAGCGCCAGGATGCGCTCCTTCACGGAATCTCCCGCGCTGTCCTTCGCGGCCGGAGAAGCGGCCGCAGGTGCCGGAGCGATAGGCTCGGTCTTTTCCGTTGCCTTGGGTGTTGCCGCAACCGGGGCCGCGACGGCCAGGTCGGGACGCTTGTCATACACGAACCGGATGACGTGCGTCAATGTCGGATAATCCCGCAGCTTGCGATTCTCGTCGCGGGGGATGTTGTAGATCTCGCGGATGCCCGCGAACATCTCGGCCTGCTTGACCGTGTCAACTCCGAGGTCTGCTTCGAGGTCAAGGTCCAAGTCCAACATATCTTGCGGATAACCCGTCTTTTCCGCGACCAGGGCCAGGATGCGCTCCTTCACGGGATCGCCGGCGTAATCCTTGTTGGAAGGTGTTGGCGCGCTTGCCGAGATGGTGACTTTGACTTCACTTTGCGTCTTCGCGGCGGGTGGCGGCGGTGCCGGTACAGGGGGCGCGATCATAGTGGCTTGCACCTTCAACGGCGGCGTGGGGGCTGCGCTCAGGGGCACTGTTGCTGGCTTCGTATCCGGCGGTCTCGTATTAACCACTGGTGCGGGCGCCATTGCCTGGGGCGTGGGCACTGGTGCCGCGGCTCGCAATTCCGAAGCAGGTTCCGCGATCCGTGCCGCTGTTTGATCACGCATCTGGTCACGAACCTGATCACGCACCCGCAGCGTGCGGTGGACCACTTCCAAATCGGCGGCCGGACGGCCGGCCATACGGCTGAGCCAGGCGTTCCAGGCGTTCGGGTCAACCACACGATAGGCATAGCCCAGCGCATTCGGATTCCTACGGACGCCGTCCTTCGTCGTTATCCAACGCAGCAGCGTCATACTGATCTGCGAGCCGAATCCGGCACCCAACCGCAACGCGTACTCCACCGGGTAAGCGCCGCCCTTCGACAAGTTCAGCGTGCCCAACTCTGGATCAACTTCCTTGAAGTTGGCCACCGGCGGCACCACTCCCGTTTCCAGCGCTTTCACCGCCAGGACATCTTCCACGCCTGCACCCATCGCGTGGCCGGTGAGGCCCTTGGTGTTAGCGATCACAATCTTGTCCGCACCGTCACCAAAGACGTGACGCAGCGCATGGATCTCCGCCGCAGCACTGCCGCCGCGCGCGGGGGTGTAGGTTTCGTGAGAGATGAAAACCGTTTGCGGAGCGATCTCATGACGGCGGATGCCGCGAGCTTCCGCTTTGCTCACCAGATCTTCCATCACCTGGCTGATGTGATGCACATCGAGACGGGTGCCGTGGAACGCACTATTAGCGGTCACCGCGCTCAAAACTTCGCAGATGGGTTGGATGCCCCGTTCGCGGGCTGACTCCGCGCTCTCGACCACGAGGCCAGCGGCGCCCATGCCGATGATCATGCCGTGACGGCGGCGGTCGAAGGGAAGGGCGGCTTCTTCGATCACTTCGTCGGTGGCCGCTGCTCCGCTAGCCAGAAAGCCGGCGCCCATCCAATCGATCAGGTTGTCGGTAGTGATGTCGTCGGAGGCGACCACGATCACGCGGCGGCAACGCCCCGCATGGATCCAGTCCTCAGCCAGCGCCACGCCTTGTGTGGTGCTCGCGCAGGCGGCATTGATGCCTGTATTAGGACCACGGGCGCCGATGAATTCAGCGAATTGCGAATGTCCCATCGACAAGACACGGAACAGGAAGCGACGGTCGAAAACATACGGCTCTTTCTCTATGGCGTGGCACAACTCGTCGATGCGCTGCTTAATCTCCTGTCCCATGATGGAATGGCCATTCACTTCGGCCGCTCGGGCGTGCAAGCTTTCCAGCATGGCCAGTTGCTCGCGCTGGCCGCGGTCCGTGTAATAGCGCGCCATTTCGTTGGCGAAAGAATCCAGGCCCGGAAACGCAGAGGCAAAAATCACTCCCGTGTCATCGCGCAAAGCATCGGGCAATGCCCACCGGTCAGGCAACTGCGTCCCTTTGGTGGTGGTCTTGTAGCGCAAAACCAGAGGAATGCCGGCGTCGCGCAATGAGTCGAGGCCCACCGCGATGGCGAGCCGGGTGGTGCGGTCGAGAGCGGCAATGCGCTCGGCGGAAACACCGAATTCGTCTTTCAGATCGAAGGCGCCGCCGCGGCCGGCCAACTTGATGACGTCCGCAACATTATTAATAGTCTCAAACGTGCCGCCGTTGTCACTCTTCACCAGCCGCGTAATGTGTTTGTCAACCATTGCGTGACGGAAGCGGGTAGGGATGGTCTCAATGAACTGATCACCGCGCAAGAGGCGGCCAATGTTGCCATCATCGAAAATATGCTCGGTGCCAGGTAGGCCTAAAGCGGCCCCCGTGATCGCGACCGCAGCGTCGATTGGAGCGCGCCTCTGGCCGTGGGTAATCTCCCAGCCGCGCTCAAGAACATCGCCCAACAATCGGCCGAGATCGTTGTATTGACCGTCGGTGTAGTGACCGTCGTTGGATTGACCGTCGTTGTAGTGACCTGAATTGATTGCCACCACCGGTGCGGTAGCAGTAACTGCAGCGGGCGCGGTCAGCCCGATTGGTTCAGGAATTTTTGGCAGCGCGGAAACTGCCGGCACGGACGCCGGCACTGTTTGACGCGCGGCTTCCGGGGTCCCGCGGCCCAATCCCGCCGCATAAAGGCAACACAACGCCTGATTGAACGCGGGGATATCGCCGACCTTCGGATGATTGGTGAAAAGCGACACCACATCGCCGCGCTCGCCGAGCACATCTTCAGCAAATCCCTGCAATGCTTTTTTCGGACCGACTTCCACGAAGACGCGCGCCCCCGCCTCATAGAGCGTGCGCAGGCCCTTGACGAACTGCACAGGAGCGGCGACCTGTTCTGCCAGAATGTCCAACATCTGCGGCACGACGTCCCGCCCCGTGGGATAGAACTCACCGTTGGTGTTGGCGACGATGGGCAGGCGCGGAGACGCGAGATGCAGGCGCTGCAGCACTCGCCGCAGCGGCTCACTGGCGGACGCCACAATCGTGGTGTGGAACGCATGGCTGACCGATAATGCCGACACGTCGTAGCCAGCCTTCTGGAACGCTTCCATGGCTTGCTCGACGGGTTTGCTCGCGCCGCCGATGACCGCCTGCCGATTGCTGTTAACGTTGGCGATCACCACGTAGCCGGTCACAGTCTTCAGGATTCGCTCGATTTCCTCAAGCGGAGCGAACACTGCCGCCATGCGGCCCTTGTCTTCCGGCGCAAAGCGGGTCATTTCACGGCCGCGGGCGCTGACCGCTTCGAGTGCGTCCGCAAACGGAATCGCATCGGCCGCCAGCAGCGCTCCGTATTCGCCCAGGCTGTGTCCCATGGTGAAATCAGGCGTGATGCCATAAGCGGCCAGGAGCCGGGTCAGCGCCAGATCGGTCGCCAGTACGGCAGGCTGAGTGATGGCAGTTTGGCGCAGATCGTCTTCGGCCTTGACGACAGCGTCGGCGTCGGCCTTGTCCACGAAAATGAATTCGCTGAGCGGTTTGCCCAGCAGCGGCGTCATCACCCGATCGGCTTCGGCAAAAATTTCCGCCACAATCGGCTCCACTGCGCGGAGTGGCTCCAGCATGTTCACGTACTGCGAGCCTTGGCCGGGATACAGGAACGCCACCTTGGGCGCGGGGCCGTGGCCGCGGAAGACGCCTTGCGCGCGCAGGGCTTTCCATATCGCTGGTTGATTGGCTCCGAGCGCCTTGAGTGCAGTGCGCGCTTTTTCTGCCAGTTCAGCGGCGTTGGCGTAGTCGATAGCCAGGCGTTCGGGCGCACGCAGATCTGCTTCAGCCGGAGCCGTAGTCGCGGGTGCGCGGCCCGCCTTGGCCTCGTTCTCCACCACGCGCAAACGCTCGACCAGTGCGGCCTCCGATGCGGCGCCGATGACCAGCGCACCGCGCAGTGGAGCCTTATAAGAAGATGCCTCGTAAGAAGATAGAGAAGTGGGGGAAAAATCTTTCGCGTTCATAGCTGCCTCAGTAATTCTCGGCGGCATCTCGCTTACCGCGACCGACCGCTTGCCGTTTCCATTCAGCCTGTGGGGAATGTATTCTTCGAGTACCGCATGGAAGTTGGTACCGCCAAAACCAAAAGCGCTCAAGCCGGCGCGCCGCACGCCATCTACTGTC
>Ga0208827_1000196_pt1 | contig 37519 bp, 27 predicted proteins | sample Sb_taG_5_FD_187709 | JGI IMG/M metagenome (GOLD analysis project Ga0208827, IMG submission 187709) | Peat soil microbial communities from Weissenstadt, Germany - Sb_50d_8_FC metaG (SPAdes) (version 2) | ecosystem: Environmental > Terrestrial > Soil > Wetlands > Peat | place: Germany... | reverse complement strand
GCGCCAGATCCTTGATCTCTACGGCTGCGTGCGTCCGGTGAAGTACTACGCCGGTGTGCCCTCGCCCGTGAAGCATCCCGAGCGCATGAACATCGTCATCTTCCGCGAAAACACGGAAGACGTTTACATCGGCATCGAATGGGAACAAGGCACGGCGGATTGCGATCGGTTGATCGCGTTCCTCAACAAAGACATGTTGAAAGGCGGCAAGAAGCAGATCCGCCTCGATTCCGGCGTCGGCATCAAGCCGATTTCCGTGACTGGCACCAAGCGCCTGGTGCGCATGGCCATCCAACATGCTCTCGAAAACAAGAACAAAGCGGTCACTCTCGTCCACAAAGGCAACATCCAGAAGTTCACCGAAGGCGCGTTCCGCAAGTGGGGATACGATCTCGCCACCGAGGAGTTCCGCGACAAAGTCGTCACCGAGCGCGAGAGTTGGATTCTCGACAATAAAGACAAGAATCCCAGTATCACCATCGAGGAAAACGCGAGCCTTATCGAACCCGGCCTGGAGTTCGCCCAAGAAGACTACCGCCAGACTATCTACAAAGAAGTGAAAGACTGTCTCGATTCCATCTACGCCACGCATGGCAAAGGCGCCTGGAAGAAAAAGCTGATGATCAATGACCGCATCGCCGACTCCATCTTCCAGCAGGTAGTGACGCGGGCCGATGAATACAGCGTTCTTGCCACGCCCAACCTGAACGGCGACTACATCTCCGACGCCTGCGCCGCGCAGGTTGGCGGCCTTGGCATTGCTCCCGGAGCAAACATCGGCGACGGCTACGCCATCTTCGAAGCCACTCACGGCACCGCTCCCAAGTATGCCGACAAGGACGTCATCAATCCCGGCTCCGTCATTCTTTCGGGCGTCATGATGTTCCGCTTTCTCGGATGGGCCGAAGCCGCCGATCTGATCGAGAAGAGCCTGGAGCGCACCATCGAACAGAAAAAAGTAACCTACGATTTCGAGCGCCTGATGCCAGGCGCCACCAAAGTGAAAACCAGCGAGTTCGCCACTTGCATGATCGAAAACATGAGCGTCGCGGTGGCGGCGGACTGAGTGTGGAGAGCACTGGGAGACGCGGCGAGCCGCGTCTCTACAGGAATTGCTTGCTGAACATTTAGAAAGGAACATTCATGCGTAATAAAGTAACGATAGTAGGCTCCGGAAACGTAGGCGCCACCGCCGCTCACTGGATCGCAGCGAAAGAGCTAGCCGATGTCGTCCTCATCGACATAATCGAAGGCGTTCCCCAAGGCAAAGGTCTCGACCTGCTCCAGGCCATGCCGATCGAGAAACGCGATTCCACCATCCTCGGCACGAACGACTATGCCGACACAGCCAAGTCCGACATTGTCGTCATCACCGCGGGAATTCCACGCAAGCCGGGAATGAGCCGCGATGACCTTCTGAACACCAACTTCAAAATCATGAGCGACGTAGTCGGCAAGGTGGTGCAGCATTCGCCGAACTGCATCCTCATCATCGTCTCCAACCCTCTCGACGCCATGGCGCAGGCCGCCTACAAGCTGAGCGGCTTTCCGCGCGAGCGTGTCGTCGGCATGGCCGGCATACTCGACTCCGCCCGCTTTCGCACTTTTATCGCGCAGGCGCTCAACGTTAGCGTCGAGAACGTAACCGCCTTCGTCCTCGGTGGACACGGCGACACCATGGTCCCGCTTCCCCGCTATTCCACCGTCGCCGGCATTCCCATCACCGAACTCATGGACAAGCCCACTCTCGATCGCATCGTCCAGCGCACCCGCGACGGCGGCGCCGAGATCGTCAAATATCTCAAGACCGGGTCCGCTTACTACGCCCCATCGGCCGCCGCCACCGAGATGGTCGAGGCCATCCTCAAAGACAAGAAAAAGATTCTCCCCTGCGCCGCCTATCTTAACGGAGAGTATGGCATCCACGGGCTCTTTGTCGGCGTTCCTGTGAAACTCGGCGCCAAGGGAATCGAGCAGATCATCGAGATCAAACTGACTCCGGAAGAGAAAGCGGCCCTCGACAAGAGCGCCGCCGCCGTGAAAGAACTCATCGCGGTGATTAACGTCTAGGCGACTCGGAGGGCACGTGTGGTGGCGGGGCTCCGCCCCGCCAAGACGGGGCAAAGCCCCGTCACCACACCATCTTTGCCGGTCCGGCGGTCATACGATACGCCGCCTCTCTGATTTCTCTTTCGTGATTGCCCCAGGCTCGCTATAGTGTCTGAGGCCAGCACACGATGGACTTCGACCAGCTCGAAATCTTCCTGGAAGTGGCGCGCCTCGCCAGCTTCTCCCGCGCGGCGGAGAAGCGTTTTCGCACCCAGCCTGCAATCTCCTCCCAGATTCGGGCGCTCGAAGAAGAAGTAGGCGCTCGCCTGCTCGACCGCTCCGGTGGCCGCGTCTCGCTCACCATGTCCGGCAAACTGTTTTTCAAGTATGCCGAGGAGACGCTGGAGCGGCGCAAGACCATCCTCACCGAGATTGCCGAGACCGAGCGTGTGCCCCGCGGCGAAATTGTTGTGGGAGCAAATGAAGGCACCTGCCTGCACATCCTGCCCGAGGTGTTCGCGCAATTCAAACGCGACTATCCGAACGTCGCCGTGAGCATCAAGCGCTCGGACTATGCCAGGATTCTCGAGTCGATCATCGAGAACGTGGTGGACTTTGGCGTGGTCTCGCTGCCCGTGACCGATAACCGGCTCGAGGCGCAGATGATTCATCGCGACGAACTTGTCGTGATCACGGCTCCGCATCATGCGCTCGCGGCGAAGAAGAGCGTCACCGTCGCCGAGGTCTCGACCTATCCGCTCGTCGTGCCCAAACTCGGCCACACCCGCGACGCGCTCGATGCGCTGTTCTATGACCATCACTTGAAGCCAAAACTGGCTATGGAACTCGATTCGAGCGAACTGCTGAAGCGTTTTGTGGCGGCCGATGTCGGGGTGGGATTTATCGCGCGCTCGAATATCGAGGAGGATATCCGGGCCAAAGTTCTGGTTGCGATCACGCTCGCCGACGCGCAAATCCGGCGCGACCTCGCGCTCGTGTTCCGCAAAGACAAATCGCTCAGCCGCGCCGCCAAAGCCTTCATGGAAATCGCAGTGAAGCAAAAGAATTTTTCCACGGCCGGGGCTGGGAAGCGATCCAAATGAGCCGGGTTATGCGTCTCGTGCTCTGCCTGTCCCTGCTTTTGTCGGCCGCTGCAGGCCAGAAGCAGTCCACCAGCGGCAAAGCTGCTGCCGCCTACAAACTCATCGCGCTGAAAGTCACGGGCACTGCGCGTTACACCGACAAAGAAATTCTTGCCGCGAGCGGCCTGCAGATCGGACAGAACGCCGCCGACGGTGATTTCAAAGAGGCGGTGCAGCGCCTGGGCGATTCCGGCTTGTTCAGCAACGTTGTCTATTCGTATTCCTCTTCAAGTGCGGGAACAAAACTCGAACTGCAACTCGCCGATACCGACAAGAGCAAGATGGTTCCCGCGCAGTTTGAAAACTTCGTCTGGTTCACCGACGACGAACTGCGCACCGCCGTGCAACGCAGCGTTCCGCTGTTCAAGCAGTTGCTGCCCATTGCCGGCAATCTTCCGGACCGGGTTTCCGAGGCGCTACAGGCCATCCTCAGCGAGAAGCAATTTCCCGGACGGGTAGATTTCCTGCGTAGTGCAGAAGAGTCGAGCGGCGCCCTGAACGCAATCGTTTATCGGGTCGAGGAAGTCACTATCCGGATTCGCAGCGTCGAATTCCCGGGAGCTTCGCCGGACCAGACCACTCTGCTCACAAACGCAGGGCGCCGCCTCGTGGGAGCAGAATTCGGGCGCTCATCTCTCGCCGCGGTCGCTGAGTTTGACCTGCTCCCCGTGTACCTGCAGCGTGGATACTTGAAGGCCGCGTTTGGGCCGTCCGACGCGCGCGTGGCGCCGCAACCTTCCTCTGCGGCGGATGCGCAGGGACCCGCCGAGCTTGAGGTGGATGCGATCGTCCCCGTGATCCCGGGCAGGATTTATTCAACCTCCAGTGTCGACTGGAAGGGCAATTCCGCAATTGCCGTCAGCGAAGTTGCGCCGTTCATCCACCTGCCGCTTGGCCAGCCCGTCGACGCGGTGCGTCTTCTCCGCGACCTTGTAAATGTGGGCAAGCTTTACCGCAGCCGCGGCTACATGACGGTTCAGATCAACCACGACGCCCGGTTCGACGACGACAAAAGCACCGTGCACTACGACCTGAACATCGTCGAAGGCGACCTCTACAAGATGGGCGAGTTGGAGATCACCGGACTCGACACACAGGCCAAGGCTCGGATGCAGGCAGCTTGGCATCTGAGTGAAGGTCAGCCTTACAACGCCGATTACCCCAAGAAATTTGTGGACGATACCGGACAGCTCCTTCCCCGCTCCGTGCGCTGGGCCGTGAGCATTCATGAATCGCTGGATGCTAAGGACAAGACCGTGGACGTGGAGATCCATTTCAAGCAGCAGTAGCGTTGAAAACTGTGGCGTGTAGGAGCAAATGTATTTTTGTAATTCGAAGCTTGCGCGAGAATCGTAATATTGACATCATGATTGTGACATCGTGATGGTGAGATCATCGAATGGCCGACTTTTGAACTGTCAGGCCTGAACTATCACGCCGTTTCAAAGGAGAGGAAAGCACAATGAAGGTTAAGCGAATAGCGACTGCGGTATTTGGGATGCAGATGTTGATCGGGCTGGCGGCGGTTCCGGCGCTGGCCGCCGGTAAGAGCCAAACCTTGACCGGTGAAGTAAGCGACACCATGTGCGGGGCGAAACATGAAATGCCCGGCAAGGCTGCGGATTGCACGCGCGCGTGCATGCAGCATGGGTCGAAGTACGCGCTCGTGGTCGGCGGCAAAGTCTACACCCTGGAGACCTCGGATAAGGCCGCGCTCGGCAAGCTGAACGATCTGGCCGGAGCGAAGGCGAAGGTGACCGGAGAAGTGGACGGCACCACGATCACGGTAAAGTCGGTGGCCGCGGGATCGTAGGTAATCGGGTCATCTCACCATCGGGTCATCGGGTGATCGAAAATCCACGTCCTCACTGGTTTTTCGATGATCCGATGGCCCGATCACACGATGACCCGATTTGTGTTAATTCTGGTTCGGATTATCGTCCCGGCGCTTTAGCGTTGGGCGATCGTCGTCGTCGCCGCTCTTGTCCGTCCCACTGGGCTTGTCGCTGGTTGAGGTGCGGCGCAGGCTGGGCTTGCTCCCATCCTTCTCTTCGATGATCTTGTGCCGGTTCTCAATCGTGGCCAGCCGCGCTTTCACGTCGTCAAACTCCGATGTGGAAACGATGTATTGCGGGCGCGCCGGAAGAATGGTCGCGATCTCTTTTTGCGACGCCGCAATGCGGTCGGGTGTCTGCGGGTGCGAAGCGAAGGCCTTGGCGATGGTGCCCGGCTTCTTCTTCTCTTTCGCCTGAATTTTTTCGAAGAAACTGATGAAAGCCTGCGGATCGTATCCCGTCTTATACATATATTGCAGGCCGAGGTAGTCCGCTTCCGCTTCGAAATTGCGTTGGAACTTCATGAAGGTGAGCGGCAAACCCAAACCGGCTGCTTCGTAGATTCCGTAGCCTATGCCTCCCCCAATAAAGATCAAGGGAATGGTGCCGATGTTCGCCCACTGCGCCCGCGTCATCTGGCGCGTCCCGTGGCGGGCACAAACGTGCGAGATCTCATGCGCCATTACGCCGGCCAGTTCCGCCTCTTCGTCCGCCGCCAGAATCAGGCCGGAGTTTACGTAGAAAAATCCACCGGGGAGCGCGAACGCGTTCACTTCGTCGGAGTCGATGACCTTGATGGTAAACGGAACCTGCGCGTCGGAATTACGCACCAGATTTTGGCCGATGCGATTGACGTACTCGGTTACGACCGGGTCCTGAACGAGTTTCACGCTGCTCTCGACCTGCATCGCGTATTGCTTGCCCATCTTGACTTCAGTTTCGAGCGAGTACCAGTTGCCCAAACCGCGGCCGCCGATCTTGCGATTGCCGATGGCGTCGACATCGTCCTCCTTGCCGTCGTGCTTGACCTTGCTGGCGTCGGGTTCCTGGATGGGAGGCGGCCCACTAGGGACCGAGTCGCTGCCGGCGCTGCTGCTGCTCGCAGAAGTGTCCGCGGAAGTGTCCGCGGGCGGAGCCGGAGTCGGGCTGGTGCCTGCCGACGGATCCTGCGGCGGAGCTGGCGTTGAACTGGTTGTTGAGCTCGTCGTTGAGCCGGGCGAGGGCTGCGTGCTCTGCGGCGGCGCCGTTTGATCTTTTGTTGTTTGTGGCTGTGAGGTTTGCGGCTGTGATGCCTGCGGCTGCGAGGCTTGAGGCTGCGCGTTTGGGGTTTGGGAAGTTTGATCCTGCGCCAGCGCCGGCATCGCCATTAGCGCCAGCAGGCTTAGGGAGATGAGCAACTTACGGTACGACATTTGGCTACCCCGCAGAAACCCGGTCGGTTCACGCCATTATACTCCCGATAGCAATCGGAACCGATAGAGTTCTCCATCTATTTGGACGCGGGCTCGCGCCGGAAAGTTACCCGTTATTTTCACAGCGCGTGGCGGCTGAGATTCGTTTCGGAGCAGCCTGTGCGCGCGTGGCAGGAAGTCGACGGTAGCTTGGTTCTGAGTGGAGCAACGCTTCACTTTGTTCTCTTGGTTACTTGCCTGTTTACTATTAAGGTATTAACCCGTGTTTACTACCACCCCCCCACCCCCCATCTAGTGGAATCATAGGGTTAGGGGATGTCGAGCCGCCAAAATCTAGAGCGCGAAGGACTTATTTTCAAAATATTCCGGAATAAGGACTTAGCTCCATTTTTCGCCCAATTCTATTAAACTTCATAGTTTCGGCGGCTTGCTGATGACCGCTCATTGCCTCAAAATGGTTATCAAAGAACAACTAACTCACCTGGCTGGAACTGCTTCGCGGGCCGTCTTGGGAGACGGGCACACTTCCGGCTGCGCCAATCAGGTTCCTATTGTCGCGCACGGCGGGCTGGATGTCTGTGATGGATGGCCCGGACGTTTGTGATGAAAAAGGTCAAAGGCGAAGCTTAGACTGTGCACCTCGGAAGAGTTTAGGATGGACGCGGGGCCCGGGCGACCGAATGAGCAGAGGTTGTCGAATGGGCCGCCCGCTGGAGGCCGAATGTTCGACTTTGAGAGGACGAGGCTATGGAGGAGTTCGCTGGGGAGACAGCGCGGCGGTGACGCCCATCGTGGGGAGCGGGAACGTCTTAGATCAGCGTTTTTCTCGTTTCGAGAGAACGCGCGGCTGCTTGCGGCCGAGATTCCGCGCGATTTTGATTTTCTTACCGTCCACGACATAACCCACATCGACTCCTTGTGGGAAATGGCGGATCTTGTCACCAGCGAGGATGAAAGGCTATCCCCGCTTGAAGCATTCGTTCTCGGCGGAGCCTTTCTCGTTCACGACCTGGGCATGGGATTAGCTGCCTACCCGGATGGCTTCGACGAGCTGCGCCAGCGGCCAGAATTCAAAGATATTGTTGTCGCCTTGCTTGCCGGAAGGCTGGGTAGGCATCCGTCGCCACAAGAACTGGAAACGCCAGATGACGCAGTCATAAAAGACGCGAAGTTCAGCTTTATTAGAAACCTGCATGCCGCTCGCGCAGAGCAACTCGCATCCGCAACGTGGAAGGACAGAGCCTCGGGCAGAAGTTATTACCTCTTGGACGACGCGGAATTGCGGGACAGTGTGGGCCCAACCATTGGCAAGGTTGCTCATAGCCATTGGTGGCCAATTGGTGAGTTGAGAGATGCTTTCAAACGACCTCTCGGTCCACCAGCCGGCTTTCCGAAGGGATGGCAAGTCGATACGCTGAAGCTCGCTTGTATTCTGCGGGTGGCGGATGCAGCCCACATCGATGCACGGCGCGCTCCCAGCATTCTGAAGACATTTCGGAACCCTACGGCACTCTCGGTTGACCACTGGACTTTCCAGGAACATATTCACTCGCCAACGCTCCAGCAGGACTACTTGGCCTACACGTCTGGTCGACCGTTCCCTGCGAGCGAGGCTTCCTCGTGGTGGTTGTGTTTCGACACCCTGCGGATGATCGACCGTGAGCTACGCGGTGTTGACGCGTTGTTGGTCGATCTCAAGCGGAAGCGCTTGGCTGCAAGGGGCGTTGCGGGGGTGGAAGACGCGTCCCGTCTGGCTGAATTCATCCCGACTGCTGGTTGGTCCCCGATAGATGCACAGGTGAAGGTCGGCAATGTAGCTGGCTTAGTAAGTAAGCTAGCGGGGGAGGAGTTGTATGGCAAGGATCTAACGGTACCGCTCCGGGAGCTCATTCAGAACTCAGCCGATGCGATTAGAGCGAGGAGGGTTCTCCAGCAACGCGGTGACGACTGGGGCGACATAGTTGTCCGGCTGGGACGAGACGACATTGGAGATTGGATCGAAGTTGAGGACGTCGGCGTCGGCATGTCGGAATATGTACTCACAGGCCCGTTCTTAGATTTCGGGTCTTCCTTGTGGTCCACCCCAAGCGTCGTGCAGGAGTTTCCGACATTGCTGTCGAGAGGATTTCAGAGCACTGGCAAATATGGCATCGGGTTCTTCTCGATCTTCATGTGGGGTCAGCGGGCGACGGCGACGACCAGGCGCTTCGATGAATCCCAGCAACAGACGAGAGTCCTAGAGTTCAGGTCTGGGCTCTCATCTCGCCCGCTGTTACGCCGCGCCCGCCCGGCGGAGGTACTCAAAGACGGGGGCACGAGGGTGCGAGTCTGGCTGAAAGACCCTCCGGGAACGGAGAACGGTATCTTGAATATTCGGACCGACCCCTGGGACTCAGACCGGGAAGAGCACACTCTTCCCGCGATCTGCGGTTGGCTGTGCCCCGCGATAGACGCCAACTTGTGGGTGGAAAGCGCGGGAAAGGTCCGCCCAGTAATCAAGGTTTCCGACTGGAAACGTCTGAATGGTTCAAAGCTCTTGACCAGAATTTGGCTTTCCAGGGAGTACTCGAAGCGGGCGAATTTAGATCTTGCCCTGTCGTCTATCGACAGCGGCGGCCAGTGCGTCGGGCGCGCCTGCGTCCTGCCTGAGTCGTTCCCGCACGGGGTCATAACGGTCGGAGGCTTTCGCTCTAGGGAGGAGATCAACATCAGGGGAATCCTGTTCGGGCGGTCGACAACTGCGTCCCGAATGAACGCCGAGCCCCTCGTGTCGGAGGAGGATATGGCGAGGTGGGCGTCGGAGCAGGCTGCTCGTGTCACATCGTATGTAAAGGAACGTTGTGGGCAAGCCGAGTGCGCAATGCAGATCGCGGGACTGGGGGGCGACGTAGGCAGCCTCCCGATAGCACGTCTCGAGCGCTCGTGGCTAAACAGCGAACAGGTAGCCGAATGGGCCGCTAAGCACAGGATCGTTTACCTAGTGAAGCCTCATGATGCTGACAAGTGCTCCGGCAGCAGCCTTAAAGAAAATGTTCTGATTGAGGCGTTCGGATATGAACCGTTGGTCAATATCGATCTCCACGACCCAAGATGGGGAAAGCGGTGGGACCGTGGGCCTTCGGAAAATCGGCACCCGGTGGTTAGAGCCGTCGCTAAGGCCTGGTCCGTCACTCCGGGCGACGTTGAAGTCTGGTCGGGAGAGCACGATATCGCAAGTGACGGGTACGGCTACAACTACCCTGTGGATGTTCGGACCCTGAAGCTGGAGTCGGTCGAGTTTGAGTGATAGAGCACTGTTCGATGCCCTCGGACGGGACGAGTAACGGCCGAGAGCTGACAGCCGAGAACTGATTTAGGTCCAGCGAAACCAGCGCAGGGCGAGAATGAACGAGACTCCGCCCCAGATTGCGAGGACCACCAGGCGCCCCGATTGTGAGCCCAGCGTCGCGCCTTCTAAGATCGTGGCGCGCAGCGCGTCGTTGAGCGCGGTTAGCGGGAGGGCTTTTATGAAGGGGTGGGTGATTGCTGGAAATCTTTGGTAGGAGAAGAAGACTCCAGAGAAGATCCACATCGGCATCATGACCAGATTGATTAGGCCGGAAACGGTTTCGATTTTTTGCGCGCGGCAGGCGGTTAGGAGGCCTACGCCTCCGAAGGCTACGGCTCCGAGCGACCCTAGCAGGAGGACTGCGAGGATGGATCCTTGCATCGGCATGTGAAAAACTAACACGCCGAAGCTTAAGAGCAATCCTACTTCAATCACCATCAGGACCAGGCGGCTGCTGGTTAGGGCTAGCAGGAAATCGCTGCGGCGCATGGGGGTGGCTACGAAACGCTTCAGCAGTTTGCGCTGGCGCATTTCTACCAGCGCGAAGCCTACTCCCCACATGCCGGAGTTCATCAGGTTCATGCCGAGCAGGCCGGGGATGAGGAAGTCGATGTAGCGGGAGCCGGGCTCGCTGGAAGATTGCGCGGACGTGGCTAGGGCATCTTTGCGTCCGGCGGCGGATTGGAGCTGGGCGTCGATTTCGGCGCGGGAGAGAACGCTCTCCGGGCGGGCGGGATCGTAATAGTACGTGTAGCTGCCGTCGGGGTGGGACTCGATCGCTAGATCGAACTTGCCGAAGTGGAAGGCCTTCAACGCGGCGTCGCGATCAAGCACGGTGGCTCGGACGGCGGAGTTTTTATTGGACGAGCTCCTGCCTGGTGAACTTTTGTCGGACCGGGTTTGCAGCATGGCTAGCGTTTTCTGCGCGCCGGGGCCATCGATCACTACGACCGAGGTGATGTCCGCGGGCTTGTTGCGAAAGGCGATGCCAAGTCCCGCCGCGAGCAGCAGCGGAAAAACGAAGACCCAGAAGACGACTTCCGGCTCGCGTTTTAGTTCGAGGATGCGCGCCCAGAGCAGATGACGGTATCCGGACCAACGGCCGTTGCGACGTGCGGGTTGGATGCGCTGCGGCTGCCGATTCTTATCGGCGTGGAGGTTGGGCGCGTGGGTTTCGGTGGTTGCCATTCAGTCTTCTCGCAGATGGCGGCCAGTGAGTTGCACGAAGACATCTTCGAGGCTGGCCTGGCGCGTGCTCAGGTGTTCGAGTTGATGGCCGTCGTTGGTTACCGCATCCAGAAGAGCGGGGATAGTTAGGTGCGGCTCGCGGACACTTAGGAGGACGGTTGAATCCTCGCGACGGACGGACTCCACGCTGGGCAGCGATCGCCAGCGGTCTAGGTTGACGCTGTCGTCGCTATCGGCGCGGGTATGCTCGTTGCCATTTCCGCCGCGGCCGACCGCCGATGCAAGGCCGGGCACCGCGCCCTGTGGGACGGGCGAGGACGCCCGTCGCTCCGCTGTCCCCACTTGGAACTCGACCACGTGATGGCCGCCCAGGCGGTCGATGAGGTCGCCGGGAGTGCCTTCGGCTATGATCTGGCCGTGATCGACGATGGCGAGTTGGTCGCAGAGGCGTTCGGCTTCGTCCATGTAGTGCGTGGTGAGCAGCACGGTGCCACCTTTTTTCTGGAAGACGCGGATGATGTCCCAGAGCTGGCGGCGGCTTTGGGGATCGAGTCCGGTGGTGGGCTCGTCGAGAAAAAGAATGCGCGGATTGCCTACTAGAGCTGTGGCTACGGCTAGGCGCTGTTTCTGGCCACCGGAGAGCTTGCCTACCCAGGCGTCGGATTTCTCGGTTAGTTGGAGTTCTTCGAGGATGTCTTCGGCGGGGCGCGGTTCGCTGTAGAAGCTGGCGAAGAGTTCGATGGTTTCGCGGACGGTTAATTTTTCTGAGAGGCGCGTTTCTTGCAACGAGATGCCGATCCACTCGCGCAATTGGCGCGGGTTGTCGTTCCAGGTGTGGCCGAAGATGCGGACTTCTCCGGAGGTGGGCGCTAGCAGGCCTTCGAGGATTTCTATGGTGGTGGTCTTCCCTGCTCCGTTGGGGCCTAGCAGTCCGAAGCACTGGCCAGCTTCGATATGCAGGCTGAGGCCGCGGACGGCTTCGACTTTGCCGTCGTAGGTCTTGCGCAGGTTGGTGCACTGGATCGGGGATTCCACTGGCAAATTGTAGCTTAGCTTGCGGGGGCTCTGCGGCGCAGCGCTCCGCTGGACGGCTGAACCACCCCGCCCGCGAAAAGCACGCGGTCTGGGGCCCCGGCGAGGGCGTCCGTCCCTACGCGATTTGTTCAGGGTCTGCGCTCTAGCGTCGGCACCTTCTCGCCGCCTTTAGCATCCTGCCACAGGATCGCATTCAGCTTTTTCGCATCGGCTGCATCGGGCCTGGAGAAATTCATTTGCGACGATTCTTTTGCGCCTGGCGCATTCTTTTGGTTCACTTTATAGATGAGGCCGCTGCGCAGATTCTGGCCGTCGGCCTGAAACGGCGGCTGCGTTCCCGGGCCGGAGAACAGGGGCGCCATGAGCGGGGCGTGCGCATCGAACAGATTCATCGGCGGCAGGCCGAGTAGAGCTTCCATGGTGTGGACCAGGCTGACGGTCGTGTAGAAGCTATGATCCACAAATGTTTGCGGGGGGTGGGGCGCGTACTTGCTGATGACCAAGGCAATGGATCGATGGGCATCGATGTGATCGGCGCCGTCTTGCGCGTCGTCTTCGACGACGAAGATGGCGGTGTCGTCCCAATAGGGGCTGTGGGAAACGGCATCGACTACGCGACCTAGCGCTAGATCGTTGTCGGCGACTGAGGCTTGCGGCGTGGGCTTGCCGGGACGCGTGCCTCCGGTGTGGTCGTCGGGCAGGTAGAGCAACGTGAACTGCGGGAGTTCTTTGGCGGCTCCCTTTGCTTTCACGAACTCGTCGAACTCGCGGAGAAATTCGTCGGCGCGGAGTTGGTCGGGATAATCGGTTTGGAAATCTGGAAAGAGCGGGTCGTAGTGATGGCGCAACGCGGCTTTCAGGGGACGCGTGCGCTTGATCTGCGGAATTGCCCACGTCCACGGGCTCGGGCCGCCCGGTGGATTGCCGACGTTCGGCGGTAGCGGCTCTCCTTTATTGATTTCGGCGACTGGGCAGGTCGCCGTGGAGGCCCATGGCACTCCTGCCGCCGGCGAATGCGCTTTTTCGCTTTTGCACCACACGGCGGCGATGAATTCTCCGTAGATGCGATAGGTGAGGTTGCGGCGGGCGAGGTTGTCCCAGAGGAAGCCGGTGGCGGGGTCGTCGACGTCGGGGATTCCCTGCTCGAGGGGGAATTCTTCGGCCACGCTGCCGCCGAAGTCGTAGGTGCGCTCCTTGTTGCGATAGCCGATGGGCCAGGTCTTCTCGTTGTAGTCGGAGGTGGTGGCGGCTGTGGACCAAAGGTGTCCGTCTCCGGAAACTTCTCCGCTATCGTAGAAGTTATCGAGCACTCCGAATTGCATGGCCAGCTTGTGCTGGTTGGGCGTGATGTCTTTGCCGTACATGGTTAGCGATGGGTCGCCATCGCCCACGGGCAGGTCGCCAAGGATTTGATCGTAGGTGCGGTTTTCCTTCAGCACGTAGATTACGTGGCGGATGGGATTGCTTCCGCTGGCGAAGGTGAGCTTGCCGCCGTCGGAGTGGACTAAATTGTCTTCTTCTACCTGGTGCGTGTAGGCGGCTAGATTCTTGTCGATGTCGGCCAGGCTCAGACGTTGGATGGAGCCGCCGATCAGGGTGGGAATGTAGGGATGCTCTTTTCTTTTGCGCTCGCCTTTTAGTTTGCCCTGCATGTTGTTGGGGCCGCTGCTTTCTCCTTTAGCGGTGGCGATTAGGAGGTCGTTGCCGGCGATGGCTAGGGCGCTGGGATACCACTCGGTGGGGATGAAGCCGAGAGGCTTGATGTGTTCGACGTAACCCAAGTCAGGTTGATTTGAAACATCGAAGACCGCAACAGAGTCGAGCGAGGCAACGGCAGCAAATAGGCGCTTGCCGTCGGGTGAGAGCGAAATGGATTGTGGGACAGAGCCGCGTTGGTAGTCGTCCAGATAAACGATGTAAAGCTTGAAAGCCGCGCTTTCCCTCAAATCGGAGGCCCTTAGATAGATGTTCGTCAGATCATTGTCCTTTAAGCCAACTGCCGCAACAGCGTCAGCGTCAGGGGCAACGTTACTCAATGCCACGTATAGCATGTCCTCGTTCGGGTTCAGCAACATCGCTGTCGGATGTGAACCAGGGTCGATATTGGATCCCGCCCCCAGCAATTCGATCCAGCGTGCGACCTTGCCAGCCTCAAGACTCAGTTCAGCAACGGAGGACCCGTTCCAAAGGCTGACCCACGCTTTGGTGCCGGCTCTATTGACGATTACCGTGTAGGGATAGGCGCTGGGAATGTAGCGGCTACGGCTTACGTCGAATGACTTCAGGATATTGCCTGAGTTCACATCCAGCAACACGACGTTGTCGGAGAGGTTGTTGGCTACCAGCAATCGATCGCCGGCGAAAGTGACGGGCGAGGGCGCCCGTCGCTCCATTTCGCTTTTTGCCGCGGGCAAGACGGCTAGGCCTGCGGGGTATGGGATTGCGGTTCCGGCGGGAGTTCTGCGCAGGCCGAACGCTACTTCTTTCCCTTCGGCTATGGGCTGAGGTGGGATCTTGATGAAGCGGTCGGGAGTGATTTGTCCGTCCGCGAATTTGTATACCGCGATGCCGTTGCCAGTGCTCTTTGGCTTCCGGCTGGTGGGGTCGGTGATCGAGCCGATCGAGGCATAGAGATGCTTTGCGTCGCTCGAGAACGCCAGGCCGATGAAATAACTTTGGGGCGTGGAATAGTCGTCGCTCAGGCGGTCGTCGGGAAAATCGCGCAGTTGATTGTTGCTGAGATCGAGGATGGCGATCGATTGGCGCGCTCCGGCTTCTTGCGTGCCGTAACCCTGATTGAGCAGCGCGGCATAGCGGCCGTCGGGACTGAGGGCGATGGTGGCGGGGAAGCTATTGGTGCGGGCTAGGTAGCCGGGGACGGGGAGGGTCAGAGTCTTGCTGGTCGGCAGGTTGATTCGGCGCGAGCGGTCGGCGGCGCGTGCGACCACGAAAACGACCAACAGCGCGGCAAGAGCGAAGACGGAAACGACGGCGAACTTTTTCGGGGACTCTTTCACGGACTTTTTCACGAGCGGGGGCCTCGGGAGGGTTTTACCATCCGGGCGCGAAGGGAAGCAAATGGGCGGCAGTCAAGCGGGCCGGCCCAGATGTGTTCCGCGTCGACTTCTACTGATGTCAGCGAAGCGCGAGCAGAACCGCGACATACTGCCGCACTTTGCCGACTAACGCGGGCTCAGCCTTGGAGTGGAATTTCGCTTTGCGGCCAGCCCAATCCATGCTCTTCAACTGATCGACGAGAACTGCGCCCTCCACTTGGTCGACAGTGATGGGCAGGGCGAATGGGTAGGGTTTGCGCTTGCTCGTGAGTGGACAAACTACGGCTAGACCGCTGGCACGGTTGTAGCGCTGATCGGTAAGCACCAGTGCGGGACGCCGCTTGGCCTGCTCGCGGCCAACTTGGGGATCGAAATCCATCATCACGATGTCCCCGGCCGGCTTCCGGAACGTAGGGCGTCACCTCGTCACCATTCGACAACTTCCTTCCCGACTTCCGCGCCGGTTGAAATCTCCTCGTAGCGGTTTTCTGGAGTGATCTGGGAAACGAGTTGCGCGAGCGTGGGAGTCTTCGTTGCCCGGCGCAGTTCGACGCGGCCTTCGGCGGCGGCTTCGATCTCCAGCGCATCGCCTTCCTTCAGCTTGGCTTCCTCAACCACGGGCTTGGGAATGCGCACGGCAAGACTATTGCCCCACTTGACCATCTGTGTCTTCATGCACGGCGCTCCTTACGGACACTACATAGTATAGCCTTATGTATCTACTGTGTATATACTCCATGAAACTTTGGGTCGTTCCTCCGGGACTTGAAATCAATCGCTCCACTTTACCCCGCGCTGAAGCGCGGGGCTAAGCTGGGTCGACCCTCCGGGGCGTTTTTTGGGGCGTCTTCGCACAGCGCTCGACCCAGGGCGAGTTCTCGTCCCTTGCCCTTGATGGCCTGATCCTTAGCCTACCAAATGGACTTCGGACACCGTCGGCCCGGTTTGCGATTTCTTCACGCCGATCAGTTCCACCGCTTTGGCGGCTATGTGTTCGGCGGACACTTCGAATTCCTGGATTAACTCCCAGGGGGCGCCGGAATCTCCGAAGCGGTCTTTTACTCCGATGGCGCCGGTGATGGTGGGGATGCCGTAGAGCGCGGGCGACTCGGTGATGGCGCTTGCGACTGGCCACGCCAGCGCACCGATCTGGTGCTCTTCGGCGGTCAGGACTACGCTGGTGTCGCGAGCGGCTCGCACGATGGCTTCGGTGTCTAGCGGCTTGAGGGTGTGCAGGTTTAGGACGCGGGTTTCGTAACCGAAATCTTGCTTCAGGATCCAGGCGGCTCGCATGGCCTCGGGCACCATGGGACCGCAGGCGATGATGGTGAGGTCTTCGCGCTCGTTGCGGTATTCGGATTCGAGTTTGGTCTCGAAGGCTTCGATGAAATTCGCAGCCTCGCGACGCAGGCGAATCACATTGGCTTTTCCGAAGACGAACGGTGTTTTCTCGTCGGTGACAATGGGCGTGGCTTCGCGCGCGAAGCGGAGGTACTTCGGGCCTACATGCTTTAGCAGCAGATAGTCAGTGGCTTTGCGGGTTTCGACCATGTCGCAGGGGACGACCACGTTCATGTTGGGCAGTCCGCACATGGCGAACAGATCTTCTAGCGCTTGATGTGTTGCGCCGTCGGGGCCTACGCTGACGCCACCATGTGCGCCGGCGATCAGGACGTTGAAGTTGCCGTAGCAGATCGAGGTGCGGATCTGGTCGAGATTGCGGGCGGCAGCGAAGGTTGCGTAGGTGCCGAAGACGGGGAGCTTGCCTTCTTTGGCGAGTCCGGCGGCGGCCGAGGTGGCGGATTGCTCGGCTATGCCCATGCTGATCCAGCGCTCCTTGCGCTCGGGCTTGCCGGCGTAGAACTCGCTGATGGTGATGGAGCCGGAGATATCTAGGCCGAAGCAGACTACGCGCGGATCATCGCCGTTAGCGGCTAGCGACTGGCCGAAACCTAGGCGCGTGGGCTTCATTTGGACTTTCATGTTTTCGGCAGCGTTCCACCAGTAGTTGCGGTGGAACTTGGGCATCTTGGCGTCTAGTTTGCGCTCGACCTCGGCTTGATATTGCTGCGCGTGGGCGAAAAGTTGCTCGACTGGGATCTGGCCTTCGAGACCTAGTTCCTTCAAGGCTTTGTTTAACTCTTCTAGGTTGGGCGCTTTGCCGTGCCAGCCGGCAATGTTTTCCATGAAGCTGACGCCTTTGCCTTTGACGGTGTCGGCGATGATTACGGTGGGTTTGCCGGAGCCGGCTTTTGCCTTGGCATTCTCCAGGGCTTCGACTACCTGCTTCATGTCATGGCCGTCGATGGTAAGGACTTCCCATCCGAAGCTGCGATATTTTTCTTCGAGAGGCTCGACGTTCATCACGTCTTTTACCCAGCCGTCGATTTGGAGGCGGTTGCGATCGATGATGCCGATTAGATTGTCCAGCTTGTAGTGGCCTGCTTCCATCGCGGCTTCCCAGATTTGACCTTCCTGCTGCTCGCCGTCTCCCATGATGCAGAAGACGCTGTGATTTTTCTTATCTAGCTTGGCGGCGAGCGCGATGCCTACGGCTATGCTTAGACCCTGGCCTAGCGATCCGGTGGAGACCTCGACGCCGGGCAGTTTTAGCCAGTGGGGATGGCCCTGATAGGGCGAATAGAGCTTGCGCAGGAGTGCGACATCTTCTTTCGGATGGAAACCGGCGAAGGCTAGGCCGAGATAGAGGCTGGGCGCTTTGTGGCCGGTCGACCAGACGATGCGATCGCGGTCGGGCCAGTTGGGGTTTTTGGGATCGTGGTCGGCTACGCGAAGGTAGAGCGCGGCGGCGATGTCCATGATGGAGAGCGTGCCGCCGGCGTGCCCGGATGTGGCTGCGCACAGGGCGGCGAGGTCGTAGCCCCTCATCAAGGTAGCCTGCTGTTTCAGTTCGTCAATGCTGTAGGAATGCAGAACTTCGCCGGTGGTCGAATTTTGAATAGACATGGGGTTGCTCCTTCGCTTACGCCGCGTGTTGGGCGGGGCCGGAAACGGCGCATAGGCTTACAGCATGAGCGTAACGGGCGCGGTCGCGGGGTTCAGTGAGCGGGGTCACAGGCGGGGGTGACGTGTGACGTACTCCCGCGCGAGCGGCCGATTTTTCACCGCCGAGACGCGGAGAACGCCGAGAAACTTTTTGAGCAAACGCGTAGAGTTCTACCCGCACTCCGTCCCATAGCGAATCCGGAGTTGCTGTGACCTGGCAACTGCCGAGCTGCGCTCGGCTTGGACGGGCGAGGGCGTTCGTCCCCACACGAGCCGGGCTACGGAAACGTTGAATCCGATCTAGCGCCCTGATTTGAAGATGGAGAACACCGCGCCTTGCGGGTCGGCGATCACTGACATGCGGCCGACTCCTTCCATCGTCATGGGCGGGAGATAGAGATTGGCGCCCATCTGTTTGGCCTTCGATGCCGACACATCCACGTCATCGACCAGGAAGTAGGCTAGCCAGTGCGGCGGCGTTCCGGGCTGGCGATACTTTGAGGGCGGAACGCCTCCGATGAAATGTTCGCCGTTCTTGATGTGCAGATATCCGGAGGTGTCTTTTGGATCGGCTGTGACCTGCCATCCGAAAAGACCCGAGTAAAAGTCAGAGGCGCGTTTTACGTCGGGAGTGCTTAGATCGGCCCAGCACAGCGTGCCGTGGACTGCGGCGATCCCGATTCCGGCGTTCTTGTTCGCCTGCCATACGCAGAAAACCGCGCCAGTGGGATCCTGGATGACGGCCATGCGGCCGGCATCCATAACGTCGAACGCTGGGGCAAGAATTTTGCCGCCTAGCTGCGGCGCCTTGGTGACGGCTGCGTCGGCGCTTTCGACGGTGATGTAAATCATCCAGTACGGAGGAATGCCCTGCGCGCGCTCGTCGGGACGCAGCGTGCATCCGGCGGCGGCTTCGCGGCCCTGGAGTTTGAATTCGGTATAAAAATCGTTCGGGCCCATCGGATTGTCATGGGCTTCCCAGCCGAAGAGAGAGCCGTAGAAACTCTTGGCGGCATTCTGGTCGGTGGTGTGGAGTTCAATCCAGCAGAAAGAGCCGGCGGGATGCTTGTCGATGTTTGTCATAGCGGCAAGAGTGTACACCAGATCGGGCTTTCTTGGCGTTCGCATCGCCCTTAGCTGTGTTCATTGAGCACCCGCGCGCTTGAGGAGTTGCACCACCTCCTGGTGGCCGTTCCCCTGCGCCAGCGTCAGCGCCGTCCTGCCTTCGTCCGTCTCGGCGTTCACATCGGCCTTTGCACCGAGCAATGCTCGCACTACCTCCAGGTAGCCATTGTTTGAAGCCACCATCAACGCCGTAGCGCCGGAGTCCGTCTTTGCGTTCACGTCGGCCTTGGCGCCGAGCAACGCCCGCACCACCTCCGTGTGGTCATTGCTTGACGCCTCCATCAACGCCGTGCTGCCATGGGCCCTCCTGGCGTTCACGTCGGCCTTAGCACCGAGCAATGCTCGCACTATCTCCAGATGGCCATTGTTTGACGCCAACATTAACGCCGTATACCCGCCATCGTCCGGCTTGGCGTTCACATCGGCCTTGGCGGCCAGCAGCGCGCGCACCACCTCCAGGTGGCCATTTACCGCCGACGCCATCATCAGCGCCGTGTCGCCATGGGCATTCTTTGCGTTCACATCGGCCTTGGCGGCCAGCAGCGCCTTGACACGGGACAAGTCGCCATTTTTAGCCGCATTGATGAGGTCGTCCCCTTGTGCGTTGGCCCGCGTGCCTGCTAGAAAGCAGACCAACATTACCAAAATGCCCAAGATCAACGAGTGCTTCCGTAGGTGTATCACTTTCAGCGAAATCACAAAAACTCCTTCAACAGGGAAGCGTCAGAAGGATGCCAGAAGCCTACCGGGGGGCGGTGACGCCCGGCCCTCCACCAGCAATCTTCTTCTCTTCCCCGATCTCCACTTTTCAGCGCAGGTTCTTCCCTACCCAGTCTTCGATTTTTGCCAAGGCCGTGTTCAGGTTCTCGAGCGAGTTGGCTACGCTGAAGCGGAGATAGCCTTCTCCGTATTCGCCGAAGGCGGTGCCGGATAGGCAGGCTACGCCGGCTTCTTCGAGCAGCGCGTCGGCCAGCTTCTTCGACGGCCAGCCGGTCTTGGTGATGTTCGGAAACACGTAGAATGCGCCTTTCGGTATGCGGCAGGAGAATCCTTTGATCTTGTTCAGGCCGCCGACGAAGGCGTCGCGGCGGCGCTTGAACTCAGCGCACATTTTGTCGACCGAGGACTGGTCGCCGCGCAGCGCTGCGATTCCGGCAACCTGGGTGAAGCTGGCGGTGCAGGAGGTCGAGTTGGTCATGAGGCGCGCGATGTGCACGGCCAGGTCGGGCCGCATTACGCCGTAGCCCATGCGCCATCCGGTCATGGCGTAGGTTTTGGAGAAGCCGTCGAGCAGAATGGTGCGCTCTTTGAAGCCGGGTACGCTCATGATGGAGAAGTGTTCGCCTTCGAAGATGAGGCGGCTGTAGATTTCGTCCGAAAGAATGAGAATGTTGCGGTCGCCGATGGCCTCGGCTATTTCGAGAATGTCTTTCTTGGTGAGCGTGCCTCCGGTTGGGTTGTGCGGCGAGTTCAGGATGATTAACTTGGTGCGATCGGTAATCAGCGAGGCCAGTTCTTTGACATCGACGGAAAAGTCGCGCTCTTCGCGGAGCGGAATTGCGACTGCGCGTGCGCCGACATAATTGATCATGGACTCGTAGATGGGAAAGCCAGGATTGGGATAGATGACTTCATCTCCTGCATCAATTAATGCCAGGATCGTGAAGAAAATAATTGGCTTGCCGCCTGGAACTACGACCACTTCCTCGCTCGAAACCGGGACTTTGCGGGTGCGGCTGACATAGTCGGCAATAGTCTGGCGCAGGTCGGGCAGGCCGGCGGCGGGACCGTAGTGAGTCCATCCCATGTAAAGCGCGTCGACACCGGCCTCGATGATATTGGCAGGGGTGTCGAAGTCGGGTTCGCCAATTTCGAGGTGGATGATTTCTTTGCCCTTCTTTTCGAGGGCGCGGGCGCGGCTCAGGACTTCAAAGGCGGTTTCGGTTCCGAGCCGCGACATCCGGCTGGCTAGACGCAATTCATGCTGAGTTGTGGTGGGCATGGCCGCGGTTGAAATTATAACGCTTTGATAAGGTCGGAGGTCGATAAGGTCAGAGGTAAGAAGTCAGATTGCAGAAGTAAAAATCAAAGTCTCCACCTGGAGATCTTCACCTCTGCAATCTAACCTCTGACCTCTGCAATCTAACTTCTGACCTCTGCAATCATTCCGAGATGGTGCTCTCTTCGCTCTGCGCCCGCAGGATGCGATCGACGGAGTACGGGGCGCGCTGGGCGGGCTCGTGATAATGGCGCACCTGCATTTCTCCGAGCAGGCCGACGGCGAGCATGTTCAGTCCCGCCAGCAACAACACGGCGGAGAACAGCATCAGCGGGCCGTGCTGGTACATGATGTCGGTGTGGTGCAATACCTTCTCCAGGACGAGCCAGAAGGAAACGGCGCTGCCCGCAAAAATGCTGAACATCCCCACCGTGCCGAAGAAATGTAACGGGCGGGAAAGATATTTGAGCAGGAAACGGATGGTGATGAGATCGAAGAAGACGCGGAAGGTGCGGGAGATTCCGTAATGCGAAGACCCGCGTTCCCGGTTCACGTTCTTGATGGGAACTTCGATGATCGACGCGCCGTGCCATGAGGCCAGCGCGGGGATGAAGCGGTGAAGCTCTCCGTAAAGCGGAATCTGGCCCAGGATTTCGCGGCGGTAGGCTTTAAAAGTGGTGCCGAAATCGTGGATGTCGACGTCGCTCAATTTGGCCATGAGCCAGTTGGCGCAGCGCGACGGGATGCGGCGCAACCAGAAATTGTCGACGCGATTCTTGCGCCAGCCGCTGACGATGTCGTAGCCCTCGGCAATTTTTTCGAGGAACAAGGGGATGTCGGCAGGATCGTGCTGCAAGTCGCCGTCCATGGCGATGATGTATTCGCCGCGGGCGTGGTCAAATCCAGCCGCGAGGCCGGCAGTCTGACCAAAATTGCGGCGCAGCTTGACGACGGTCACGCGGCTGTCAACGGCGGCAATTTCACGCAGCAGATTGAAAGTGCCGTCGATCGAACCGTCATCGACCAGCACCATCTCGAAGGTCTCGCCGCTCGCTTCCATCACGGACTTAAGCCGCAAATACAAGTCGGTGACGTTCTCCTGTTCGTTGTGGAGAGGAACTACAATTGAATATTTGAGCACAGTACTTTTGATTATACGGCAACGGAGCGTCGCTTTCGAAGTGACTTCCGTGAGGCATGACTTCGGCGGGATGGGAGTTCGTCGGCGGCGCCGTGTAGTTGGCGACCAGCGCGCCTTGCCGGTAAGTGCTGCGGGATCCGCTCCGCTTGGGCGGGGTTTTCGTCGCGAGCGCAAACCCTTAGCGGCTCGCGGCCAATCGCTGCTCGACTAACTCCTCGATTCGATTGACGACTTCGTCCTCGCTCATATTCGTCGAGTCGAGCACCACGGCATCTTCGGCGGCTACGAGAGGTGAAACTGCGCGGGTGCGGTCTCGCCGGTCGCGCTCGCGAAGTTCCGCAGCCATCGCCTCGGCGGGTGCGCCCTTCACCTTCTGCTGGTCGAGACGGCGCTGCTCGCGAATCACTGGATCGGCATCGAGAAAAATCTTTAAATCGGCATCGGGAAAAACTTTTGTTCCAATGTCGCGGCCCTCCATCACAACGCCGCCTTCGATGCCCATCTCGCGCTGCCGCGCCACCATCCACTCTCGCACCTTGGGATGCACCGAGACGCGCGACGCCGCCTCGCTCACATCGCGGTCGCGGATGCGCTCGGAAACGTCTTTTCCATTGAGCAGCACATGATTGCCGCCGATGGAGCGATCGAGAGTAATGCGCGAATCCTGCGCCATCTTCAACAGTGCGGCCTCGTCATCGAAGGAGGCGTCCCACTCGATCGCGCGCAGAGCCAGGGCGCGATACATGGCTCCGCTCTCCAGGTTCACGTAGCCGAGTTTACGCGCCAGGCGGGAAGCGATGGTGCTCTTGCCGGCTCCGGCGGGGCCGTCTATGGCGATGATGAGTTTGCGTTGGGAAGGATCGGTCATTGTGGGGAAGTCATGGTGGCGAAGTCATGGTGGCGAAGTCATGGTGGCGAACCGAGAATTGTACACTTTACGCGGGAGAGCTTCACCACAGGGACACGGGGGAACACAGGGGAAAACCGAGCAGATGTCCGGGAGATATGCAATGTACCGCCTCGCACTTCGCAGTCCTCGCACTTCGACACTCTTCAACTCTTTAGGCCTTCAGAGTGTGCGTGAGAACTCGGTCGTCCCTCCAGGACTTGGATCATTTCCTCCACTTTTCCCAGCGCTGAAGCGCTGGGCTAAGCTCGGACGCCCCTCCGGGGCTGGATTCTCGTGCATTTCGTTCCGCTGCGTTGACCGAAAACGAGTTCTCACGCGCACACTTCAGCCCACTCGCTCGGGGCGGGGCTTGGGCAAATAGGCTTGTTTTGGGGGAGTTACCTGGAGCAGCGACTTGCTCCCGACATGTACAAAGCTCAGTTCGCGCGCCGAGAGCAAGGCGTGGATTGCTTCTTTCACGCGCGTTCGTGGGACGAAGTTCGCGAGGAAGTTTTCGACCTCTCCCTCATCTACGGCGACCACGCAGTCCAGATATTTCGAAACCAGAGCCGAGAGCGCTTCAGGCACAGAAATGCCGACGCCCTCGCACACAACATCCGGGGCCCAGCGCGATAACTCGTCCCACGCCGAGCCTTCCTCCACCGTGTAATCGACGCGCGTGATGCGCAGTTTGGCCCACAGTTCGCTCAACCCGCGATCGAGCCCGGCGTTCGAAAGCGAACCGCCCAGCATCTCGCCCAGTTTCGTTTTCGAAATCGGTCCACGGCGGCGGATGATTTCGAAAGCGTCACAGGCCAGCGGCGAATAGGGAGAGCGCGGCCCGGTTGCAGGCGGCTGCTTCGGATTGCGTTCGCCCACGAGCGCATAAAAATAAGGGAACACCGAGGCGGCCAGCAGGAATGCGTTGTTCTCGTCAAATAGCGGAGCCTCGTAAGCTGCCTTGTCGCGCAGGGCGCGCACCATCAACTCGGTCGCTTCTCTGGCCCGCGGATCGGCGTAGGCGTGCTGGCGCGTGGGCAGGTTGTCATCCGCGCCCACCCAGGCTCCGATGAAAGTCGGCAACAGAACCCCTGGACGCATTGGATACATCAGGCAAAATCCCACCGACTCGAGGAAGGCGCGCGCCTCATCGAGAGTGCACACGGGCTGGCCGTCGAGGCGCCATTTGTGCGTGCGAGCCTGGAGAAGTTCCGCGCCGGTCATGATTTCGATTAGAACACAGAGGTCGCGGATTAGCTTACGCCGTTCTGGGCTCTCCGCTTCGGGCTACGAGCTGCGGGCTACGAGCAACCCCTCACTCATCCGACGTTGGATTGCTCGCAGCCCGAAGCTCGGAGCCCGCGGCTAGATTCTCTTGAATGCCTTCTGAATATCCTGCATGGAATAGCGCAGCACCACCGGCCTACCGTGTGGGCAGCTCATGGGATGCTCGGTTTTCGCCAGCTCCGCTAGCAGCCACTCCATCTTGTTCTGGTCGAGTGGCATGTTGACTTTGATGGCGGCGTGGCATGCGATCGAGGCCGCGATGCGCGTTCGCACCGCTTCCAGATTGATGGCCTGCTCTTCGCGCGTGAGCTGCTCGAAGATTTCGTTGAGCATGTGCTCGACCTGCGCCGCGTCCACGCCCGCCGGCGCGACCTTCACCGCTACGCTGCGCGCGCCGAAGGGTTCGGCCTCAAAACCATTGTGCGCAAGTTCTTCGGCAATATCGCTGAAGATCGCCTGCTGTGCCGGAGTCAGTTCGATGACCAGAGGCATGAGCAAACGCTGGCTCTCGACCTGCTGCGCCGAGCGCTGCCGCAGGATTCGTTCGAACAGTACGCGCTCGTGGGCTACATGTTGATCGATGATCCAGAGTCCGTCTTCGTTGACCGCAAGAATGAATGAATTTCTGATCTGGCCTAACGGGCGCAGCGTGCGGAGCGATTCGAGAGTCGGCGCCGTTTGGGGCTCGTTATTTTGCGCGATCGGCGGCGCGCAGCCGTGATCGGGAATCGTCTGCTGGGCGTCGGGCTGACGAACGCCCGCTGCTTCGGGCGCGCGGGCCAGCGATAGGGCTGCGTTCGCCTCGACCGCAATTTCTCCTGCAAATTCGAAGCGCGCCGTCGTCGCGGGAACTGCCGGCGCTTGCAGCGCGAACCCGCCCGCCGTCCCCGTCCCTGGCTCGTACAAGTCGCGCCACGGCGCGGGCTGCAAACTAGCGCCAGTCGCGCCCTGGCTGATCGTATTGGTGGGGCCGGCATGGGTGAGGCCGGGACTGCTGAGGCCAGGACTGGCGGTCGGCTGCGCCCCGATCTCCGTCAAGAACTGCGGCACCGGTCGTGCTTTCATCAGCGCCGCCCGTATAGACTCTCGGACGAAATCGTGAATCACCGTCTGCTGGCGGAAACGCACCTCGGTCTTCGAGGGATGCACATTCACATCTACTTCGGCGGTCGGCATTTCGATGAAAAGCAAGACCACCGGATACACCGTCGGCGGCAAAATGTTGCGGTACGCCTCGGTGATCGCATGTTGAATTAGACGGTCGCGAATCAGCCGTCCGTTCACGAAAATAAAAATCGAATTGCGATTAAGCTTCTGAATTTCCGGCTTGGAAACAAAGCCATGCAAACGCACTTCGCCGAAATTGGCAGCGTGCGATTCCGCTGAAGAGGAAGACGGCGCTTCGCGGGCGCCCGCGCCACACGTGTCCGCGCTACGGCGCCACGGAGGAGGCTGGGGCAGGCCGATGCGCTCCAGCGGTTGGAGCGCCGCTAGCGGAATCAGTTGGTCGAGGGTCTCGCGCCCGAACACCTGGTACACACGCTCGCGATGACCGGCGACGGGCGGCGCCACCAGCAAGGCATTCGTCGCCGAGTGCAACTCGAAATGCTTCTCGGGATGCGCGAGAGCATAGTGGGTTACGAGCGACGCGATATGGGAGAGTTCGGTCGATTCGGATCGCAGAAACTTCTTGCGCGCCGGCGTATTAAAGAAGAGATCGCGAATCGTGACCGAAGTCCCCAGCGGCAGCCCCGCTTCTTCCACGCGAATGATTTTGCCGCCGTTAATTTCGAGGACCGTGCCGGCCGCTTCCTCTTCGGCGCGGGTTTCGAGATGGAGCCGGGCAACTGAAGCGATGGAGGGCAGCGCCTCGCCGCGAAATCCTAACGTCGAAATTCTCAGCAGGTCGTCGGTGTCTTTGATTTTTGAGGTGGCGTGGCGCTCGAAGGCCAGCATGGCATCGTCGCGCACCATGCCGCAGCCGTTGTCGGTGATCTGGATCAGCTTCTTCCCGCCCGCCTCGACCTGAATGCGGATGCGGGTGGAACCGGCGTCCAGCGCGTTCTCCAGCAGTTCCTTCACCACCGACGCGGGACGCTCGACCACCTCGCCGGCGGCGATCTGGTTGGCAACTCTTTCGGGGAGAACGTGGATTTTGCCCATGGGATCAGTGGCCAGTGGCTAGTGGTCAGTGGCCAGTGTGACAGATTTTTGGTCGCAGCGTAAAGGCGGGTCGAAGTTGGCAGTGGGCGCATCCAAAGCAAACATGCCGTATAGTTTTCTCCGGAGAGTGCTGGCATGAAACATGCAATTTTGGGAGCGGGAGCAATCGGAGGTTTGGTCGGTACCGTGCTGTCATCGCTTGGCGAGGAGGTCACGATGGTGGTTCGGCCGGAGAAGTTGTCTGCCTATCCCGATCACTTGACGTTGGAGCGGCCTTCGGGCTCGCTCACGGCGCCGGCGAAAGCTGTCGCTGCGCTCACGCAGGCGGTTGATTTGCTGTGGATCGCAACCAAGACCTATCAACTGCAAACTGCGCTCGATGCCGTACAAGTATTGCCGGGTTGCGTGGTTCCCTTGTTGAACGGAGTCGACCACGTCGCGGTGCTGCGGGCGCGATTTGGCCGCGAACGCGTGGCACCGGCAACAATTGCGGTGGAAGCAGAGAGGATTGCTGCGGGACGATTCATCCAGCGGTCCCCGTTTGTTCGCTTCAACCTCGCCGCTAGCCTGGAGCCGCTTTTGGGGCCGATCGTCGCTCGCTTGGGCGATTTTGGATTCAATTGCCAGTTTATTGCGAACGAGCAGACTCTGCTGTGGGGAAAGCTGTGCTTCATTGCACCCGCTGCGCTGGTAACTTCTGCATCCGGCATGACCGTTGGAGAGATCTTGGCGGACACTCGGTGGAAACAGAGATTGACATCTGCGATCACCGAAGCATGCGCCGTGGCGAACGCCAGCGGCGCGGAGGTTGACGCGCAGAAAATCCAGGCGCTCTTCGACAGTTCGCCGCCGGGTATGCGCAGCTCCATGCAGAAAGATCTTGTCGCCGGGCGGCAGCTCGAGTTGGATGCCATTGGTGGCCCCATTGTGCGCGGGCAACGATACGGCATCGATGTCTCGACCACGGTGAAGCTGATGGCGGAGATTCAAGCGAAGACTCGCCCCTAAGGTATGGGGTCAGGTGGGCCCGAGCCGCACGAGCGGTTTGCCTGCTACACTTTTTCTCCAAATGAAAACTCGAAGACTTTTGAACTTGGGGTTGCTTGCCGGAGTGCTGGCGGGGCGCATGGCTTGTGCGCAGGCGGCGGCTGGGCCGACTGCATCGCAACTGGCTACTCCTGAAGAAAAGCATCTGCGGAATGTACGGCAGCTGACTTTTGGGGGATCGAACGCTGAGGCCTATTTTTCGGCAGACGGAAAGCGGCTGATTTTCCAATCTACGCGCGACAACTTGCATTGCGACCAGATCTTCACCATGAATGTGGACGGGACGGAGCAGAAGATGGTCTCGACCGGCAAGGGGCGCACGACTTGCGGCTACATTTTTCCGCATCAGGACAAAATTCTGTATTCCTCGACACACCTGGCGAGTGCGGAGTGTCCGCCGCGCCCGGACTATTCGAAGGGCTATGTGTGGGCGGTGTATCCGGGGTTTGACATTTTCACGGCGAAGCTGGATGGGTCGGACTTGAAGCGGCTTACGACGACTCCGGGATACGACGCGGAGGCGACGATTTCAGAGGATGGAAAGAAGATTGTTTTCACCTCGCTGCGCAACGGCGATCTCGATATTTACACGATGGATGCGAATGGCAAGCATGTGAAGCAGCTTACGCATGAGCTGGGATATGACGGCGGCCCGTTTTTTTCCAAGGACCGGAAGTGGATTGTTTATCGCGCTTACCATCCGAAGACGGAGCAGGAGATTGCGGAATATAAAGAACTGCTGAAGCAGAACCTGATTCGCCCTACCACGCTTGAGATCTGGATTATGAAAGCGGATGGGAGTGGGAAGCGGCAACTTACGAACTTGAACGCGGCGAGTTTTGCGCCATCGTTTTTTCCGGATGGGAAGCGGATTATTTTTGCGACGAACGTGGGCTCAACCGGCGGGATGGGAAATTTCGAACTGTACGCGATCAATGTGGACGGAACGGGGCTGGAGCGGATCACGTATTACGACGGGTTTGATGGGTTCCCAATGTTTAGTCCGGATGGAAAGCAGCTGGTTTGGATTTCGCATCGCGACGGGAAGGCGCAGCGGGAGACGAATGTGTTTATCGCAGATTGGGTTCCGTGATTTGGGCGCTGTGATTCGCTGCCGAGCTGCGCTCGGCTGGGACGGACGAATGCGTCCGTCCCTACGTGAATCTCTCGTGAAGGAGTTGGTCTTTGATTTTTGTGGGGAGACGCGAAGTGGCGAGTAATTCTTGCAGGCGCGAGGCGGGGATTTCGTGGCTGAATTCCAGGACGCAGGCGAGCGAGAGATGCGCGGTTCGAAGAAGGGCGGCGCGGACTTCTCTGCGGGGGGACCACTTCGCATGGCGCGCGACCGCATGCACCAGGGCTGCGCTGGCGGCGGGACGGAGCACGGAGTTGATGACGAGGGCTTCGGTGAGTCGCGGGTTTTCGAGCGCGGTCTGCATGACTCGGGTCTGACGGGATACGGCTTCGGCGTGGTTCATTTTGGCGGCAATGATTTTGCCCCCTTTAATTTTGCCGTCCTTGATTTTGCCATCTCTGATTTTGTCGGCGATGATTTTGCCATCCATGCTTTCTACATCCAGTAAGAGGGCCGCGGCTACTCTGCCCGAGGCGCGGCGGGCCAGGGTTAGGCGTTCTCCGACGGTGACAGTTTTGAGACGCGAGATGAGGACATTGTCGACGGCAACTTTTACGTCGGCGGGGACGCGGGGCGAGAGCGCAACTTTCGTCAGATCGAAAGTGTAGAACTGGCGCGCCAGGGGCACCGACACATGACGTGGTGTATGGGGGTGGCTGGCCAGGGCGATTTTTACCTTGCGGCTCTTCAGGGCGTGGGCGTTCTTGGCGAGTTGCTCGAGGACTTCAGGGGGCAAGTCGGCGCGCTTGAGTAGGGCTAGAGCCAAGTCCTCGGTGAGAGCGGGATCGGCGGCGGTGCGAAGCAGATCGGCGGCGGTCGGCGTGGCCGACGGTGCGGACGGCGCCGTGGTTTCCTCTTCGGGAATTTCGTCTTCGGACATTTCGTTGTCGGACATCTCCGGTCAGCCGGCGTGAGACGGGGCAAGCCCCGTCTCTACATTCGTGTTGCGCGTGCTTTCGATAGCGCGCCTTCGACCGGATCGGCTAGATCCTGACGCACCTCGATGCCGGGAAAGTTTGTCTGCAGGGCATTGTAGAAAACCTGGCGCACATATGGGGACTGACGAAAGACGCTGCCCGTCATTGCCACGGGAAGCATTGCCACGGGGAGCATTGCCACGGGGGGCATTGCTACCGAAAGCATGGGCAGTGGAGCATGGGGCGCGAGACGGCTGACGACGATGGCCGCGAGGTTCGCCAACTTGGCTCCAGCGTCGGCCAGGAGGTCGCGGGCGATGGCGTCGGCTGCATCGGCGGCGCGGAGGACGATGGGAAACAGGCGCGGGAAGTCTGGTGGCGGAGTCGAATTGGCTTGCTGCACAAGGTCGTCGAGGGTCGCGAGTTTCCAGGCTTGCAGGACCAAGCTGGTCAGCGTGGTTTCGAGGCCTTGATCGCGGGCGTTGAGGATAGCGGAAATGGCGTGGCGGCCAATCCAGTGGCCGGAGCCTTCGTCGGAGACGGCGAACCCCCAGCCTCCGGCGCGCGCGGTGTTACCAGAAGCGTCGCGGCCGTAGGCGATGGAGCCGGTGCCGGCGATTGCGATCACTCCCGGACCTCCGCCGAAAGCGGCTTCGAGGGCGATCTCGGTGTCGCCGACAACTTCGATGTTGGTGCGAGCACTTTCGGGATTTATTTCGGGAATCAGCTCGGCGAGGATGCTGCGAATCTTGGCGGCGATCTCGGGCCTGGCAGCGCCGGCCGCGCCCACACAGACAGCGCGGATCTGATCAGGAGAAATCCTGGCGGTGGCGCAGGCCTGACGGATGGCGGTGTGCAGCGCTTCCCTTGCCTGCATCTCGCCGAGGCGAACGATGTTGCTGCCGCCGGTCATTACCTTTGCGAGCAGCGTCGTTTCGTCGGCGAGAAGGCAGCGGGTTTTGGTGCCGCCGCCGTCAATTCCGAGATAGTAGGGCATCGCGCTAGTTCTAACACAGGTTCAGCGTAATTCGTTCGGCGGCGGGTTCGGCCGCGGAACATGCTTGTACAATGCTGCGAACTGGCCCTCAGGGGCTGAAGCCCGCATTTTTGTGGCTCTGGGTGGCGCGGCTGAGCCGTGCCCTTCCCGGAGCCGATTACTAAGATCAGTTCTGGCCATGGGCGACGCGGCAAGCCGCGTCTCTACTGAAAGGGATTGCTTGGGATTGAATCGGATCGACCTGCTGATTATTGCGGTGTATCTGGCGGGGATCACGCTGTTCGGGCTGCGCTTTCGCAAGCGGCAGCGGACGATGCGAGACTATTTTCTCGCCGACCGCAACATTCCGTGGTGGGCAATTGCTTTGTCGATTGTGGCCGCGGAGACCAGCACGCTGACCATCATTAGTATTCCGGGCCTCGCCTACGATTCGAATCTTACTTTTCTGCAACTGGTGATGGGATATGTGGTGGGGCGCGTCATTATTAGTTTTGTGCTGCTGCCACAGTATTTTCGCGGCGAGTTGTATACGGCTTATCAACTGATTGAGCGGAGGTTTGGTCCGGAGCTGCGCTCGGTGACGGCGGGCCTGTTTCTGCTGACGCGCGCGGCGGCGGAAGGAGTGCGCGTGTATGCCGTGTCGATTGTGGTCGCGATTGCTCTTGGAACGGGCGAGGTCGCTTCGATTGCGATCATCACGCTGCTGACTTTGATCTATACGTTTGAGGGCGGGCTGGCGGCGGTGATCTGGACGGATGTGGTGCAGACTTTTATTTATGTGGGCGGGACGCTGGTGGGTCTGGTTACGATTCTGCATCTGGTGCCGGGGGGATGGGGGTCGGTCGCGGCGATTGCGGGGGGGCTGCACAAATTTCAGGTGTTCGATGCTTCCGTCCTAACGAACTGGCCTTATTTTAATTTTGCGCAACCTTACACACTTTGGGCGGGGATTATCGGTGGTGCGTTCTTGACGACGGCCAGCCATGGCACCGATCAGCTTATCGTGCAGCGCTTGCTGGCGGCGCGGAATCAGCGGCAATCGGTGCTGGCGTTGCTGTCTAGTGGAGTGGCGGTCTTTTTTCAGTTTGGGCTGTTTCTTTTTGTGGGTGTAATGCTGTTTGCCTACTACCGGGTTCCGTCGGCTACGTTTGGGCGGGCGGACAGAATTTATCCGACGTTCATCGTGAGCCGGATGCCGCATGGAATTGCGGGGCTGCTGATCGCGGCTATTCTGGCGGCGGCGATGTCGAACCTGAGCGCGGCCCTGAATTCGCTGGCCTCGAGTTCGATGGTGGATTTCTATCTTCGCTTTCGTCGCTCGGGATCTCGTTCGGAGGTGAGCGAAGCGGGGCGGCTGCGGCTGGCGCGGCTGGCGACCGTTGGGTGGGCGCTGGTGCTATTCGGGCTGGCGGTGTTGGCGTTGCATCGCGTGGGGCGCGTGGTGGAAGTCGGGCTGCAAATCGCGTCGGTGGCTTATGGAGCGTTGCTCGGAGTGTTTCTGCTGGGCGTGCTGACCAAGCGCGCGAATCAGCGTGGGGCGATTGTCGGCATGGTCTGCGGATTCGCGATGGAGCTGTATTTGTGGGGATGGTCGCAGGTGGCTTTCACCTGGTGGGTTGCGATCGGGACTTGTGTGACGTTTGCTTTGGGATACGCGGCGAGCGTTCTGTGGCGGGATGAAGCAAGAGCTTGAACGCGGAGAGAGTCACGCGGAGAGAATATGGACAAACGCTCTACGGACAATCATCTCCGCCCGGAACTGGCGCGCGATCTGGGGTTGTCTCATGCTGGCGCGGTGGTGGTGGGGACGATCATCGGGAGCGGAATTTTTCTGGTTCCAACCGAGATGATGCAGGCGGTGGGGTCGGCGCGGCTTGTGTATCTCGCGTGGGTGTTCGGAGGGCTGCTGTCTTTTTTCGGCGCGCTCACTTATGCCGAACTGGGGGCTATGAAGCCGCAGGCGGGGGGCGAGTATGTGTATATCCGCGACGCCTACGGGCCGCTAGCGGGATTTCTCTATTCATGGACCTGGTTTCTGATCGCCAAGCCGGCTTCGATTGCGACCGTCACGACTGGGCTGGTGCGGATCCTCGGAACTTTTCCGGTCTTCTCGTTCTTCTCGCATAATCTCTTTTCCCATATATCGATCTCGCATTCATTCACGGTCAACTACGGGCAAATTGTGGCAATCGGAGCTACCGTTCTGATTTCGTGGCTGAACTACATTGGGGTGCGCCGGGCGGGAGAATTTCAGTTTCTGTTCACGCTCCTGAAGGTTGCGATCATCCTTGGAATTGTGGCAGTGGGCTTTTCCTATGGCGGAGGAACGTGGGCGAATTTCGCGACCGAGTTCACCGGGGCAAAAGGCGGCCTGGCTGGATTTTTCGCGGCACTGGTGGCTGCACTTTGGGCTTATGACGGTTGGAACGACCTGACCATGGTCGCGGGCGAGATACGCAATCCGCAGCGCAATATTCCCCTAGCGCTGATTTGGGGCGTGGCCACTGTGGGGGCGCTCTACATCCTGGTGAACGCGGCGGTGCAATATGTGTTGCCGGCGGCGGCGATCGCAGCTTCGGAGCGTCCTGCGTCGGCGGCGGTGGCATTGGTGCTCGGGCACGCGGGTGCCAGCCTGGTATCGGCGGGCATAGCGGTTTCGATGCTGGTGACTTTGAACGGCACCATCATGAGCGGAGCGCGCGTGCCGTTTGCGACGGCGCGCGATGGCTATTTCTTCAAGGCGATTGCGGAGGTTCATCCGCGCTTCCGCACGCCTTCGATGGCGATCGTTGTACAGTGCGGGTTGGCGATCATCCTGCTGCTGCTGGGAGGCAGTTTCCGGCAGTTCTTTTCGCTGGCGATTTTCGCGGAGTGGATGTTCTACATGATCGCAGGCAGTACGGTATTCGTTTTCCGGCGGCGGGAGCCGCACGCTGAGCGGCCTTATCGCGTGTGGGGATATCCGGTGGTTCCGGCGATTTTTGTGGTGGTTTCCGCAGCCCTTCTCTACTACACGTTCAGCGACAATCTGAAAAGCTCGGCTGGCGGATGCCTGGCGATGGTGGCGGGCGTTCCGGTGTTCTACTTCTTTGCGTGGCGACGAGCAGCCGCAGCTTAAGCTTGAGCGAGGCCTTCGAACTTTTTCATCACAAAAGTCCGGGCCACGCGTCACAGACTGCCCAACCCGCCGTGCGCGACAATAGGAACCTGATCGGGGCAGCCAAGAAAGCGGCGTAATCGGCCAGCGGGTTGAGTACGTCCGAACGCCCAAGGTGGTTACTAAAGGACAGGCGCAAGGGACACGTTTACCCATTGTCCAATCTCCCATAATGTGAAGACTCCAGCCCCGAGCGCTACCCCCAGCTTCGGGTCCCCTTTTGGAGTCATGGATGCCTACGAGCGATCGCGGTTTTCAACTCGGCCTGCTGCCTGAAAAGAAGTGGAACTGGCGGACTTTCGCTGCCAGCTATGGGATGCTCACGGGCCTGATCCTATTCTTTCTTGTCGTCGGGATGGTGGTGCCCGACACGCTGCTCCTCGACGCGAACTATCACATCACGGAGCTGATACCACGGCCGGCGCTGAGGCCGGAGCGGCTGCACAAGTCGAAGCCGCTGCATATGAAGTTGCTGCCGCCGGCGCCCGTGTTCGAGACCCCGAAGCTGATCGTGCCGCACGAGGTGCGCGCGGCCAAGCCGCAGCCCCAGGAAATTGAGCCGCCCAAGGTGGCGATGAATAACTTCGCGCCGGCGACGTTGAAGCCGGCGAGTGGAGCGCGTCCGGTGCTGCTGATTCATACCGGGGAGTTCCAGGGAAGTTCGGCGACGCCAACCGTGAATGCTCCGGTTACGAAAGTGCAGACGGGCGGGTTCGGCGATCCGAATGGGCTGAAGCCGAGCGAGAACGGGAAGCCCAACGGCAAGCTGATCGCATCGGCGGCGGGTTCGTTCGACCTGCCGATGGGACCGGGACAAGGCAACGGGTCGGGTGGCGCGAAAGGGATTAAGGGAACGGTGGCAAGCGCCGACTTTGGCAACGGGGTGGCAACTGCGGGACGAGGAGACGGGCGCAGAAGCGGCCGCGGCAATGCTGAAGTACAAACGTCAAGCTTCGGTTCGCAGGAGATTGCGCAGAACGCGCCGCATATTCAGCGTGTGGATAGCGGCCCTCCGGCCTCGTTGGTCGAGATCACGTATAAGCCGAACCCGGTTTATACAAACGAAGCAAGAAATCTGAAACTGGAAGGCGAAGTCCTGCTGGAAGTGGAGTTCGCGGCGAACGGGCAGCTACACGTGAATCGAGTGGTCCGGGGTCTGGGCCATGGGCTTGACGAGGCCGCCATATCCGCCGCCAATAAGATGCGGTTCAAGCCGGCTTCGCGAAACGGGCAGTTAATGGATTCGACAGCAATCGTGCACGTAGTATTTCAACTGGCGTATTGACCACCTGGGAGATAAGAGTTATGCGGAAAGTTATGAACAACATGAATATGAACTGGATGATTTTGGCTCTGCTGGCGGTAACGATGACGGCAGTGGCCCAGCAGCCGGCGTCCGCGCCGCAGAACCCACAGCCGGTTGCAGCGACGCAGCCGGAACAGACGGCGGCGCAACCGAGCCAGACGCAGTCCGGACAAGAACAGTCAGGTCAGGCGCAGTCGAATCTGGCGCCGCCGGCCACGATGGATCAGGTTATAGACCGCGTGATCATGCAGGAGAAGGAACTGATCAAGTTTTTATCGCCGCGCACTCCTATTGTGGAGACCTATCTGCAGAACCTGACCCAGGATCCGCAACTGGGGCCGATTCCGCAGAATGATCATTACTTTCTGGGACGCATGGACTTGAGCCAATCGATCGACCGGGCCGACTACCTTAAGGGCAAAGACGAAGGCATGGAGAGGCATCTGCTGGGCGGGTTCACGAAGAAGTTCAAGTTCCAGTATCAGCCGCTGGGCTTTTCCTGGATGATCTTCGTCGACCGCACCGACTTTGACCGGCAGCACTACCATTTCCACTACGCGCGACGCGAGTTTTTGGGCGACGTGCGCTGCCTGGTGTTCGATCTGACGCCGACAAAAGACGCCGGCCGGGGGCGCTTTCTCGGCCGCATCTGGGTTGAGGATCAAAACTTCAACATAGTGCGGTTGAACGGCACTTATGCGCGTCCTACGCGTAACAATTATTACTTCCACATGGACAGCTGGCGGTTGAACTTGGTCCCGGGTTATTGGGTGCCATCTTACATCTACAGCGAGGAAGGCGACTTCACGGCGGGGGCTAAGAACAAGATCGCGTTCAAGGCCCAGACTCGCATGTGGGGATATAACCTGAAGACGGCTACGCCGAACGACGAACTTACTAACATCCGCGTTGACAGCGTAAAGGACTCTACGCCGACGGCACAGGATGCGACGCCGCTGGCTGCCGAGCGCGAATGGCAACAGCAAGCGGAAGACAACGTTGTGGAGCGGCTGGAGCGCGCCGGGCTTCTGGCTCCGGCGGGCGACGTGGATAAGATCCTGCAAACCGTGGTCAACAACCTGGAGATCACCAATAACATCGACCTGCCACGGCCAGTCCGGACGCGGGTGCTGACGACTTCTCCGCTGGAAACTTTCAGCGTCGGTAACACGATTGTGGTGAGCCGCGGGCTGATCGACGTGCTTCCGGATGAGGGCAGCCTGGCCATGGTGCTCTCTCATGAACTGGCGCACATTGTTCTGGGACATAACCTGGGCAGCCAGTATGCGTTCAATGACCGCATGCTGTTCTCGGACGAGGTGACTTACCAGAACCTGGGGTTCAAGCACATTCCCGAGGAGGAAACAGCCGCCGACAAAAAAGCCATCGAGATGCTGAAGGCCTCACCCTACGCCCAGAAGCTGGACTCGGCTGGGCTCTTCATCAGGGCTCTGCAAGTGCGCGCTCCACAACTGAGCGCTCTGCTGCAAGCGCACCTCGGCAACAACATCACGGAGAACGGGATGGTAACGCGCATGGCGGCGCTTGCCACTTCGGCACCGGCGCTCGATTGGAACAAGCTGGATCAGATCGCCGCGTTGCCTCTGGGTGCACGCGTCAAGCTGAACCCGTGGGATGACAAAGTAGAGATCGTGAAGGCGCAGCCGGTCGCGATCACTTCGGCGCGCGACAAAATGCCGTTCGAGGTGACGCCGTTCTATCCGCGGCTTTCGCGGTTCAGCACTGCGAGCGCGTCCGCGGCCACCACCACGGCAGCGCTACCGACGGCGGCGACCACCGCTGACGCCAACGCTAGCCTCAGTCCGACCAACTGAGTCGGATCCAAGTTGATAGAAGCGCAGGCCGGGACCGGAAGAAATTCCGGGCTCCCGGCCTGTGTCTATTTTGGAGAGAGCCGGGCGCCGCGGCTGGACCCTTCGACTGCCCCCTCGGCTCCGCTCGGGGCTTCGGCAAAACAGGGCAGGCTCGCGACACGCTCGCCCCTCCACCGAGTGACTTGTCACGCTTGCTAGAAGTGGTCTCTCAGGTCGCCGAAACGATCTACCACCAGCAGACGCTGCGAGGCCGGCGCAGCCGCAACTTCCTCGTGCTCTAAGATCCAGGTGTTGCCGTGAGGAATGAAGACGGCGTGCAGGCCGGCGGCGAGGGCGGGGTTGATATCAGACTTGGGGCTGTTGCCGACCATCCAGGTGGCGTCCGCCGGGAGGGCGTACTTGGCGATGGCGGAGCGGTAGGTCGATTCGTCCTTCTCGGCTACGATCTCGACGGCGGAAAAATATTCTTT
>Ga0208827_1000191_pt1 | contig 37881 bp, 38 predicted proteins | sample Sb_taG_5_FD_187709 | JGI IMG/M metagenome (GOLD analysis project Ga0208827, IMG submission 187709) | Peat soil microbial communities from Weissenstadt, Germany - Sb_50d_8_FC metaG (SPAdes) (version 2) | ecosystem: Environmental > Terrestrial > Soil > Wetlands > Peat | place: Germany... | reverse complement strand
CAAGCACGATTGATTGTCAGCTATTCGTCGCTTCAATGGAAGAGGAACGAATGTTATGCGTGAGCGACACACTGACCCTGAACGCATGTGGGACTTCTCGGCGACGACTTCTAAACTTTAAGGGACGCCCCACGTTGAATGAAAAAGGTAGTCAAACCCCGCAGCGATTTAAGGCAACTCGGCTTGGCGAAGCGTTCTGCGCACGGCTCTGAAAACCTCTTCAAACGGCGGGAGATCTGTCATTTGATGTGACAATCTCGCATCCCAAAGCGCCGCGAGCCGCGCTTCCTTTCGAGCAATCGCCGCTTGCAGCCCTTCGCACGCCCTTCGGCGAAATTCCAGTTTCCGGCAAATCGCGGGGATGAGGTGATCTATCTGCATTCCTTCATTCGTCGTGAGGTGCCAAAGGTCATAGAGATCACGAGGTTCGTTTCTCGCGGGGTCGGCGAGAGCGATCGTCTTCTCAGTGGCGATTTCTTCGAGCGAATAAACAAAAAGGGATCGATCTTCCGGAAGATCGTTGAACTCTTCGTAGCCACGGAGGATGAGACGCTCCTCCAGTGGGAATGCCAGAAGTTCGTTTATGGTGATGTCCACTTTCACGTCACTGCCTCTGGGTAACGGTCCGGTGTATCTGAGATAGAAAGTATGGCTGTTGGCGTGCGACCGAGGGTCCTGGCGGTCAAACGCGAATGTGATACCGGACTGTTCCTGAACAGCGGCATAGACGCGTTCGAGGCGCGCGCGAATGTCCTCGAAAGGCAGCGGCTCCCGCAGCGTAAAATCCAGATCTTCCGAAAACCGATAATCACCAAAATAGCAGCGCTTCAGTGCGGTTCCTCCCTTGAAAGCCAGGACCGGCCTCAAGTCAGATTGAGAGAGGGCGCACAAAAACCAGGCGAGGCAATAATCTCGTTCGAGAACGTCTTCCCGAATGCGCATCCCGCCGCCAGCCGCGAGGCGGTTGGAAAGCAGCGAAATGTTTCTTTGAGGAATCAATCAAGTGCTCCTGGCCGCTTGCAATTCCTCCGGCGAGATGTTGACCTGCAGCCGCCACTTGGCGACGTGCGGCCCTTCCCGCGGAAGCAGAGGATCGAGCGGAACGTAGGTAGGTGTCAGGGATTTCCGAAAAACTCCCAATTGCTGTTCGGGCGCAAGGCCGAACAAATCGAGCAAATAGCCCAAACGGCGCTTTACGGAACCAATGTCCAGGCGCGTGGCGTATTCAAGGAGTTTCTGGACATTCATATCGGCGCGGCGCATCCAGAGGCCCTTAGCGATCTCAGTTATGCCTCCACAGTATTCGGGCTGGCGGAGTCCATCGATGATGGTGCGTTCGAGATCGCTGATTTCGATTGTTTCTTGTTTCGTCACCCAGTGTTTCATCGTGCCAAAGAAATGCAAGGGCTTCAGGAGAACAAAGCGGAATTGAGTTCCATGCAGTGTCTGTTCCGGTATGCGTTTGGTACTGGAAACGAATACGACAAATTGCGGTTGCGTCACCATGCGATGGAGTTCCATGGCGGAGGCATGAGAGAGATAGTAGGGAGCGGAGCCGGCCAGATAGCGTGCGACCAGGTACGGATTTCCAGAATACTCGACCGAGGTTCCAAGCTCGGGGGGAACGATGACAAACAGCCCGCGTTTCAGCCGCGATACGAGGCCTCGCTTGGCGGCCTTATGGAGCAGACTGCTGGCAAGTGGGGGCTGCAATCCGGTGATTCGGACGGCGTCAGCATTGGTAAACGTCGTTTGCCCAGATTCGTAGAGAGCCATCAAAAGCTTGGCCATCTGACTGCCTACAGTTCTCAGGTTCGAGTTATAGTGTGTGCTCAATGGATAGCCTGTGAAGCAAAGAATGATGCGCTCAGTATAAGCGTAGTTATATTGTATGTCAAGTAGATTGCCCAACGGGCAATCTACAAAGCAGAAAATATAACCTCCCACGAACACAACCGGGACGCCCGGCAGGCCTCTCTTCTCCGCCACACACACGCATGCGGCGAAAATCGCCGCATAAGATAACACGATCAAACCACTGAGATTCTAAGCTACGCCGAGGGTCAGATGACCGCGACCATCACCATGATGACGACCACGACGAGCATCACCACCATCATCACCACCGCCGCACCAGCGGTTGTGCTTTGCCCGCACATCTTTCCCGGCTCCCTTTTCTCCACCCTCGGATTCCCGCCGATAACAATTTCAAAGCCCGGTTTTAGCCGTTAACGGGATACTAGCGGGCCTTGCTATCTGGCATCAAAGTTTCTGCATCTGACGGCCCGCAGCAAACATCACATTCTTAAGGGTAAGTAGCTGTGATCTGCCCGCACTGTCACCACCGAGTTCCCTTGTCGGAAGCGATCTGGCTCGGCGTAAAAGACTGGGCGCGAAAGTGCGCTTATTGTGGCCTCCTCCTGCTCTCCATGGGTCAGGTTTCCTTGCCACGAGGGCCACAGTCACAGCCGGAGGCGCCGGACTTGATTGATGTTCGGGCACCGAGCATCTACACCAACACCGCTGCGGTTACTACTACCATCATCTTTGACCGCAAGTTAGGGTGAGGCTACCTGGAGGAACTTCGATGATCGCAACGCAAAGCCCGGAGCTAGACGAGATTCTCCAGGGATTCCCCGGCGTGAAGCAGGTTGACGCTATAGAAGACGCCGAGTTCATCAGGTTCACCATTCAACTTCGCATCGATCCTGCGGACCACCCCAACCCACCTCAGATATTCGTTCTCTTCAGGCAGAGTGAGTTCATGCAGGCGCGTACCGTGCCGGCGATGCTGGGCTCGGCGCTCAGGAATAAGATCGCGCAAACTTTCTTCAGGGACGGCTCCAACGGCAGCGAGATTCGGACGAGTCTCCGCCAGGATCGCAACGGCACTTGGGTCGCGCTCACGGTTGACGGCTCGATGTGGGAGTTCGACCCGGAGAAGGATCGTTGGGTCAAAGGCCCGGTTAGTCTCTAACAAGAAAATCGGTTAAGCTTTCCCTGTCTCAGCCACCGCCGAAGGGTTTCATGACTCCAGCCGGGGCAGCTGGAGCTGGTGCCGCTGTAAAATTCCTGTTCTTTGCCTTGAGATCCTTTTCCACTGTGCCCCTAGAGAAGCAACCACAGCTTTATTGAGCGGAGACGAACCAGTATGAATCGCGAAGACGTCGAACAAATCGGACTCGGCAAGCCCGAGTCGGTAAATATCGTGACAAACAAACCCATGAACTTCCCCGTCACCGGCCTGCCAGAGCACCTCGATGCGAAAATTGTGGGCGCATACCAATATGAGCTATCGAGAAGGGGCGATGTTTTCTTGTTCAAACAGAATCGAACTTCGCCGACGCCGGAGGCTGCATTACAAGCGTTAAAAAGTCTGCTTAATTGGGACCCGGCTTGACCAGAGAAGCTTCGTGAGGGGAGCCTATATATGCACGTCTCCGCTGATGCTCCGAAGCGCCACCGGCTCATTGGAAAATCGGCTCGGTGTTTCCCAGGCAAACGTCAGGCTGCGCCGCCCGCGAATTGCGACACCGAGCCTGAATGCGCGAATGCTTTTGGCACGTCCCGTGCCGACTAGAAGGTCAGTCAGCAGCAACTCCGAAAGCGGTCGAATGATTTCTTCTGAAACCGGGCTTTCCCGCAGCGGCCTCAGCGGATCATCAATTTCAGTTGCAAATCCCATATGCTGATCGGCGAACGGATTGCTTTCTCCGAACAGAACCGTTCGCAAAGCCTGCTCGGTCAAGTCGTCCGGAGTCATTCCTCTGACGCTGACCTCACGGAAAGCGTCCTGCGGAGACTCCTCGACTTCAAGCTCCAGGCGAAACATTTTGGACCGCGCCGTGGTGGTCGTGACGTGAACCCCAGCGACCTTCACATATTTACTACGGCCAGACCAAGTGAATTGCGCCTTGGTTCCCCGATTCCACCGATCGCCACGAGCCGCTTCGAGAGCCTGCGCTACTGTGTTGTCTTTTACGCGCGCCGTGACATTTATAAGCTCGCCACGATCTTCGACCTCCATGGCACGGAACACTGCGTTTCCCAATTTGCACCAGGGCGCCAGATCTTCAGCGGCGATCGCTCTCATCCTGTCCTCCACCTGTCGCTGCAAGTCAGCGACCGTGCGAAATGTCGGAACGACATGAAAGGTGCGAACTTCATCCAGAAAAGATTGCTCATGTCCCTCCCGGTCCGTGGCGGCGGATGTCCATACTGCGATGCGCAGCGCGTGTTTCTCAGCGTGAAGATACTCCGCGTGCGTCGCTGAAAATCTCGTTTTAAGCGGCTTCCCGTAGCGTCTGCCCATGATGCCGACATAAATGTCCGAGCCCTCAACTTCTGCGAGGTACGCTTCCTCCGGGTCCGCGTCGCGGCCGCCGAATTCCTCGAACAAGACGGCACGCAAGCCTACGGCCCGAATGCCGGCAGCCGCAGCTTGCCGCTCTTCGGCCAATTCCGTCATCACGCTCGAAACAAATGCACGCTTCTCGCGGGCCCATTCGCGCACCTCATCGGCGGAAGGTAATTCCGCCGCCGCCCCACGATCGATAAGCAGCGGCTCGGGCTTGTTATCGGATTGCCTTGGCATGGACATATTGTACGAGTCGAGTGGCACGAACGGATTGCGCCAAGAGGCGAAATAGCTCGACTCGGCCTGCCGTTGACGCGGAGGCCGCAGAGATTGTCTTAACCCGATAGGTCGCCTGTGCGTATGAGAACAGACCCATCTGGTTCCGTGCGGCCGGCGAGATATTTCCGACGCGCTTTCTCCTCAATGGCCATCCTATTGGCGCGGAATACAGTAAGCTTGTCTCTCCCATCCCCGCCAAAATGATCGTCCAGAGCTTCTCTGCTGATTAGGCAGCGCACACGGGTGTCTCCGTCCTGCCCATAGAACACAACCGCCCCGAGGTCAAAATTGTAGTTCTCTTCCTTCTCCGCAACCCTCAGATCATGCTGTTCAAGCATATTCACCTTTTCGTTGGGGGATGATTCTGGGATTCCCGCCATCGTCTTTCGGGCTGCCGTCCTGTTATGATTCGCACCGTAGCCAGCGGTAAGACATGACATTTTAGTTTACTGTCACGCCGGCGAGTGGAGCACACCCCATGTCCCTTCAATTTGATGCCGGAGTATTGCCGAGCGCAGCGAACGAGTATGTTTCGAGCGCATGCTGCAGGAATGGGTAAAGGGGCGACAACTCTCGCTTCAAGGCGGTTAGGAGTTCGGACCTGAACTAGACACAGCACATGTTCATGTTCAATTAGTCACTGCCAAGTCCGAGCAAGCGGCCGCTGCGCATCGGATTGGCACTTCAGCTGGACTCGCGATTTCTCCTTGAACGGCCCTGTGCCACCAGGTATCCTGGATTGGAGACAACCAGCTATCGCGAGGTAGGCAGGCTTGGTAAAACTGAACTTCTCTTCAAAATGTACGTTCAATCAACCGCCAAGCGATACCGTGAAGGAATGTCGACAATCTGCCAAATTCGTGAACCGATGCAATATCGTTGTTCGGGACGTTCGCGACAGGAATGGCAACAAGCTTGGCACGGTGGTGGAGCCGCATGATGCCACGGAAGCCGGCGTCATCGCGGCGGCGCAGCGGGCGACTGATCGGATGTACGAGGAATATCCAGAAGCTTCCAATATTCAAAGCCGCATCGGAGCGACCGACGCAAGTGGCAGGCCGAATTGGTCTATCTCGCCAAACTTCAAACACATTGCAGAGATCGGAACGGATGAAGCCTCCTATATTTGGGGCAATGTACGTCCGCAGTGTAGTCTGAAAGGTTGACGCAACTTCAAATGACGAGGACCGTGAAAGCTCATGATACCGGTCATTGACGTCTTTGCGGGACCTGGTGGTCTCGGCGAAGGCTTCAGTGCGCTGCGCGACTCTCGCGGCCGTCCAATATTTAAGATCGCCCTTTCGATTGAGAAAGATTACGTCGCCCACCAAACACTTCGGTTGCGCAGTTTCTTTCGGCAGTTCCTGGACGGAAGCAAGCCGGAAGAATATTACGGACAAATCAAGAGGGGACAAGTCGATTGGGATCTGCTCGCGAGCAAGTATCCGGCTGAGGCGGAAAAAGCAGAAAAAGAGGTGTGGCTGGCACAGCTCGGCAGTGAAGCGTATCCACCTAGCCTTGTTGACACTAAAATCCGGAATGCTCTGTCGTCCGTTCAGGGCTGGGTACTGATTGGCGGACCTCCATGCCAGGTGTACTCGCAGGTTGGCCGCAGCCGCATGAAAGGAGGTATGCCGTGGCATTTCGCTCGGGACAAAAGGCACACGCTATACAAGGAATACCTCCGCATAATTGAAGTCCACCGACCACCCGTTTTCGTCATGGAAAACGTGAAAGGACTGCTTTCCTCGAAGAGAGCCGGCAAGAAAATCATTGAGCAGATAATAAAAGATTTACGCGAGCCCGTAAGAGACCGAGCCGCCAAACGTGGTAGGACACCCCTTGCGTACAACCTCTACGCGCTTGCCGATTACGACAATTCAGTCGCCTCCACCACAGCCTCAGCAAACCGACTAGCGGCAAGATATATCGTCCGATGCGAAAAGCACGCCATACCGCAAGCTCGACATCGCCTGATCATGCTTGGCGTCAGGAATGACATCAAGGTTGTGCCAGCCAGCCTCCCGATTGAAGATGAAGAAGTAAGCATGTGGAAAGCGATCCAAGATTTGCCCCCACTTCGGAGCCGCCTTTCACGAGAAAAGGACACTCGCGAGGCCTGGGTTGAGACAATCCGAAAGGTTCTAACCTACAAAGCTCTGGACGAAGCGACAGACGTATTCGACGTGATGAGACGTGCAGCGTCGAGACTTGATTATTCTGAGACAGGTAGCGAGTACATCAAAACAGCGAAACGGCCTTCCTGGAATCAAGAGTGGTTCTTCGATGAAAATCTTGAGGGCGTTTGCAATCACTCGGCCCGAAGCCATATTTCCAAGGATCTCTGGCGATATTTCTATGCAGCCTGCTTCGCTCAAGTAAGGCAAAAGTCACCCGTGCTGGATGACTTTCCGAATTTTCTTCTCCCCGCTCACGAAAATGTTAGTCAGCGAAATTCAGAAGATGATCAAGCGTTCGCTGATAGGTTTCGGGTTCAAGTCAAGCACCGCCCTTCTACCACCGTGACCTCTCACATCAGCAAAGACGGACACTACTTCATTCATCCTGACCCAGCCCAGTGCCGTAGCCTGACTGTCCGCGAAGCAGCAAGACTCCAGACCTTTCCTGACAACTACTTCTTTATGGGGCCGCGGACGGCTCAATACCATCAGGTCGGTAATGCAGTACCGCCTCTGCTTGCGGTGAAAATTGCTGCAGTAGTCCGTGGGCTTTTCTCATAGACTGTTCACGCGCGAGGATAACCCGTGGTCGACCGACTCACAAAAGAGCGCCGCAGTTGGAACATGAGTCGCATTCGTGGCACGGACACAAAACCGGAATTGCTCGTACGCTCGCTGTTGCACCGAATGGGCTATCGGTTCCGGCTGCACGTACCTGATTTGCCGGGCAGACCTGATATCGTGCTCCCCAAGTGGCAGAGAATCATCTTCGTTCATGGATGTTTCTGGCATCGCCATCCTGGCTGTGCGCAGGCATACGAAGCGAAGTCTCGGAAGCTGTTCTGGCAACAGAAGTTAGAAGGCAACGCCAAGAGGGACCGACTGATCTGTGCCAAGCTACGGAGGATGGGCTGGAAAGTCTCGATCATATGGGAGTGTCAGACGAAGAAAGAGGCTACCCTGGAAAGAAAAGTCGGTGCGATCGTCCGTCGCCTCGGGCATCAGTAATGTTCGCAGAATCTAGTGGATAGACTAGAATCTGACTTGTCTCCCCCAGCAACCAGCAGGCGTGCAATACCGGCGTAATGTGGCTGCACGTTATTCTCATGGCATAAAAGAGCTCAATGGGCGGACGCACGGTAGATTCAGCTTCCAAGGACAGCTCGGGCGGCGGCGTGCCTCTGCGCAATACCGAGCCTCCTCATTCCTTGTTGGTTAATCCTCTCTTCAAGTTGGCCGTTCTCCAGGGGGTCGACGCGGCGGTAAAGCTCCACATCGATCGCGGCCAAGATGTAAATGTAAAGGACGAGGCTGGGCGGCCGTTGTTGATGCTAGCCGTACTTCGCGGTCATACCAGTACCTGTCGCCTATTGCTTGATGCTGGCGCAAATCCGGCCGAAACCAATGGCGACGGTAAGGACTGCCTAACCGTTGCAGCTGAGAGCAGTCACCCTAACATCCGTGAACTGTTTCGCGAATTTAATCCCGTCCGTCTGCGACCGGATTCCGAAGCCGGCGACGAAAATCTGCAAAGGCCCGTTTTGGCAGATGAAGGCGGAGACGCGGATGATGCCAGTCTAGTTCTAGACCTGCGCGCTTGGGACGAGGAACCCGAAGAGATTGCCCCAGTCGGAGATCCCGAAGCATCAGTGGTGTCGGAACTAGTCCAAGATAATATCTCGGGCCACACGCCAATCGATCCAGACGAGGACTGGACGGACGTCACAATCAACCTGCCATCGGCAGTTTCGAGTGAATTCGACGAAGAAGAAACCGCGTCGCTGAGAGAGACCTTCTTGAAAGGACTGCGGAATGGAAGGCTGTCGTTTTCTGACACGGAGGAATTCTCGGCGGGGGACCAAGGCGACCCAGATCTTGAAATGCGAATTCTGATCGTTCTCGGGGAATTGGGTGTTCTTGTCGACGAACTGGAGGTGCCTGAACTAACTCAGTCTGCAGAAGTCAGTGAAGCAGTCGAGGACGAACTCGCCGAGGACGAACTCGTCGAAGAAGCTCTCGGGTTTCTCAGGGATCTAAGCTCACCAGCAGCCGACCCATTCAATCGTTATGCACGTGATATGCGAGCGCGAGATCTTCTATCGCGCGAGGACGAAGAAAGACTCGGACGGCAGATTGAGGAGGGAGTCAGCGCCTCAATCGATGCGATTGCCCGATGCACGCCCGCGCTGCTAGAGCTTCTCCGCCTCGCAAAGCAGGTAGAGAAAGGCGAGATCGAGCTGTACGACTTAGCGGACGCCGACGCTGAAGATCCAGCGACTGATGACGAGGGCGTTGACGATGACGATCAAAATGCTAAAAGGGCTCTTGTTGCAAGTGGCGATGAAGAGGAGGCTGATGAATCGGCTTCTGACATTTCCCCCTCAACCCTCGCTCAACAAGAATTTCTAAAGAAGATCGAGACCATCCGCGCCCGTCTGAAAGAAGGCGTGGAGTCGAAACACACTCCAAAAGAACATGCGCTGATAAGAGAAGAACTACGTCAGCTCCGCCTGTCAGATCGTGCTATTGAGCACATTTGTGAGTTCATTCGCAAAACAGTCGAAACCGAGCAGCAGTCTACGCAAATTATCCGCGAACGAGCGCAGCAATTGTGGTCGGGATACGAAAAGATTACTAGGTCCAAACAACGGATGATCGAGTCGAATCTTCGGCTAGTCAACTCGATAGCAGTCAAGCATCGGGGCCGAGGCTTGGAACTCTTGGATCTCATTCAAGAAGGGAACCTCGGCCTTCTGAAAGCAGTCGATAAATTCGACTATCATCGCGGGTACAAGTTCTCGACGTACGCGACTTGGTGGATTCGACAGGCAATCACACGAGCAATTGCCGACAAAGCGCGAACGATACGAATACCAGTCCACATGGTGGAGCGCATCAATAAGCTGTACCGTGCAACCCGCGACCTCATACATGAATTGCATCGAGATCCAACTCCAGCCGAGATAGCACAGCGACTAGACATCCCCGTAGCAAAGGTAAATTGGATTCTTAGAAACACTCAAGATGTAGCCTCAATTGAAGTGATGGAGTTGGAGGAAACGGGCGACGATTGGAGCAGTCTGTTTGCGGATTCTACCGCGGTCGTACCTCAGCTTTTGGTTGAATGTATGAACAACGAACGACGGCAGGCAGTTTTGCACGTGCTCAGAGGCTTAAAGAACAGAGAACAAACAGTCATCAAAATGCGCTTTGGAATGCTGGATGGTTCTGAGTCCACGTTGGAAGAGATTGGTCAGTTATTTCAACTCACCCGCGAACGAGTCCGGCAAATCGAGGAGAAAGCGCTGAAGAAACTACAACACCCAACGCGGACTCCAATCTTGAAACCGCACTTGGAGTACAAGGTCAAATCCAAATGACCGCAAATACCAGAAACGCTCCCCCGAAGCCGACTGCAATGCTTGAGTCCCTACGCGGACTTGGCTATTCGGCCGCGTCCGCTCTCGCGGACATCATTGACAACAGCATTGCGGCACAGGCGAACCAAGTGCGTCTAGATTTCTACTGGAGGGGCAAAGAAAGCTACATTTCCATCTTGGACGATGGGAACGGGATGGACGGTGATGGACTTTACACTGCGATGAGGCTAGGAGGCAGAAGTCCACTCGAACAGAGAGACCCCAATGACCTTGGCCGATTTGGATTGGGCCTGAAGACCGCTTCGTTGTCTCAATGCCGGCGCCTTACTGTTGCGAGTCGAAAAAACGGCCAACTAAGCTGTCTGTGCTGGGATTTGGACTACCTTGCATCCACATTTGAGGACGCTTGGCTTCTCCTTGAAGGTCCTTCCAAGGGCTCCGAAGAACTAATCCGCCCGCTGGCCGGTGCTGTCAAAGGGACCTTGGTTCTTTGGGAATTACTGGACAGAATCACGGTGCCCGGATTCACTGAGCAGGACTTTTTGGACCTCATCGATCGCGTTGAGCGTCATCTGTCGATGGTCTTCCACCGCTATCTCAGGGGACCCCGGCCGCGGTTGAACATTCTCATTAATGGCAGACGGGTTCCTGCGTGGGATCCATTTCTTCTCGATCATCCGGCCACATGGTCATCTCCGGTCGAGGTGATGAGAACTTCGTCCGGAGAAATCTCTGTACAGTGTCATGTATTACCTCATAGGGACAGATTGGAGCAGGCCGAATACGAGGCAGCCGCAGGCCCGGACGGATGGACCGCGCAACAGGGTTTTTATGTGTACAGGAACGAACGCTTATTGGTTGCTGGGAGCTGGCTTGGGTTAGGACAGGGACGCTATTGGACGAAGGAAGAGGCTCAGCGTTTGGCAAGAATAAGAATAGACATTCCTAACTCGGCTGACGTCGAATGGAATATCGATGTTCGCAAATCATCCGCCCGCCCGCCAGTTTCAGTTCGGAATCGCTTAATCCGCCTTGCAGAAGACACGCGAGAGCGGGCACGACGGGTGTTTGCGCACCGTGGCCACGCCGTTCGAGTTCCGACCGACGGTTCTCTTATGCTGGCTTGGAGGGCAGAGCATTTCGCCGGTGGTTTACGTTATCGGATCGATCAAGACCACCCGGCTGTAAAGGCTGTTCTGGAAGATGCCGGCAACTTGTTGCCGGATGTTCAGACCATGCTTTCCATCATTGAAGAGACTGTTCCTGTTCAACGAATTTGGCTAGATACCGCCGAAGGCAAAGAAGTGCCACGAACCGGCTTTTCCGGCGGGTCTAGTGAGAAGGTCATCGCTGTGTTGCAGGTGATGTACAGGAACCTGATAGATCGGAAGCATCTTTCGTCGTCGGATGCTCGTGAGCAGCTTCTACGCACGGAGCCGTTCCAGGACTATCCACAACTAGTGGCATCTCTCCCAGACGAACCGCAAAACGCTTGAGGGAGAACGAGGTGAACTTGTCAGAAGCGCAACCAAAGGTCGTCAAGTTTGTCCAGGAGCTCCTGGTCGACGAGGGGGACGGAGTATCAATTACCCCCGGACTGATTTCTGAAAAGATCGACATGGTTCTTGCAATGCAGCCAAGGTGGGGTGATGGCCTCGATCGGGAGGCAGTCATTGACGAGCTGATTCGCAGGTTCAGCTTATGGATCGGTCAGGACTCCACCATAAAGAACGATACTGGACACATTGCGTGGTTAAATGCTGAACGAAAGCTTGAGTGGAGGTATTGGCAACGCTACAGGGAATGGCTGGAGCGGGATCTGTCATTTAGGGCCGTCGAGGCGTTGGACCGATCGACCAATTTGATATTGGGTCTTCTCGAGGATCCAACACGCGAAGGATGGTGGGACAGACGGGGTTTAGTCGTTGGACACGTCCAATCTGGTAAGACTGGGAATTACACCGGACTGATCTGCAAGGGAGCAGATGCCGGTTACAAAATCATCGTTGTCCTCGCCGGCCTCCACAACAACTTGCGAGCGCAGACTCAGATGCGCCTCGACGAGGGGTTTCTGGGTTACGAGACTAAGGCGATCCAGAGTGACGTTGCCGTAATCGGGGTGGGCGAGATTGACGGAGATCCTCGGATCAGGCCTAACTATGCCACCAATCGGTCGAATGCTGGTGATTTCAATAGAGCAATAGCAAGGAATCTTGGTATTACACCCGAGCAACGCCCTTGGCTATTCGTTGTCAAGAAAAATAAGAGCGTCCTGGACTTGCTGTTGCGGTGGATTCGCAACTATGTAGCAAATACGCAAGATCCCCAAACGGGCAGACGAATCGTGACTAATTTGCCTCTTCTTCTCATCGATGACGAGGCTGATCATGCGTCTGTCGATACAGGAGAACAGGTCTTCGACGCTGATGGCAATCCAGACGAAGATCACCAACCAACCGCGATCAATAGCCTAGTGCGACAAATACTTCACTCATTCGCTCGATCTGCCTACGTCGGATACACCGCAACCCCTTTTGCCAACATTTTTATCCATGAAAGAGGGGCGACCCGCGTTGAAGGGCCTGATCTTTTTCCAGCGAGCTTCATCATTAATCTCGCCGCTCCCTCCAATTACATCGGGCCGGCGAAGGTGTTTGGCGTTCCAGGACTCGACGCTCGTACCCAGGGACTTCCATTAATCAGGGAAATGGGCGACCCTGAGCATCCTGACGGAACCCTGACTTGGATGCCTCAAACCCACAAGAGCACCCATGTACCCCTGACTGAAGGCCAGGACCGACTTCCGCCCTCGCTGATCGATGCCATCGACACGTTCTTGCTTGCGTGCGCCGCTCGGCGTGTAAGGCGACAGCAGAAAGACCATTCGTCGATGTTGGTGCACGTCACCCGTTTCGTGGCGGTGCAGCAGCTGGTCCACCATCAGGTAGAAGAGCACATCCGACAACTGAAACAGCGGCTGCTGCGCCGTATCGACAATGAACATGCAATCGAGAGATTGCGCGCGCTCTGGCATAGCGATTTCGAACCGACGACGAATTCACTTCGTGACAAAGTGCCGGAGCTGAATATCCCAACTTCCTCCACTTGGGAAGAGATCGAAAGCGCTCTTCCTGACGTCATATCTGATCTGGAAATTCGCATGGTCAATGGCACGGCGAAGGATGTCCTTGATTACTCTGATCGCTCTGGCGTGACAGTCATTGCAATTGGTGGCGACAAACTCGCCCGAGGCCTGACTCTTGAGGGCTTGTGTGTCAGTTATTTCCTAAGAGCTTCGCGCATGTACGACACCCTCATGCAGATGGGGAGATGGTTCGGGTATCGACCCGGCTATCTCGATCTATGTCGACTGTACACAACCCCCGAACTTTCTGAGTGGTTTTCGCACATTAGCGATGCAGGCGAAGAGCTTAGAAAAGAGTTCGACCTGATGTCGGAAAGTGGCGCGACACCGCGCGAATATGGGCTCAGAGTGCAGTCACACCCTGTTCTGATGGTGACATCTCATCTGAAGATGCGCGCTGCCAAGAATCTGATGTTGTCTTTCAGTGGCCAGCTCCTTGAAACTGTGGCGCTTCGCAGATCCGTGGACGCCTTGGAGTGGAATCTAAGCGCTCTGCGCAAATTCATATCGAAGCTCCCGGACCCAGAACGGGATCCCGTTCGTTTCAGAGACGGTGCACGTCAACAATGGAGTGGGTATTGTTGGGAAAAGATCGGTGCGAATGACGTGATCGACTTCCTAACGCAATACAAGACACACCCTGAGGCATATAAAGTCCAAAGCCAGCTCTTGGCAGAATTTATTGAGTCAATGGTCAGCCGTGGCGAGTTGACCCGGTGGGCAGTTGCGTTAATTGGTGGCGGAGAAGGGGCATCGCTTCCTGTGATCGAAGGAATAAAAATAGACATGTTAAAAAGGCAGGCTAATACGCCGCACTTGGACCGCTACTCGATTGGTAGGCTACTTTCATCTCGGGATGAGGCAATCGACCTCGATGAAGCTGCTTGGAAAGCGGCTCTCAAGCTAACACGCGACGCATGGAGGCCGGACGCCGGCAGAGCTCAGTCTCGGCAGATTCCCGATGTGCCCAATGGTCCGGCCATAAGAAAGATTCGGGGTTTCGGAGCCGAGGGAGTCCAGGCTCACAGGGAACGTGGGCTCTTATTGCTCTACGTCCTGGATCCGCAGAAAGCTGAAGCGGGTTTTCCAGCGGAAGCCCCCGGAGTCGTTGCGTTCGGCATCAGTTTTCCCGCGAGCAACGCAGGAACGAAGGTGGAGTACAAGGTTAACAATGTCCTGTGGGAGCAGGAATATGGACCGGCCGAGTGATAAGGATGCATTGACAGCGGCATGGCGCGCCCTTGCTGGCGACAAGGACAGAGATGGCTGGAATACTATTCATTTAACGTCGGGAGCTCCTTGCCTAATTTTGGCCGGCCGCCATTTCCCAGGCAACGAAGAAGCTATTCTTGTTGGTTTCCGTTCGACCAATATCCCCACATCCGAGCATCTTCCTCAAGGGAAAGGCTTCTCGGTAAGAAAGATCGAGCCCAGATTGGTCGACGAAATGCACGCGTGGATTTCTTTGGTGCGTCAGGCTTCCGGAAGCCAAGAGATTTTCTTGATGATGGCAGATGATGTCGTCTCAACTTTGAGCATGGGTTCACAGGCTAGCGAGGCCGAGCTGCTGAGCATCTTTTTGAGCAGAATTCGGGCTTGGCAGAGTTTCATGCAGCGGGACATAGACGCGGTGTTGGGGCCTGCCTCAGAAGTCGGCTTGATCGGAGAACTGGAACTGATTCGAGCTCTCTTCGAAAAGACAGTACCTACCTCTCTCGCGTTGGAAGCGTGGAGAGGACCGGACGACGGTCTTCAGGATTTTGTCTTCGGAACTGGTGCTATCGAGGTCAAGACTACCCTGAGCGTAGGTGAATTTCCCGCGATAATTGGCTGCTTGGACCAGCTTGACGACACCTTGGTGCGCCCACTTTTCCTCGCCGGCATTCGCCTGCGGCTCGCCGATACGGGCGTTAACCTTCCGGACGAAGTCTCGACAATTCGGCACATGCTGCAATCGGAGGAGGCTGCCTTGGGAGCTTTCAACAATCTTCTCATTCGCGCAGGATACTTGGATAGCGTATCTACACGATACACACGGCGGTTTCAATATGTGAGCATGAGAATATTGGTAATCGACGAGACATTTCCAAAGCTTACCCACTCCAAAGTGAGCAGCGAGATTAGAGATGCTCGCTATATTCTTGATCTTGACAAAATTAACGGTACAGACGTCAGCTTGCAGCTCGCACTACAGCAACTCGGAGTGATTTAAATGGAGTTACAAGAGTTCCTTCAGCAGACTCAAGGTGAAGTTCGCGCTGAGATTGGCGAACGCTTAGGCGTTTCCGGTGATTACCCATATCCCGAATTGGTGTTCGCAGAAGTTGTCATGCAGCATATGTCCGACATCGGAATGACCTTTGACCCGGTCATTTGCCACTATTCTGCACGATTTGGTAACGCGACTCTGCGCTTGAGCGGCTACGCCATCTCTGATGACGGAGATCAGATTGATTTGTTCGTCAGCTTGTACGCTGGCTCCGATCACGTCAATCCAATTCCGGATGCCGAAACTAAGACCGCCGCGGAGCAATGTCTTCGCTTTCTTGCGAAGTGCGCAGAGGGCCGACTAGCGGCTACGATGGATCCTTCTTCCGATGCACACGTTTTAGCCCTGACCATTCAAGGATGCTACCCAAGTCTCGATCAGATCCGCATCTATGTTCTGACCGATCGCCAGGCGAAGGCCAAGAACTTCAAACCTCGCGAAATAAGCGGAAAGACGATCAAGCTCGAAGTTATGGACATTGAGCGCCTACACCGGCACTGGTCTGAGGGCAAGCCACGCGACGAGCTTGTTGTGAACTTCGAAGAAGTGTGTGGGAGCCCACTTCCATGCGTCTACGTTCCGGGAGAGGCAGGCAACTACGACTATGCAATGACTGCGATTCCTGGTGAGGCACTCTATTTCATTTATGAGAAGTACGGTGCACGACTGTTGGAGGCAAACGTCCGGTCATTCTTGAGCACCACTGGTAAGGTCAACAAAGGGATACGTGAAACACTCCGAACCGATCCCGAGCGATTCCTTGCCTACAACAATGGGATAGTCTTAATCGCAGATGAAGCTCAGCTCGGAAAGACATCGGATGGCATGCCTGGAATCTTATGGCTGAAAGGTATGCAGATCGTAAACGGTGGCCAAACCACCGCTTCGATCTATTTCACCAAAAAGAAAGATCCCGATGCTGATCTTCGTCGAGTCCGGGTTCCAACCAAGCTGATTGTTCTGAGGTCACTGGACCAAGCCTCCGAAGAGGGTTTGATTTCCGACATATCGAGGTTCGCCAACAGCCAGAACTCTGTTAAATTGTCGGATCTATCCGCCAATAAACCATTTCATATCGAGTTGGAGAAGCTGGCTCTATCGACGTACTGCCCGGACGGTGTTGGCCGGTGGTTTTACGAAAGGGCGGCAGGCAGCTATAACGTAATGCTTGCTCGCGAGGGCACTACGCCAGCGCGACTACGGCAGCTCAAGGATGCTATTCCTTCTTCCAGGAAGATCACCAAAACAGATCTAGCCAAATATCTGAATGCTTGGGCCGAAAAGCCGTACGTCGTTAGCTTGGGTTCTCAAAAGAATTTCGAGCGATTCATGGAGAGTCTTGCGAATAACGGTAGTGCGCCTGAGCCCGATGTTCCCATGTTCAAACAAATGATCGCAAAGGCGATCCTATTCAAGGCGACCCATCGACTTGTCCGACCGATGTTTCAGGCGTTTCAAGCCAATGTCGCAGCGTATTTGGTGTCGGTGCTAGCGGGCAAATTGGGATCCAAGATGGACCTCGACAAGATCTGGCTGCAGCAGGACATATCTCCCCAATTGAAGCAGCAACTCGCGACGTGGGCAAACGAAGTTAACGATGCGCTCCACAAGTCTGCGAACGGTAGGATGGTTTCAGAGTGGGCGAAAAAGGCCGAGTGCTGGGATGTGATACGAGCTGTGGCCTTCACGAGCCCGCTAGCTGATATACCAGAGGTTCGCAGCGAAATATAATTGAAGTTGTCCGGCGCGAATGTACACACCTAAACATATCGGGGCGATGCTCAGAAAGTCCGCTGACCTTCGACAGGAGATCGTTCGTAGTTTGGGTAGTTCGACGACGCCGCTATTCGCAGTTAACTCTAGGCAGCAACAGTCTTTGTTCGAGTGATCCTATTTAAGGTGACTGCGTTTCTCCACTCCACTGCGCCCTCTTCCGGGTGGACGCCGCTTGGCCGCGGCTCGGACCGGCGTTTCGGACTGCGCCGGTTTCGCGCCAAACCATAAACCAAGAGCGGTTTGGCACTCACCGCGCTTTCACTCACGCCCTGCCACCCTCCTTCGGCCTCCGTTCTGTCCCTTTCACCGTTCCGCCTTGTTTCTTCCCGCTGCCGCTCAAGTGAAGGAAGAAACAAGCCGGAAACGGCAGAAAGGGAAAAACAATGAAATTAGAAGAAGTCAACAAACGCACCAAAGACGCTGTGGATTCTCTCGCCGCAGCTTTGGAGTCCGGTCACAGTGAAGTCCTCACCGCATACCTCGGAGCAATGGCGAAGTTTCACACCTACAGCTTCCTATGTGTTCAATAACATAGGAAGCTTCATGTCATCGGCCGGACTATGTGAACTCGCCCTTGCGCGCCTGCTCCCCGTTCCCATGAACACTGCCTGATGGCGTTGTGGCGATTGACATAGTGCGGGTGCCTCCAAGCAGGCTGAACACACTGGCGTCTCAGGCTGCGCAGACCCTGATCTCGCCAGCATCCCAAGTCAGCCGTTCGCAAAATCGCAAAACCGGCGTTCAACTGAAGCGAATCATCTGGGGATTGCTGCGATCCGGCCAGAATCCGAACCCAGCCACTCCAGGTGGTGAGCGCTATCTGTTCTCGTCAATTTGAGCGTCGGCTCTGTACAATACCGTTGGGCCGACCCTCCGAAAAGGTGCTGTAGATGGAAATGCGAAGTGCTCTGAACGGGCTGGGTTTTGCGCTGTGTGTCGGCACAGCCGCAATATGTTTAATTTTGCACGTAGCCACCTTCCTAACGATTATTTCGCTGTTGTGGATTGTTCCTCTTTTCTTCCTTCTCGCGGGTGCTGTGCTTTGTTCCAAAGCAGTCGAGCCGCGACGGCGTTTGGCCTTCCGCGACGACAAAGTAGCAAAGGTCGGTTTCGTGCTGCTCGTCTATGCCGTCTTGACCTTTGTCTATTTTCACAAAACGACCGGCGGAGCAACGAGCGTGGGCATCGTGGATGGTCAATACGTTTCAATGTACAAGAGCCAAGTGATTAGGACGATCACCCAAAACGAGTACATGATGTTTCCCAATCTGTGGACTCGTGTTATGAGCGCGTGGGTAGGGATGATGGCCGTGTTTTGCATACGGTCCTTCCAATCTCCACAAATGGTTCGGTCTGACCGAACCGTTTGACGGTAAGTGTAATCGCCTGTTAGCAGCGGTTGACTTTCTCTTTTCACTTGTCTGCCGCATAATCGTTAGCCTAATGACGCATCTCGAAGAACTGGACCGTATCCACGCTGCGATTTTGCAGCGAGATCGAACGGAATTGCTTTGGGCGCAGGACTACTGCCGACAACAGATGCGAGCCGCAATTCCGAACGAAGACAAAGGACGCTGGAAGAGGCTTCAGCGAAATGTCGGCCGTGTGCTGCGGGACCTACGGGTGACGGAAGACCACCTCAGTGCTCACGAATGGTCAAGCTACCATCGCGAAACACTCAACGAGAGCAACGTCTGCGGCTGCTTTTACTGTTTGGGGGTCTTTCCGCCGAGTGAGATTGAAGATTGGACCGACGATGACGATACGGCACTTTGTCCCAAATGCGGCATTGATTCGGTCATCGGCTCAGTCTCTGGATACCCCATTGAGCGCGAGTTTCTCAAGAAGATGCACGATCATTGGTTCTAGCTATTGAAAAATCTCTGTAGCACTCACAATGCCAGAACCGGCTAGTCACTGGGCGACGTGGGCAGCGTGCAAAATGGGGGGCGCATCCGAATGCGCCCCCCTTCGTAGTCAGAGCGATTCCAAGAACGCCAGCAAGTGATCGTTCGCGCGGAATCGCCGGAACCGTCTCCCGATCGGAGCGACCTTTGCGAGCGCCTTCTCTTTCATGGCAAGATTCGCGTGTACATAAACATTTGTAGTCTCGATGCTCTCATGTCCCAGCCACAGCGCGATCACGGCGATGTCGACGCCAGACTGAAGCAACGCCATCGCCGTACCATGCCGAACCACGTGTGGCGACACACGCTTTTTCTTAAGAGTGGTGCAACGCGAGGATGCCCGCTCAACCGCTTTCCGCAACAACAAATGGATAGCGAACCGTGTCAGCGGCTCTTCGCGAGTGCTCGGGAATGCCATCGCTTGCTCTGATTGTCCCAACTCGCGGAACCAGTCCCTCAGAACCCGCGCGGTCCTGGGCCACAAGGGTATCGAGCGATCTTTTCGGCCCTTCCCATGCAACTGAACGTAGCTCTTGGCACCAAAGGTGACATGGCTCTGGCGAAGACCGGAGATCTCTGAGACGCGAGCACCCAAGTTGTACATCGTGAGCAGCATGGCGTAGTCGCGCCGCCCGCACCAACGCGCACGGTCTATAGAAACCAAGATGGCCTCCATCTCTTCCCGCGTCACATACTCGCGTACTTTGGTATTAGCCCGTTTCAGCGGGATCGCCAACACCCGAGTTGCTATGCCGACGCTCGCAGGATCACGCAATGCGACCATGCGATAGAACGAGCGTATCGCCGTGAGCCGCAGGTTGCGAGATACGACGGAGTTGCCGCGGTCCTTTTCCAGAGCGTCGAGGAATCTGAGGATGATCTCGGCGTCAAGTCCTAGGATCTTCAGGGCAACAGGTTCGATGCCGGTTTCGCGGTGAACGAACTGCAGCAGCAACCGGAATGTATCCCGATAACTCGCAACGGTCTGTAGACTGAGACGCCGTTGCGCAATGAGGTGGTCAGTGAAAAATATCTGGAGGAGAGGTCCGACAAGAGTGTGGGCAATCATCGGTTCGATCCTCCTTCTGAGTGTTGACTCTCAAAACGAGCACTGGCCGCGCGAAGGAGTTCGGGAGTGCCGCTTAGATACCAGTAGGTGTTTTCCGGGCCAACATGACCGAGATACACAGCTAGGTGCGGAAGAAGTTTCTGCACGTCTCTTCTTTCGCGATGCCAGAGGGTCAGTCTCCTCACGGCGAATGAGTGACGAAAAGAATGAATGGATGGCCCGCGTTGACCAGGCACGGCCCGGATGCCAGCACGCCTCAGAAGCCTGAGAAACGTCAATCGCTGTCCGTTGTAGTCCAGGCGCTTGCCGTATCGGTTCATGAAGAAGGTCTTTATGGGTCGGTCGGCCAGCGCTTTCGATCTTCGAAGCAGATATTTTCGCAACTGCTTCGCCACCGAAGGGTGAAGAACGATATTACGCGAGTTGCCGAACTTGCTATCGGAGATCAGCAAATGCGGTGGGTTCGCGCGGAGCTTCAGGTCATCGACGTTGAGAGCGAGAGCTTCGCCAATTCGGAGACCAGTGCTTGCTAACAGTCCTATCAGCGCATAAACCGTGGCTCGGCGGAAAGGAGTAACTGTCTGGAGTCGCCAGACCGCATCCATCAAACGCGTAATGTCGTCTTCCGAATACAGATGCGGAGTTCGCCGACGATACAAGGGTCGATAGATGTTCTCAGGTATCTCTGTTGCCGGCTCGAATATGCGGATCTGTCGCAGGAAAGCGCGGACGACATAGAAGCGACGCTGATCACGGTACGGGTGGTGACGGTGGGATCCGACAGCAATCCAATCGACAGGCAAAGAGGACCGGATCGGCCACGGACATCCGCGATCGCGCCAGTAGGCAATGAAACTCCTAACGAGCTTTTCTCTGTGTTTCAGGCTCCTTCGATCCTGGGTGTTGCGATGAGGATCGACCTTGGCCACTGCGCGTTTCAATGCCAGGAACTCTTCTGCGTGGGCAGACAGGGTTGGGAAGTTCATCGTGCACCTCCCGGCCACGGTAGTGCCACCCGCATCAACGACTTCAGATCGAGTTTGGCATAGATCAGTGTCGTAGTGATCGACTTGTGCCCTAGCACATCGGAGACATCCTTGAAGGATGCACCACCATTTACCATCGCTGTTGCCGCAGTGTGGCGTAGGGAGTGCAATCCACGATCTGTGATGCCGGCGGAGGCAAACAAATAGCGCATGCTGTTCCCCACGTGATTGCGACGGCGTTGTTCGGTGAACGGAGGGCGCCTCGGTTCAAAGACGTGTGTGGGGCGTCGGCGCCAGACCTTCAAATAAGAAGCCATGGCCTCTCCCACATCTTGCGGAAGAGGGAGAACGCGCTCTCGGTAGGTCTTCGCGCTGCGGATTTTCAAACATCCGCTCCTCCAATCGATATCTGCGAGTGAGATGTTCGCTACCTCTTCAGCGCGCAGTCCGAGACGCAGGAAAACCAGCAGGAGCGCCCGGTCACGAAGGTTGCGGGGCTTTCGCCCCTCACTGGCTGACCAAAGCGCCCGCATTTGTTCCTGTGAGAGTCCCCGAGGCAGAGAAATGTGTTTACGAGTGGCAATTGCCGGTAACGCGGCGTCCCAGTCCGAAGGTAGGTGGCCCTCGCGAGACAAATAGCGCAGCAAGCTGCGAAGCACCATCAGCCACGTTGTCTGGGTCCACCGATTGTGAAGCCTGGCGAACTCACTCGTCAGAAACTGCACAAAATCGTTGAAGCGAATCTCACTCCATCTGATGTAGCCGATCGGAAAACGCGATGAGAGGAGCCTGTGGACTACGTGGTGGTGAAGGCTGCGAGTTGAGCGTGACAGCCCCCGCACCGTTAGCAAGTAGGCATCGTACTGCGACTCAAATATTGAAAGGGACAATCCTTCGGTCGTTGGATTCTGCATGGATCTTCTCCTCCGGCTTGTTGCCGGTGCGGAGAAGTTTGCGCGCACTATGTCAATCGCCACAACGCCATCTGGCAGTGTTCATGGGAACGGGAAGCAGGCACGCAAGGACGAGTTCACATAGTCTCGCCGATGACATGAAGCTTCGGCAACATCATGCTCATCGCACGCCAAAAACCCGATGCAACCAACGTTGCCGGACTTCGGACATGGAACTCGCTTGGCCGCTTCATTAAACGGGGAGAAAAAGGCATTTTCATTCTCGCCCCGATGGTCGGAAGACGAAGTACGAAGGATGTAGCGACCGACGAACCGAGTGAAGGCGCAACAACGGAGGGTCAGCGGATGCTGTACGGATTCCGGGCCGTCTACGTTTTTGACATCAGTCAGACGGAAGGCAAAGAACTCCCAACACTGACCGAAGTCAATGGCGACGTGAGCGGATACCGCGAACGCTTATTCAAGTTCGTGGAAGCGCAAAGCGTCGAGATTAGTTTCTCGGAAAGAATTGCTCCCGCGAAGGGTCTCTCGTATGGCGGCAAGATCACGCTGCTTTCAGGGATGCAGCCCGCCGAGGAGTTTTCCACGCTCGTGCATGAGATTGCTCACGAAATGTTGCATCGTGGCGACCGCCGCACGCTGACCACCAAGCAGGTCCGCGAAACCGAGGCCGAAGCCGTGGCCTTTGTAGTCTGCCAATCGGTCGGACTTCAGAACGGAACCGCATCCCAAGACTACATCCAGCTTTGGCACGGAGACGCCAATCTCCTGCGCGAGAGCTTGGAAGCCGTCCAGCGCACGGCTGCCGTTATCCTCGGGGCTATCAGCCCCGAGGTTTCGAGTGGTCAGCCAAGCAGCACGACTACGTCCGGATGGATTGGCGCTGCCATACGATTTAAGATGGAGGGCATGGCGGGGTCATACAAGGACTGGATCGACGAAGTTCAGCAGGCGCTTAGCGCTATCAATATGTCAATGGACGACTGGCAGAGCCTGTGGCCGTTCGACTTTCAGAGTGAATACACGGCTGGCACGAAGGCCGATGATGCGGCAATGAACGCCAACCGCTTCTGGTGGCACGAACAGAACAGATCACTCAAGCAGGACTGCCGCTTGACGCCGGACTGCTGGCTTCCTCGTGGTCACCAAGGATCTTGCCAGCCCGTGAGTTCCGACCCTCACGGAAGTAGCCCGATACCAACCTATGAGCGCGGCGACTACGTGAAGATTGAGTTCCCTGACGAGACCACCGGGATTGGCGAGTGGATGTGGGTCCGTGTCACCCGCTGTGATGAGGAGAAGCAGTTTGTATTCGGCGTTCTCGACAACGAACCCCTGAACGAGTACGAAGGTAAGGTTGGGCTGGGGTCCGAACTAGCGGTCAGCTATTCCCAGGTTCGCGAGCACAGAAAGCCAACCGAGTTCACGAGACAGTAATCATTAGCCTCGGCTAGATTCCGTCGCTGGAAAGTCTCCCCTCGCGTAGACAATTCTGCGAAAATACGGAGTATGGCTAGTCAATCGTTCAGTCTTTTGTCCGGAGAAGAGATCGAGTCGAATAAGCTGGTGCAAGACAGCGTAGACAAGAATCTCTATCGCGCATCTACGTACGATTTGTCCGTCGGAGAGATCATTCCAGCGGGATCTGCTTCTGGAGGCCCCGCGTACAATCTTCAGCCGGGCGGTACGGTCAGGGTTGTATCGAAGGAGTTGCTGAAATTACCCGAGGGTATCACGGGGCACGCCTTATTGAAGAATGCACTTTGTACACATGGGATTCTCGCTATAAATATTGGCGTCATCGACCCTTGCTTCGAGGGCCCAATTTCGAGCATTCTAATTAACTTTGGTAAAGAGGATTTTGTGGTGAAGCAGGGAGACCCATTCCTGCGCATTAGCTTCCACCGCTGCCCGCCGTCGTCTAAGGCTAAACCGGCGAAGTATGATCGGCAGCAGTACATTTCGCTCGCCAAGACCGAGGTGGAGGCATACATGGCTCCAACCTTCTTGAACGTGGAGGTGACAGCAGCGAAGGCCGCAGATCGCGCATTTGTGTCATTTAAGGAGGGTCTGGTTGTTTGGGCCACTTTGGTGGCCGTTTTGCTCGCCGTGATCGCGATATTCGCTCCGTTGGGTGCCTCGTTTGTGGACAGGCGGTTAGCTGCTCATGAACAACGAGACCTTCAGCTAGAACAGCTCCAGCTAGAACAAACAGTCGAGAAGGAGCTCGAAGAGCGTTACGAGACTCGCCTCAAGGCGCTTTCTAATCAGGTTGAGGAACTGAGACGGTCTGCGGCGGCGAATTCGGGACACGGAAATGCGTCTCCAGGAAAACCATAATCCTATGGAACTCAGCGAGCATAAGACATTCATGGCAAAGGCGAATGATGCCGCACGCAGGTCAAACTGTGTTCGTCGGACCGTTGGCGCGGTAATCGTCCGGCGGGGAAACGTGATCTCGACCGGATGGAACGGTGTCGCGGAAGATTATCGAGACTGCCGGGAGGCGGGATGTCCTCGATGTATCAACGGTGGAGATACTGGCAGTGGGTACGAAACATGCATCTGCATCCACGCCGAGCAGTACGCGATTGCTGATGCCGCAAGACGGGGCGTAAGCACCAAAGATTCCGTGCTCTATGTGAACCTTCGTCCTTGCCTTCAGTGCTTGGCGATCGCTAAGGCATCTGGCGTGCGCGAGATTTTCTACGGTGAAGACTGGAAGTATTCAGACGAGATCGAAAGAGTCTACCGTACCTTATCTGACCAGTTCGACTCCTTTAGTCGCGTTGCCGAACTTCAAGGATCAGAAGTGGCAGGCAGTTTAGGGTGAGAGTGACTCGCATTTTCCCGTCTTGAACTGTCCCGACTGACTCGGAAAACATTCTTGAACGGAATCTGAGGTTCAATTTGAAGGACATCGCTGCCTTCGGCAGCGGGAGGAGCGTTGACACGCCACCCCTGCCAGGGTGCTGTGCGGCAACTTGGGGGTGCTGCACGGTTACCACTCAAAACAAAGCAGATAGCGATTCCAGGTTGCTGTGGGGCAACCTGAGTCTCCCATAGAAAAACTCCCGCGCCAACGCCTCCCCAGCTCGAAACCCCTTGACACGCATCCATAAAAGTACGACTATTCGATGTATGTCATACAACTAACATGTTGTATGGCATGGAGGAGTGATGCCAGATCAGCCCCAAACTCAGACTCTCTCCCTTCGAATCAGCGAGGGCCTGCGCAAGCGCCTGGATCATATCCGAAAAGTCACCTCATTGCGGAAAGGCGAGGACGTATCGACATCCGAGATTGCCAAGCAACTGCTGGAATCGTCGCCCGCTGACCGGCTCGAAGTGACCGAGCTGATACGGGAGCCAACCGAATGCCTGTTGCGAATTCGTAAGAAATGCGAAGCCGAGCAGCCGCTCTCATTGGCTGAGTGGACGGTGCTCGCGTACTACGTCCAGCAAGGCGCAGATGCCATCTGCAATACTCCGGTTTCTCGTGAGTCCTGCATTGCCTTTCTGGAAGCGTTTCAGGCGGTTTATAGGTTGAGGAAAAAACCCAACCCAGGCAAGGACGAGTATTACCTCACTAAGCTTCCAAGCGAATTCCGACCAGGGGAGACAACGCAGCCCGCCAGCCCCGAGGTGGTGCGGCAGACCGTTGCCGAAACAGTACGACAGCTTGCTGACCCGGCCATGAAGTGGAGACCCATCCTTGCTGGGCGCAATCTTTATGTGTTTCTCGATGGCGATGAAGTTAACGACGCCGATGCCGTGAACCGCGCCCTTCGTCCCTACTGGGAAGGGCTTTGGCGGATGGCCGCGCGCGGTCATTACTTTCTCTACAAAGGGCCGATCCGCGGCAAGGTCAACCCCAACGATTCCGTCGTCCAGCCTGCGATCCCGAACGTTTTCGAATCTAACTTTGTGCTGTCCTTCGTGCGCGGCGACGGCAACGATGTACTCCTGTCGTTTAGCTTTCCCGGCCCACGCGGTCCCGTGTACCCCATGAGTTCCTATCCGATGATTCAGGAGTTTCGCGCGATGTTGACCGGATTGACGGCGAAGTCCCGACACTGGAAGGGAGAATACTTCTTTGGATACACGTGGGACCGGGAGGGAGAGACCCAGTTCTCGTTTCGCGCTCATGCAAACGGCATCACCTTTGGCTTTTCCCAAGAGGAGTGGAACGCGGTGCGAAAACTCTTCCGCCGGGCTTGGGAGATGCCAGAACTCCAGGCCACATGGGACGAACTAACGATGGAATACGGTGACCTGTGACAACCGGACAGTCATTCCGCACGAAGTCGCTCACTGCCAAAGTGACTGAGGAGGAATATGTCCGGCTGCTGGAACTGGCGACAGCCGCAGGTCAGAGCATGGGGGAGTGGGCACGCACGGTTTTGCTGGCGCAGGTGAATTCCAGCCAAGAGATCATCCTGGCCGAAATACTAGCTTTGCGCATGCTGTACCTGAACAGCGTGCAGATTCTTGGACAGCGACGGGAACTGACCACCGAAGAACTGAGGAAGCTCATTGAGCGAGTGGACCGCGAGAAGCAGGGTAAAGCGCAGGAGCGGCTGAGTGGACAAAATAGCAACCGGCCCAGCCCGGAAAACTCAGCCAACAGCGCCGCCATTTAAACCGGATTCAAAGCCGGTGGGATGCGTTGGAATTCGAGATCGAGTGACTTGGGGCGGGAAAGAAGTAAAGCCGTGATCAGGAAATGGGGACGCGACGAGACGTATTGCTGGCCGAGCCACAAGCCAGTGTGGACGATCAGCGCCTTTGCTCTCGGAGTGCTAGCAATCTTTGGAATGGCGATCTATCAGGCCAGGGTGCAATGGACGCCGCTACAGCGCTATTGGCTCCCGAACTATCTCAAGACGCAGCTGACGACAAGCCTCGGTTTTCCCCCGATTAATTACCGTCTCCTCGAAGTGGAAGACCGACAGGGGCGTCACCGATTAGCGGTTGAGACGGATATCGCACTGTGGGAAGGTCCCCTGCCGCGCGGGGCGACGATTCCGCTGATCCTATCGAAGGAAGCGGCACGGCAGGACTTGCATCTGGTGCTGGAACCAGCGCAAAAATACAAGAATAAAGAACTCAGCGACTACGCTCGACACTGGATTTACCAAGACCAAACTTGGGGCGACTTCCTGCATTGGCCGCTCGTTACCGGTCTAGCAGTTTTCGGCTGGCTGTCTATCTTTGCTGTTCCCAAAGACTGGCAGCGGCGGCGCGTGCTCAAGTATGGGCGCCGGACCAAAGGCCCAGAGTTCGCCACGGCGGCGCAGTTCAACCGTAGCCAGCAATCCGATGGCATAGGTTTCATCACAAAAGAGCCGCGCACAGTGGGTGAATTCCTGCTGCAGCGCGACGGGAACCTGGTGCGGATTCCGCGCGAGCGGGAGAGTTCGCATTTCATGATGATCGGCGATACCGGTGCAGGCAAATCGTCGCTTATCCGCCAGATCCTCATGCAGGTGGAAGGGCGGGGAGAAACCGCGATTGTGTACGACCCAGCGCTCGAATACACACCGCAGTTTTACGAGCCGAGCCGTGGCGATGTGATCTTGAACGCGGTAGATGCACGTATGCCCTATTGGTCACCGTGCGATGAAGTGCAGCATGAAGCAGAAGCCGAAGGGTTGGCAGCGGCGCTCTTCAAAGACGATCCCCGCACCAATCCGTTTTTCGTGATGGTGCCGCGCCAGATCTTTGCCCACCTGCTGATCGAGCAACCGAAGCGGACACCGCAGGAGCTACTCGCCATTCTGCGAGATGAGCGCGAGCTGGCAAAGAGACTCAAGGGCACCGAGCACGCGGCAGCAATCTATCCCGATGCGGGACCGCAGCGTGGCGGTATGATCGCGACTCTCAACAGCGTGAGCAATGCACTGAAGCTGTTGCCCCGAAGAGAAGAAGCTAAGGCGAACTGGACTGCAGTGGAATGGGCGCGGCAGCGGGACGGATGGTTGTTCATCACCAGCCCGCCGGAGTTCCGCGAGAGACAGCGGCCACTTATCAGCATGTGGCTCGACATGCTGGTGCTGCGCACCATGAACCAGGGCAAGCCCGGCGCGCGCCCCGTCTGGTTCATTCTGGACGAGCTGCAGAGCCTACATGCGTTGCCACAGTTACACACAGCGATTACCGAGAGCAGGAAGGCCAGAAACCCAGTCGTGCTCGGCTTCCAAGGGCGCAGCCAACTTGAAGAACTGTACGGGCGCAAGGCGGAAGCCATGCTTTCTCAACCCGCCACGAAAGTCTTCTTACGCACGGATGAGGCCAACTCCTCGAAGTGGATCAGCCAGACCATCGGTGAAGTGGAAATCGAGCGATTGCGTGAAAGCCGCATGGAAGGCCACTTCCCCAGGAACAGGCGGGACTCCCGCAACTACCAGCTTGAGCGGACGACCGAGCCGTTGGTGATGGCATCAGAAATCCAGGGCCTTCCCGATCTGCGCGCCTATCTGAAAAGCGGCAACCTAGTAGTTCCGCTGAGCTTCCCTTACATCGACCTACCAAAGCGCCACGAGGCGCTGATTGAGCGCAAACCTCCGACGCAGCAGCCAAAGGAAGCGACTGCGCAGACGGCAACGGCGTCTGCGAATGGCGATGGCCGCATTCTGACGCGCAGCTTGCCACCGCCGATCCCGCCACAGCGTCAGCAGCCAGTGAAACCACGACCGACGCGGGTAGCGAATGATGACTTGCCCTTCTTGGAGTAAATGATGCTGACCATTTCCAAGCCGCTGTCATCTGGCCAGGCGCAGGCGTACCACAAGGAAGAGTTTGCCAATGCGCGGGACAACTATTACTCAGAAGGCGACCGTGTGCACGGCGAGTGGCATGGCAAATTGGCCGAACAGTGGGGCCTTAAAGGTGAGGTCAACGAAGAGCACTTTGCGCGACTCGCAGATGGCCAGCATCCGCTCACCGGCGCGCAGCTGGTGCAGCACCGCGCGGCGATGCAGTACGTGGACGACCGCGGCGAAAAAGTCACAACGATGGAACATCGTGCGGGATGGGATGCGACATTCTCCGCGCCCAAGAGCGTCAGTCTAACCGCACTGGTGGGTGGCGACGAACGAGTGCGAGCAGCGCATCGGGAGAGCGTCGATGTTGCTCTTGATGAACTCGAAAAATATGTACAGGCTCGCATTGGCGGCAATCATCCAGCGGAGACAACGGGCAAATGGATTGCCGCGAAATTTGAGCACGATTCGAGCCGCCCGGTCGAGGGCTACGCCGCACCGCAACTCCACACGCATGTTGTGTTCTTCAACATGACGGAGCGGGAAACCTGCGAAATGCGTGCCCTGCAACCGAGAGAGCTGTACCGCTCACAGCAGTACGCCACTGCAATCTACCGTTCGGAGTTGGCACTTCGCCTGGGGACCCTTGGTTACGAAATTGAGCAGAGCGTTCATGGCGCGCCTGAAATTCGGGGCTACTCGCAAGAATATCTTGAGGCCAGCAGTCCACGCCGCCAGCAAATCAAAGACCACTTGACGGAAGGAGGACTGAGCGGAGCTGAATCGGCACAGATTGCCGCCCACCGCACCCGCGAAGCCAAATTGAACATCACGCACGAAGAAATGCAGCGCCGCCATGACGAGATGGCGAAAGAGTACGGTAACCAGCCAGAGCGAATTGTGCGTGAGGCTCAGTCCCGCGCTTATGAGATCGCAGCAAGGAGCGAGGAGCAAACGAACGGAACAGCCCGCGAAGCCGTCCGGTATTCGGTTGAAAGGAACTTCGAGCGCGAAGCCGTCTCGGACGAACGTGAGCTGATGCGGGATGCACTGAAACGTGCGATGGGCGAGGCTCCGTTTTCGAGAATTCAGCAGCAATTCGATCAAGCGGTGGAGAACGGCGACCTAATTCAGAAGGAAGCTCACGGCATTGGACGGAGCTTTACCACGGACGAGATGATCGCGCTGGAGCACGACAATATACGCCTCATGCGTAGCACCCAGGAACAATATCCCGTGCTCGCCGATGACGGCACGCGAAGGGAGATTGAGCACGACTACACGCATCTCAGCAGCAGCCAGCATCGGGCGGTACAGGAGGTTCTCAGCAGTCGCGATCAGATCACGGCGCTTGAGGGCGTAGCCGGGGCAGGCAAAACCACTTCTTTGACAGCCATTCGTGACGCCGCCGAACGCGAGGGCTACAGCGTCGAGGGTTTTGCACCTACCTCGCGAGCCGCGCTCAAACTTGGGGAAGCCGGAATCCTCTCGAACACATTACAGCACCACCTTGCCCGTGGAACGCAGGTTGATACCGGAGAAAAACATCTGTACGTGCTGGACGAATCGAGTCTCGCCAGTACTCGGCAGATCAATGACTTCCTACAGCGGCTGGGAGAACTAGACCGGGTGTTGCTTGTGGGTGACGTGCGACAGCACGAAGCTGTCGAAGCCGGACGCCCTTATTACCAGTTACAGGAAGCCGGAATGCGAACCGCGCATCTGGACGAGATCATCCGCCAGAAGGACCCGGCGCTCAAGGAAGCAGTTGAGCAGCTTGCCCGAGGCGAAATTCGCGTCGCCGTCGAAAACCTGGACCGCCAAGGGCGGGTACAACAAATCGAAAACCGGGAAGAACGATTCCAGGCAATCGCCCAGGAGTATGCCCGTTTTCCCCAAGGCACGCTGGTGGTTTCCCCAGACAACCAATCCCGCCGTGAACTTAACGGCATAATTCATGACGAACTACAGGAGCGCGGCCAGGTCCAGCCTCACGAGCAGTCCGTCCGTGTGCTGGAGACCCGCCAGGAACTGACCGGCGCAGACCGTGCATGGGCGGAACAATACTTGCCCGGCGATGTGTTGCGTTATTCGCGAGGCAGCAGAGTGGTGGGAGTAACTGCCGGCCAGTATGCCACGGTCACAGACACGGACGCCAAACAGAACCTGCTCACTGTTGAACGCCAGGACGGCCAGCAGGTGAGCTACGACCCGCGCCGCCTGCAGGGAGTTTCGGTCTACCGGGAAGCAGAGCGTAATTTCGCCGAAGGCGACCGTATCCAGTTCACCGCTCCCTCAAAAGAGTTGCACGTTGCCAGCCGCGAGTTGGGAACGATTGTACGAATCGATGAACGCGGCGAGATTGCCGTGCGCACCGATTCAGGAAGAGTGGTGGAATTCCAACTGAAAAACCACCCTCATCTCGACTATGGCTACGCCGTTACCAGCCACAGCAGCCAAGGCCAGACCGCCGACCGTGTATTGATCCACGCCGACACCGAAGAAAGCCCGCATCTGGTGAATAGCCGCATGGCGTATGTCGCTGTCTCACGTGGACGCTACGATGCCCAGATTTACACCAATGACAAATCGGAACTCGCGCAGCACTTGAGTCGCGATGTTTCACACAGCACGGCCATCCACACCGGCCAAGACCATGCAGGCACGACACTTTCGCAGGGCCATGTTCAGGGTGAGGCTCTCGGAGTGTGAGAACGGGTTGAAATGGAGTAGCTCCGTGAACGCAGCAGAAGACAACGAACCATTCGTAACGCCTGAAGAAGCAGCAAACTTTCTCAGGATCAGCCCCGTGACGGTAAAGAAGATGGCACGGGAAGGAGACCTCCCCGCACACCCGATAGGAAACGGCCTTCGCAAGCGCTGGCGCTTTCGAATTTCTGAGCTAGTTTCCCACATGCGTTGTCGTGTACAGTCAGAATCGTCATCCGTGCGCGCTTTAAGGAGGAAAGCTTCTTGAAACGCACACAGCAAGACGTGGGCACGATTGTCCGCAAGAAGAGAACGCGAGGCCCGGATGTCTGGGTTTGGCGCTTTTACGAAACGGACGAGATGGGCATTACGCGAAAGCGCAGCGTAATGTTAGCGGGAGATGCAGAAGGATGGCCAACGGAAGATCATGCCTGGCGGGGGTCGAGAGAGTTGCGATACCAGCGGATGGAGCAGTCTTCCAGTCAATCGTTCGGAGCATTGGTAAGGCGATACATGCACGAGGCAATGCCAGAACGGTATTCAACCAAGAAGTCCTACTTATCCATTTTGAAGAGACACATTTTGCCACAATGGGGCGAGGCTCCCGTGGCCGAAGTGAAAAAGCCGCTCAAAGTGGAACAGTGGTTGAAGGAGCTCAAGCATTCTCCCAAAACGAAGTCCAACATAAAGGGTCTCCTGCATCGCATTTTTGAGTACGCGATGAAATGGGAAATTTTGGAGACTCAGAGAAACCCGATGCAGTTAGTAGAAATCAAGGGCGTGACGAAACGTGTTCGCAAGAAAGTTGTGCTTACGGTCGAGCAATATCAGGCTCTTCTCGCAGAGCTTCCGTACCACATTCAAGTGATGGTCATGATTGCAATGTGCCTGGGGTTGCGCATCAGTGAGATCAGGGCATTGCAGTGGCAGGACTTTGATTTGAAGGGACGGAAACTGACGTTGACCCGATCCATTGTGGGCCGCTACGTCTGGAACGGCGGAAAAACCGGAGCTTCAGAGGACGAAGTGTTTCTGGATTCCAAGCTAGTGTCCGTTCTGGAGGATTGGCAGAAGAGATGTGTCGAAACACCGGAGGCCTGGCTATTCGCTAATGCGGATACGAAACGCCCAGTCCACGGCGACGCCATTCAGAAAGACTACTTGCGACCAGCGGGTGAAGAGATCGGATTGCAAGGAGTGGGCTGGCACAGCTTTCGGCACACCTATCGAACACTGATTGATGATATCGGCACGCCGCTCGGGGTGCAGCAGCGCCTCATGCGGCACGCTGACATCAAGACGACCATGAATACCTACGGCTCAGCATTTGAGAAGACCAAGCGCCGAGCCAATAGCCGGGTAGCAGATCTTGTGTTGCCACCCGATATCAAAAAGCAACTGAAGGATAAGGCGAAGGAAGTTTCCCTGAAGAATTTGAGGCCCGAAACAACCGCAATCCAGTGATTTGGAAATTGGGGACTACGCCGGTAGTCCCTCAAATCCGTAAATGGTTGCGGGGGGTGGATTTGAACCACCGACCTTTGGGTTATGAGCCCAACGAGCTACCAGACTGCTCCACCCCGCAGAAAAATCATAACAGCGCGGTGAAGCAGGGTCAAACAGGCTGGCGCCCCGCTAGTGAGCAGATCGGTAGTGGAGCAACTCAAGATGAGTTGCTTCGCGCTTCATCCCGTAACTGGAATTCCTTGGCCGGTCCGCTTGAATTCTTGACGTCTCATGCACGTCTTCATTCCATGCGGACCCGCTCGCGGCTCTTCTTTGCCCTGCTTGCGCGCTTGATTCAGCGGCGCTTGCGGCATCGCTAAAGCAACACCCTGATACAAAACCTGAGTTTTCCGCAGCCTGCCAAAACGTGCCCTGCGCCTGGAAGCGCGGTCAAAACGCCACAATGCCTGCCACGAGGAGCAAGGCCGAGGCACTTCCTCGGACTCTGTACAATGTCTGCGTACAATAATTGCGCGACAATGATTTGCGCGACAATGATTGCGGATCTTGATCGGATCGGATGAGCCTTCAGACTTTAAACGACATTTTGTTGGCGGTGTGCAAAAGCCGCCGCGACCGCGTCATGCTGCAAAGACAGGTCCTGGGCTGGGCGCCGATCTCTTCCACGGAGATTTACCGCGGCGTCGTGGGTGTGGCTCGCGCGCTTGAATCCTGGGGTATCGGCAAAGGCGATCGCGTCGCCATCCTCAGCGAAAATCGCCCGGAGTGGGCGATCGCTGATTTCGCAGCGCTGGCCCTGGGCGCGGTCACGGTTCCGATTTATTCCACACAGACAGCGGAGCAGACTTCGTTCATCCTCAGAGATTCCGGGGCGCGCGTCATCGCGTTGTCCACCAAGCACCAGTTGGAAAAGGTGCTGACCATCCAGTGGCACACGCCGCTGGAGCGGATCCTGGTGATGGACGCGATCGAAACTGCGCACGCGCTCCACATGCAGGGACTGATGCTGCAAGGTCCGACCGACTTCGATCCGGAATTCGATGCCCGCGCGCGGTCGATTGGGCCGGACGACCTGGCGACAATCATTTACACCTCAGGCACTACCGGAACTCCGAAGGGAGCGATGCTGACCCACGGGAACATAGCGTCGAATATCGCGTATTCGCTGGACGGATTCGGCGTCGGGACAAAGGGAGAAGAGGTGAGCGTATCCTTTCTGCCACTTTCCCACGTGACGGCGCGGCACGCGGACCTCGCGCTGCTCTATCGCGGGGTGGTGCTGGCGTATTGTCCTGACATTAAGCAACTGGCGCAGGTTTTGGCGGAGGTGCGACCCACCACCTTTATCGCTGTGCCGCGCGTGTACGAGAAGATTCGTCAACAGGTGATCCTGAAGGCTACGGGCTTTCCGAAGGACGCTGTCTATCGCTGGGCGCTTTCGGTGGGGCGCGCTCACCGCGCCGAGACTCTGGACGGAACCAAACCTTCGGCGCTCTCCTGGAAGATCGCGGACCGGCTGGTCTTTTCCAAGGTGCGCGCGGGGATGGGTGGAAAGGCGGAGGAGTTCCTTTCCGGAGGCGCGCCGCTGGGCCGGGAATTGGCGGAGTGGTATGCCGATATCGGTATTCGAATCCACGAGGGATACGGGCTGACGGAAACTTCACCGGTAATCGCCGTGAGCACGCCCGTGATGCACAAACTGGGAACTGTGGGCAAGCCGCTGGCGAACGTCGAAGTGCGGATTGCCGACGACGGCGAGGTGCTGGTGCGCGGGCCCTCGGTATTCAACGGCTATTGGAATCGTCCCGAGGAAACGCGCGACGCCTTTGTGGACGGCTGGTTCAAGACGGGCGACATCGGGCAACTCGACAGCGAAGGTTACCTTTCAATCACGGATCGCAAGAAGGATCTGATCAAGACTTCCGGCGGGAAGTTCATTGCGCCGCAGCCGATTGAGAATTCGCTGAAGCTGAACCCGCTCATCGGGACAGCCGTGGTAATTGGTGACCGGCGGAAATTTCCCGCGGTGCTGATCTCGCCGCACTTCCCTGTTCTGGAAGATTGGGCGCGGGCGAACCAGGTTGACTTTGCTTCGCGGCAAACACTCGTCGCCAATGTCAAGGTGCAGGCGCTGTACGAAGGCATCATCGAAGAAGTGAACCAGAACATGGCGCGCTTCGAAAAGCTGAAACGTGTGCTGCTGGTAGCGGAAGAATTTTCGGCGGAGGATGGAACGCTGACGCACACGCTGAAGGTGCGGCGACGCGGAATTGAGGAGCGGTATCAGGCGCTGATTGATGAGATGTACGCGAAGGCGGAAACGGCTGGAAACTGAACCGATGGAGCGCCGGGCGTCCCCGCCCGGCCCTTCGACTGCGCCCAGCACCAGACGGGCGAGACGCCCGTCGCTCCATTATCTGGTTCCTAGCTAGCTTGAGTCGTACAATTAAACATATGACGGACTCACTCATTATCGCTGGCAGGCAATTCCGTTCCCGCTTGATCGTTGGGACGGGCAAATACAAGTCTTTTCAGGAAACCGCCCGTGCGCTCGAGGCCAGTGGCGCCGACATGGTGACGGTGGCCGTGCGCCGGGTGAATCTCGACCGCAGCAAGGAGTCGCTGCTCGATTACATCGATCCGAATAAATATTTCCTTCTGCCGAACACCGCCGGCTGCTATACGGCCGATGACACGATCCGCACGGCCCGGCTGGCGCGCGAGGTTGGACTCTCCGACTGGATCAAGCTGGAAGTGATTGGCGACCAGGCAACGCTGTATCCGGACGTGCAAGCGACGCTCGAAGCCACCGGAGTGCTGGCAAAAGAAGGATTCACGGTGCTGGCCTACACGTCGGACGACATCGTGTTCGCCAAACGATTGGTGGATGCGGGCGCTTCGGCGGTGATGCCTTTGGGCGCTCCGATCGGCAGCGGGTTGGGGATTCAGAACACCGCCAACCTGCGAATCCTGCGCGAGATGATCACGGGAGTCCCGTTAATTGTGGACGCGGGTGTGGGCACAGCTTCCGACGCCGCCATTGCCATGGAGTTGGGTTACGACGCCGTGCTGATGAACACCGGCATCGCCGGCGCCCAGGAACCGGTGCTGATGGCGGAGGCGATGAAGCACGCAGTGCTGGCAGGACGACAGGCGTACATGGCAGGCAGAATGCCGCGCAAACTTTATGCGACTGCCAGTTCACCGCTGGAAGGCGTGGTCCGCTAAGAATCTGCGAGATATTATGTTATCACCCACATCTGATGCTGTTACGCTCTGGTACCACTACGAAGAGATCGCGATGCACTTCAACAGCCTAATCATCCAATTCCGCTTGCAATTGATTGGCGGTGCCGGGGCGCTCGGAACTTTCAGCGCCTACCTAATCGGATCAAAAGTCACAGATGAGAAAGAGCGGAGATATCTTAGAAGTTTAGTGGCTTCCGGTTTGCTAACGCTCATCATCGTGGCCGCCCTTCTCGACCTCTTCTACTACAATCGCTTACTCCGCGGGGCGGTGGATGCGTTGCTTGATTTTGAACGGAGCCACCCGGATATTCAGATGAGCACGAAGATTGAAGCGCGCGTGGGGTGGGGAATAAATATCGTGTGGGTCGCCTATGGATTGATGGTTGGCCTGCTCTTCCTGTTTAATGCGTGGTCATGGTGTGATTTTTGGCGACACCGTAAGGGAAGCCTTGTCCCGCAAAAATAAGGTTCGGCTGGGCGTGTGGGGACGGGCGCCCTCGCCCGTCCGCGCGGAGCGCTCCGGGGCCCCGGTAAGCCCTGTGTTGGCATCTTCGGCCGCTGGAGCGACGGGCGAGACGCCAGTCGCTCCAGCGGCAAAACATCGGGCGGCCACAAAGGCCGCCCTTTTGTATCTGTTGGTTTCGTTGGTCCTAGAGCATCGTGACGCTGTCAACGTGGATCGTGTCCCCTTTAATGTGTCCGGTCACGGCAACGTGATGTCCATAGTGCTCCTTGAGGGAGTCGGGATTGTCCACCGTCAGGACCTTCTGGTCCTTGTCGGTAACGACGACTGGCTTGGCGCCGGCTGCGATGCACTTCTTCGTGCATGCCTCCGACTCCGCATTGGCTCCCTTGACTCCACACTTCGAGTCGCTAACCCAGCCGTTCACGGTCTGGGTATCGCTGGCAAATGACACCGAGGCGACCAACAAAATCAGCGCGACGGCAAGTAACAACAAGAGAAGTTTCCGCATGTCACCCTCCTTAAATTGGTTCCCACACGTGATGCGATCCCTGAACTTTATCACAGGAGGGGCAGAGTCTGCGCTGTCAAAAACATTGGGAAGCTCCGCAACCGCGCAACCAGCATCTACCTGTCGTTCTTACTTTCGCTCTTCTTTTTCGTTCTGGGCGCGGCCGGTGGGTGGCTTCTGCGGAGGGTCGGGAGCGACGAAAACAACTTCTCCAGTCTTTGTGTAGTGAAGCTGCTCGCGGGCTTCCTTCTCGATGGCGGCGGGATCGGATTTGAGCGATTTGATCTGCTCGGCGTACTGACTGTTTTCCTTCTGCAGACGATCGACCTCATTCTTGAGCGACTGCGTCTCTGCGCGCTTCTGCCGATAAATGACCATGCCATTGGCTCCGAACGTGGCGTGCAGAATCAGGCCTACTATAAGAAGGATAGCGGCCGCCGTTCCCAGGCGACGCCA
>Ga0208827_1000188_pt1 | contig 38406 bp, 28 predicted proteins | sample Sb_taG_5_FD_187709 | JGI IMG/M metagenome (GOLD analysis project Ga0208827, IMG submission 187709) | Peat soil microbial communities from Weissenstadt, Germany - Sb_50d_8_FC metaG (SPAdes) (version 2) | ecosystem: Environmental > Terrestrial > Soil > Wetlands > Peat | place: Germany... | reverse complement strand
GCCCGGCGCCCTGAAGCCCGGCGCCCTGAAGCCCGGCGCCCTGAAGCCCGGCGCCCTGAAGCCCGGCGCCCTGAAGCCCGGCGCCCTGAAGCCCGGCGCTCTGAAACCTGGCGCTTTGAAACCCGGCGCCATGAAACCTGGTGCCCTGAAGCCCGGCGCCATGAGATGAATCTTTGATGTTCGATAAGAGAGGGCTGCCCAGGCTGGCAGCCTTTTCTTTGCGTCCGGACCCCTACCACATCTTTCGCCCGATAAAGTCTTCAACCTGTTGGCGCGTGAGCCCCGCAAGACTTCGGCGGCGGCCATACACCCGCGCCGTGCCCGCCATACCAGGCCTCAGCGAACCGCCTGTGTTGTCCACGAGCAGGTCAAAGACATAGAACCTCGGCGCGCGTTGGCCCTTATACTTGCTTAGATCGATCAATCCCGAGGCAATCTCCGACGAACTGGGTGCTACCGCAACCGTTCGCGCGTCGTGGCGTCCGACCATTCCATCGACTTGCAGGCGCGCTGGCGCGTCCTCTTTTAGTTTGTACATTTCGAACTCGGAGACATAGATCCGCGCCCGCAGACGACTTACGTCGTCGACCTCCACCAGTTCTGTACCCTCCGGTACGTACCTTCCTACCTGGTCGCGGACTCTCGGCGTGGTTACCACCCCGGCTATCGGCGTGGTGACCTCCAGGTGAGCGGCTTCGGACGCATAGTCGCCAGTCACCCGGGTCAGCCGGGTGCGCTCTTGTTCCGCGGGACCGAAATCAGCGTAGTGGAGGATCGCTGAATTGGCCCGACCGGTTGCCATCTCCAACTCCGATTGGCTGCGCGCCAACTTCGAATCCAGCGCAAGATTCCGAAGCTGCACCAAAGGCGCACCCGCTGCCACCTGCTGACCTTCATCGGCGTACACGCGGGTCACCATGCCGGGGACGAGCGCTCGCACCACCGTCGAGTTCGCCGGTTCGAGGACGAATCGTCCCGTGGCGGACTCATGCCACAGCGGCAGCAGCGCAAAAACAACGGCAAACGCGGAGATGGCCAGCCTGCGGGCCGGTGTAAACCAGGCCCGGATGCGATCTCGTTTATCCAAGTAAACAAATTTCATAAAGCTCCAAAGGGTGCGAAGCCGGCCCCGAAAGATCATGAAAGCCGTCCCGTATTCAAAAAGAAATCCCCAGTCCGCGCTGAAGTTGCGCGCGATGTTACCGATGAAACTGGCAAAGACGTACAATATCGAGTAGCTATAGAGTCCCGAAAGGATTGCGTACACTACATATCCTGGACGGCGGCGCTTGGGCACTGTCGGTACCTCTACCGGAAGGCCCCAGACGTTTCGCTTCACCCACGATGACAGATAAAGCGTCGAAGCTTCCTTCAGATCCCCAATCCCCAGAAGATCCGTCATAATGTAGTAACCGTCGAGCTTCATTAGCGGGTTCCAGTTGATCAGCACCACCGCAACTCCGGTCAGAAGGATGACGGTGTAGGCAAAATCGTGAATCGCGGTACCCGGGGACGTCCCCCACCAGATCGGAGTGGCCACTGCGCAAAGCATCAGTTCGGCCCAGACCCCAGACACCGTGATGATTAAGCGCTCAAAGCGACCTCCGAGTACCTCCGCTTGCGTAGTGTCCGTGTAGAACGCTGGAGTCAGGTAAATGAGAAGGAACCCCATGGCAGGGACCTCTGCGCCGTAGTGCTTGGAGGTGAGTCCATGGCCGGTTTCGTGAATGGCGATCAGCACCGACCCCAGGATCCAGAAAACAGCCACGTCGTACCAGCTCTTGTGGGCAAAGTTGTAGAACTCCCACGTGTCCCGGCCGACTTCGCTCCAATGTGTGATGAAAATTCCCGCGCTGAAAGCAAAGGCCAGCAGCGTCAGTACGACGAACCACGGCTTGTAAATGAACCCGATTGTCTCGTAGAGCCAGGTCAGGAACCGGTCCGGGTTCACTGCCGGGAATGTGATCATCGACAAATCGCCCCACTTATTCTTTTTCGTCTGCATCCGCCGCCTTTCGTCGGCGGTTTTCTGCATAAGCTTCACGTTCTTTTCCAGCGGTGTCTTGTACCAGAAGTTCATGGCGTCTATTTCTGCAGCGAAATCTCGCACGGTGTCTTCCGAGTACTCAACCCCCGTTTCTCGCGAGTAGAGTTGGGCCACGTCAGCATAGGACCGCTGCCCATCGAAAAGTTGAATCAGCTTCCAGCTTTGTGGTGGAAAATTGAACATCGCGTTCATTCCCGGGACGAACGCCCGAATCAACGGCTGGCCCTCTTCGATGTGCTCCTTGAATACGACATTCGGATGCACCCGGGGATAACGCTGGCTGACCATCTTCGCTGGCATCTCCGGCAGCGCAACGTTTAGGGCCTGGCTGATGTTCATCGCAGATTCTCCAGGCTCACGCTCGCGTCCATGCCGGCCCGGAGCAAGCCCGGTTTCCCCTCGAGTTCCACTGTAACTTCGATCGTGCTGCTGGCGGGATCGACGACTGGACTCACTTCCAGCACTCTGACCTTATATTTCTGGTCCGGCAGATCTGGAGTCATCATCGGCAGTACTTCACCCTTTTGGACTCGCCCGATGAATTTCTCAGGCAAAGTGAACCGCATGCCCAACGGGCCCTCGGCCGTCACCCAGAACAGCCGGTCTCCCTTGGCGACCTGTTGTCCCTGGCGCACGTAGCGGCGGGCCACCACTCCGAAGAAAGGTGCGCGGATCCGGGTCTTCTCCAGCTCCAACTCAAGGGAACGCTCTGACTGGCTGGCATTCGTGAGCAATTCGCGGACCCGCCGGACGTCCCACGTGTCCGATTCCGCCTTGAACTTGGCGTGCTCGAGTTGCTCCTTAGTGAGGATCTGGGCATCCCACATTTTTTGGGCGCGCTCGTAGTCAGCTTGCGTGACCTTAGTTTCGGCTTCCCAGTTCCTCAAGTCAGCTTCGATGCTGCGGGTCTTGGCGCGTGCCGCCTCCAAGTCGGCCGTCAGTTGCCGGTCATCCATCTGCGCCAGCAGGTCCCCGGCGTGAACGTGGGCGCCCGCCTCGGATCGCAGATCGGCGATTACGCCATCGCGCTGCGCGAGCACGTCAAGCTGGTGTTCCACAATCAACGGACCTGAAACGGTAATGCCACTCTCGCCCGCTGTAACGCTCGCCGTCGGAGCAGGCGCCGACCCTCCCGAAGGCCGCGTTGAGGGAGCGGCTGCGACTTCCGCGCTCTTCTCGGAGCAGGCCAGCCAGGGCAGCAGAGCCGCGCCCAGCAGGATCAGAGCGAGATGGTTCGGTTTTCTATTTTGCATTTCCTCACACTCCAAACCACGACCATACTCGTGAATAGATCCACAAAAGCGGTTTGCGAAACAGAACATAACCAGCCGGATGCCATCCCGCGCGCACTTTTCCTCGTCCTTCCATGCCGGCCCGAATTGCTCCGTCGGAGTTCGGGAGCGCAATGCGCGCGAAAAACACTCGCGAATCGCCCTGCACGATTCCCCTGGGGCTGACGACCATCACGTCGCCGCGAAAGATTCGTGTGGGAAAACTGTTGAGCTTGATGGAAGCGCGCGACCCCACGCGCAGCAGGCCGGAATCGGCATCGTCGATAGCCACGTCTGCGATGGCCCGCGAGGTATCAACTACTTCGGCGAAGGTGTCTCCATACTGCAAGCGCCTTCCGACCATGTTTTCCACGTGGGGCGTCGCCACGAAGCCGTCGATCGGTGACCGCAATCGCGTCTTGTCCAACAGTTCCTGGTCCCTTGCGAGTTCCGATTTCCAGAAGTCAGCCTGTATCCGCTGCACGCCGGCTTCGCTGCTATCATTCGCTGCCAGCGAACGGCTCATCTGTAGCAGCGCGGTCTGATACTTGGCCTGGGCCTGGGCAAGCGCCGAGCGCTCCTGCCAATCCGCAAGTTCCGCGATGACCTGGTCATGAGTGACATGTTCACCTTCACGCACGTACACTCGGCTGACGACCCCCTCTGCCTCGGGCTGTATCTGTGCGGAGTGCACCGGGGCCACGACGGCATCTCCGTCCACTCGCAGGGGCAATGGAAATACCGCCAGGAAGATCAAGACCGCGGCGGCGGCAGCGATCCAAGAGGTGCGTCGCCGTTTCCCCATAGCCATAAACTTCCGTTTCTTCTCCAGTACCGGCTGCAGCATCGAAATGAATGGCACTTCCTTGTACATCTGCGCATTGCGCAGCGCCACCGTCGCCTGCCCGGCGAGCACTTGCAGGATCTCCAGGTGGGCGTTCGAAAGAAAGTCCGGATTCGAGCTTTCGATGCCGAGTACGCCGACTCGCCCGGTGTCGTCGGTCAACGGGATCGCGTAGAACCCCCGCATCCCCGAAGTTTCGAAATAACTCTGGAACTTGGCACGGGTTTCCTCGCGGGCGGCGTCTATTTCGGTGCCATGTTGCCGAACGTGCACCACCTCTTCGGAGAGCATGGCCCAGCGCAGGATGTCATTGAGCGGGGCGATGTCAGGGGCGTCGGCGTCCACCTGCGTGACACCAGTGACGGCGCTGAGCTTGTACCTTCCACCGTGTTCGAGGCCGACGGCAGCACGTTCGTAAGGGATCACCGCCTGCGGCGCGTTGACTATCGTCTGAAGAACACGGTCCAGGTTCAGGGTGGAGGTGATCTCGTGGCTGACGGTCACCAGCATTTCCAGGATTTCCACTTTGCGCTCGGCCGCCAGGAGGCTGGAATTGTGCAAGGCGTTGCTGGCGGTTTCGCAAATGTTCGCCAGCAGGAACTGGTCGTCGTCGTCGAAAGGGAGTCCGTCAAGACGGTTAACCGCCTCCACCACCCCCACCAGATTCTCGTGCTCCAGCAGCGGCACCGCCACAATCGAGAACACCATTCCTTCCTCGATCCCGGCGTTGCGCTTCTGCAGGCGTTCGTCATCGGGATTGTCCACCAGCACCGCTTCACCGCTATCGGACATGTCTCCTGCAATGCCTTCTCCCAGCCCCTGCACCATGCCCAACTGCACCGTCGGGTCGTGTCCTTCGCATCTGACCAACTCCAGGGCGTCGTTGCTCACCATCCATAGATTGACTCCCTGGACGTTCATCACCTCCTGGAACTTCTTCGCAATCGTGCCCAGCAGCTCATCCATCTCCAGCGTCGAGTTGAAAACCTTTTCCAGGTCATACATCTGGGTGACGCGACTGATGGATTGCAGGCTGGTATTGCGCTCGCTCTCGTACGAAAGCGCCGTGGCGATGGCCTGGGTGGCGAGTTCTGGAATCTCGCTCAGCATCTCCAACAGCCCTTCTGGAAGCGACTGATCCGAGCTCACCAGTTCGATCGCGCCAAAAAGAATTTCGTCAAGCACCAGGGGGATATACGCCAGAGCGGTCACCGTGCGCCGGATGTCAAGATGTCTGTACTCTTCGCGCTGCAGGTCGCTGCCCTCGAACTGCATGAACGTCTTGTTGGCAGCGACCGTGCCCAGCGTGCCGGAATCAAACTCCGTTACGTTACCCACCGTGATCTCCCCCGCAATCGCTTTGGGCGTCCAAGCGGGGTTCTGCTGGTCCTCGATGACATACACCACGACCGCGATCCCCGGCAATAGCTGCGCGATCTGATCGGCGATGACTTGCGCGCGCGGGCCGACCTCCTGTTGTGTTAACAGGGCCGAGGCAAATGGCGCTACTGGAACGGCAACCCCCGGTCTTCGAGTCGTCATAAGCGGTCTTCCTGATGGTTGTAAACTTCGGGCTATCAATTGCCCGGGCTGTAACGGGATAGTCCGGCTAATCGCGGAAGCATTCTTTCTAGCGTGGCATCTTATGCTGCTTGGGTTGGCAGGTCAACAGTCAGTTGAAATAGCCGCAACCCACCATCTGTCTAACTGTTTATTGCCTTCGGAGTTAATAGGCGGCTGCCGAAAGCCCCGGCAACCCAGCAGGCTGCGGAATAGTCGTGTTTTTGAACTTTGTCATGAAGGGGGCGGCTTCAGCCGCGCCGTAAATCCAGCAAAAATACGCCTTTGCCGGTTGTGGCGGAGCGTCCTCGTCCGTCGCAGCCAACGCCATCACATAAGAAAGACCTTGCGGGAAGGTTTTCGCATCGAAACAAAAATGCCAGGGCGTAGCCCGAGTTCAGCGTTTTACCGCGCTCTCACATGTGGAGCCGCGCTGCTGCTAGGCGCGGCAAGTGCGCTGGCGGAAGGCACACCCATCCCGCACGGCACGCTCGAACTCATCGCCCGCAATCAATGGATCGCCGCGGGACATACGCTCGATCTAGGGTTGCGTTTCCAACTCGAGACGGGCTGGCACATCTACTGGGTCAATCCGGGAGACTCGGGCGAGCCGCCCCGCGTGGAATGGCAGTTGCCGCCCGGTCTTACCGCTGGGGCAATGGAGTGGCCAACGCCGCGGCGTCTCGAGACGGCGAGCATCGTGGACTATGGCTACGAGGATACCGTGCTGCTAATCGTGCCGCTGCATGCTGCGGCCAGTCTGGCGGCGCAGCCGCCAGTTCGGCTCGGCGCCCAGGTAAGGCTGCTGGTCTGCAGCCACGAAATGTGCATCCCAGGTAAGGCAGAACTTGCGCTCACTCTCCCCGTCAAATCGCAGGCGCCTGCGCCGGATGCTCTTACCGCTGACCTGTTCGCCGCGACACGTAAGTCTCTGCCGCGTCCCGCGGCGGGGAACTGGAGGTTCAGCGTGACCGACGCAAACGATTCTTTTGTGCTCACCGCTAAGGTTGGACATCAAATCACGCAGGTGGTTTTCTTTCCGCTGGCTGAGTCGCAGATTGAAAACGCGGCACCGCAGAAGCTGTTGGCAGAAAAGGCTGAATTCCGGTTGACGCTGAGGAAATCCGATCGGCTGCTCAAACCGATCGAGCGGCTGAAAGGCGTGCTTGTGCTTTCCGGCGATCAGGCCTTTTTGATTGATGTGCCTATCAGCAAGGCGGGCGCGGTGAGAAACAATTCCGGTAACGGCGCCCACTAGTAAAATCATTTCAAGGAGGACACAGATATGAAGCGCTCAACTCTTTTCCCCATGTTTCTATACCCAATGCTTCTATACCCAGTGCTGGTTGCGCTGGTGCTGTGCTCAGCTCCGCCCCTGGTCTCGGCTGCGAAAGTCGGCGCGGCGGCTCCGGATTTCACAGGTACGGCGAGCACCGGCAAGACCTTTCGCCTATCGGACTATCGCGGAAAGTATGTGGTCCTCGAATGGCACAACAACGGCTGTCCCTTCGTACGCAAGCAGTACAACAGCGGCAACATGCAGCAACTGCAAAAGCAGTGGACAGGCCAAGGCGTAGTTTGGTTCACAATTCTGTCTTCCGCGCCGGGCAAGCAAGGGTATGCGACCGCACAAGAAGAGAACGACTACCTGGCGAAGATGCAGGCTGAGCCAACCGCCGCGCTGCTCGACTCGGCCGGTCAGATTGGGCATCTTTACGACGCCAAGACATCTCCGCAGATGGTCGTCATCAACCCCCAGGGCGTGGTGATCTACGATGGAGCGATTGACGACAAACCGACAACCGACCTCAACGACGTCCCGGGCGCGACCAATTACGTCAGTCTCGCGCTGCAGCAGGCGATGGCCGGAAAGCAGGTGGAAACGTCGGCAACTCGACCCTACGGCTGTTCGGTGAAGTATGCGGATGCGACGCACTAAGCGAGAGTCTAGCGAGAGTTACCAGTGAGAGTGTAAGAGCCGACAGCTCATCTGTCCTGCTTGCCCGATTTCAACGGCCCGATTCCACCGAGCGCCGGCAGTAGCGCGAAGGGTTCCGACGAGACGATTGGTGTACACTACCGTGGCCCAAGGTACCGACCTGGACCTCATGGGCTAAATTACGGAGGATGAATATCAATGAACCGGAAACTGTGGAGAGTTTTTGCAGGGCTATGCGCAATCGCGATGTCCGCCGTCTGCATCTCGTCGGCACACGCGCAGATGTCAGAGGTTAAAGAAAAACCGCGGATGTACTCGTACGTCTCGTTTTGGAATATTCCCCGCGCCCACTGGTCAGAGATGGCAAAGGCAGACGCGGCTGACCAGAAAATCCTGGACAAGGCCATCGCCAGCGGGACCATCGTGGGATATGGCAACGACGTGAATTTGGTTCACCAGCCCGACGGCTCGACTCACGACGACTGGTGGTCGGCGATGTCCATGTCCGGGCTGCTCAATGTGCTGGACCAGTTCTACAAGTCCGGCAGTACTAGCTCTCCTGTCTTGGAAAGTGCCACGAAACACTCGGATAGCATTTTCGTCAGCCGGTATTACAACTGGCATTCCGGATCGTGGAAGGATCTGTACACTCACGGGTCGTCCTATAAATTGAAGCCGAGTGCGCCGGACGAAGCGGTGGAGACACTCAGCAAGAACATGATCGTGCCGCTGCTGGAGAAAATGCTCGCCGACGGCACGATTCACGAATACGAAGTCGACACCGAAGCGATCCACACCGAAGCGCCCGGCACGTTTTGGATTTTTTACCTCGCGGCGAACGCGGAAGGCCTGGACAAGGTCAACGCAGCCGTGCGCGAGTCCTTCAAGTCGAACCCGCTGGGCGGCCCGGCATGGGAATCCCTGGTGGACTTTACCGATCACCGCGATTATCTGGCCCGCACCAGTGCTACGTATAAGTAGTTCCCCGCAATTGCCTTCCCGGTCCGCGAGCGACCCGACCTTTGTGGCTCCGCTCGCGGGCTGATTTGTGTCGAGCGCCCCATCGCGCCGGAGAAAGCGAAAGCACTGGAGTCCACAATGAAGGCTATCGTCGTTCATGAATTCGGCGGTCCCGAAGTCCTAAAGTTCGAAGAAATCCCCACGCCGCGTCCCGCCGCTGGCCAGGTTCTCGTGCGAATCCACGCCGTTGGCGTGAACCCATATGACACCTATATGCGCAACGGCGCTTACGCCGTCAAGCCGCCATTGCCATACACACCGGGCTCCGATGGCGGCGGCGTCGTTGAAGCGATTGGTGAAGGCGTGCACAAGGTGAAGCCGGGCGATCGTGTCTATGTAGCGAAGACGGTGACCGGTGCATACGCGGAATATGCGTTGACCCTGGAGAGCCAGGTTCATCCCCTTCCAGCGAAGATTACATACGGCCAAGGGGCGGGCGTTTGGGTGCCGTATGGCACCGCTTATCACGCGCTGTGGCAATGTACGAGAGCTCGTGCTGGCGAAATCCTGTTGATCCACGGCGCCAGCGGCGGCGTGGGAATCGCGGGGGTTCAGATTGCGCGCGCCATGGGCCTGATCGTCTTGGGCACCGCCGGCACGGAGAAAGGCCTCGAACTGGTCAAGCGTGAAGGCGCGCACCATGTGTTCAATCACACTAAGTCGGGCTATCTGGAGGAGATTCTGAAGGCGACTAGTGGGATTGGTGTCGACCTCGTCCTTGAAATGCTGGCCAACGTGAACCTCGGCCAAGACCTGAAGCTGCTTGCTGCGCACGGCCGCGTGGTCGTCATTGGCAGCCGCGGCGACGTCAGCATCTCGCCGCGCGACCTCATGATGCGCCGCGGCTCCATTCACGCCTTTACTCTCTGGGGCATCACTGAAGCCGAAGAAAAGGAGATTCACGCCGGGCTCATCTCCGGCCTGGAGAATGGCACCCTGAGGCCTATCGTCGGGAAGGAACTGCCGCTGGCAGAGGCTCGCCGCGCTCATAAAGAAATCCTGGAACCGGGCGCCTTCGGCAAGATCGTTCTACTTTCGTAAGCCAAAGCAGAATCACGGCTGCCGAGCTCAAGGTCCGCAGCTTATGGCGTCGTCGATAGATGCAGCGCATCGAGATCGAATGAATGACCTATGAACCATGAACAAGGCCTGTATCTGGAAGATCTGTACGTCGGCCAGCGGTTCACGTCCGGCACCTATCGGATGGATGAAGAGCGGATCAAAGCGTTCGCCGCAGAATTCGATCCGCAGCCGTTTCATCTCGATCAGGCGGCCGCTCAGGCCACCGTGTTCGGCGGGTTGTCCGCGAGCGGGTGGCATACCGCTGCCGTCGCCATGCGGCTTATGGTCACCGGAGGGTTGCCACTGGGCAATGGGATCATCGGGCTCGGCGGCGAGTTGGCATGGCCCAAACCAACCAGGCCGGGAGATACCCTGCGGGTGGAAAGCGAGGTCCTCGAGATTCTGCCCTCCCGGTCCAAACCAAGCCAGGCGGTCGTTAAAGTGAAAAGCACGACTCTGAATCAAGATGGCGAGCCAGTGCACATGTTTACGGCAAAGGTCCTCGTTTTTAAGCGTCCATCGGCGTAAGAATGCGATTGGACAGCCGAATATTTGTCCGGACGCTCCTGGTGAATCACCGCAAAAACGCACCGGCTTTTCCTATCCTCGGCGGAAGCGGGACAGCTTGAAGTGCTGGTGGTCGGCCAGTAAATGAAACTTTTCCAAAAATTGCCGATCGTTATTCTTCTTGCCAGCGTTGCGTGCTCATGTTCGCACTCACAGCCGGCACCGCAAACCGAACCGGTGGAACTGCAACTGCACGTGAGCACGCCCTTCCACTTCGTCGCCTATGGAGATTCGCGTTTCCACGATCCCAAGGACACCGAAGCGGCAAATCCCGCGGTGCGCCAGGCGCTGGTGCAGGCCGTTGCGCAGACCAATCCTGCGTTCATCTCCTTCGGAGGCGACATCGTCTATAACGGCTACGACAAGAACGACTGGAAGGTGTGGGACAGCGAAACCGCGGTGTGGCGGGAGAAGAAGATCCCGGTTTACCCCACACTCGGCAATCACGATCTGCACGGCGATGAGAAAGTCGCGCTCGCCAATTATTTCGAGCGCTTTCCTGACCTGAAGAACAGCCGCTACTATTCCGTCCGCGCCGGCAACACGCTTATGCTGGTGTTGGACAGCTCTCAGGATGAGACCTCCGGCCCGCAAGGGCAATGGCTCGCCCAGAAGCTGGACCATCTTTCTGGCAATATAGACTTCCTGTTCATTGTTCTTCACCATCCTCCCTACACCAGTTCGTCGGATATGCAGATATTGGGTGGAGGGCACTCAGCTCGTTTTCAGGAGCGAAAGCTGGCCCAGACGCTGGAGGCGCAACAACAGAACCTCCGCGCCCGAATTGTCGTTTTCTCCTCCCACGTGCATAACTATGAACGCCATGAACATGGTGGCGTAATATATTTCGTGACCGGTGGTGCGGGAGCGCACGCTTATCTTATTGAACGCGCTAAGGACGATCCTTTCCAGAGTAAGGAAGTGAATTACCACTACTTGCAGGTGGATGTCGATCGCGGCAGCCTGAAGGTCAACATGCACCGTCTCGACCTAGCGAACGGTAAAGCCGTATGGACGGAACCTGACTCGATCGCGATTTCGGTACCAGCAGCGAAGGCGGCGGCGAAAGGCAAGTAATTTGGACAGTCAAAAAGAAAGCTCGGACGGCTCGGCTCTGAGCGGCGCCCACGAGAGCAGGATCAGAGGTAAACTAGCGTTATGCGCAAGCGCCTAATCACGCCGAGTCCTCAGGATGCTCCGTTTCTCGACGAAGGCTGGCTGGACCTCAACGCTGCAGCCATGGTCGAGGTCACATCGGAAGACAAGGAATATCCGGTTGAGTCTGCGCTGGTCTCGGGAGAAATCCGCGGCTGGCGAGCGGCCGGTTCCGGCAGTCAAACCATCCGGCTAATTTTCGACAAGCCGCAAAGACTCACACGCATTGCGCTCGTCTTCGAAGAAACCGAGACAGAGCGTACCCAAGAGTTCGTCTTGCGATGGTCTTCGGATGGCGGACGCTCGTTTCGAGAGATTGTGCGCCAGCAGTGGAATTTTAGTCCGCCTGCGACAACGCGCGAGGTCGAGAAATATCAGGTTGAACTCTCGGAAGTCACCGTTCTTGAATTGGTCATTGTGCCTGACACGAGTCGAGGAGCCGCTCGCGCCTCGCTCAAGAGTCTGCGCGTGTCTTGAGTCGCTGCGGCCCGCTCACACCTACCGCACCCGCAGAGCACTGATCGGCAAGTTCCACTTCAAACACCCCGTTCACTGGGCGGCTAGCAGCGGCACCGTTTAATTAAATTGAAGGTGAGCCAGTCACCAAATGTGCGCTTTCGGACATACAAGCCTTACCTAGAGTGAGAATCTCATTTCTAATTAGCATTTTCATACGGCACTTGGGGAGCGCCTTATGGAGGACCCACAGCTAGAAATGTGCTGCTCAATCTGCGAAAAGTCAGTGACACCGCGACAGGAGTTTTATGTCGATGAGCACGGCAAGCCCGTCCATACAGACTGCTACGTAAAACGAATCTCGCGAGACAATGGCTGGTTTTCTAGCACTGCTTGATTTATCGAGGTCGGGATGCTTCGTGCTTCCGTGGACTTGTACCGCCTGATACGCTCAGGTTGTGAAAGTTGCCGTCCCCCGGAGCCTTAGCCTTGAGCCACGAGGGCTTGGGGCTGTAGACCTTGGGGCCAAGTTCAATCTGGATGAGCTGGGAAGAGGCGAAGCTTGATTTTCTCTGTTAGCCCCCGAAGCCCGGAAGAAGAAGCGGACCGGAGGCACCAGGCCACCGGTCCGCGATTAAGTCGAAGAGAACGTCACTTATGGAAATCAATCAGGTACGGGTTGTTATCTTGCACCGTCAGGAAGACGGCCTGCGACGTGGAGATGATATACATGATCCCCACTTGGGTGCCGGCAGGACAGTTGCCACCGGAGCCGGATCCGCAGGTCACGAGCACCCGTCCGTCGGACGAAACGGTGTAATCGATCCCCGAGATCGTCTTACTGTCCGGACACGCACTGCCACTTCCACAGTTGCTGTTGTTGTCCGTTGTTACGTTGAACGTGCCGGCGGCTCCGTTGGCGTTTACGGCGTCGAGCTCGGAGCTCACGTTATAGTTGACCGGCTGTTGACTTCCACCCAGGTAATTCCCTGACAGCGAGGCGTTGGTAAAGCTGGTCCCCGTCTGCGGTGTTAGCGTACCAAAGTCCGGCGAGCCGCCGGTTCCAACCAAGAAAGCCTGATTCTTGGCAACCAGGTAGAAGACCGGTGGATGATTGCCGGCCGCGGTCAACGTCACACGACCGGTCGATGAATCCACGCTGTAGTTCCCAGATACGGGCTGCGTGGTTATCGTGCCGCCATCGTTCACGTCGAAATTCCCGGTGAACGACCCGGTGCCGCTGCCGGTGAGGAATCCGACCACCGCTGTAGGATTGGTTCCACCGTCGAGGTATTGGTCTTCCATCACGCTGACGCCGTTGAACGACGCGTCGGTAAACGAGCCGCTTTGTTTTAGCACCTGGCCAGCTAGTATTATCGGCGGCGTCTCCGTATCTGCTGACGCCATCAACATCTCGGAAGAGCTGACCACGTAGAAGACAAAGTTCAGGTTACCCTTGCCGGTTACGGTTATGGTTGCAGTGCCTCGGCCAGCTTGTGCGCCGCTGGACGCCACGATGAAATCGCTGGCGCTTATAGTTGTGTTTCCAGCGCCGCCGCCGGACCCGCCGGAGTCATAGTCAATCTCGCCGGAAAGGGTGCCGCTGCCGTTGGAGTTGAATTCACCGGCCAGGGCGAAGGGGTTTGCATTGCCACTGCTATCAGCTCCGACGAGTCCAAAGGCGTAGTTGCCGTTGATCTCGCCGGTTGAGAATGCAGTGGTTTGTTGCTTGCGCAGCAGCCCAGCGCCAACCTCACTGCTGGTGCTGTCGTAGCGAATGATGTGGCCGTTGCCGGTGGAGTCCAGCGCAACGGCAAAGGTGGCGCTGCCGCTCTGGCCGCTCGGGATCAGGTTAATCAAAGCGAGATTGTTCGAGCTCACGCAGTACGTCCCGGTGATCGCGACGTTTTGGGGTCCCTTGTTCGAACTGTTTGTATCCACGGACCCACTGCTGATGGTCCCCGCTCCGTTGGCGACAAAATCGCCCACGAAAGAACTGGCGTCCGCTGTGCCTTTCCAGCCGTTAGCCATAAAGGCGTATTTCCCGTTGAGGGCGGCGTAGGTGCAGTTCGTAATCAGGATGCTGAGGGCGGCCTGCGCTGAGACTGGCGGAGTTTCGGTATCGGTGACTTGAACCGTGAAGTTCGCGGTTCCATTCGCGGTTGGCGTTCCCGAGATGTCCCCGCTGCTGGAGTTGATGAAGAGTCCAGCCGGCAGATTGCCGCTGATAACGCTCCAGGTATAGTTCCCCGACCCGCCGTTGGCTTTCAAGTTGGTGGAATAGGGCCAGCCGTTGTTGCCGCCTGGCAGGGACGTGGTTTGGAGCGTAAGCGGCGCGCCTGCAATGACGCTGATGGTGTACGTGTACGGGCCAACGGTGGTGGGCGTGCTGTCTGTCACCGCGACGGTGAACGAAACCGTGCCGGTCGAGGTGGGCGTTCCACCAATCGACAGCGTGTTGCCGCCGTTGTTGGAGACATACAGGCTGCCGTTGCCGAGACCGACCTGGGTTCCGTCGGTGGGGACACTGCTGCCATTCACCGTAAAGCTGTAGCCAGGTACGCCGCCTGAGGCGTTGATCGATGATCCAGAGTAGCTTTGGTTGACGGTTGTCGTCCCCAAAGAGCCAGCCGCGGGCAACGACAGGGGCGCTGTAGCTGTCTGGAAGCTCACCTGTACCTGCGCGGAGTTGCCGTTGACGTCCTGGGCTTGGATCTGCCAGGAGTAGTACGTGCCGCCGTTCAGGCTGGAGACGCTCGGCGGGTTGGGCGGGTTCGGGTTCGTCGGATCGGTGCCCCAGGTAATAGAGGTGATCGAACTGGAGAAGCCATTCGTCTTGGAGTTGTTGCTGGGTATCTGCCAGATCGTCCCATTCTGATTGCAGCACAACCAGAACTGATAGGTGTAATTGCTGGCGTTGGCCGGGTCGGTCCAACTGAAGTTGGGCTGCACGCTCACGCCGGTTCCCTGAGGTGAAAGGCCGGTGGCAAAGGCGTTCAGCACCGCGCCGATCGTGGCGATCAGATCCTCCGAGTTGCCGTCGCTGTAGGTGACGTGCAGGGTATAGGTGTCGCCAACCTTCGGCGTGGCGCCATTGAGGCTGGTATAGAAGCTGAACCCGCGGTTGCCGTAAAGGACGCCAGTGGCAATGTCCACGGGGATCACTGCTCCCGGATTCGATTCCGCTGTCAGTTCGACGGCCACCGGCAGTTTGATGAGACCGTTGACATTCAGGCTGATGCTGTAATTGTAGGTGGTGTTGCCCGAGTTAATCTGCTCCTGGTTCTGCGTGCTCACCGTGGCAACAGCGTTCGCGTTCGGCAAAGTCAGGTTCTCATTGCTCAGGTTGCCGTTGATGACTACCGGGGCCTTGTTGGTCCCATTGGTATTGGAGATTTGTCCCGGAGCGTCGATGAGGCCGGAGTTGTTCTGGTCGATGATCCCGAAGAAGAAGTAATTGGAGCCGCTGGGAACATGGACCGTGTACGATGCCAGGCTGGTCGGCGGGCTTGCCTTGCTTCCCACCACATCGGCGTAAATGCTGCCCGTGCTCTGGTCGTAGAAGCCCACATACAACGGCCCTTTGGCCGTCTCGGTAAAGGTGACCTGGCCGGAGACCGTGTTGGCGCCCGTGGGTGCGCCGATTAGCACGCCAGGGGAGATTGCTGACATTGGCCCGGTCGAGCTGCCCGCCACGCCCTGAGCGCGGAAGTAGTAGGTAGTTCCATTCGTGAGCCCGTTCACGATCCAGGGGTTGTTCCTGCCGGTTGCCGCGAAACTCGTGCTTCCGGTGACGCTGGTGAACGACGAGCTGGTGCTCCATTGGACGGTGTAGGAGGCGGGTATCTCTATGCCGTTGTTGTTCTGGATGGTCTGGAACGTGATAAAGGCGCCTCCGCTGAATGCGCCCAACCCATTGCTGCTATTCCAGGTGGGAGCCGAACTGATCGTCACCGCTCCCGGATCGCCCAGCGTCACCGAGACGCCGGTCAGAGACGAGGTGGTAACGGTCAAGTTCGAGACGCTGCCCGCGGGATTCGAGGCGTTCTGGGCGCCATAGCCCAGGTTGTCCATAAAGGCTTGCAGGGTGTAGGTGCCGGGCTGCACGCCGTGAATGGTGAAGGCTCCTCCCGACTTGAGTGTGGCTTCGGAGATGCTGGTGCCCACGTTGGAGCCGCAGCAGTTGTTGTTGGTCAGCACCAGATAGGTCCACCCAGTCTGCGAGCCACCGTAACTCAACGTGCCGGAGACCGTGTAGACCGCCGACGGGTTGACGACGGCAATGGTATACGTGTTCGGGCCGGCGCTGTGGCTCGCGCTGTCCGTCACCGAGACGTTGGTCAACGTCACGGTTTGAGCCGACGTGGGTGTTCCGCCAATCGACAATGTGTTGCCGCCGGTGCTGGAAATCCATATGCCGTCCGCGACGGCCACCTGCGATCCGTCGGTGGGAATAGCGCTGCCATTTACCGTGAAGGTATAAGGTCCAACGCCGCCTGAGGCGTTGATCCCTCCAGAGTAGTTTTGGTTGATGGTTGCATTCGGCAGAGCGCCAGCCGGAGGCAGAGTCAATGGTGGCGCGTTGTTGACATTGATGGTGTAGGTGTACGGGCCGACGGTAACGAGCGTATTGCTGTCCTGAACCGAGACGTTGAACGAGACCGTGGTGACCGCGTTGGGCGTTCCGCTGACGGTCAGCGTGGCGCCGTTGTAGCTGGAACCCAGGTTGTCAGAAAGACCCGTAACCGTCCAGGTATAGGACCCGCTGCCGCCGGAGGCGGTGATCGTTCCGGTGTAGAATTGGCCAGCGGTTGCAGAACCCAGCGATGGAGGGTTAGGCGCGGGCAGAGTCAAGGGGTTGTAAACCTGAATCGTTAAAGCTTGCGTTGCGGTGTTGCTCGCAGAATCAGTGACCTTGGCCGTAAAGCTGGCCGTCCCGGTTGTCGCCGGAGCACCCGAAATTACGCCTGCACTGCTCAGGCTCAGGTTGAAGGTCGCAAGGTTGTTGGTTCCCGTGACCGACCAAAGGTAGCCCAGGCCCGTGCCGCCTGCAGCGGCCAACGTCTGCGAATAGCCCGCTCCCGTGAACGCAGCGGGCAGATTTGTGGTGGTGATGGTCAGCGCATTGCTGATCGTCACCGCGAACGTGACCGACGCTGTGTGGCTGGCCGAATCGGTCACCGTAGCCGCGAAGTTGGCGGTTCCGAGGGACGGAGACGGGCCGGAAACGAGACCTGCTGAGGATAGGCTCAGGCCGACTGCCGCAAGGCTGCTGGTTCCCGCAGCATTAGTACTCCAGGTATAGGTGCCAGGGCCCGTGCCGCCCGTCGCCGCTAACTGCTGCGAATAGGCAACGTTGGCGGTGCCGGTCTTCAGCGGGCTTGTGGTGGTGATGGTGAGCGTGGCTTCGACGGTCAGCGAGAAGGTCGCCGAGGCCGTATTGAGTGCCGAATCCGTCACCGTCACGACGATGCTGAATGTGCCTGCCGCGGTCGGAGCCCCGGAGATCAGGCCTGCCGTCGAGAGGCTCAGCCCTGCGGGTAATGACGAACCGCTGGCTGCTGCCCAAGTCCAACTGTATCCCGTGCCCGTGCCGCCCGTGGCTGCGAATGTGGTCGCTGGGTAAGCCGCTAACTGATAGCCGGTCGGCAGGGGGGATCCCGTGGTGATGTTCACCCCGGCCGAGATGCTCATGGAAAACGCTGCAGTGGCGGTGTTCGAGACCGAATCCGTCACCGTAACGCTGAAGCTTGGGTTGCCCACCGTCGTAGGTTTGCCGCTCAGCACGCCTGCCGCGGAGAGGTTCAATCCGCCAGGCAGCGTCGAGCCGCTAGCCAGCGCCCAGGTGTATCCCGTGCCCGAACCGCCCGTAGCCGCCAGGGTCTGCGAATAGGCCGATCCAACGTAGCCGGTCGGCAGCGGGGATCCGGTGGTGATGCTTACCCCCGCCTTGATGGTGATGGAAAGAGTCCCAGTGCCAGTGTTCGAAGCCGAATCCGTCACCGTAACGCTGAAGCTTGAGTTGCCCGCCGTCGTGGGTTTGCCGCTCAGAACGCCTGCCGCGGAAAGGTTCAATCCCGCAGGCAGCGTCGAGCCGCTGGTCACCGCCCAAGTGTAGCCTTTGCCCGAACCGCCCGTAGCCGCGAGCGTCTGCGAATAGGCCAATCCAACGTAGCCGGTCGGCAGCGGCGAAGTCGTAGTGACGGTGATGGGGGTATCGACGGTAATGCTTAGGCTGGCGGTCTTGGTATTCGCGGTTGGTTTGGTCGAATCGGTGACTTTGACTGTGAAGTTGAAGGTCCCCGCGACGGTCGGAGTACCGGTAATAACGCCGCTGGGAGACAAGCTCAAGCTTGTCGGCAAGCTGCCGGTGTAACTCCATGTGTAGGGCGTCACTCCGCCGCTGGCCTGAAGTGTTGTTGAGGGATATGCGGTGCCGGTGACGCCGGTGGGTAGCTGAGACGAGGTTGTGGTTACGGCTAATGGTGCACTGTTGTTGACAGAGATAGTAAGGCTCACGGACGCAGTTTGCGCTTTCGGAGTCTCCGAGTCGGTCACGGTAACGGTGAAGGTCGTTTGGCCCGTCGCGGTTGGCTGTCCGGAGATCACGCCCGTCGCGGTGTTCAGCGTCAACCCCGGGGGCAGGCTGGTGTTGCCGCCGGTCACCGCCCAAGTGTAGGCACCAGCTCCGCCGCTCGCCGCGAGCGTTGTGCTGTAAGTATTGCCGAGCACGCCGGTGGGCAGACTGGCCGTGGTCGTGGTGACGGTTAGCTGCGGCGCGGTGATGACAATGCTCAGACTCTGCGTCGCTGTTTTCGTTGGCGATTCGGAATCGGTCACGGTTACCGTGAAGGCGATTGTGCCTACCGCTGGACCGGTCGGTTTGCCAGTGATGGCGCCGGTGCTGGCGTTCAAAGTCAGTCCCGCCGGCAGGCTGCCGGTTGTAACGGCCCAAGTGTAGGGCGAGACGCCGCCCGCTGCCTGCAGCGTTGTGCCAGCCGGGTAGACCGTGCCGACCACGCCCGCAGGCAGCGAGTTGGTCGTCACCGATAATGCTGGATTCACCGTGATACTTAGGGTGGCGCTCGTCACCGTCTTAGGCGTCGCTTCCGAGTCGGTCACGGTTACGGTGAAGGTTGTGGTGCCAGCCGTGGTCGGCGTGCCCGAGATCGCTCCCGTGGCGGCGTTCAAAGTCAGCCCAGGCGGCAGGTTGGTGTTGCCGCCGACAACGGACCAGTTGATGAAAGGCTGGATGCCGCCGGTGGCCAGCAAGGTCACGCCCGGATAGACAGAATTGGCGACACCTGTCGGCAGCGAACCGGACGTGGTAACGCTTAGTGGTGCTACCGTGATCGCGATGCTCAGGCCGGCGGTCGCCGTCTGCGCCGTAGGTGTCTCGGAGTCGGTCACAACCACTGTGAAATTGGTGGGGCCGACAAAATTTCCGCTCGGCGTACCGGTGATCACACCCGCGCTGCTCAAGTTCAAACCGGCGGGAAGGCTGCTGCCGGTTGCCAACTTCCAGATGTCGGATCCCGCTCCGCCTTTCGCTGTGAGCTGCATTTGGCTGTAGGCGTTGCCCATGGTTCCGCCGGGGAGCGATGACGTCGTAACGCTCAGCGCCGGCGCGCTAACTGCAATGCTCAGAGAGGCTGGGGTGGTGGCGTTCTTCGGCGTCTCCACGTCGGCCACGGTCACGGTGAAAGGGATGGGGCCGGTGACAAGTCCGGTCGGCGTGCCGCTGATGACTCCAGTGCTGCTGTTCAAACTCAATCCCGCGGGCAAAGTTCCCGGCGGAACGCTCCACGTGTAGGGCGGAACTCCACCCGCCGCTTGCAGTGTTTGGCTGTAGGCCGTGCCCATCACAGCGGCCGGCAAGGTCGCAGTCGTGACGGTCAACGCAGGAGGTGCGGCCACGGTAAAGGTAATGGCCGGGCTGCTGGCAGACTGGCCCGCCGCATCGGTGATCTTGAATGTGTAGGGACCGGTGCTTCCGCCGGTCGGCATGCCGCTGATGACTCCCGTGCTGCTGTTCAGACTCAATCCCGCGGGTAGCGTCGCCGGGGTGACGGTCCAGGTATAGGGACTGGTTCCGCCCGCCTCAACCAGCGTGGCGCTGTAGGCGGTCCCAGCCGTCGACGCTGCCAAAGAAGTTGTCGTGACGCTAGGCAGAGGACTGACCGTAATCTTCAAGACGGCAACTTTCGTCGTATCTGTGACCGAGGTCGCCGTGACGGTTGCCGTAAACGCGCTGGTCACCGAGGCAGGGGTGTTATAAGTGACCGAGGTCGTGGTGGGGTTGGTCAGAGTTCCCTGCGAACCGTTAGTACCCGAAATGGTCCACGTCACGCCAGCGCTTTTCGAATCGTTCGTAACCGCAGCAGTGATTGAAACCGTTTGCGCTTGATCGATGCTCTTGGTGCCGTTGGGTGTTAACCCAACTCCGATGGCCGCCGGGGTCGAAGATGAGCTGCCGCAGCCTGACAAACCCAGAGTAAGAAGAGCGAACAATCCCGACAACAAAACCGCCACCGTTGCACGTTTCACAATTCCCCCGGACATGCGGGAGTTTAGGAATTCTCCCGCTCTCGTCACTTGGGGCATCATGCTTTAGCGATAGGCGTGACTTCAAGTTACTCAAGTACTCCCTTCTGTGCATTGACATTTTGCACGACCTGGTGGAATAAATCCCCGGCACCTCGGGAGCATCGGAGCTGCTCGAATCTCCCACGGCACCGCGGGAATAACTTATGCTAAGGGCAGCGGATATTTTATGAGTGGCGTTCACGGTGATTCACGATGAGCCGTAAGGCGTGCGTGATCGGTGCCGGCCCGAATGGACTGGCAGCGGCCATCGTTCTTGCCCAAGCTGGACTCGAGGTGCACGTACTCGAAGCGGAGTCGACGCCGGGCGGAGCGGCGCGCACGCTGGAGTTAACTTTGCCGGGCTTTCGGCACGATTTCGGATCCGCCGTCTATCCGCTCGGCGCGGGGTCGCCATTCTTCTCGTCGCTACCCCTGATCAACCACGGCTTGGAGTGGATTCACTCGCCGGCTGCTTTGGCGCATCCTCTCGATGACGGCACGGCGGTGATGTTGCAACGTGACCTCGATGAAACAAGAGATTCGCTTGGGATCGATGGGCCGGTGTGGGACAAGCTCATGCGTCCGTTCGCCGAGAGGTGGCAGGAGTTTGCTTCGGAAGTACTGCGTCCCGTTCTCTCCATTCCCAGACATCCATGGTTGATGGCGCGGTTTGGAATGGTCGCGCTACGGTCCGCTCGGGCTGTTGCTAGCCGGTTTCGCAAGGAACGAACCCGGGCACTCTTCGCGGGCTTGGCCGCCCACTCTTTCCTCAGCCTGGACGAACCGTTGAGCGCGGCGTTTGCGGTCCTCATGGCAGTGCCAGCGCATGCGGTTGGATGGCCTATTCCTCGCGGCGGCGCGCAGTCACTCACAAACGCGCTCTGCGGGTTTCTCTCGACGTTTGGCGGCAAGGTGCACACTTCGTCGCCGGTCCAAAGCTTGGCGGAATTGGCGAACGTATCTCCCAACGTATCTCCGAACTATGACCTGCTTCTCTGTGACCTGACTCCGCGGCAGCTACTCAAGGTCGGCGGCCAAAGATTATCGGACAGCTACAAGCGGCAGCTCGGAAAATACCGCTATGGAGCTGGCGTTTTCAAAGTCGATTACGCGCTGAACGCAGCCATTCCCTGGAAAGCTCCCGATTGTTTGCGGGCAGCGACCGTGCATCTGGGCGGAAGCTTTGAGGAGATTGCCGCGTCGGAAAAGGCGGTACGCATGGGACAGAACGCCGACCGTCCGTTCGTTCTGCTGGCCCAGCCCAGTCTTTTCGATAACTCACGGGCTCCAGCAGGCAAACACACGGCGTGGGCATACTGTCATGTGCCGCATGGGTCGAAACTAAACATGCTTGAGAAATTGGAAGATCAGATTGATCGTTTCGCTCCCGGCTTCCGCGACTGCATTTTGGCGCGGCGTGTTTTTTCTCCCGCAGATCTCGAAAGCATGGACGCAAACCTCGTAGGAGGCGATATCGGAGGCGGGGCAATGGACATTGGTCAGTTGCTGTTTCGACCGACGTGGCGACATTACGCCACGTCGGCGCGCGATATCTACATTTGCTCCGCATCCACTCCGCCAGGCGGAGGAGTACATGGCATGTGCGGCTATCATGCGGCGAAGATGGCGTTGTCGAGGTTGGGCGGCTAGAACTCAGGTCGGGGACGTTCGCTCAGGCCGCTACTGGTGCAAAGGCGATGTTACAGCAGTAATCGGACCAAGAGCGCACTCCTGTTTTCTGATTTCGGTTTGTGCGAGGCTTTGAGCAGGCGAGGCAAAGCAGTCCTGCTTTTGCTCTTCGCGTCTGAAAACGCCATGCGTGAGATCATTGCCGCAATCATCGGCAACGTAATTGTTTATGGACTCCTGATCGCATTTTGCGTGTACGTTGTCAGAACTTGGGCGCTGTGGTCTCGCGCTGAGGTTAAGCTGAACCCGCCTCGATGGAGGAGCGGGATCACGACGATTGGATTTGGAGCATCTACTGCTTCTTTAGCGGCTATCATCGCACTGGCCGTGCACGCGCTTATCACTGGCGGGCTTCCGTATTATCACCCTATCCTGATGCTTGCGTTCCGAATTGGTTTCTTGACTGCTCTGTGCGGAGTGCTCGCTGCGCTGATCGGAACGGGACAGCTCGAGGTGCCAACCATTATTTCTTCGCTTCTGTGCCTCTTTATTTGGTTTGTGGAAGCGATGGCACAGTGATCCCGCGACCACGTCGTGCAGTAACCTACCAGAAGAGAAGTGCTTGGGGGCATTCATTCGTGTGGACCAACCGTAGGCCGCTCGACGCCACGGACACTGCCATCGGGTTCGCGCCCGATCGTGGGTGCGTAGAGTCCCAGGAATTGACGGCGCCACCAGAGACCTTGTGTCCGTTTCTCGGACATGGTTGTGAACCAATATTGCCAAATCACCGCACGCACCTGGCGTGGGGGCTCATGCGGAAAGGGATTCTTCTCAAAAAGCGCGAGAACGTCATTGTCATTGGAAAGCAGCCGCACTTCGGTGCTGGGCACAATCGGATAGTCGCGCCATGCGCCCAGCGAAGCAAACCAGAGATTCCAATCGAATCGTGGCTGATAAGGCGCGTAAATCCCCGGTCTCGTGCTCGGGTCCTGCGGTTTATAACGGAATGGATACGCCACCCAGGTTTTTCCATCCTCGGACCCCTGGAACTCGATCTCGTATCGGCCGCGGGTCATGATACCGAAAAGGCCGTATCGATTGGCGATTCGAAAGGGCTCGAGCGCCTCCACTGGCGCGGTTGGCAGTGGTAGTGCCCAGAACATCCAGATCAACTCCACCGTGGTGGCATAAAAAATCCAGCTAAGCACCACACTGACAAAAGACAGCTTCAATATCTTGACCTGTTGACGCAAGCTGCCTATCGAACTTCGCCATCTGCTTTGTTGGGATCGTTCGGGTTCTGCCGACGTTTCCCCCACCTTATCGGGTTCGCTGACTCCAGAGGCGGTCGGATTGCCCTCGGGACCGGTTGTAGCGTCGGCGACGAGCGAACTCATCCGTCGTTGTCGGAGAAAGCGCTGCGGGAGAAACTGCCGCACAAAGCGATCATCCAGCAACAGGAATCCCAAAGCCAGAACAAGGTAGTTTAGAAACGTGTAGTTGGCGGTGAAAATAACACCCAGTTCCCATGGAGTCACAATAAAGAAGCACGCGATTCGCCAGCGTCTCGGCAGAAATAACATCCAAACCAAAACCAGTTCGAGCGCCAGCGTCGCAAAAACCGTCGAAGCATGGAACCAGTGCGGCAGATGCTCGATGTACCAGCCGATCCACGTGGGCAGCGGACCGTTCTGGTAGTACTCGTCCATCGCAGTAAAATTGCGCCACTCGGGATCTCCACCGATGATCTTCGCGACCCCGGACTCGAAGTAGATGCGAAACCATTCCCATTGCAACAGGAACAGGCTGGCGCGCGGTGGTGGCGATGCCACGCCCATGCCGGGGCGGAATCCAGGCGGAGAAAAGAAGAACGCGATGAATCCAGCTTCGAGCAGCATCCCGTCTGACTGATAACCGGAGAAATCCTGGGCTGCGCTGACGAACGAAAGGAAGCACACAAAACAGATCCCGAGCATTCCGCGCGGCCATACATTCAGAACCAACAGCAGCGACGCGCCCATGCCCACCCAGCACAGGGCGGCCAGCATATGCGGGCCGCTCGCCAGCCAAAGTAAAGTGGGAGCAAACCATAAGCCGCGGCTGTAGCCCAACGAATGTGCCACGGCTCGCAGATACTCGTTTGCCGGCAAGATCCCTTCCGGTCCAATGAGCCCACGGATCTGAAAGACGAGCGAGAAGAAGGCGGAAAAATAAATGCAGCCCAGCGCTCGCAAGAAGAGCCAGCGTGGAATCAGGCGGTTAAATGCGCCATGCTCCGAGTCGAATAACCAGCGGATGGCGGCCGGAACCCAGTCCATGAGCGTCCGTCGTAAGGATCAATCGCCCGCCGCCACAAAGGCGCGTCCCTTCAACTCTCCGGGGGAGACGAGGTCCACATAGCACCAGACCCACTCCTCTCCCGGCTCAATCGAGCGCATGAGCGGGTGTTTCGTATGATGAAAGTGCTTGGTTGCGTGCTTGTTCTTCGACGAGTCGCAGCAGCCAACATTCCCACATTCGAGGCATAACCGCAAATGGACCCACGTGTCACCGGTTTTCACGCATTCTTCACAAACATGCTTTTCCGTGCTGGTGATCCTGATCTGATCGAGATGTTTGCATTGCGGCATCTTGTTTCTCCTATCCCGTGCTGACTTGCTCCCGGCCCGAAGCGGAGCCTTTATACCTCGGCGAGAGCGCGGTGCACCAGGTGCACTGAAATTGCTCCTTCGCCCACCGCCGAGGCCACACGCTTCACGTTGCCCGATCGAACATCACCGACCGCAAATACGCCTGGAAGAGTGGTTTCCAGCATCTGGGGAGTTCGCGCCAGCGGCCAAGCGGGCGACCCGTTGGTCGCGCCGGTCCCATCCAGATCTCGCCCCGTGAGGATGAACCCTTTGTCATCCAGAGCCACACAACCGCGCAGCCACTCCGTTCGAGGCGAGGCCCCCGCCATTATGAACACGTGACGGATCTCGTGACTTGAGGTTTGCCCCGTGGTCTTGTCGATCCAGCCGACGCGTTCTAATTGAGTCTGCCCGTCCAAACTCACCAGTTCGGTGTTGAAATGCAACTCGATCGCCGAATTTTCCGAGATTCGCTGAATCAAGTAACGGGACATCGTCTCGGCCAATCCTCCGGAGCGCACCAGCATATAGACCTTGCGCGCTGTCTGCGATAAAAAGACAGCGGCCTGACCGGCGGAGTTCCCGCCGCCGACAACGATCACCTCTTCGTCTCCGCACAACTGAGACTCGATGTAGGTCGCGCCATAGTACACACCCTGACCCTCAAACTTCCTCAGATCGGCAATTGCCGGCTTCTTGTACTGCGCCCCGGTTGCAATGACGATGGCCCGCGCCGAGAGCATGCTGCCATCGTCCAGAAGCAGCTCGTAAGGACGGCGATCGCAATTCAGCTTTACGACGCTGTGCGCCACCATCATCTTCGCGCCAAATTTTTGCGCTTGATTAATCGCACGCGCCGCTAGTTCCTGCCCGGAGACGCCGGTAGGGAAACCAAGGTAATTCTCGATCTTGGAACTGGATCCGGCCTGCCCACCAGGGGCTTCGGTCTCGATCAAAAGCGTATCCAAACCTTCCGAAGCGCCGTACACAGCCGCTCCCAGTCCAGCCGGGCCGGCGCCCACGATGATCAAATCGCGCACTTGTGTGCTGTCGACGCTGACGTTGAGCCCCAGGCATTCTGCGAGCTGCTGAATGGTCGGGTTGCGCAATACAGAGCGTGTGTCACAAATGACGATTGGAACATCTTCCAACTTGACCGCAAAACGGTCGAGCAGCTCTTGCGAACCCTTGTCGCTGTCCAGGTCCACATACGTGTGAGGATGGCCATTGCGTCCAAGAAACTCGCGGAGACGTAGCGTGGCCGCAGAGTGGCTCGAGCCCATCAAGATCACGTTTCCCAGGTGGTTCGTGATGAGCGCGAGACGGCGCAGGATGAACGCCCTCATGATGATCTCGCTCAGTTCCGCATCTCGCGCGATCAGGGAGCGCAGACCCTCGGAGGTCAGCTCCAGAAGCTCACCCACTTCGGTGACGCGTCCGAGCACCAGGTATCGCTGCCCGGAAATCATGCTGATTTCTCCTGTAAACTCACCGGCACCGTGTGTGGTTACCAGACGCTCACCTGTGAGGTCCGGCTGCACGATCTCCATGCTTCCGGAAAGCACTACAAAGAACGGAACCTCGGTGTCGCCCGGACGGAACAGGATCTCGCCCGGTTCAACTCTTCTAAGCTTGCTGCCCGGACGGATCCGATCGATCTGTGTCGCCGTCAAATCCGGGAACATCTGTGTGTCAGCATCAAGCGCGCTATGTACGGGCCGGGAAGACATAGTTTTCTTCAAGAAACAACCCGAATTGAAAAGCTCTGAGTAGTAGATGATGCCAGGGGCCGTTCGGCTTCAACCGGCCACGCCGGCAAGTGACACGAGAAGCTCTTGCCCGTAACCTGGCCTCGCCGTCCATCGCCGTAGCATTCTTTGCATGGCGCAACGAAGTGTGGCCGCAGAGTTCATGAACCAGTCGGTAATAAGTTAACCGTGATAAGCGTCACCGCCGTGGCCCGGCGGTGCATGGCCTGCTAGGAGAAATGCTGCTTTCCGATCACACTTCAGGCAATCTTCTTCCGCGGCTGCGCCAACGAAATAGGCGGACGTGCTAAATCTTCTGCGGGGTTGGAATCCAAGACCCCCACGACCTCATCATGCTCCTCATTGTTGAGCGAACGTGCCCGCGTCCGCCAGCTCAGCTCTTCCAGCCGCTTTCGCAGCTCAACTCCGTACTCTTCACGAGCATTGCAAAGTTCACAGTCTGGACGGTGGATTCTCAGGAGGGACAACAGGTAGCATTTCAAATTCACGACCCACCTCGCCGCATTCAGTCCATTCGCCTCAAGGCCGTGTTGGGCCTCAAGTGGCGGGAACTGCTCTTCAAAGAGGCGCGACATATTATGCCACACGACAAGGCTGTGGATTCAATAAAAATTGAGTTAAATCTCGATATGCAGAAATCGCAAGAATCACATTGTGGTTCCCCTTCCGGACTAAGCAGTCTTCTTCGCAGCCTTCACCTTGGCCCACCGTGCCCTTTGTGCCGCCGCAATCTTCCTGCGGGCTGATGCCGACATGATGCGTTTTGCAGGAGCCGCGCCAGTTGTTTTCGCTGCTCCCACTGCTGGCCGCGATTCCTTCCGAACACTCGCCCATCGCGCCTTTTGTGCGAGGCTCATCCGTTTGCGAGCCGACGCTGACACCCCACGCTTCGGTTTGGTACTCCCGCCGCCCATCTTGCCAAGAACCGAAAGAGCGGCATCAACATGACGAAGCTCATTTACCAGACTCGTTCTCACCGTCCTCAACTTCGACACAAAGCCCGCTAGTCCCGTTAGATTTGCCATGAATCCCCCTCGGCAAGGGATTGTAATCGATTGGCTGATCCTGAGCGGCTGCCGCCGTCAGATATTGCTAATTAACGAGATTGGCTGCTCGCAGGCGTTGGGGCTCTGGCGGAATGCCGGGGCACCAGAAGCGTCGATAGCGACGACACTTCTTGTCGGGCGCAGGCATGCACGTCCCTTCAGCCTTGGCATTGGCTTTCGCCGCGACCATCTTAAAGATATTAAAACCAAAGGACTTAACCGAGCGCACGGGGGAGCGCGTACAACTACTGGACCTCCGTTACGTCCCCCCAACCGCGAAAAACCGATAAGCTGGCGTCATGGCTCCTACAATCTCCGATGCTGTTGCTTCGCCCATATACGAGCGAGAACGTCGCTGGCCACGCTACAGAATAGATGTCCCTGTCCGGGCGGTCATCCACAAGCCGGACCGAACCCTGATCCGGGATGGGCGCGGCACGGAAATGAGCGAAGGCGGCATGTGTCTAATGATGGGTGCAGAACTCGGACTCGGCGATGAGATCGAAGTGGAGTTCACTCCTCCGTATTCAGGCAAACCCATTCGCGTGCGGAGCGAAGTGCGCAATCGCACCGGATACCGTTACGGAGTCGAGTTTGTTCCTGAGGGCAAAAAAGAGCGGAGCGAAGTTGCCCGCTTGCGCCTTATGTTAACAACCTTCCAGGAGACAAAGTTGTCTTGAAAGCTCCCAGTCCTTTTAGATTTGCCACGAGCCCTGGATTGTAATTGTTCGCCCTCGGATGCGCCGCGTTCATACCTAGTTGTCCAGCGGCTACCGATATTCCTGTTAACATTTCGCCAGACTCAGGAACATGGCACCCCTGCGCATCGTGACTTGGAACTGCGGAATGGCTCTTGCTCGTAAAGCGCCGAGTTTATTGGCGCTCAATCCGGACATCGGGTTCAAGGGTCATTGGATTTCAATTTGCTTGCCATTTGGGCGTGCCCGGTCGGGACTAAGCGCGCGGACAATTACATAGGTCAGGTTCACCGATGTCTCATGGAACAAAGTGGCTGGTTCAGGAACGCTCCCGTTGTCATCGCTGGAGATTTCAACAGCAATTCGCAATGGGACGAGAACCGCCCCGGACGGAACCACACGGAAGTTGTTCGCTTATTCAGAAGCCACGGTCTGATCAGTGCGTACCACACTCATCATGGAGAGAAGCAAGGAGCCGAAACGCGCCCCACCTACTACTTTTACCGTCATCAGGACAAGCCATTTCACATCGACCACGTGTTTGTCCCGAAAGGTTGGCGGTTAGGAGCCGTTGAAGTCGGATCGTTCCGAGAGTGGGGACATCTCAGTGACCATCTTCCGGTAGTGGTTGACGTAAGTATCGGGGGCAGCAGTAGATAATTGATCGGCGCTGTTTCCTGAGCGACTGGTGCTTTCTTCGACCATGGCTAGTGTGCCGGGGGGTGTTCGCCGATGTCCATAACCATCCTGGTTAACAGATAGAGCCTGGGCACAATGCTTGCAAGGTCCGCGTAGTCGTCCAGGCTATGCGCTCCCCCGCCTAGAAGGCCGAAGCCGTCAATTGAGGGCACGCCGCTCTCCGCCGCGAATGCCACATCTGCAGAGCTGCCAACGGAGACGGTAGCCAGGCTACCATCGATCTCGGAATAGAGCTTGCGCGCCCTTTCGACCAAGGCATCCGTGGAGGCAGCATGTGGCCAGGGTGGAAAATTCCGCGCTAGCGTTGCGGAGACGTCGATGCCTGGAACGATCGTCTCGTTGGATAGTCTATGTAAGCCCTCTTCCACGCGATCGAATTCTTCCTTGGAATAGGCCCGGACGTCGGCTTTAACCGTGGCATGTGCTGGAATGACGTTGATGGTACCGCCGCCTTCCAGCACGGTTACGTTGACGGTCGTTCCCTTTTCTGCATTTGCCAACTGTCCCAGTTGAAGCGCTTGGTGTGCGGCCTCGATGGCGGCATTCCTACCCTTCTCCGGCTCTAGGCCAGAGTGCGCCGCGCGGCCCCTGATCTCGATGGTCAAGATGGCCGAACCTTTCCGGCTTATCAGCACACCATCGGGAGGGACACCTCGTTCCAGGTTGATCGCGACATCGCTTTGCTTGGCCAGAGAGCGGATCAAATCGCGGCTCCCCACCGAACCGGTCTCCTCATTTGAGTTCAACAGCAGCTTGATCTGTGCGTAGTCGGTCCACTGGAGTTGTTGCAGGATGCTCAGCGCGCATACGGCGGTTGCGGCGCCGGACTTGTCATCGCCGGCGCCCGGGCCGACGCCGTGGTTGCCCAGCACGGCATAGGGATGCTGCGCCACAGTCCCGTGCGGAAACACGGTGTCGATATGGGCGATGAGCAGAATGCGCCCTTTGCCGGTTCCAGTGAGGGTAGCGACCAGGTTGTCTCCTAGCGCGGGCGCAACGGCGCCGACGCTTTCGACCTTGGCTCCGATGGCCTCGAGTTCCGTGCGGAGGAGCGTGCCGACGGCGGTCAGTCCCGCTACATCTCCTGTACCGGAGTCGATCCCGACTAATCGCTCAATCAAAGAGCGCTCCTTCGGCTCGCACTCTCTTGCAGCCGCCAACACCCGCTGGTCGGCATGGCCCTGTGCATGGACCACATTTATGGCTGCAAGCGCAAACAGCACAGTGCAGGGAAGTTCAATGAACACAGTTCTAATCGGATTTCGCATAGCTCCCTTGTCGGTCTCTCTTCTACCAGCCCCGCTCGGTCCGATAAACCTCTGATAATTTTCTTCTTGTTGTCGTCCTGCAAGAAGTAGATACAGGAGTAGTGTCCTATTTCGGGAAAATTAGCACAGCACGGATGGTCGCGTGACGTTTACGCTGGCTCCTCCCGCCTGTTACCATCGAATGTTGTTCCGGGCCCCTGCGTATTTTCCTAGGCAATTAAAATTCTTCTTGGAGGCACCATGGCCGTAAAAGTTGGCATTAATGGATTTGGACGCATCGGACGCAACGTTCTCCGTACCGCGCTCGCCGATAAGAACCTCGACTTCGTCGCCGTGAACGATCTCACCGATCCCAAGACTCTAGCCCATCTGCTCAAGTACGACTCTATCCTCGGCAACCTGCCGCACAAAATCACCGCCGGCGCCGACAGTATTTCGATCGACGGCAAAGTCATAAAGGTTTTTAAAGAAAAAGATCCCGCTGGCCTGCCCTGGGACTCCGTCGGAGCTCAAGTCGTTATCGAATCCACCGGAAAGTTCACCGACGGCAACGAAGCGAAGAAACATCTGCGCGGCACGGTGAAAAAAGTCATCATCACCGCCCCCGGGAAGAACGAAGACCTCACGGTTGTGCTCGGTGTGAACGAAGAGAAGTACGATCCCGCCAAGCATCACATCGTCTCGAACGCGTCCTGCACCACGAATTGTCTGGCGCCGGTCGCCAAGGTCGTCAACGATAACTTCAAGATCGTCAGCGGTACCATGACCACCATCCACTCTTATACGAACGATCAGGTGATCCTCGACTTCCCGCACAAAGATTTGCGGCGCGCCCGTGCGGCGGCGATCAATATGATTCCGACCACGACGGGCGCCGCCAAGGCGGTTAAGCTGGTCATCCCCGACCTGGCCGGCAAACTCGACGGCTTCGCCATGCGCGTCCCCACGCCCAACGTCTCGGTCGTGGACCTCGTCGTCTGGGTAGAAAAAAAGACCACCAAAGAAGAGGTGAACGCCGCCCTGAAAAAAGCCTCCGAGTCAGGCCCGCTGAAGGGCTACCTCGGCTTCGAGGAAGGCGAACTGGTCTCGTCCGATTTCAAAGGCGACTCCCGCTCCTCCATCGTCGACGCGCCCATGACCTTAGTCGTCGGCGGCAACTGCGTCAAGGTGATCTCCTGGTATGACAACGAGTGGGGATACTCTTGCCGTGTCCGCGATCTGATCAACCTGATGTCGGCCAAAGGACTGTAGGTTCTGTAGCATGAGTCATACGCTGGAGGGACGGGCGTGTCGCCCGTCCAGCCGGGCGAGACGCCCGGCCCTCCAGCGGCAAAGTCGAACGACGGAGTGCTTCCATGTCCAAACTTTCTATTCGCGATCTTCCTCTCAACGATCGTCGCATCTTCATGCGCGTCGACTTCAACGTCCCGCTCGACGACGGCCGCGTCATGGACGACACCCGCATCCGCGAAACCCTGCCCACCATCGAGTACGCTCTGCGTCACGGCGCGCGCCTCATCCTCGCGTCTCACCTGGGCCGTCCCAAAGGCAAGGCAAATCCAAAGCTGAGTCTCAAACCCGTCGCCGAGCGTCTCCGCATGGTGCTCGACAAGGAACTGTCGCGCGGCGAAAACGTCGGCTTCTGCCCCGAGTGCGTCGGGCCCGAGGCCGAAGAAATGGCGCTCAAGCTCGAGAAAGGCCAAGCCCTGCTGCTTGAGAACCTCCGCTTTCACGCCGAAGAAGAAAAGAATGATGAGAATTTTTCCAAGCAACTCGCAAAGCTCGCCGAGTTCTACGTCAATGACGCCTTCGGCACCGCCCATCGTGCCCACGCTTCCACGGTTGGCATTACCCGGTTCGTGCAGAAATCCGCCGCCGGTTTGCTCATGGAAAAGGAGCTGCAATATCTGGGTCGCGTCCTGCAAAACCCCGAGCGCCCTTTCGTCGCCATCCTGGGCGGCGCCAAAGTCAGCGACAAAATCGGAGTCATCCAGAACCTGCTCGGCAAGGTTGACGTTCTCATTATCGGCGGCGGTATGGCCTACACCTTCCTCAAGGCGCAAGGCGAATCCGTTGGCAAGAGTATGGTCGAAGAAGACAAGATCGAACTCGCCCGCAACCTTCTGCAGCAGGCGAAAACTCACAAGCTCAAGTTCCTCCTGCCCACCGATCATGTCATCGCCGATCGCGTCGAAGCCAGCGCCTTGACCAAAATTGTCAACCGCGGCGAGCCCATTCCGGCCAACATGATGGCCCTCGATATCGGCCCGCGATCGATTGAGGCATTTTCCGAAGAGGTAGCCCGCGCCCGCACCATCGTCTGGAACGGCCCCATGGGCGTTTTCGAAATGCCGCCCTTTGCCAAAGGCACCTTCAAGATCGCCCACGCCGTGGCGGAAAATCCCGGAGCCACGTCGATCGTAGGCGGCGGAGACTCCGTGGCCGCCGTCAAAGCCGCCGGCGTAGCCGACAAGATCACCCATATTTCAACCGGCGGCGGCGCCTCGCTGGAATTTCTAGAAGGCAAAAAGTTGCCCGGAGTAGAAGCGCTGACGGATAAAAAATAGTGGGAAGTTTGGACGTAGCGCCGGCGTCTCGCCGGCTGTAGTGGTGAACGTCCCGCCCGCCACTTGCCACATTGCAACCGGTCAGCTCTTAACTGCTATGTCCGACTTCGCAGCCCGACTAACTTTCGCCAATGGCAAAACGCTAGAACTCCGCGGCCCCGCCGACATTACCAAGGAGACCACCGAAGCTATCGCAAACGCCGCCAACTCGTCTCTGCTCGGGGGCGGAGGCGTGGATGGAGCGATTCACCGGGCTGGCGGCCCCTCGATCCTGCAGGAGTGCAAGCGCATCGTGGCCAAGATCGGCACGCTCCCCGCCGGAAAAGCCGTCATCACCACCGGCGGACGATTGCCCGCCAAATATGTAATTCATACTGTCGGCCCAGTGTACCGGGGAGGCCAACAGCACGAGGCCGAAACGCTCGCCAGTTGCTATCGTGAGTCCGTCCGCATTGCCGACGACCACGGAATCCGATCGTTGGCCTTCCCTTCTGTATCGACCGGAGTCTTCGGCTATCCTGTTCACGAGGCCGCTGAAATCGCAGTTCGCACCATTGTCGAAGTTCTGCCTCCCTGCGCCCATGTGGAACACGTCCGTTTCGTGCTCTTCGACATTGCCACCTGCAACGCCTACGTCCAGGCCGCCGAAAAAAATTCCCGCGAATCCCTGGCAATTTCCGTTATCTTCACAAAAGGTCCCTCATGAGAAAAAACCTCATCGTCGCCAACTGGAAGATGTACAAAACTCCCGACCAGACCCGTGACTTCTTCCGCGATTTCCTGCCTCTGGTCCACGGCCCCGATGGCAACGAAGGCCGCGACGAAATCGTCGTCTGCCCCACCTACCTCTGTATTGACGCCGCTATCACCGCGGCCAAGGGATCGAACGTCGCGATCGGCGCGCAAGATCTTTACTGGGAAAAGGAAGGCGCCTTCACCGGCGAGATCAACGCCGCCATGCTGCTCGCCGTTGGCGTCACCCACGTTATCATCGGGCACTCCGAACGCCGCCAGTACTTCGGCGAGACCGATGACACCGTCAACCTCAAGCTCAAGTCCGCCATCGAAGCTGGACTCGTCCCCATTGTCTGCGTGGGAGAAGTCCTCGAAGAACGCGAAGCCGGCCTCACCGACGACGTGCTCCGCCGCCAGTGTCTCCGCGCCTTTCACAAAGTCTCGGCCAAGAAAGCCGTCAGCCTGGTAGTCGCCTACGAGCCGGTCTGGGCCATCGGCACCGGAAAGACCGCAACCCCGCAGATGGCCGCCGACGCGCACGCCATCATCCGAGCCGAAGCCGCTGAATCCTTCGGACAGGAGTTCGCCGACAAACTCCGCATCCTCTACGGCGGCTCCGTCAAACCGGAGAATGCCCATGCCCTGATGTCCGAAGAAGAAATCGACGGCGCTTTGGTAGGTGGAGCCTCGCTCGATCCCAAATCGTTCGCGTCCATCGTGAAGTATTAGTAGCTAGCGAGGCCGCAGGTTCTTACCCTGGAGAGACGCGGCAAGCCGCGTCTCTTGCTCCATCGGTTCATTACGAGACGGCTTCTACTTGGAATGCTTGTCTTTGTATATGCTCTTGCTGATCCGATTCTGCTGACGATTGATCCCTTTCTGCTCGGCCTTTGTGAGATGGCCGTTGTGCTCCGCCATGTCCTTCTGCTCGCGGTTCTGCACACTGGTCTGGCGCTTCTCGAGATTGGCTGCTTGCTGCGAGTTCAATTTGCCGCTCTTGATGCCGTTGCCAATGCGTTGTTGCTGGTTTTCCTCGCGACGGTTCACTTCATTGACCCGCGGATGGCCGGGATCGACAACGCCGGGGCCCGCGCCCGAGGTGGTAGTTGAGGTTTGAGCAGAGGCGGAACCGGCGAGCATCAGTCCTCCGACTGCCAGGATTAGCAATGAGTTGGTGAATTTGTTGTTCATGTGGATAGAAACCCTCCGACGAAAGATTAGTTGCGCAGGGGCGGGATGACGAGGTTACCTAAGTGATAGCTCGCAAGTTACAAGCTGAGTATTTGGGGAGACATTTCTGTCCGCCGCTTTTGATCTTTTGGCGCTTGATCTTAACCACAAGAGTCACACAAAAAAAGACCACGCTCATTACCGAACGTGGCCTCTTACTAACTCATTTCTATCGCCGATGCCTCGCCCTACGCTGCCACCACCTTTTCTTCCGTGGCGACGGTATAGACCACAACCGCTTTCCTCCCGCCTTTCGAGACGGTGGCGCAGATCGAATTCAAGTTGACACCCTTAGCGGCGAGTTTGTCTAAACATTCCGCCAGCGCACCAGGCTTGTTGGGCAACTCCAACTCCTCGGCGGTGGTCTCCTTGTAAGTGAGCCGGGCTTCGTCCAGCGCTTTCTTGGCTCGCCGCGCATCCTCGACGACGAGTTCCACCGTGCCTGTCGTCCCTTGCGCGGTTCCGAGGAGAGCGAGAATGTTTACCTTGGCGCTCCCCATTGTGCGGGCGATCTCCGCAACTGTACCCGGTCGATTCTCAATCGAAATTGTGAACTGCTTGGTCTTGGCCATGTTGGCTCCTCCTAATGGCTTTCGGCTGGGAATTATACGCCAGTGTTCGGAAGCGCGTACCAAGCATCCTCCGGCGCGAAGCGGGCGATTCAGCGAGCGGGGCATGTTAACTCGGAAGGTATTAACCCGTGTTTACCACTACCCCCCTCCCCCCGATCTTTGGGAATCATGGGGTTAGGGGGAGTCTTCCCGCCAAAATCTAGAGCGCACAGGACTTATTGTCAAAATATTCCGGAATAAGGAGTTAGATGAATTTCCCGCTTTATTCTCCTGAAATTCGTAGAAAACTGGCAGTTTCGGCGGCTTGCTGATCCCTGCTTACTGCCCCAATTATATTACTAGAGAATAACTAACCACAGAACGGCTTCGAGGGCCGTCTTAGTTGACGAGCACACCTCTCCTCTTTCCCATCAGGGGATCATTGTCGCATTGGGCGATGCTGGAAGTCTGTGATGCCTCACACAGCTTGTTTGTGATGAAAAATCGCGGACAGGAGTGTCTGCCGTGATGAAGAATAGGAAGTCAAAATCCCCGCCCTGTCGCAGAAAACGCGACAAGGACGGGGCACCCCCAGGAGTTAAGATGAAGCGAAAGGGTGGGCCAGCCCCCAGCGTCCGAAAGGCGCGTACGCGAACCTGGGGCACCCGGCAAGACCGGGTGCCTCGGGACCGCTGTACAATTTTGTTCGACCTAGCCCTTCGGCTGTTCTATCCTTGGTTATCTATGTCGGAGATTTCATGGATTCACCTGTCTGACTGGCACCAACGCGGAGCTAGTTTCGATCGCAATGTCGTTCGCGACGCGCTTGTCCAGGATATTAGGGACCGGTCCAGCGTCAGTGACGAGTTGAAGACGCTCGATTTCGCTGTGTTTAGCGGAGATCTCGCCTTCTCGGGAATGCCCGAGGAGTACGAGACCGCTGACCGTGAATTTGTCGGGCCGGTCCTTAAAGCCTGCGGCCTTGGTTATGACCGCCTTTTTATAGTTCCGGGAAATCATGACGTTAGAAGAGACCTCGCGGCCAAGCTAAACGTGCGACTCGCAGATTTTACAACCGATATCCTGGGCATTGACTTCGCGGATCTGCACAAGAGGAACCTCTATCTCGGGTCATTGGGACCCTACGTCCAATACATAAGTAAAATCAAGGGGACAACAAGGCCGGCGAATTGTGCTTATGGGTATGGACACGTACTACATACCGCGACAGGGGTTGACGTAGGCTTTCTGTGCCTGAATTCGGCGTGGATGAGTTCCTTGAACCTGGACTCTGCGCGGGAGGTAGAGGACTATGGCCAGTTGATAGTTGGGGAGCCACAGATCGAGGAGGCGCTCAGCGGGTTAGAAGAATGCGATCTCATTGTGGGGATCATGCATCATCCATTTCCGTGGCTCGCCCTCAAAGACAACATTGACGACCGCCGGAAGGTCAGGGCCCGACTGATGGAGGTGTGCGACGTCATTCTTCACGGGCACGAACACGAACCGGCGACGTTTCTGCATCAAGGCACCTATGGTAAGTGCATCACAATTCCGGCCGGCGCTACTTTTACCGGGCGTGACGCAAGGCCGCAGTCGAACGCTAATGGCTACAACTATTGTAGGGTGGACCTCGACGGGAAAAGGTGCAAAGTTCATTTCAGACGATTCGATGGGGATCGGAAGTGGGGCCCTGATCTTCAGACGGTCAAGTCGGACGTTGCGGAAGTTGAACTAGAAATTCCTTCTCTTGGTGAAAAGCCATTCCATAAAAGGCGTCCGGGTTACGGAATGTTGACGGAGAAGCCTGTTCCCGCAGAGTCGGAAGAACCGCGGTTTGTGGGAAGTAGCAACGCTGGTTCTATAGGGCGGATAGATGGGCTAGTTCTTAAGAAGGCAGTTGGCGGTGTCCAGGCAAGTGTCTTCCTGCACGTCTTTGGGTCTGGAATCCGGAGGCTCGTGAACAATCGTCATATCTTGGCCCACGCGGTCTCGCCGTCGACGCCTTACACCAATGTATTCACGCTCTGCCGTGGTCCGGTCGATTTCGCGGACAAAATAGCTAAGCCCGCGTGGAAGTTTTGGCTCGTACCGAACAACCCCGCCCATGGAAAGTCGTGGCGGTATGAGGATAGGGAAGAGATCAGACTGGGCTGGCACCATTTCCTAGTACGGTGGAATCATGAAAAGCCTATCCTCGAAGTGCTGCTGGACGGCAATCCCATAATCTCGGAGGCCGACTACGTCCCGCACTGGCCGAAGAGGATCATGGCGGACATAACGGTGGGTTGCTGGCCGACCGGTTGGTCCGAACACTTCATAGATACGTGGGTGGCTAACGTGGGCGAATTGGAGAATCCTTTTGACAACACACGCGTAGCTCCGGAGGTAAAAAGGTGCAAGGAACTCCGCGATCCCACTGGAGTAAGATGAGGTTTGTTCCGCAAAAGCGGAAAAGGCCACGCTCATTTCTGAACGTGGCCTTTGTTTTATGCCGGCAACGACCTACTCTCCCACACACTTTCGCGTGCAGTACCATCGGCCCAGCGGGGCTTAACTTCCGTGTTCGGGATGGGAACGGGTGGAACCCCCGCGGTAAGATCACCGACAAGTCGGAGCCGTCAGCTCTCAGCCGTCAGCTCTCAGTAACTTCGTACTGCGCTGACTTTCGTGGTTGATGCCCGGCAAACTTGTGATTGCTATCAAAGAACGTGAGGACAAGCCCTCACAACTGAATAGATTGGGTACTGCTTAATACATCGGCTTATATCGTCGGCGCACAGTCGTCAGTACTTATTGTCAGTCGCGTCCAGTTTTTGACGCTTCTGAGAACGCCATCGGCTTTCGAACAAGTTCGAACTGAAAGCTGATGACTGAGTGCTGACGGCTGTTTCTGCACCGAGTAAATTTTATGGTCAAGCCGAACGGGCGATTAGTACAGGTAAGCTACACGCGTTACCGCGCTTCAACATCCTGCCTATCAACCAGGTAGTCTACCTGGGCCCTTCATTACCCTTAAGGGTTGGGAGATCTCATCTTGAGGAGTGCTTCCCGCTTATATGCCTTCAGCGGTT
>Ga0208827_1000182_pt1 | contig 39781 bp, 37 predicted proteins | sample Sb_taG_5_FD_187709 | JGI IMG/M metagenome (GOLD analysis project Ga0208827, IMG submission 187709) | Peat soil microbial communities from Weissenstadt, Germany - Sb_50d_8_FC metaG (SPAdes) (version 2) | ecosystem: Environmental > Terrestrial > Soil > Wetlands > Peat | place: Germany... | reverse complement strand
CGAGCGGCAGGACCGCCGGCATGGCGCTGTTCGGCGTGCGGGTCGTGCGAGACGACGGCACCGAAGTAAGCGGGCGCCGGGCGGTCGTGCGCACGCTGGCGCTCCCGTTGAGCTTCCTGTTTCTGGGACTGGGGTTCGCCGGCATCCTCCTGGGCGACCGACGCCGGGCCCTGCATGACGTCATCGCCGGGACGGCGGTCATCTACTCGTGGGACGCGCGGGCGGCGCGGCTGCGGTTCCTGTCCCGGGGCTGATCCTGCCTGGGCTCAGTCCGCTTTCTCGATCGCGATCCGGGTGCCTTCCGGCATTACCTCGCGCACCGGGACACTGACCTCGAGGACTCCCTTCTCATAGCGGGCAGTGACGTCGTTGGCGTCCACCTTGGCGGGCAGCCTGAATAGCCGGGTGAGCGAGCCGTAACGGAACTCTGAGCGATAGGGTGCGTTGTCCTCCTGGCGGCGCTCCGCATGGATGGTCAGGGTCCTGCCCTCGACGGTAACCTCAATGTCCCGCTCCGGGTCCAAGCCGGGAAGCTCGGCTCGGATCACGTAGCGGTTGTCCCGGGCCATCTCCTCGACCCGGAACGTCTGGGCCGCTATGAACGGCGGCGGGCCCGTCCACGGGGACTCCAGCCAGTCGGCCAGATCCGAGAACATACCGCGGAATATCGCGGGTGCCTGGGGGCGCGGCAGCTTTGCCATGATGTCCTCCCGGTCCATATGGTGCCACCGCCCGGGTGCGGCTCCCTCACCCGCCCAGGGTGGTGTTGGCCGACCCGTGCGTCCTTAATGTTTGGCCTGCTGAATGCTGCACTGCAGGCGCGTCAGCCGTCGATCGGCGATCTCCCACTGGGAGCGAGCGGGCCAGTGGACCTACGGCGCACCAGGGAGTTCCCTGCCAGTATCGGACCCGGCCCGTGATTGCCATGCCGACAGCCATCAGGTCGTTCGTCCGGATGGTCATCCGCTCATCACCCTCACCCGGGGGACCACCATTGCGCATGGTAAGAACAGGGAAAGGGGAAGTGTATGGGTATTGAGGTGGTCATCGCCTGGACGAGATCAGCTGCGGCGTGGCTGGCCGACCGGGGCGGGAGGCAAGGCAGCAGGCTGACGGTCCTGAACTCTGCAGGGCTACCACCCGCTGAAAGAGTCAGGCAGCCGAATCGCCCCCGGTCATTCGACCCTAGCCGGATCGCCGACCTGGAATACCGGGCGTGGGTCGGGTACTACCTGCGGAAGTGGCCTCAGGTGCTGGCGGCCCTGGCTGGGCTGGTCCGGGAAGGCTTCGGTATGAACTGGTACCGGACCCTGTACGGCGCCTGGCTGCTGCTGCGCGCCAGCCAGCTATGGGCACCCATCCCCGGCAACGACCCTGACGGGGCACGGGCCTGCCTGCGGCGGTTCTACGCCCTGGTCAGGCTCAGCTACGGCGAGCCTGCCAGCCCGGCCAAAGCCGCCGCGCTCGAGGTCGACTGGTGGCGCGTGCACCGGCAGGCCCGGTATCCGACAGCCCCAAGGGGCGCCGGAGACGAGTTGGTCGAATCAGTAACCCGCCTGTACTGCTACCTCTATAACGAGCCAGAGGCCCAGATCAGGCATGCCGCGATACATCGGGCCCACGCCATGGACCTGTCCGACCGGTGGGTTGCGGAAGGCTGCCGGCCTGACAGCCCGCTTCTCGCGCAGGAGCACGCAGCGCTTGTACGGTGCTACGCCGCGCTGCTCGCGGCCGTGCACCACTGACCGCCCGCCGTCCGTTCAGGCCCCGCGGGCCGTGGTTCACTCGAAACCGGACGTGTCGCCTGCCCCGCGGCGCACGATCTCGGGTTCCTGCCCGGAGAAGTCGATCACCGTTGTCGGCTCGGTGCCGCAGTCGCCCGAGTCGATCACCGCGTCCACGGCGTGATCGAGCTGCTCCGCGATCTCCCGGCCGTGGGTCATGGGCTCGTCCTGGCCGGGCAGTAGCAGGGTGCTGGAGACGAGCGGCTCGCCGAGTTCGGCGAGCAGCGCCTGGGCCACCACGTGGCGCGGGATCCGCACCCCGACGGTCTTCTTCCTCGGGTGCTGCAACCGGCGCGGCACCTCCTTGGTCGCGGGCAGGATGAAGGTATAACTGCCGGGGGTCGCCGCCTTGATGGCCCGGAATACCGGGTTGGCGACGTACACGAACTGGCCGAGCTGGGCGAAGTCCTGGCACACCAGCGTGAGGTGGTGCCGGTCATCCAGGTGGCGGATCGACCTGATCCTGGTGATGCCGTCGCTGTTGCCGAGCTGGCACCCGAGCGCGTAGCAGGAGTCCGTCGGGTAGGCGATCACGCCGCCCGCACGCACGATCTCGGCGATCTGGACGATCGCCCGCCGCTGCGGGTTGGCCGGATGGATGTCGAAGTACCTGGCCATGCGATGAGTTTAGGGTCATCGCCCGCCCGCCGCCCGCGAAGCGGGGCTTCAGCGCACGGACGGCGAGGCAATCGGCTGAGGTCCGGCTCTCGCTACCGCTCCGCTGGACCTGAAATCCTTATGCCGAACGGGCAGCGTTATAGCCCAGCTTCAGCTACCTGCAATGCCGGGCCCGGGTGGCTCACGGTTTCCGGGCTACGCCGCCGAGGAAGGTCGCCGTGCGCGGCTTCAGGTTCCGTGCCGGGCCGTCGCCGTACCAGCACCGCACCGAGATCACGCCGGGAGGCACGAGTTCGAGGCCGCCGAAGAAACTGCGGATCTCCTCCGGCGAGTGGATGTATATCCGCGCGGCGGTGTAGGCCGAGGTGAAGTTGTCGCCCTCGGACTGATTGCCGGACCCGACGGAGATGATCAGGTAGCTGCCGGGGGCGATCGCGTCGGCGAAGGCGGCGGCCACGTCGCGGGCGGTCCCGGCATCGGTGAAGTGCAGGACCCCGGACAGGATGACGCACGCGGGCTCGGCCATGTCGATCAGCTCCGCCAGCCCGGCATCGGCAAGGATGCGCTCGGGGTCGCGCATGTCGCCAGGTACCGCGATCACGCCGGGGCTCTTGGCGAGCAGGCTGCGGGCGTGCGAGATCACGATCGGGTCGTAGTCCACGTACGCCACCCGCGCGTGCGGGTCGACGCGCCGGGCGATGTCGTGCGTGTTCAGCGCGGTCGGCAGGCCGGCGCCGACGTCGATGAACTGCCGGACACCGCGAGCCGCCACATAGCTGACGGCACGCCCGAGGAACTGCCTGTTCTCCCGGGCCATCTGCGCGGAGACAGGGTGGACCGCCAGCATCTTCTGCGCAAGCTCGCGGTCGGCCGCGAAGTTCTCCTTCCCGCCCAGCCAGTAGTCCCAGACCCGGGCGATGTTCGGCCTGGTCGTGTCGAATGGCTCCACCGTTTTCCCTCCCCTCTGCTACCTGCCTTCCATCATGCCCTGAGCATTGGTCCTGATGTGGATGGCTGTGCGAGTTTGCTGCCGAGGATCGATCTGGAGGACGCGGCGAAGCGGCTGCCCAACTTCAGCTTCTCCTGTCGCGCGGCCCGGCCGCCCAGACCGGCGAGGAGAAGGCCTGGTACCAGCAAATCGTGGACCAGACAGTCGAATCAACCCACCTCAAGAGGTACGCGACGCTGGACGAGCAGGCCGCCCCCATACTGTTCCTCGCCTCCGACGAAGCGTCCTACATCGTCGGCTCCACCTTGCCCGTGGGAGGCGGCGACCTCGGCTGATCCCGCGCCGGCGATTGTGGCGCGGAATCTCTTGAACGCTGCCGCGTGCTCTCGTAGTTCCGGTTTACGACTGAAGGTCCGGCTGGGAGGGCACGTGGCGCTCATCGGGGAGAATGTGATCTCGATTGTGCAGGGCCAGTCCTCGAGCATAGCGGCGGGCAACGTCGGACCTCGGTGCGCCGGTGTCGCTGGCGGCAACACCGAAGACCGTGCCCGGGTAGTCCAGCGGACCCATGATGGAACGGATGCGGTCCCAATCTCCAGGTGCCACGAGTTCAGCGGGCTGCCCGCCGGCGAACCAGCCCATCGGTACCGCCACCCCCGAAGGGACGACGGTATTGACGTAGACCACCGCATTGAACTCGACCTCCGCGCCCGCTTCAATCCGGGCGCCGTTAAACACCACGGCGCCCGTGGCGATCCGGGAGCCGCCCTCGATCACGCATCCGGTCAGGTGAGCGTGCGGGCCGATCAGTACCTCGTCACCGACGCGCATTTTCTGGTTCGGCACGCCCCGGATGACCGCGTTCTCCATGACCACGCAGTTACTCCCGATCTCCACGGAGCCACCCTCGGCGGTGATCACAGCGCCGAACAACACCCGGCTGTGCGGGCCGACGGTGACATCGCCGGACAGCACTGCCGTCGGCGCAATGTAGGCCGACTCCGATACCTGCGGGGTCTTCAGCCGGTGCTCAATGAACGCCGCACCCTGCCCTACCACCGGCGGCGGAACCGGATATTCATCTGCACTCACGTTCATCACCTTACGCCGCTCTTTGGCCTGCCTTAAGGCCCGGCAGTCGCGTGTTCGATGTAGCGAGCGGCGTCAAGCACCGTCTCGAACCGCGGCCAGTCTCCGCCACGGATGGCGACGGGACTTCCGCTGAGCAGGCACGTGGCCTCACGCCGATCGCAGACGCTGAGCTGGCGCGGTACCGCTAGTCGCGGCCTGAGCTGAAGGCGGCGTCGAAGGACGCCTGGGGCGGGTCGAAGTCGAACCGGCGCAGGAAGGTGATCGCCTCGGCCGCGCCGGCCAGCCGGTCCATCCCGGCGTCTTCCCACTCGATGGAGATCGGGCCGCGGTAGCCGATCGAGTTCAGCATGCGGAAGATGTCTTCCCAGCGGATGTCGCCGCGGCCGGCGGAGACGAAGTCCCAGCCGCGCCGGGGGTCGCCCCAGGGCAGGTGCGAGCCGAGGCGGCCGCTGCGGCCGTCGAGCCGCTTGCGGGCCTCCTTGCAGTCCACGTGGTAGATCCGGTCGCGGTACTCGGCGAGGAACGCCACCGGGTCGAGGTCCTGCCAGACGAAGTGGCTCGGGTCGAAGTTCAGGCCGAACGCGGGACGGTGGCCTACCGCCTCCAGCGCGCGGCTGGTCGTCCAGAAGTCGTAGGCGATCTCGCTGGGGTGCACCTCGTGCGCGAAGCGGACGCCCTCGGCGTCGAACACGTCGAGGATCGGGTTCCAGCGGCGGGCGAAGTCGCCGTAGCCCTCGTCGATCATGGCCGCGGGGACGGGCGGGAACATGGCCACCGTGTGCCAGATCGACGAGCCGGTGAAGCCCACTACGGTGTCCACGCCGAACGCGGCGGCGGCGCGCGCGGTATCGGCCATCTCGGCGGCCGCGCGCTGCCGGACCCCTTCCGGCTCGCCGTCACCCCAGATCCGTTCGGGGAGGATGGCCTGGTGGCGGACGTCGATGGGGTGATCGCAGACGGCCTGGCCGACCAGGTGGTTCGAGATGGCCCAGCACTTGAGGTCGTACTTCGCCAGCAGCTGGTGCCGGCCGGGCAGGTAGCCGTCCTCGCTCAGCGCCCGGCTGACGTCGAAGTGATCTCCCCAGCAGGCGAGCTCGAGGCCGTCGTAGCCCCACTCCCTGGCGTGCTGGCAGACCTCCTCCAGGGGCAGGTCAGCCCACTGGCCGGTGAACAAGGTGAAGGGACGGGGCATCGGTGGCTCCCTTTCAGTTCGTAGGGACGGGCGTCCAGCCCGACCCGTTCGCGGCGCTCTGCCCGACGGCGGCGAGGACGCGCTGCACTTGGAGGCCGTCCTGGAACGACGGCGCCGGATCCGTGCCCGTGGCGATGGCGGTCACCAGATCCCGGACCTGATGCGTAAAGGTGTGCTCCCAGCCGAGCACGTGGCCCGGCGGCCACCAGCCGGACAGGTAGGGATGGCCGGGCTCGGTGACCAGGATGCGCCGGAAACCTTCCTCGGACGGGTCACCGGAACGGTCGCAGAACTGCAGCTCGTTCAGCCGCTCCAAGTCGAACGCCAGGCTGCCGCCGTCGCCGTTCAGCTCGATCCGCAGCTGGTTCTTGCGGCCGGTGGCGAACCTGGTCGCCTCGAACGAGGCCAGCGCGCCCGAGTCCAGCCGGGCGGTGAACACCGCGGCGTCGTCCACGGTCACTGGCCCGGAGCGCGGGGCCTCCCCGGCCGCCTCGGGCAGCGGGCGCTCGCCGACGAAGGTGGCGGTGACCGCGGAGACGCCGGCGATCAGCTCGCCGGTCAGGTACTGGGCCAGGTCCACGATGTGCGCTCCCAGGTCGCCGAGCGCGCCGGACCCGGCTCGCTCGCGCTGCAGCCTCCAGGTAAGCGGGAACGACGCGTCCACCAGCCAGTCCTGGAGGTAACTCGCGCGCACGTGGCGGATCCGGCCGATCCTGCCATCGGCCACGAGCTTGCGGGCCAGGGCCACGGCCGGGACGCGGCGGTAGTTGAAGCCGGTCATCGAGCGGACGCCGCGGGAGGCGGCCCGCGCCGCCGCGGCCGCCATGGCCTCGGCCTCGGCCAGGGTGTTGGCCAGCGGCTTCTCGCACAGCACGTGCTTGCCCGCCTCGAGCGCCGCGATGGCGACCTCAGCGTGCAGGTCGCCTGGCGTGCACACGTCCACGAGCTGGACGTCGTCCCGTTTGATCAGGGCGTGCCAGTCCGTGTCCGTGGCCGCCCAGCCGAGTCGCCGCGCCGCGGCGCCCACCGCGGCCGCGTCCCGGCCGCACAGCACGGCCATCGCGGGCTGCAGCGGCAGGTCGAACACGTGCGGCGCGGTCCGCCAGGCCTGCGAGTGGGCTGCGCCCATGAACGCGTAGCCGACCATGCCCACGCCGAGCACCGGCCGCTCCGCACCCTGGCTCGCTGTCTCCTCCACCTCGTTCCTCCCGTCAGGCCGTCATCCCGTCAGGCCGGTACTCAGGATGCTGGATTTTCTAGGGTTCTGGCCTTCGGGTCCCAGTCGGGATCCAGGGTCTCGGGCAGGCTGAACGCCGACCGCACCGGCTCGAACGAGCGATCCGCGACGGACCGCCCGATCGCCTCCATGGTCTCGAGCACATGCAGCCCCAGCTCACCCGACGCGCGCGGGCGGCCGCCCGCGCGCAGCGCGCGGGCCATGTCGAGCACGCCGAGCCCGCGCCCGTCGGTGGCCCCGGAGGCCGGCCGGACCTGCCACTCGTCAGTACCGGTGGCGCGGAGCCTGATCTCGCCGTCGAACCGGTTCGGGTCGGGGAGCGCGAGGGTGGCCTCGGTGCCGGTGATCTCGACGAAACCGTGCCGCGGCAGCGGCGACTCGAAGCTGAGCACGAGTGTGGCCACCGGGCCCTGTGCGTACTCGACCAGGGCGGAGACGTGGGTGGGGACCTCGACGCGGAACTCCGTGCCGGCTCGAGGCCCCTTGGCGATGACCCTGGTGTCGCGGCTGCGGTGGCCGACGGCCGCGACCTGCCCGGCCGGGCCGAAGATCGTGGCCAGCCAGGACAGGTAGTAGGGCCCGATGTCGAACAGCGGTCCCGCGCCGTGCTGGAACAGGAACTCCGGGTCAGGATGCCACCGTTCCGGGCCGGGGTTCTGCATCAGCGCCAGCGCCGTCTGCGGCACGCCGATCGCCCCCTCGGCGATCAGCCGCCGTGCGGCCTGCAGCCCGGCGCCGAGCACGGTGTCGGGTGCGCAGCCGAGCAGCAGGCCGGCCCGGTCCGCCTCGTCGAGCAGGCGCTGCCCGGTGGCGGTGTCGAGGGCGAGCGGCTTCTCGGTCCAGACGCTCCTGCCCGCGGCCAGCGCGGCCGAGGTGACCTCGGCGTGCGCGGCGGGGATGGTGAGGTTGACGACGAGTTCCACGTCGGGTTCCCGCAGCGTCTGGGCCACCGTCCCCGCCTCTGGCACGCCGTACCTGGCGGCCTGCTCCTTGGCCCGCTCGAGGTCGATGTCGGCGCAGAAGACCACCCGCAGGTCGGGGAACGAGGTCAGGTGGCGCAGGTAGTCGCGGCTGATGGTGCCGCAGCCGACGACGGCGACGCCGACCGGCTCAGCCGACGCTCGCATCAGGCGTCGCCCTTGCGCCCGGCAAGTCCCCGGTCCACCAGCCAGGCCAGGCTGTCCCCGACTGCGGTCATCATGTCCGTCGCGCAGCGATCGAGCTCGACCACGTGCCAGCGCGCGGACGGGCTCGCGGCCAGGATCTCGGCCACCGGCATCCGCCCGGCGCCGACCGCGGTCATGAAGTCGTCCCTGCTGACCACCGGGCCGTCCTTGACGTGCAGGTAGCGGACCCGGTCGCCGAGCCGGCCGAGCAGGGCGGGCACGTCCTGGCCGCCCACCGCCGCCCAGTAGGTATCGACCTCGAGCAGCACCGCGTCGTCCAGCTGATCCGCGAGCACCGCCAGCGCGGGAACCCCGCCGACCAGCGAGGAGAGCTCGAAATCGTGGTTGTGGTAACCCAGCCGCAGGCCCTGGCCTGCCAGCCCGGCGGCCAGTTCGTTCAGCTCGCGGGCGAGCGCCTGCACGCCGTCGGCGTCGGCGAACCTGGGCGGCGGCAGGTACGGGATGATGATCGTGTCCGCGCCGAGGGTGCGGGCGGCGCGCACCACGTCCTCGGCTGCCTCGCCGGCGGGCGCGGCGTGCACGCTGCACGCGGAAAGGCCCGCCGCGTCCAGGTCGGCTCGCAGCCCGTCCGGGTCACTGAGGATGTTGAACGGTTCCACCGCACCGTAGCCCAGGGCGGCGACCTGCGCCAGGACTCCCGCCCGGTCGGCGGCCAGCTGTTCCCGGACGGTGTAGAGCTGCAAGGCCGTAGGGTTGGCAGTCACGGTTCACCTTCTCGAAAACCATTCGCTCCCTCCGATAAGGCTAAATTCAGCTATTAACAAGGTCAATAGCGATGTCGCCGGTCATGAGCGATACTGCTAGGACACGAATGCCGAGCGCTCTCAAAGACATATTTTTCGAAAAGGAGTGGCCGTGGCGCGTGACGCCCGCCGTAGCACCCTGGTCGATATCGCCGCCGACGCCGGGGTGTCGGTGTCGGCGGTGTCCAAGGTGCTCAACGGGCGGACGGACGTCGCGGCCGGGACCCGGGCCCGGATCGCCAGCCTGCTCAGGCAGCACGGCTACCAGGTTCCCTCCCGGCTCGGCTTCGGCGTCGTCGACCTGCTGATCGCGGACCTGCACAGCCCGTGGGCCGAAGAGCTGCTGCGCGGGACCATGGAGGCGGCCAACGAGGTCGGCACCAGCGTCATCGCCACCACCGTGCACTCGCCGCAGGAGTTCGCCGGCTGGCTCGGCCGGGCCACGGCGCGGGGGACCGACGGAGCGCTGTGCGTCCTGCACCTGCCGGGCGGCCGGGAGCTGCACCGGCTGGCCGCCGCCCGGATCCCGCTGGTGGCGATCGACCCGCCTGTCGAGCCCGGCGATGCCATCCGCTCGGTCGGCACGACCAACTGGCTGGGCGGCATGACTGCCACCCGCCACCTGATCGAACTGGGTCACCGCCGCATCGCCATCATCGGCGGCCCGCCGGGCCTGTGGTCCAGCCGGGCCCGGCTGGACGGCTATCGCGCCGCCCTGCAGGCCGCCGGGCTCGGCGTGGACGAAAGCCTCATCCGCCGGGACGACTTCTCGTTGTCCGGCGGGCGGGCGCAGGCCGGGGAGCTGCTCTCGCTGCCGCAGCCGCCCACGGCCGTCGTGGCCGGCAACGACAGCCAGGCGTTCGGCGTGCTCCAGGCCCTAGGCGAACGCGGGCTGCGCGCCCCGGGCGACCTGAGCGTGGTCGGCTTCGACGATGTTCCCGTGGCGTCGTGGGCCACGCCCGCCCTGACCACGGTCCGCCAGCCCCTGGCGGCCATGGCCGCCACCGCCTTCCGCATGCTGCGCTCTGACCCGGCCACCGTCGCCGGCGAGCCGCACCATATCGAGCTGGCCACCACGCTGGTGATCAGGGAGAGCACCGGGCCGCCCCGCCGGTAGGTTCAGGCCACGGCGCGGGCTGCCCGGTTGGTCAGTGCGCTATGGCCAGGCGCAGCACGTATGCCCGCTCCTGCGGCCCGCACCGGCAACCAGCCGACGTCACGACCTGATCTCCACGAGTTCATCCTGGTTTAGCAAGTGCCGACTCCGATAATCTGCCTTTGTAACGGACAGACACAAGCTTTCATCGTGATCCGGCGGCGGGCAGAGCGAGTGCGAGAGCAAACTGTCCATCGAGGAACATCAAACCGCGCCGGCGAAACTCTTCAAATATTTCCTGGACAGCCTCCGCCGATAGGCGCAGGCCAAGTTTTCGCTGGACAGCGGCGGCTGTAGTGGGCTTGTCGACACAGGCCAGGTAAAGGTCAGCGAGCGTGTCCTCGAAGGTGTATGTGCCATCCCGCCCCTGCCGCCTGCTATCGCAAATCTGAACGAAATGGGGGGCAGCCCAGTATTTTAGGGTCGGCGGCAGTTCGGCTAGCCAGGAATCGGACCAGCCTGCCACGGCGTGCCGTACCTCGTTGTAAGTTTCCTCGGAGACGTCGCTTTCGGCCAGATAGTCGAAAAAGTAGGCAATCCGATCAAGGTCGATGCCATCCGGATAGATGTACCGATAGCTGCGTTCTGGTGTCCTGTCGCGTAGCGGGGTAGTGTGCTGCCCGGTGAAGAGCGGGCTGAAACGTTCAAGCCAGATTCGACTGGCCGCGGACGGCGGCGGCAGGTGAAAAAGATCCGGGATGACCGCTGCCTGTTCGGCATAGTCTTGCTCAGTTTCCCCGGGAAAGCCCCAGATGAGGTTCCATGAAACGCGAATCCCGTAATACTGAGACCAACGCAGCAAGTTGACGTTCTGGACGGCGCGAACGCCCTTGCGCATAAGACGCAGCACGTTAGAACTCAGCGACTCAATTCCAGGCTGGATGAACATGACACCGGCCTTAGCCATCAACCTTAGCTGTTCTCGGCTCAGATTAGCTTTTACCTCGTAGAATATTTCGTAACCTGCCTCAGTTGCCGCGAGTACAGGAAACAGATCTTTCAGGTAAGCCATGTCGAGCACATTATCGACTGCTTCGAAGTGGAAGCTCCGGTATCGTCGCGCTTGCTGACCCACCCCGGCGAGCTGGCCAAGCTGCGCGGCGACCTTTCGCTCATGCCGGCGGCGGTCGATGAGCTGATGCGCTTCGATTCCGCCGCCCAGGTGGGAACCTTCCGGTTCACCACGGCCAAGATCCAGGTGGGCGATGTGGTCATCCCGCCCGATCAGCTCCTGGTGCTGTCCTGGAGCTCGGGCAACCGCGACAGCGCGCATTTCCCCGACGCGGACCGGCTCGACCTGAACCGGCACCCGTCGGGAATCATGTCCTTCGGGTACGGCCTGCACCGCTGCATCGGCGTTCCGCTGGCCAAAATGCAGATCGAGATCGCGCTGACCCGGCTGCTGACCAGGTATCCGGATCTCCGGCTGGCCGTCGAACCCGGCGAAATCCGGTGGGAGGACAGCTCCCTGCTGCGCAGCCTGGTCGCGCTGCCGGTATCCGTCACCCCGGTCAATCGCGCCTGACGCCCCACCCTTTCTCAAGGGCCTTTCTTTGCCAACAGGTGTATCTATTCGCCTCCTTCTGATGCTCTTCTTTGCAGGAAACAGCCCCGGACACAATTCGCGCTTATTAGCTGGAGCAGCCAATGAGTACCATTACTCCGTCTCAGATCTGTCTCACCCGCACGGAACAAGACGACTTCCGGCGGCTGGCCCAGCCGCTGGAAGACTACGACCCGGTGGCCGAAGCAGATGAATTCGTTCTTACCGCGTACCTGCAGTCCGCCAAGCTGCCGGTGCGAGTCCGGCGCGCTGCGGCCCGGTTCCGCAGGCAGGGCGGCAGCGCGGGCGGATTCCTCATCCGCGGGCTGCCCGTCGACCCGCTGCCCCCCACGCCCGACCACGCGGATTACGCGGTCGGGGTCGGCCTGCCCGCGGCACGCGTCTTCGCCGTGGCCGCGGCCCTGTTCGGCGAGCAGTACGGATTCCGGGCCGAGCTGGCGGGTCGGATCGTCCAGGACATCTTGCCGGTCGCCGGCTTCGAGGACACCCAGCAGTCGATCTCAAGCCGGGCCCCGCTGGAACTGCACTGCGAGACGGTCTTTACCGACCACCGGGCCGACGTGATCGGCCTGCTGTGCCTGCGTCCCGACCCGGAACGCATGGCGGGCACCGTGCTGACCTCGACCTCGATGTTCCTGCCGCTGCTCGACGAGAAGACCATCGCCACCTTGTACCAGCCGCGCTTCTCCACCACCGTCGACGGCTCATTCCTGCGCGGCGGGGGAATCGATCACGCCATCACGATAGGACCGATCCGGGTTCTTGACGGCGGCGCCACGCGGCCCCGGCTGCGCTGTGATTTCGCCGAGACCAGAGGGCTCGACGACGAGGCGCAGGCTGCGCTCGACGCCTTGTACAAGGCCGCGTGCGCCACTCTCGTCGAGGTGCGCCTCGACGCCGGAGACATGCTGCTGATCGACAATCACGATGCATTCCACGGCAGGACACCGTTCACGTCCCACCACGGCGGCCACAATAGATGGCTGCTGCGCACCTTTATCACCCGCGACTTGTCACGCAGTAGCGCCGACCGTCCCGGCGACGGGCGGATCGTCGACACCGATTATGCCGCGAGCAGCAACGTCCTGATGGTCAGCTAGGGAGCCAATAATCTAACCCGCAATCCTGGATAAGCTGCCCGGCGAGAACCCGTTCAGCGGGTATTTCCCGGGCAGCTTATCCGTATTCCCGCAACACCACCCACCTAACCAACAGATAGAGATGTTTCCGGTGTATCTATCAGCCTCATTCCCGCGCTCTTAGAAGCATGAAGCTCAGCGCAGGCGGCGCTGCCCGGCTCGCAGTCGCCGCTCCGAACCCCGAGGTCAGTGCGGTCGCTAGCCGCACCGCCACCCACCATCGTTACCTGATGTGCCCGCCCACGTACTTCGACGTCGTCTACTCCATCAACCCGTGGATGGATCCCGGCAAGCCCGTCGACCCGCGGCTGGCGCTCCTGCAGTGGCAGCGGATCCATGACGTGTTCGTCGAGCTGGGCCACCCGGTGGAACTTATCCCGCCGGTCCCGGGGCTGCCCGACATGGTTTTCGCCGCCAACGGCGCCACCGTCATGGACGGCCGCGCCCTGGTGGCGCGCTTCCGGTACGACGAGCGCGCCGCCGAGTCGGCCGCCTACCTGGACTGGTTCGCCGCACGGGGATACCAGGCCCGCCAGGCGGAGTGGACGAACGAGGGCGAAGGTGACTTCCTGATGGCCGGCGGCTGGCTGCTGGCAGGCAGCGGATTCCGGACCGACCGCCGCTCGCACACCGAGAGCGAGGAGTTCCTCGGCCGCCCGGTGATCGGCCTGACCCTGGTCGACGACCACTACTACCACCTGGACACCGCGCTAGCGGTGCTCGACGAGCGGACGGTCGCCTACTACCCGGCCGCGTTCGCTCCCGGCAGCCAGGAGATCTTGCGGGCGCTGTTCCCCGATGCCATCATTGCCACCGACGCGGACGCCCGGGCGTTCGGGCTCAACGCCGTGTCGGACGGCCGCCACGTGGTATTGCCCGCCGGGGCCACCAGCCTGGTCGCGCAGCTGCGTGAGCGCGGTTTCGAGCCGGCGGAGGTTGAGGTATCGGAACTGCTGCGGGCGGGCGGTGGCGTCAAGTGCTGCACGCTGGAACTGCGTGCCCCGGTAGCGGCCGAGCCGGTGTCGCGGCCCGCCGCCAGCGGCTTGTCCGTGGTGGTGACCAGCGTGGCGTCGGACTCGCACAACTGGAACCTGGTCTACCTGCAGCTCGCGCTGGAGGAACTCGGGCACCGGGTGCTCAACCTCGGACCCTGCGTCCCGGAGGAGCTGCTCGTCTCCGAGTGCCTGCGGGTCAGGCCCGACCTCGTCGTGGTCAGCAGCGTCAACGGGCACGGGCTCATCGACGGCATGGCGCTGATCGCCCTCATCAGGGCGTGCCCCGAACTGGCCGGCACCCCGGTGGTCATCGGCGGGAAGCTGGGCATCGCCGGGCCGGCCGGCCAGCAGAGCCGCGATCGGCTCAGGTCCGCGGGCTTCGACGCGGTCTTCGAGGATGACTCGGGGATGGCCGCGTTCCGCCGCTTTACCGAACGGCTGACGACACGGGTGAGCACGTGACCGCCGGGGCCGGCCCGACCGGATCCTTCGGCGGGTTCGTGACCCGCGCGCATCAGGCCGGCCGCCTGGTCGTCCAGCCGCGGATGGGGATGAGCAGCCCCCGTGCCATGCGGGCCGGCCTGCTGGCCACCAAGCACGCGAGCGCGACCACGGTCGGCACGATCACGCTGGACAGCTACACCCGGATGGGGGACCACCACCGAGCGCGGGCGGCGGTCGCAGCCGGGGCCGAGCTGAACGGGTATCCCATCGTCGCGCACGATGCGGCCACCACCCGCGGCGTGCTTGACGGCGTGGCAGGTCCCGATTTCCCCGTCCAGATCCGGCACGGCTCGCCGTGCCCGGACGACATCGTCGGCGCGCTCATCGACGTGGGGCTGCACGCCACCGAGGGCGGGCCGGTCTCCTACTGCCTTCCGTACAGCCGCGCACCGCTGGACGCCTCGATCCGGAGCTGGGCCCGATCGTGCGAACTGCTGGCCGGCCTGGCCGGGCCCGGTGTCCAGCCGCATCTGGAGACCTTCGGCGGCTGCATGATGGGACAGCTCTGCCCGCCGGGCCTGCTGATCGCGATGAGCGTGCTCGAATGCCTGTTCTTCCGCCAGCACGGGCTGCGCAGCGTCTCGCTGAGTTACGCCCAGCAGACTCACCCCGAGCAGGACGCCGAGGCCGTGCTGGCGCTGCGGCGGCTGGCCGCCGAGTGGCTGCCTGACGTCGACTCCCATGTCGTCCTGTATGCCTACATGGGCGTGTACCCGCGTACGAACGGCGGCGCCAGCAGGCTGCTGGCCGATGCCGCCCGGCTGGCGGTCAGGACCGGAGCGGCGCGGTTGATCGTGAAGACGGTCGTCGAGGCGTACCGGATCCCCTCGATCACCGACAACGTGGACGCGCTTGAGACGGCGGCCGCGGCGGCCGGGCGGCACCCGCCGGGTGCTCGCAGCCCAGGCGACACCGGCACAGGCGACACCGGCATCTACGCCGAGGCCAGTGCGCTGATCGAGGCGGTGGTCAACCTCAGGCCGGACCTCGGCCGGGCGCTGGCCGACGCGTTCAGGTCCGGCTACCTCGACGTCCCCTACTGCCTGCACCCGGACAACGCCGGCCGGACCCGCAGCTATATCGACGGCACCGGGCGGCTGCAATGGTCAGGGATCGGGTCGCTGCCGATCCGCGGTGTCCTCAAGCCCACCGGATCCGGCGAGCTGACCTCGGACGGCCTGCTCGCCTCACTGTCCTACGTCGAGCGAAAGTACGACAACGCCAGCCTCGAGGAGTACCTGGCCATGCCGGTCCAGGCCGTCGTGGTCGGCTAGCGAGCCAAAGGAGCAACAAAGATGACCCAGCTGCTAGCCATCCGCGGCGCCGAGCGCCCGCCGCCCGCCGACCCGCGTGAGCACCTGTCCTCGCCCGTCACCCGGTCGGTGCTGACGATCCAGCACCGCATGCTGACCGCGGCGCGGGATTTCCTGTGCGGGCAGGGCTTCATCGAGCTCCTGCCGCCGATCATAGGTCCGGTCACCGATCCGGGCGCACGCGGAGCCAAGCAAGTTGACGTGGACTACTACGGTCACCGCTACAAGCTGATGACCAGCGCGATCTTGTACAAGCAGGCGTCGCTGACCGCGTTCGACAAGATCTTCTGCATCGCCCCGAACGTCCGGCTTGAGCCGATCGAGACCGCGACGACCAGCCGGCACCTGGTCGAGTTCCACCAGATCGACGTCGAGGTGGCGGGGGCGTCCCGGGCCGGTGTTATGCAGCTCGCCGAGGGGCTGGTCGGCCACGTAGTGGGTGAGGTGGTCGCCCGGCTGCGCGGTGAACTCGACAGCCTCGGGCGGGACGCCGGCACGTTCGGCCCCCTGCTGGCTGAGCCGTTCGGGCGGCGGACCCATGCCCAGGCGGTGACAGACCTGCACGCCATGGGGCACGCCCAGAACCCTGACGCCGAGATCGACTGGGCGGGGGAGGCGATGCTGTCCCGCCAGGCGAGCAAGCCGTTCTTCATCACCGACTACCCGAAGGGCTCGCGCGGATTCTACGACCGGGAGAACCGCGAACGGCCGGGGTTCCTGCAGAACTTCGACCTGATCGCCCCAGAAGGCTACGGTGAGCTGTGCAGCGGCAGTGAACGCGAGCACGACTACGCCACGATCATCGCGCGGATGCGGGAGACGGGGGAGAACCCAGCCAAGTACGGATGGTACCTGCGGATGGTGCGGGACGGCATTCCCGGCAGTGCCGGCTTCGGCATCGGGGTCGAGCGCCTCACCAGATACGTCGCCGGTCTCGACTCGGTGTGGCAGGCCAGCGCGTACCCCAAGATCCCGGGGGTGGCGTCGCCGTGAGCACCCTGCGAGCCGAGGCGTTCCCCGAGTCGGCGGTCCGGGCCCGGGCGCGATCCGGCGCGGCCGGCGCGCTCCCCGACCCGGACGAGTACGGGCGCGCGCTGTTCGGCGCCGATCCGGCCCGGTGCGCCGCGTCTGGCGACCCGATCGACCGGCTCAGGCTGGTACCGCCGGTCTTCGTGCCGAGACGGCTGGACAAACTCGTCGACCTGGCCAGGGAGCCCGTTTACCGGGACGTGGAGCTCGATACGGTGGTGGGCGGTTTCCGCTCCACCTTGCCGCTGTATGTGTCTGCGTTCGGCTCCACCGATGCTGCGAGCGTCAGCCTTGGGCTGGCCGCCAGTCGGCAGGCCGGCCGGCTGGGCATCCCGATGGTGGTGGGCGAGAACGTGATGCCGGTCAACGGGTACGGCCGCATCGAAGAGCATACCGGACGGTCGCTGCTGGGCAGGATCACCGCCTACGCCGACCACGCGCTTGACGGCCTCGGCGGCGTGGTCGTGCAGCAGAGCACTGAGGACGCCGATGCGGAGGTGTGGAATCTCGTCTACAGCGACCCGAACGTCCAGCCCCTGCTTGAGTCAAGCCGGCTGGCCTTCGAGCTCAAGGTGGGACAGGGGGCCAAGCCGGGGCTGGGCGGGATGACCGTGCTTGACGCGGCCGCGGCGACGCGGCTGGCGGACAGGTTCACCATCGACCCGGTCTTTGGCGGCGGCAGCACCAGGGTGCTGCGCTCAAGCAGCCCGGGCACGTTCACCGACGAGATCCTGCGCCAGCAGATCCGGCTGATGCGCAACAACTTCCCCCGGGCCCGGGTGTGGGTGAAGCTGCCGCCGGCCCGGGATGTGCGCGAGGCGGCGCTGGTGGCCTGGGAAGCCGGCGCGGACGCGGTGACCGTGGACGGCGCCGAAGGCGGCACCGGCTGGGCGCCGGTGGCGTTCCTCCAGCACGTCGGGCTGTCGCTCGGTGAATGCCTGCGCCGGATAGGCGAACATCCGTCGTGCCTGCTCGTGTCCGGCCGGATGTGGGAGGGCGCCAGGGTCGCCAAGTGCCTCGCGCTCGGTGCCAACGCCGTCGGCCTCGGCCGCGCCGCGCTGATCGCGGTGGACACCGATGTCGAGGACGGGCTGGTCAACCTGGTCGAGTGCCTGTCGCTCGAGCTGCAGATGCTGACCAGCGCGCTGGGCAAATACCACGTAGGCCTGCTGGGACTTGAAGACGTGTGGTCGGACGCCGGGGCAGTCTGGTCGCCCACTGGCTGAGCGTGCCGTCTGAGCCCGACGATGCGGTCAGCGGGGCCGGAGCCAGGCAACGGCAAGTCGTCCCGGTAGGCGGCGGCGACGCGCTTCGGCACGCACATGCACCACGCGTCGATGACGAGTTCCCGCATCTCGTGACCATTCACATCAGTGCCAAGCTGGCAGCTCGTGATCAAAATGTCCGGATGGCGATCTCAGCGGGCGCGGCGAGCAATTCCGCGATCTCCTGGTCAAGGCGGCTCAATGTGATGGACGTACCTGCCATATCCAGAGATGTGCAGTAGTTGCCGACGTAGTTCCGCCGGACGTTGATGCCGCGTTGCGCCAATTGCTCATGGGCGTACCCGTACAGCAAGTACAACTCACTGACGGGAGTACCGCCGAGCCCGTTGATCATGAGCGCCACGTCATCGCCCCGGCTGAAAGGCAGGTCGCTCACGACAGCGTCGAGCAACTCGTCGACGATCTCGTTAGCACTGGCCAGCTTCTCGCGGCGACGGCCCGGTTCGCCATGGATGCCTACGCCCATTTCCATCTCGTCGTCCCCGAGATCGAAGAGCCGGGAGCCCTTGGCCGGCGGGGTGCACGACGTCAGCGCCATGCCCATCGTCCGGGTCACCGAATTGACCTTGTTGCCGATGCGCAGCAACTCGTCGAGTTCGGCACCCTGCTCGGACGCGGCCCCTACGGCCTTGATGACGAAGAAGTTCCCGGCCACGCCGCGTCGTCCGACCAGTTCTGCACACGTGCTAGTCGCCCGCGGCCGGATGCCTTCATAGCAGCAGAAGCGGATGTTTGGAATTGACCGGCGGATTCGTGCTACGAGGATCGTCCGGCGAAGCCGTCAATTATGCAGTTATAGGTTGCTGCCGCCGCAGCGGAACCACATGATCCCGCGGGACGAAGATGTCCTGATAGAGATAACCAAGGTAGGTGACACCCTTTGCCCTGATGACCGTACGGCGGAAGGCCTCGGGACTAAGGCCCTGTAGCCGACTTTGAATCACCTCGTTATATACGGTGGCAGAAACAATTAGCGCGATATCGAGGTCGCTACGTTGGCGGAGTTGTTGCCGCACGGTCTCCGAGTCGACTAGTCGCGAGATAACGACAGGTGCGGCTCCAACAGGACCAAGCCGACCGGGTGCCACGGCTCCATGGTGAATGGCCATGCGGACCCTCAGCCGTGGTCCGCCCTTTCGTGCATGGTTGACCGCGGCAACCGTGGAGGCCAGCTTACGGGGATAGTCGGCTACCAGGGACAGCCCGTCTACACCGTCGGGTAGCACAGCGAGTTCCCCGTCACCCCGCGGCTGGCGATACCAGCGTTCGCGATCCAAGCCGGCGTTCGCCGCTGCCTTCGTCATCGCATGCTCGAGGTCGTCCTGCACCCTTGCCTGCTCGGCCGCATGAAGCTGGCTGAATCCCTCGACATCTATCGCGACGAGAAACCTGAGCGCCAGGCTTCCGAAATCTTGCGCATGTTTCGTTCGTCTGGCTGGGATGGCCGACCCCAACCTTGTCATGACGTCACACCCCTCCGTGAATCCTTTCCCGGCATCCACGGGAAGCGAATGGAACCATGTTCGCGGCGGGCCATGCCCGCGATGGCAGCGCGAACCTCTTGACAAGAGTCCACCACCTCAAGGGAAAATGCAAGTATAAAGGCCCGTTGACCTGGGATGATGCATCTCAGATCGGCATCCGTCACCCCGGATGGAGGCGAATGGCCCTGCGGCTTAAAGCAAGCTCGTTATGTGACACCTAGCAGCCCTCACTTGGGCAGCTTCACACCGAACAGCGCTTTGAGCGGTCTGGATCAACCTACTGTCAGCTAGCATCGCGGCGTCTCGTTGCTCTTGGCAAGGATGCCGCTTAACAAGCCCATCATGCATTTGAGGATGTATCGTCTCCGCCGCGCAGCGCAGTGATCCTGAAGCGCCAGATACGTCAGTCTGCGCGCCTAGCCTGATAGGCGCCGCAGGTGTCATGGCCACGCCAGATAAGGCGGGACTGCGCGCGTTCTCCTTGACCTCCCGCCTCACTCAACGTGATGCTGAAATGGTGGCGTGGACGTTCTGAGCAGCCGGATCCTCCTGCGGCCCGGCGACCTGGACTGCAGCCGCCGCTTCTACCGCGACCTGCTCTGTTAATGACTCGCATTGCGCTCATCACGGGCGGGAGCTTAGGCTTGGGCCGCGCATCCGCGCGCGCCCTCGCCGATGACGGCACTGACATCATCGTGACCTACCGTTCCAATCCCGAGGAGGCGAACGCGGTCGTCGCCGAGCTCTCAGGACGCGGCCGGACCGCGATCGCCCTTCCCCTCGACGTCACCGACCACAGAGCCTTGACAACGCCAAGCCGTGCGCCGCGGAGTCAACGGTCTCCGCCCGGGCCCGGGAACCGCCGTCCGCTGGATGCACGAAGCAGGAGCTTGTTTACGCCAGAACCAGCGCCGCGCCGGTCGTCATCGGAACCGGCTGAGCCGACGATCAGCCCTGGCGCCTGATCCGCGTGGATCAGTGCGTACCGTGTACTCTTTTGATCCGCCCAGGGCCCGGCGGTTCACCCAGTGAGGCGGCGTGCAGCCGGGAGCTCGTACCGCTACCCGGACCATGGAGGTACAAGATGCCTGAAGGCAGCCAGCCCGCATATGAGATCGCACTGGCCCACTTCATCGTTTCTGACGACGTGGAGCGCTCCCGTCGCTTCTATACGGAGGTGCTCGGCGGCAAGACCATCCGCTCGGGTGAGCCGGCGTACGTGGCGCTCGCCAACAGCTGGATCATCATCAACGTCGGTGGCGGCCCGACCGACGACAAGCCGGCAGTCACACTCGAGACACCGCGCGATCCGGACCTGGCCAGCAGCTTCCTCAACATCCGGGTCTCGGACATCCACGCTGTGTATGCGGAGTGGAGCGCGCGAGGCGCCGAGTTCCTCACGCCACCGAAACAGCACAAGACCGAGATCCGCTGCTACATGCGTGACCCCGACGGGCACCTGATCGAGGTAGGCCAGACCACCCTGCCGGGCGGCTGGCGCCAGTTCCTGAACCCGTGAAGGAAGGTGTCACACGGATCTGGCCGTGCCGCGCTGCCGCCATCGCAGGCCGTGCCAACCCGAAACACTCCAGGGACGATCACCCGGCCAGGGCTGCCCGAATTTCCCGGATAGTGATGCACGCTTGTCCGGAGCCATGAGCGCGCGAGAATGCGGAACCGTCGAGAGGACCCGTGGGACCGGCGATCTCCTCGGGAAAGACCCGGCACCTCTCAGGAGGAAGAAGCGGAACCCAGCATGCCTGAAAACCGGGGCTCTGAACAAACCGCATGTAATTCCTTGGTGCGCGCGGGTGACGTCCGCCCCGGCGTCCTCCTCGATGACCCACGCGCCCTCCATATTGCCGGTCAGGTCATTATCCTCCACCACACTCCGGCCATGCCCGTAAATCGATACCGCCCACGTAACCATTGCGGTTGATCCGGGTGCCGCGCAGGATGAGATTGTCACCGTCGATAACCTCGACGCCTGATCCGACGTTGCTGGCGATGTCGTAGTCCTCCAGCCTGCCCTGGCCGTAGTCGACGAGGAAGCCGCTCCCCTGATTGCCGTGGATCTTGTTGTACTTTAAGCACCTAGATCATCCAGTTCTGCGCGCTCAGGGCCGCCAAAAGCCCGCTCTTGAGAACCGTCCAGATAACGGCGGATCTTTGTTACTGTGGCAGTTATCGCAGGTAGGCAGCCTTCGAGGCTCGTCGGGGTCAGAGTAAAGATCGCGCACGACAAGCGGGCGCGGGTGTTCATAGATCCCAAGCTGGGTAGCGCGCGGTTCGGGGATGAATGCGAGAAGTGGATAAGCCGTCACGCAGGCACGGAATTGACGAAGGAGGCGTATAAGGGCATTCTGCGCTCGCATGTCGGCCCGGTGCTCGGGGACCGGACGCTTGCGGCGGTCGCTCAATTCCGAGATGACGTGATAGATCTCCTGACAATCCGGCTGGGTGAGGGGAGTAATTCTCGCCGGAAGATCGCTCGCGCGCTGATCACGGGTGTTCTTGATGAAGCGGTTCGCGCGGGGAAGATCACCATGCACAGGTGTGGTGGTATTACCCTGCCGGACAATGGTGGTAACGGGAATCACGACGATTTCGTTTTTCCGACGCACGGTACTACAGTCCCGGTTTGTTACATGAGGGCCTCCTTTCTGCCGACTGGGATTAACTTAGGTGACGTGGGCGGCGGTGAGCCGGGCGTGGTAGTGGTGCCATCGTGCGCGGGCCTGGTGGCGTCGCCGCCATCGTGACCAGGTGTAGTCCAGCTCGCGGGCGGCGCGGCTGATGGGCGCGGTGGCGAGGCGGGCGAGGCGGCGGGCCTCGGGGACGCTGACCTTGACCAGGCCGGGGTCGTCGCCGGGGGGGCTGGTCATCGGCGCTGGCGGGCAGCTTGCCGGTGTTGCGCCAGGCTGCGGGCTGCCCGGCGCCGACGGCGGGCGGATCGCTGCCGGGCAGCGCTGGCTGGGCGGCGGCGATGGCCAGCAGGGCCTGGGCGCACATGGACAGGACGGTGTGGCGGTGGAAGGAGTGCCACAGCCGGACCTGGTGCTGGTCCAGGCCGGCCTGGCCTTTTTCCGTGGGCGAAGCATTCTTCGATGTGCCAGCGGCTGCCGGCGGCCGTGACCAGCGCGGCCAGGGTGACCGGGCGCGGGCTCCAGCAACGGTAAAAGGCCAGTTCGCTGGTACTGCGGTTGCGGTTATAGCGAAGGTGCTGGCGCGAGCGTGCGAAGCTGAACGAGTCCGGTGGCGGTCGGGCACGCCTCGGCAAGATAGCCGCCGATGCCCGATAGGGTGGCGTTGTGGTGGGCCACTATGAGAGCTTCTTCATCGCAAGCGCGGGCGCGTCCGCTGCCATCTTGGGGTTGCTGGTCGTCGCCGTATCGGTCGTCAACGCGGATGACTCGGACCCCACAACTCGGGAGAATCGAACTGTGTTGGCCGGGAGCGCGTTTGTTGCCCTGGTAGACATCTTCATCGTCTCGATCGTGGCCTTGACCGGAGGCTCAGTCCTCTTCGGGCTATCAAGCCTCGCAATGGCAACCGTCGGCCTGCTGGCCACCAGACGGCTGATACCGAGGGCAAAGCGGGCTGGAAATTTCTCCCGCGGCTTTCGAACCAGAAAGCTGAATATCGCCTTCGCGTCGATTTCGGTTGGGGGCTACTCAGTGCAGCTTGGCCTCGCCGTAGCGCTCCTGGCGAACACCCAGAGTGCCGCGCTGCAACGTGCTTTGGTCCTCGTCATTGTGGCTTTGTATTGCAGCGCCCTTGGTCGGGCATGGGAGGTCACCGGGATAACCCGGCGGGGATAAGGAGCCGCCTCGACACCGGCATCGGCGATGGTCATAGCCGACGCGCGGGCCGACACGGCCCTCGGACAGCTGTACATCGGCGTTCGTCCCCAACCATTCGTGGTCGGCCTTGGTTACTGGATAGTCCCCGACGCGCGGCGTCAGGGGCTCGCGACACGGGCAGTCCAACTCGGCTCCACCTGGGCGCTACAAACGCTCGGCGCGGCAAGGGCTGAAGCGTGGGCAGCGGTCAACAACGAGCCCTCACAACGCGTGCTCTCTGCAGCCACGCCAGTTTGGCCCGTTGCCGGTCAACCCGGCCCGTCGTATCGATTTCGGGGCGACGGCTGAAGGCCACCCGGTCTGCTAGCCGAAGATCTGGTCCATGACCTCCGCGCCCCGGGTCAGGGCGGCCACGACCTGATGCCGGTAGACCAGTTCAGTCGTGGCGGTCTGGTTGTGCCCGGCCAGCAGCGCGATCGCCTCCACCGGGACGCCATGGGCCGGCAGCAGCGATACGAACGTATGCCGCAACTCCCGCGGTACCCACTCGCTGCCAAGCCCGGCTGCCTCGGTGATCACCCGGAACTGCCGCCGCACATTAAGGCACATCGTCTCGGAGCGGGATCTGAATAATTATCTGCTCCCGCATAGTGAGACGAGGAATGATCCGAGGCGAGCCGCCGTACCGATGTCTAGCCTGCATCCCGGGTCCCCGCCTCGGAGGCACGAAGCGCTACCCGCCGCATCCGTACCATCAGGGACGCCGAGGGAACGACCTTCCCGGACATGTAGGTCGACAGGCGAGACCGCGAGGTACCTATCCTCTCCGCGAAATCCTGCTTCGACAGGGCAGACCTGCCGACTAGGCTTCGGACCGCGCCGCCCGGTTACGGCCTGGCCGGCATGCGGGAACGGGCGGCCCTGTTCGGCGGAACCTTCACCGCAGGTAATCGTGGCGGCGGCGGCTTCGAAGTACGCGCCCACCTGCCCCTCCCGCAACCGCTATGATCACCGTCGCGCTCGCCGATGACCAGGCACTCGTCCGGGCCGGGTTCCGGCTGATCCTAGACGTCGAGGACGGCATCGAAGTCGTCGGCGAGGCCGAAGACGGCATGGCGGCCGTCCGCCTGTCACAGGAGCGCCGGCCGGATGTCCTGCTCATGGACATCCGGATGCCGGTGCTCGACGGAATCGAGGCCACCCGCGAGATCGTCCGGCTCGGCGGCCCCACCCGCGTCCTCATCCTGACGACGTTCGATCACGACAAGTACCTGTACGAGGCGATGCGCGCCGGCGCGGCTGGTTTCATCGTCAAGGACGCCCGCAGAGACCAGCTGATCCACGCCATCCGCGTGACCGCAGAAGGCGACGCGCTGCTCGCGCCGAACCTGGTGCGGCGGCTCATCGAAGATTTCTGCCACCGGCCCCCGCCCGGACCGGAGCCACCGGCGGCACTGGCCGGACTGACCGAGCGCGAACTCGACGTGCTGCGGCACGTCGCCCGCGGCCTATCGAACGCCGAGATCGCCGCGACCCTCTTCATCAGCGAGGCCACCGTCAAGACTCACCTCGCCCACACGATGACCAAGCTCGGCTTGCGTGATCGCGTCCAGGCCGTAGTCCTCGCCTACGACACCGGTCTAAGACGGCCCGGCGACATGACCAGATAACACCGCGCTCCGCAAGACCGGAGATCAAGGCCGATCGGCAGGCACCCGGCCGCCCCTCCTCCGCCAGCGCGCGACGCAGCAGGGACTCGATCTGGGCGTTTGTGCTGCGCAGCTCGTCCGCGGCCCACTTGGCCAGACAAGTCACTCCAACCATCAGCGAGTTGCTGCAACAAATGGCATCACGCTGAGTGATAAAGAAGTCGGAGAGAACGCGCGCGGAGCCGCCGATCTGGACGGCTGCTCGGTCGCTGTCGCGGTCCGTCGGCACCGCGCGCGAATGGGTGATCTGTTCATTCCGTGATGGTCGCGATGGTGTAGTCATTGCCGGCCCTTGACCGGGTGCGGCCTGGCTGGCCAAGCTGAACCTGTTCAGCGTGTGGTCGATTCCTGTCCGTAACAGCGATATCGCGGTGACGGTGACCTGGTGTCCTCTCGCCAGCGTCGCCTGCTTCTGGTGCGAGATCCTGGCTTGTTCGGCGGGCTTTACCGCGAGGACATCGATGAGGCCAGGATGATCAAGAAGTCGCAGGGCCTGAGCCGGGTCGCCTGACCGATTTGCGGGCCTGTCATGGGGGCGCTCGCCTCTGCTGAGCCCGGGCACCTCGTCAGGGGGTGCCTGGGCTCTTGGTGCTTCGGCCCGCGGGCTGAACCGGCCGGGGTCTGGGGACCTCCGGCCCTGGCGGTATCGGGGTGACGCGAGGAGCTTAGGCCGCGGAGGAGGCAACGATGGCTATCGTAGACAGTGCCGTGCACGACGCTGCGGAACCGGCTGGATATCCCCGGGAGTGGGAGTTCGACGGGTTGCTCAGGAACGGCGAGGCGGTCGTGGTCCGTCCGATCCGGCCGGCCGACGCGCCGGCGCTGGTCGGGCTGCACGGGGCCGTGTCGCCCGCCACGCTGCACCGGCATGTTCTGCTGACTGGCCCGACCCTCAGCCTGGAGACGGCGGCCGGTTTCAGCGAGGTGGACTACGACGCCCAGATGGCCTTCATTGCGCTGGTGTCGGACGAACTGGTCGCGTTGGCCAGCTATGACCGCCTCGACGCGTCCGTTCCGACCGCCGAGGCAAGCTTCATGCTCGCTGACGCCTACCAGGGCCAGGGCGTGACGACGTTGCTGTTCGAGAGCCTGTCAGAATACGGGCGGGCCAGGGGGATCCTGCGGTTCATCGCCGAGGTGAAGGCGCAGAACACGGCATTGCTTGAGATCTTCGCGGCCACCGGGCTGCGCTGCACCCGGCGGGGCGGCACGGAGACGGTGCGGGTCGAGATCGACCTGCGGCCGACGGCGGCCTACCGTGCGTCGTGCGATCGGCGGGAGGCGATCGCGGAGGTTGCCAGCGTCGCGGTTGTCCTGCGGCCGCGCTCGATCGCGGTGGTCGGGGCCGGGCGCCGTCCGGAGAACGTGGGGCATCAGGTGGTCCGGTCCCTGCTGGTTGGTGACTTCTCGGGAACTGTCTACCCGGTCAATCCCGCGGCGCGGGCGGTCTGCGGCGTGCCCGCGTTTCCGGCGTTGCTGTCGATACCCGAGCCGGTTGACCTGGCCGTCGTCGCGGTTCCCGCCGCGGCGGTCCCCGGCGTGATCGATGAGGCCGCCTCGGTCGGCGTGCGCGCCGTCACGATCATCACCGCGGGCTTCGGCGAGACGGGTCGCTCTGGCGCGGCGGTCGAGACCGGGCTGTTGAGCGTGGCCCGCAGGCACGGGATGCGGATCGTGGGCCCGAACTGCCTGGGCGTGATGAACACCGATCCCGCTGTGCGGATGAACGCCACGTTCGCCTCGCTGGACCCGCTGCCGGGGCACGTGGCCTTGGTTTCGCAGTCCGGCGCGGTCGGGATCGTGCTCAGCGAGCAGACCCGCGCGGTAGGCCTTGGCCTGTCGGCCTTCGTGTCCGTCGGGAACAAGCTTGATGTGAGCCCGAACGACCTGTTGTGCTTCTTCGAGGACGATGAGCGGACCTCGGTGGTGGCTCTGTATCTGGAGTCGCTTGGCAACCCGCGCAAGTTCGCCCGCATCGCCCGGCGGGTCGGCGCGGCCAAGCCGATCGTGGCGCTGAAGGCGGGCCGGACATCGGCGGGGGCCAGGGGCGCCCGCTCGCACACCGCGGCCGCGGCGACTCCTGAGGTCACCGTTGCTGCGTTGCTGCGCAGCGCGGGGGTGATCAAGGTGGATCGCCTGGAGGAACTCCTGGACGTTTCGGCCATCCTGCTCGCGTCGCCGCTGCCTGGGGGGCGCCGGGTAGCGCTGGTCGGGAACTCCGGCGGCCCGCTCATCCTCACCGCCGACGCGTGCGAGGGCGGCGAGCTGACTGTCCCGGAGCTCGGGCAGGCGACGCGGAACGCACTGGGCGAGGTGCTGGCCGCCGCGGCGGCGACCGCCAACCCGGTGGACCTCACCGCGGACGGGACCGCGGCGATGCTTGAGCGGGCGCTGGACATCGTTCTGGCTGACGACGCGGTCGACGCGGTAATCACCGTGGTCGTGGAGACTATGGCGATCTCGGCCGCAGCGGCGCGCCACGTCATAGACCGCGTCGCGCAGCGGGCGGACAAGCCGGTCGTGGCCTGCTCCGTCGAGGCGGCCGCCCCGTCCGGGCCAGGCGGTGCCGCCCGAGTCGCCGAGATCCCGTCACCGGAGCGAGCGGCGGTGGCTCTCGGCCGCGTCTGCGGCTACGCGCAGTGGCGTCGGCGCGCAATGCTGCCCGCACGGGAGCCCGAAGAGCCGTCCGACCATCCGGTGATAAGGGAGATCGTCGACTCTAAGCTGGCCGGCAGTCCCGGTGGGGGCTGGCTTGAACTCGATCAGGCGACCCGGCTGCTGACGGCGTGCGGCCTGCCCGTGCTGTCGGCCCAGCCCGCGGCGAGCGCGGTCGAGGCGGCCGCGGTCGCCGAGGCCGTCGGGTTCCCCGTGGCGTTGAAGGCCCGGGCTGGCGATCTGGTGCACAAGTCGGACGTGGGCGGCGTCGCGCTGGGACTGAACGACCCCGGGGCTGTGCGCGCGGCATACCAGACGATGGAGGCGCGGCTCGGCGCACAGATGGGCGGTGCGGTGGTCCAGCCGATGGCGGCGCCGGGTGTCGAGGCGATCGTCGGCCTGGCCACCGATCCAGAGTTCGGGCCGGTCGTGATGGCCGGCCTCGGCGGGATCATGACCGACCTGCTCCGGGATCGCGAATTCGCCGTCCCGCCGCTCGAGCCTGGCGCGGCCGACGCCATGGTGGCGTCGCTCCGGGCCGCGCCGCTGCTGGACGGCTACCGGGGGGCGCCGAAAGCCGATCGCCAGGCGCTGGTGACGGTGATCGAGACGGTCGCCCGGGTGGCCGAGGAGATTCCGGAACTTGCCGAGCTCGACCTCAACCCGATCCTGGTCGGTCCCAGCGGGGCGCTCGCCGTGGACTGTAAAGCGCGGATCGCTCCGCGCCCGCCGGGTCCCGGCCCGTTGTTCCCTGCACTGCGCCGCCGACCGCAAGCCTGATCAGCGCAGACCTACCGAAAGCTCCCGGTCGTGGACTCGTAGCGCAGGACGAGCGGGTCGCCGGGCTGGCCGGTGATCCGTGACCCGAACCCCGCGGCTGATCTGGCCAGGCGTCACTGCCAGCGATCCGCTGTCCGCGGCGCTTGCATGGTGCAGCCGCATGTTCCTCGCCTGCCGAAGACGACGAGCTTGCCGTTGAGGATGCGGATGGTCTGGACGATGTGCACGTGCTGGCCGGCGATCGCGGTGATGCCGGGTGAGCGGGTGAGCGTGGCCGCGAGCGTGAGCTGGAAGCTGCCGGGCCGGCGTAGCCGGTCACGCACTCGTACCCGGCCGGCTGATCGGGCGTCAGCGGCTCGTCCGGCGGGATTGGCTTTGACCTTTCCCTTGGGTCAACCCGCACACTGGGCTCGTCGGGCGATCGCCCGGGAACGAGGGAGATGGCTTGTGGAGGAGATGAGCATCGGCGAGTTCGCACGACGGTCCCACCTGTCACCCAAGGCGCTGCGCCTCTACGACGGGCTCGGTCTGCTGTCGCCCGCACGCGTCGACGAGCTTTCCGGCTACCGCTACTACAAACGCGGCCAGCTCGGACAGGCAGGGCTGATCGCGACGCTGCGTCACGTCGGTGTCCCGCTCGCGGCCGTCAAGGAGTGGCTGGAACTCGATCCGGCAGGGATGGCCGAGCGGGTGACCACGTTCTGGCGCGAGGCCGACGCCCGCCACGCCGCTCAGCGGAAGCTCGTCACCGTCCTCGTTGATCGGCTCACCGGAAGGAGCACTGTCATGTACGAAGTCGCGACCAGGGAGATGCCACGGCGTAGCCTGCTGTGCCTGAAGCGCAACGTCGACGAAGCGGGCTTGTGGGCGTTCGGCAAGGAGTTCATCGGCGTCGTCCGCGACCAACGGCTGCCAAGGATGAAGGGCCGGGAGGGCGCCGTGTTCTCCATCTATTGGGGCCAGGTGAGCGCAGACAGCGACGGACCGGTCGAATGGTGCAAGCCGGTCCCCGATGCCGAGGCCGAAGCGCTTGCCGCGCAGTTCCCCGAACTCACCTTGCGCGTCGAGCCCGCCCACCGCGAGGCGTATGTCGACCTCGGGCCAGGCGGAAAGATCGACGCGGCGCAATGGCAGCTGGCCGACGAGGCACTGCGAGCCTGGGCCGACGAGCAGGGCATCGATCCGAAGCAGTTGTCGCTGAAACCGGAGGACCTCGGCGTTCGGATCACCTACCTCGCGAGCGGACCGCCGAGCGAAACCAGCGCTCCTGAGTGCGATTTCGCGGTGCCATTCGCGTGACGATTCCGGGGAGGGCGGCCAAGGCGCTGCCGAGCATGTGAGGCCGCCCTCTACGAGGCACTCCGATCCGTCACCCAGCCGACGATGTCGTCGCCCCAGGGAGTGCCAGCGGTCGTCGGGGTCGGTTCCACTCGGACGTCGGCACCGGTGCAGGGAGCGTCGGCCATCTGGCCATTGCCGATGTAGATGCCGACCTGGGTGACGTCGGTGGGGCCGCCGCCGAAGAAGATGAGATCGCCCGGTTGGAGCGGGTCACCGGGTCCGAGCTAGGCGGTGGCGTCGTACTGGTCCTGGGCGACGCGGGGCAGGCCAATTTAGTGCACAGGTTCCGTCAACGCGAGCGACAAACTCGCAGGCCAGCGCGATAAACCGGTCCAGAGTCCGTGATCGTGATCAAAGCCAGGTCATGGATGCCACCGGCGAGTCCTTCACCGGCGCCGCGGGTAGTCCAGAGGGACCGTTTCGACGTCGCCGACTGCCGCATAGGACGTCCCGGGCCGCCGCGCATGCTCACGACCTGGCGCTGACGATATGGGACGTGCTCGCCGAGGGCGGTGATCCTTCACTCACAGGCTGGGTTCGGCGCTAAACAAGCACACTCCGCTTTACCACTCGTAATCGAGTGGCCAGGGCCGAGCCCTGGGTGCGCGGTCCCATTCGGACCTGACCAGATCTGTCCCGGTCAAGAAGTGTGTCCACATCGAATGCGAGGCCGGCAATGGCCGACGTGTGATATCTTAGGGTTAGATGAGTCGGATGATCTCAGGATGTCGGGGTGTCCACGTAGTTGAGTATCGGGGGTGGCAGCGATTCCTACAGCCAGGTCGTCCTGGCGAAAGGACCCGTCGGCTACTGGCGTCTAGGAGAGGCCGGTGGTCCGACCGCGTTCGATTCGTCGGGCAATGGCAACGGTGGAACATACTACGGCAATCCGTCGTTTGGACAGCCGGGCGCCATTAACAACGACCCGGATACCGCCGTCGGATTCAACGGGCCCGATTCAGCTGACTACGCGGAGGTGCCCGATCCGGGCAGCCAGTCGTTCAGCCAGCCGACAAGCGGCGCGGGACTGACCGTTGAGGTCTGGATGCGACCCGATGCGCTCGTTTTCTCAGGTGAGACTGACAACCCGTACGTTCACTGGTTCGGTAAGGGCATGTCTGGCATCGAGGAATGGGGGCTGCGTTTCTACAGCCAGGACACGACCCGTCCCAACCGAATCTCCGCGTACATCTGGAATCCTTCAGGTGGAGAAGGAGCTGGGGCCTATTTCGAGGACGCACTGACGCCAGGGGAGTGGATTCATGTTGTCGCGGTCTACGACCCTGGAGATATGGACACCACGTTGGCGGGCGTCCGTATCTACAAGAATGGCGTGCTGCGGAAGGGCCCACCCGACCGCGGCACGCTCTACGGCACGTACGACATCGTGCCCGCTGATGGCAGCGCTCCCGTTCGTTTCGCCACGCGAGACGGAAACAGCTTCTTCACCGGTGGGCTGGATGAGGTGGCGATCTATCCAAGGGCGTTGACCGGCGCTGAGATCATGGAGAACTACACTGCAGGGATCTCATAACCGATGACCAGCCAATCGCCCAGCGCGAACAGCGTGTCCGGCTGTGTCTGAACTGGCCCGGCTGGAGCCGGGCGTGCTGGCGCCGGGCCACGGAAGACCGATGGCCGGCCCGGTGCTTGCCCCGGCTCTGAGGGCTCTGGGCGAGCAACTCACCAACCCTGCCAGCGCTGGCAGCGCGGGCTCATCCGCGGGCCGCAAGCTGACCGAGCGGGTCCTGAACTTCTTCGACTACAGCCGCCGGGCCCGCTAACGGCTCCACGGTGTTCCCGCACCGTCGCGCTCTTGACAGCGAACGGCGTCAGGAGGCCCGGAGGCAGTCACTCCGCTCAGGCGCTCTCCCCAGGCGCGGGCCCGCCCCGGTTCGCCCCCGGCCAGGGCCCCGGTCAGGCCCCCGGCGAGGAAGCTCCCGGGTGACGCCGCGATGCGCGCCCCGTGGTGCGCGAGGAGCCGGCGGACGGACTCCGGCGCCCGGCCAGTGAACGCCGGCAGTCCCTGTTTGCTGATGACTTCCGGCCCTATGCCGTTGTGCGTGGGGGGGCGCACAGTTGGTCCTGGATGGCTGTGGTGCGTCCGGTCCGCGGCACTGCGCGACCGGGCATGAGCCGGCCGGGCAGTGACAGGCGCGGACCGGAGCGGCACAGCATGAGGCGATAGGGGGCAGGTTATGTCCATCGCGACCTCGGCCTCGCTCGACATGCGGGGCAAGACGATCACGACGTTCATCGCCTACGGCGCGGCGAAACGGCTCGCCGGCATGGCGGATGGGCAGGCCCTGGAACTGCTCACAGATCCAGGCGATGATATCGGCAACGACATCCGCGCTTGGTGCCGGGCCAGCGGACTGGACCTGGTGAGCGCAGATCGCGCCGACGGCACCTGCCAGTATGTGATCACCAGGCAGCCGCCGCGGCGATCGGGCCGCCGCCTGGCAGCGGTCATCTCCGACCCCGGACTTGAGGAGCTGCTATCACCGCTGGGCTTCGCGCTGGCCGGCGCCCTTGAGGGCATCGATGTCTCGCTCTACTTTCAGGGGCCCGCGGTCCGTGTCCTGGCCAAGGGCTTCACCGCGAAGCTGCACGGGCCGGGCCGGCCGTTCAGCCGGTTCGCCCGGGCGGGGCTCACCAAGGCCGGGCACATTCCGGCGCAGGAGAAAATAGGCCAGCTGCAGGGGCTTGGCGCCCGCCTTTACGCCTGCGGGCCCTCGATGCGGCACTTCAAAGTGGCCAAGGCCGACCTGGCCTTCGAAGAGGTGACCATTTCGGAGTACCTGACCTTCATGGAAGTCATGGCACGTGCGGACATCCACCTATTCGTCCAGTAGCGACCCCAGATCGCCGGCGAGCGTGAGTCACCGGACGCCTTAGCGGCGCAACCACATGCACGCTCACACGCGATGGCGATCGTCCGGCAGCTGATCACCGAACGTGGTGGAGCCTCCCCGGGATGCTCCAGACCCGCCCAATTCGGTATGCCGTGGCCGGGCCGCAGCTTGGTTGCGGCGGCGTTGCGGTTCAGGAAGTTCTGTGCGGCCGTCCGGGACCTGCTGGCGGCGTATCCGGCGATGTCGGCGACGGGTAATCGCCGGGCTTGAACGCGGTCGGGTCGCGGTGATGTAGCCTCCCCCGCCTGCCGATCTCACGCGACGGTGAGGACGATCTTGCCGCGCGCGTGGCCCTGCTCCACGGTGCGCAGGCCCTCGACCGTCTCGGCCAGGGGGTAGGTCCGGCCGACGACCGGCATGAGCTTGCCGTCCTCGATGAGCCCGGTCACGGTGAGCAGCTCGGCCCGGTCCTGCCGGGCCGGGAGCGGGCGCAGCCGCTGCGAGACGAACGCGCTGGCCACCACCGCCCGCAAGATGCCAGCCACGGGCCCGAACACGTGGCCGGGCGAACCGCCACCGTTGAGCACCAGGGTCCCCTTCGGGGTCAGCGCCCCGCGCAGCCGGGCCAGCGGGAGGCTGCCGACGTTGTCCAGGATCACGTCGTACCGGGTCCGTCCGCCGGTGAAGTCCTGCGTGGTGTAGTCGATGACGTGCGCGGCGCCGATCGAGCGCACCAGCTCCACGTTGCGGGTGCTGCACACCCCGGTGACCTCGGCGTCCAGCGCCGCCGCGATCTGGACGGCGTAGCTGCCCACCCCGCCGCCGGCCCCGTTGATGAGCACCCGCTGGCCGGCCTGCACCTCGCCCACGTCGCGGATCCCGCGCAGGGCCGTCGTGGCCGCGATGGGCACCGCGGCCGCCTGCTCGAAGGTAAGGCCCGCCGGCTTGGGCACCACCAGGTCCGCCGCGGCGCATGCGTACTCCGCGAACGCGCCCCGGCAGAACCCGAGCACCTCGTCGCCGCTGGCCAGCCCCCGCACGTTCGCGCCGGCCGCCTCCACCACGCCCGCCGCGTCGACCCCGGCCACCCGGGCCTTCGGCCTGGTCAGCCCCACGCCCATGAGCCGCGCGACCAGCGGGTCTCCTCGCAGGATGTGCCAGTCGGCCGGGTTGAGCGCGGCGGCGTGCACCCGGACCAGCACGTCACCGGCCCCGGCCTCTGGCAGGCCGGTGTCCGCCAGCCGCAGCACGTCCGGCGGGCCGAACCTGTCCTGAACCATAGCCTTCACCAGGTCCTGCCCCTTGCCGTCACGCCGCGCCGTGGTGACCGATACTAGACCGTCCTGCAGCGGGCGGTGCCCTGCTGCTCGCCGAGGACCTCGGCCAGCGGGCGCTGGGGCTCCTCGCGGACCGTGGCGTGCTCGCGCATGGTCGTGAGCGCATCTCCGGCTCGCGCCGGTAATCTCGCGCTGCTCGTACGTGGTCAGCGCGTGCACCAGGTGCTTAGGCCGGGCAGGTGCGGACGTTTGTGACTGAAGACTCTTACCTGTTGCTCCTCTCTGTCTTCAGCTGGTGATGGGCCCTGCTGTCTTTCTTCTCATGCGAGAGGAGACCCAGGTGAGTGACTCGGATGAGGCAGGCCAGGACGCGCCAGACTCGGAGTTCCGAGTTCGCCCGCCGGCGCATCCCAGAGTGGCGCAGGCCGTTGGCCCCGATGCCGCCCACGAAACGGGCGTCGTCACCAAGCCATCGGAAGGCCGCGGTTCGGTTGGCCTGACCGAAAGGCTGGCGGCGGCTAGCGCGGGGCGGGCGCGCCGTGTGCTGGCGATCTGGGGGATCGCCGTGGTGGTGGCGCTGATTCTTGTCGCCACCTCGCTCAGCGGCCTGACGACGAGTGCTCATGTGGTGGGGACGACGCAGTCCAGCCAGGCCGAAGCCCTCTACCGGCAGGCGCTGGGTGCGCCGGCCGGCCAGCGGCCGACCGACGTGATCGTGGTCAGCTCGACGGGCTCCACCGTCGGCGACGGCAGCTTCCAGCAGCTCGTGGCCCGGCTGGCGGCTCAGGTCCGGACGGCTCCTGGCGTCACCCATGTGGCCACGGATCTGAACGCTGGAAGCCAGCTCGTCTCGTCCGACCAGCACGCGGCCCTGATCGCACTGCGGGCCGCGAGCGACGCCGGCATAAAGCCGGTGGTCAAAGACGTCCAGGCGGCAAACGGCAGCGGCGGGTTCTCGGTGGCCGTCACCGGCGACCACACGGCCGGGAACGACTTCACCACCCTGTCGGCGAGCGACCTGCAGCACGGGGAACTGGACTTCGGGCTACCGATCGCCATCGTGATCCTGCTGCTGGTGTTCGGCGCCGTGGTCGCCGGCTTAATGCCGGTGCTGATGGCCCTGCTCTCCATCATCGTGGGCCTGGGCATCGCTGCGCTGCTCGCCCGGGAGTTCAGCCTCTCGGTCTTCATCGTCAACATGATGACCGGAATGGGCCTTGCGCTCGGCATCGACTACTCGCTGTTCATGATCTCGCGGTTCCGGGAGGAACGCGGTCACGGCCGCGGCAAGGAAGCGGCGATCCGGATGACGGGAGCCACCGCTAGCCGCGCCGTGCTGTTCAGCGGGAGCACTTTCGTTGTCGCCCTGCTCGGCATGTTCCTGGTACCGGTCACCATCCTTCGCAGCCTGGCGGCCGGCGCGGTGATCGTCGGAGTCGTATCCGTCGCCGTCGCGCTGACCCTGCTGCCGGCGACGCTCAGCCTGATCGGTGATCGGGTGAACTCGCTGCCCCTGCCCATCGTGGGCAAGAACCTCGGGCGCTCCGACGCTGCCGAGGCCCGGATCTGGACAGCCGTGACCGGGAGGGTGATGCGCCGTCCAGCCGTGAGCCTGGCGCTGGCGGGAGGATTCATGGTCCTGGCGGCGGTACCGGTGCTCGGCCTGCACATCGGCCAGAGCGGAGTAACCACGCTGCCGGGCAACCTGCCATCCAAGCAGGGCTACCTGGCCGTCCAGCGTTACTTCCCGGGCCAGAGCCAGAACCCGGTCGAGATCGTCTCGGCGGGAGGGACCGGCACTGCCCGGGCAGACCTCGCCAAGCTCGAAGCCGTCCTGGCCGGCGACCCGCGCTTCGGGCCCGGCGTCGTTCAGGCCTCGCCTGACGGCACGATCCTCACGCTGACCGTTCCCATCCGCGGTGACGACGTCTCCAGCCAGGACGTGGCGGCTGTACTCAGCTTGCGCCAGCAGCTGATCCCGTCGGCGTTCGCCGGTTCCGGCGCACAGGTCTACGTCGGCGGGCAGACCGCCGATGAGGCCGACTACTTTCATGCCGTTACCAGCCCGACTCCGTACGTGCTGGCCTTCGTGCTGGGACTCAGCTTCCTTCTGCTGCTGCTGGCCTTCCGGTCACTAACGATCGCGGCCGTCTCGATCCTGCTCAACCTGCTGTCTGCCGGGGCCGCCTACGGCCTGCTCACACTCGTGTTCATTCACGGGGCCGGCGCGGGCCTCTTCGGGTTCCGCAAGGTTCCCGTCATCGATGCGTGGGTCCCGCTGTTCATGTTCTCGGTGCTCTTTGCCCTCTCCATGGACTATCAGGTCTTCCTGATGAGCCGGATCAAGGAGCGCTATGACCAATGCGGCTCCACCCGGGAGGCGGTGGCAGGTGGTGTCGCATCCACGGCCAGGATCATCACCGGTGCGGCGCTGATCATCGTGGCGGTGTTCGCCGGTTTCGCCCGGGGGCAGCTCCTGCAGTTCCAGGAGATGGGCTTCGGCGTCGCGGTAGCCCTGATCCTGGATGCCACGCTGATCCGTCTGGTCATCCTGCCGAGCACCTTGAGCTTGCTCGGCCAGCGCAGCTGGTACCTGCCCCGCTGGCTGGACTGGTTGCCGCACCTCCAGGCGGAACCACCCCAGGCACCCGCCTCCGATGAGCCCGTAGCCGCCGGGGCACCCAGCCCGGCCTGAACCGACCACGGCCGCGCCCGCCGTGAGCGTACCGGGGCGCGGACGCCGCCGGGTTCGGGGCCGGCACATGCGCTCCGGCATGCGAACATGGTGCCGAGTGCGCGGAGGTGCGGTCGTGGGTGAGGTGAAGATCCCGATCCCGGGTGACATGCCGGCGTATCTCGCCGTCCCCGACGGCCCGGGCCGGTGGCCGGGCGTGGTGATCATCTCCGATGTCCTGGGGATGAGTCACGATCTGCGCAATCAGGCCGACTGGCTGGCGTCGCAAGGCTATCTGGCCGTGGCGCCCGACCTGTTCTTCCGGGGCAGCAAGGTCCTGTGCCTGCGAACGATCTTCCGTGATGCCATCGCCAGGAAGGGCCGGACCTTCGACGACATCGAGGCGGCCCGGTCCTGGCTCGCGGGACGGGAGGATTGCACCGGCAGGATCGGCGTGATCGGGTTCTGCATGGGCGGCGGATTCGCGCTGGCGCTAGCCCCGGGCCGCCGCTACGCGGCGGTCAGTGCCAACTACGGCGGCGTGCCCAAGGACGCCGAGTCGTTCCTGGCGGGCGCGTGCCCGATCATCGCAAGCTACGGGGCCAGAGACTGGACCCAGCGGGGCGCGGCCGGCAAGCTGGAGCGGGCGCTGTCAGCCGCTGGCGTAGCCCATGACGTCAAGGAGTACCCCGGCGCAGCGCATTCGTTCCTCAACGACCACGACCCCGCCGATGCCTCCAGGCTGATGATCGTGCTAGCCCGCCTGTCGCGCAGCGCCTACCACGAGCCATCGGCACGAGACGCCCGCCGCCGCATCGTCGCGTTCTTCGACGAGCACCTCAGGAGCTGACCGGAACCGGCAGACGGTAACGGCTGCGGCAGAGGAGAGCGGGGAAGCTAGGTTTACCGGGCGCTTTCCCCCGGAGGGGCAGCACTCCCGGTCCAGAGTGAGAAGATCCCTTCCACGTGCTCGGCTGCGACCGGGTCCAGCATCGCCTCACGCAGGCAGCCCATCCAGAACTCCACCGTGTCCGGAACACCGGACGGGAAGTCCTTGAAGTAAGCGCTGTGCTGCACGTGATCCCCGGCCAGCCGGCGCACCGTCGCGAGCACCCGCACGGCGGTGCCGGTCACGGCTGCGGAGTCCAGGCCGGACAGATGCTCCAGCAGCGCCCCGGAGCATTTGAACCCGGCCGACATGAGCGCCACGTCGAACTGCCGCGCCGCGGCCCCGCCATTCCCAGCCGGCCCGGCAGGAGCGGGGACCCGGAACGTCTTCCCGATGACAAGGGCTTCCAGGTCCTCGCTCACCACTGCGGACCCCCAGGGATGCCGACGGACACCTAACCCGGCAAGTGTAGGACGGCATGCGCACCGCAGAGCGAGCATTGTCGCCGTGATGCAGATGAACGGCATGGACATGGGGGTCGCAACCGAACTCGGTTCGTTCGGGCTCTGCTGCGTCGGCTCGAGCATCGTCGGAACGGACTGGGAGACGTACCGGCGAGAAGGACCCGGCGTGAGCGCGTTCGCGCTCGAGGATGGCGTCGTGTACCACACCTACTCGGCGTACGCGCGTGGCCTGGACGGCCTCTGGGGCATGTACCAGTGGCTCGACCGCGCGCCACTCGGTCGCAACGAAACCGGCCACTGGTGGCGCCGCCACGACGAATACGACGGCACGTGACGCGTGCCGAACGAGGCGGTACCGACCGGTGCCGCCGGGATCTGCGCCTTAGACCTTTAGACTTGCGCCTGTGCGTGAGCTGGTGGGGATCGGCGGCGTGGTTGCGGCGCTGTCGGTGGCGAGTGACCTGACTCGCGGGCATCCGCCTGGTGAGGCGATGCGCGCGTGCCTGCTGGCGACCGAGCTGGCCCGGCGGGCGGGGCTGGACCGGGTCCGCCAGGGCGAGGTCTATTACGGGACGCTGTTGCGGTTCGCCGGGTGCGCGGCGACGTCGCATGAGATCGCCGCGGCGTTCGGCGGTGATGACATCGTCGTCCGGGCCCGCGGCGACCTGATCGACCCGACGGTGCTGGCCGAGGCGATGCAGTTCCTGGCGGGTCTTGGCGTGGATGCCGAAGGCCTGCGGGTCCTGGGCGGCCCTGAGGGTGTGGCCAGGCTGAAGGCTGAGGGGGCACGCGCGGACTGCGAGGTGGGCGCGATCCTGGCGGGGCGCCTGCGGTTGCCGGAGGCGGTGGGCCGCGCCGTTCGGGATGCCTTCGAGCGCTTCGACGGCTGCGGTGTGCCGGCCGGCCGGGCCGGCGATGAGGTTGCCGAGCCGGCGCGGTTCGCGGCCGTGGGGTACGCGGCGGTGATGTTCGATGCTGTCGCGGGCGGCGTGGCCGCGGCCGAGACGGTCGCCCGGTGGTCCGGGCGGGCGCTTGATCCGGCGGTCGCGGCGATCTTCCTGGACGCGCCGGCTGAACTGCTGCGGATCTCGGGCCCGGATGACGTGCAGGCGGCGGTGGCCGGGGCCGAGCCGGAGCCGCGGCGCATGTTCGGTGACGAAGCCGCCCTGGAGGAGGCGCTGGCCGGGTTCGGTGACGCCGCCGATCTGAAGAGCCCGTGGTTCACTGGCCACTCGGGAGGCGTCGCGCGGCTGGCCCGGGCTGCGGCTGAGCGGCTCAGCCCGGCCGATGCCGCGCTGGTCTACCGCGCCGGGCTGGTCCACGACCTCGGGCGGGTAGCCGTCCCGGCCGGCGTCTGGGAGCGGCCGGGCCCGCTGCGTCCGGAAGACCGGGAGCTGGTGCGGCTGCACCCGTATCACGCGGGCCGGATCCTGGCGCGCTCGCCGGTGCTCGCGCCGCTGGGCCTGATAGCCAGCCGTCATCACGAGCGCACGGACGGGTCCGGTTACCCGGCCGGGGTACGCGCGGCCGAACTGGATGGCGCCGCCTGCCTGCTCGCCGCGGCCGACGTGCTGCACGCGCTCGGCGAGCCACGGCCGCATCGCCCCGCCTTCGATCTGCCGCAGGCATCCCGCATCCTGTCTGGCCTGCCGCTGGACCGTGACGCGATCCGGGCGGTGCTCGATGCCGCCGGCGCATCCCCGGCTGCGCTGCCGCCGCTGCCGGCCGACCTCACCGAGCGCGAGGTCGAGATCCTCCGCAGGCTCGCCGCGGGCCGCACCAAGCGCGAGATCGCCGCCGAGCTGGTGATCTCGCCGTCGACCGTGCACACGCACACGGTTCACATCTACGCCAAGTGCGGAGTCTCGACGCGGGCGGCGCTGGCCATGTTCGCCATGCGGAACGGACTCGCGAGCAGGACCGGCTAGACCGCCGGGAAAGATCGACTGAACAGTCGATAGCCCGGGCGGGCCGGCCTGCCTAGCGTTGCCTGCAAGCAACCGCTAAGGAGCAAGGAAGGCCGCAATGAGCCAACAGGAAAACCTCAGGATCGTCAGGGAGA
>Ga0208827_1000181_pt1 | contig 40637 bp, 39 predicted proteins | sample Sb_taG_5_FD_187709 | JGI IMG/M metagenome (GOLD analysis project Ga0208827, IMG submission 187709) | Peat soil microbial communities from Weissenstadt, Germany - Sb_50d_8_FC metaG (SPAdes) (version 2) | ecosystem: Environmental > Terrestrial > Soil > Wetlands > Peat | place: Germany... | reverse complement strand
GTGCGGGTCACTTTCCAGGTGTCTTGCGCGTAGACATCGAGATTGAGAAAGCTAAAGGGCTCATTCGCGTTCGAAGGGAAAGTCGTCGAGGCGGTGTTCGCTAATCCATAGATAAATTGCTGCAAGTTCGCGTAGGTCACGGTGGGAACTGTGCCTTCTCCAAAGTCGTAGTCGTTCAGGCGGAAGATGCGGGTATTGGTTCCGAACCGCAGTTCGTGAGCGCCACGGCTCCAGGCGAGATTGTCGTTGATGAAAAAGCGGGATGCACGCCGGCCTTGAATCCAGGTGTTGTCAAGCCCTCCCAAGGGCGTGAAGGCATTCGCGCCGCTGCCCTGCAACACGATTGGGAACGCCGACAGTGTCTTCTCAAGGTTGCTTGGCCCAAACAGGCTCTCATACCAGGAGAACGCCGGATTGAAGTAGTTCACCAAGCTCTGCGAAAAGACGTGCGTGTATCCCGCGGCGAGCGAGTAGAGGGGCTGCGGCGAAAACGCATTGAACACCGGGTTGATGGGATCCGTGTACGCGGCTTGCCGACCGTTGTCCACCTGAAAACGAGACCATGTGGTGTCCTTCTCGTTGATGTTGTAGTCGACGCGGACCGTCTGTACCTGTTCATGGTCGTCGCTGGAATGCGAGACGCTCTGGCGGTTGGCGCAACCGTTTCCATTCGGCGGATTGCCCGGTGCCGCAGTGCCGTCCGAATTGAAAGGACACCAGAGTACCTGGGTGGGTGTGCCGCCTGTATTTCCAAAGACCTTGAAAATTTGCTGATAAAAATCGACCTCCTGGGGCGCGGCGGGGTAGCAATTTTTATTTGGCCCGCCAGACATGCAGTCGCTTGTTTGACCTGAGTGAAGTTGCCCCAAGACGTATGTTTGGAACAGCGCACTGGGACTGGGAACAATCGTGGGCGTGACGATGGGCAGAGCGATCCGAACCCATTCGCTGTCAAAGAAGAAAAAGAGTCTGTCGTGCGCAATCGGACCGCCCACACTACCCCCAAAATGATTCACGGTCGATCTGGGCTTGTGGTTCCCCGATGTCGCATTGGTGAAGTAGTCCGCCGCATTCAGTAGCGAACCATTCCACAGTTCATAGAGATTCCCGTGAAACCGATTCGTGCCAGACTTGGTGACGTAGTCGACTTGGGACGCTCCATACCGTCCTTGATCCACGGAATAAGAAAGGGTGTTGACGGTCACTTCTGCAATCGAGTTCAATCCCAGGACGAGGTTGGTGGAAAGACCGCTGTTTAGATTAGTGAGCGGATCGTTCGTTTCCAGCCCGTCAACGATGTAGCCGTTGGAGAGGGCGGGCAGTCCGTTAAACTCCACGTTGCCATAGCCGTTTGTGCCGCCGACGAAGTCGTTGCTGCTACCCGCCGTATTGATGAGGGCTCCAGGCGCAAATTGCAGAGGGTAGGTCAGGTCGCCGCCCGGATTCGGCAAGTCCTCCAGTGCCGGCGCATTCAGGGTCGTGGATGTGTTTGCGTTTTCCGGATTGATGAGTGGAGCCTCGCTGCTGACCTCAACCGTCTCGCTGGATCGGGCCACCTTTAGCGTGAAATCCACGGTTTGCTTCTGGCCCAGGCCCGAAACGACCTTGTCATTTTGCCCCGGATCGAAGCCTCGCGCTTCCACTGTGACCGAATAGGTATCCGGCTTTAACTGCGGGAAGTTGAACCGGCCTGCATCATCGGTCTTGGCCGTACGCCTCAGTCCGGTCTCAGGATTGGCGATGGTCACTGTGGCGCCCGGTACGACGGCGTTGGTTGTGTCTCGAACTTGGCCAACAATGGCGCTCGTAGTTTCGCCTTGCGGCAACGCCTTCACGGGGAGAAGACAGGCCACCGTCAACATAAGAAAAGCAAAGTGCGCTGCCCGCGCCATGAATACCCCACTCATTTGCCCTAAAGCGGCAATGTGTCCCTGGTTTGATCTATTAACCGGCGATTACTCTGTTAAGTTAACCACAGTTAACACAAACGAGCAAGGACGGACGGAGACTGGGCAACCTCGGCGATTCTGTCCGAGTCACGTTAGCGCTGTATCGGGTGCTCCCCGCACTCATGCAGATAGCCTCCGAGCTCCGAACTAGGGCGCATTCGATACAGCCGTTTGCAGGAAGCCGCTAGCGGTGGCGGCGGATGCGGGATTCCCTATGGGATTTCAATCGATTTTCGCTTGGAAAGCCTTGCCAGAAGCGGCTGTTGTCAAAAAGGCAGTTATTGATGCTCATCGATCTAAACATGAATCCATCGCCTCAGGGTGGCTTCATCGTAGCGCAAGACCGATCCTTCCTCAAGCCTCGCCGGGTCTGGAAAGTCCAGAACCTCCCAGATTGTTTCCTTCGAGCACGCGAAAGCGTCCGCCGTGCTAGCGGCTTCGTGCAAACGGGCAACCTGGAAGTTATGAACGCGGCGGCAGCACTTGATGTATCCCTCCTCTGATTTGCGCCAATCGAAAAACTCTTGTCGGTCTGCACTTAAACTCTCCCCTTTACTTCTCCAAGAGAACGGTTATGGTTCGGCTCAGGAACAAAAATGGTTGATCAGATTGTAGAACCGTTCCCGGGCCGTGAGATGTGCAATTTCTGTTCCGAGCGTCCCACGACCCAGTTCTATGCCTGTAAGAACTTTCTCATTCCGCGGACCAACACGGTGCTCTTCCAGCACGAGAGCGTGGGGGCTTGGGCCGCGTGTGCCCGTTGTGCTGAATTGATTGACGGGCGGCGCTGGGCGGAGCTTACCGACCGCGCTTTCACCAACTTCATCAAGCAGCACGGCGTCCCGCGTTACGCGCAGTTCGACGTCCGGGAGCAGTTCCGAGAGATTCACCAGTTGTTCAGAGAGCACCTGGTCAAGGAGAGCTGAAATGCAGATTCGCAACAACCGCGGAGAAGTGATCGGAGAGATCAACAGCGGCTTCACGGATAAGGGGGACCGCATTATCACGAACACAATCTATGACCGCGGCAATCCGGTTATCCAACACATCAGCGTCCGCGACAATGAAGGGAAAGTTCGCACGACGGATGTGATCGGCGGCAAGATTTTGCCCTAGCCCAGATCCACAAGCCGGGTTCCCAAGAGGAGCACAATCTCCGTGAGGCGATCCGGGATTTGAACCTTGGTCCCGCCCGGTAGGGCACGCGCCATCGCGATTAACTCTTGGGTGCCGATTTTCTCGAAGGCGGTGAGGTTCATCAGGGCGACCCGGACCTCGCTCTTGATTGGAAGCAGCACAGCGACACTTCTCATACTCAGAACCTACGCAGGAACCGAGGAGAGTGGCTATGCGAGGAGGAGGAACAAGATATGCAAATGGGCGAGCCGCTCCGAACCATCGTCGTAGAACCACTTGAGCTTCCGGTGCAACAGCCGGCAAGCGAACCTGAACCTGTTCCTGTGGTGCCAGAGCCTGAGCCCGAGCAGGTGCCAGTCGCTGTCGCTCAGTGAACATTCCCGATTACATCTCGCCCGTCGTCGGCTACCGCGTTTGGCAGTGGAACGCCACTGGGCTCAAGTCGCTCAACGGCGAGCCGTGGCTTCCGGGTCGGCCGCTAGCGGCCGGATGCAGGGCTGCTGCTCGCGGAACACTCATCGATCGTGCAGAAGCCGTGCATGGCGCTCACGAGCCCCCGCACTCGGCCTGCACTTGCGGCGTCTACGCGGCGAAGAACCTTGAGCACCTACGCCCGTCCGGCTATGAGGGGCGCGGTATCCACGGCGAAGTCTACCTGTGGGGCACGGTGGTGGAGCATAGACTTGGGTGGCGTGCCCAGTTCGCCTATCCGAAGAGTTTGTTCCTGCCGCCGGATGCAATCCCGTTCACGCTGACCGAAATAGACGCCCGGCTGAAAATGCTGATCGCGTTTGGCACCGACATTTTCATAGTTGGCGATCACGAGAGCATCCGTTTCTGGAAGAACGGCTCGGGCTTCGACGCGGCGGGATTGGACTACCTTATCAAGACACGCAAGGAGTATTACGTCCGCCGCCAACAGGAGCGCATCCTGAAAAAGGGCGACCGCGTGGCAGTGCTCGGTCGCGGAATCGCAGTGGTCGAGCAAGCCGGCAATAAAGAGGTTATGGTCGTGTTGGGGAACAGGCTTGCGCTGAGGATTACCCGCAAGGACATCGTCCTGAATCAGCAGAACATGCGCTGGGAATGCGAAGCCAAGAACACCCGAGGTGACAAAGCCTTGCGGAAACTGTGGTAGTGGGCTACTTTGAAACTCTTTTGAAAATAATCCATACCTTTTCCTCTTTAGAACTTTCCCACAATCCGCACACCTCCCAGCCCTCGGAACCCACGCCATTCAGCATTACTTCTCCGCCAAGCGTGGAGCCGCCTATTTCTTCTTCGCAGCCTTCAACTTCGCCCACCTTGCCCGCTGTGCCGCCGCGATCCTCTTTCTGCCTGCTGCTGATATCGTGCGCTTTGGTTTCGGCGCGTGACCTCTCGCCTTCGCCCATCGCGCTTTCTGCGCCAGGCTCATCCGCTTGCGAGCCGAGGCTGACATGGAGTGCCTCGGTTTGGTGGAATTACGCCCGCCGCCCAACTTGCCGAGAACCGAAAGAGCCGCATCAACATGACGAAGCTCATTCACCAGATTCGTTCTCTGTCCCCTCAACACCGACACAAAGCCAGCTAGTCCCGTTAGTTTTGCCATGAATCCCCCTCGGCACAGGATTGTAATTGATCGGCTCTGTTTCTAAGCGGTGCTGGTCCTGCGCCGCCTCAATGCGCAAGCGCTTACAAAAGGGGGAACGTGAATGAATCGCTCGGTGGAAAGGACCAATCAGTAAGGCGTGGGAGGCACTGACGGCCGATCACACGTCGCTCTTCCAGCACCCTGATGAATTGCTACCTGGCGGCCCAGGCAGTGTGCGAAAAATGTGCCTCTCTTGCGAGCCAAGGAGGAAATCTCTATGGCTTGCAAAGTCGGCCAGATCATCGCACGCGGCGACCCCGATGGCTCGTGCGGGTTTATCTGGGCCGCCATCACGAAACCCTTCATAGGGAATCTCGCCGGGAAGGGGCCGCCTTTCGATCGCCGCTCGCAGTCGATTAGCCGAGGCTACTGTTTCTGGTGGAATCGGCAACCCTTTCACAAACGCCATTGGAACCAGTGTCTCTGTGACCAATAGCTGGTAAATACGGAATCCATCCCGCAGGTCTAGTTTTCGCTTGAGTGAGCCGGAGTTTTTGGAGAGCCACTCAAGTCTCCTCATGTGGGCGTACAGATCGTCACCTGGTTGCCCTCTAAAGCGACGTAGTTGCTCTCCGACTTCACCCACCGTTCTGGCGAATCGTAGACCTTTTGCCTTCGAACTCAAAAGCGCTCTGCGGCATCCATCTCAGCTCAGTCGGAATTGGTGGGAGCTGCTTGTAGAATTGGGCATGTGGCCTCTTACCTCGAAGGAACTCGACAAACGAGTGGACGTGGACAGTTCGTAGTGCCTGAGAGAACTTCTTGAGGTTTCCCGTTGATTGCATGCGTTTCAAGATGAGCATTCCTTGACGAAATTAAACCAGAGGTGGTTGAAGAAGGTGGCAATTGGTATATGGACGACGGGAACCGCCTAGTAACGACGAGACCGCAGTACAGCGACGTCGTGTTGCGAACGCCTTCTACGCAACAGAAGGAAGGCTAGTTCGTTTTACAACCGGGACCAGCTTCGCGGCTGCGAGAGTCTCTCATCGCTGCGGTCGAATCGCAGAACAGCTTCCCGAGGCCTCAGTTGACCTTATTATCGTGGGTAGTGCTATGTGGCCCCAGCGACTGAACAGCGTGGCGGAAACGGTACGAATCTTCGGTTATGGTGTTCCCCAGGAGGAACGTGCGCTCCGTCCGGGAGCAGAACGCTGCCTCATAATAATTGAAGACGAAATCCACATTGGACATGCTCAATTTTTCCGCATCCCCCTCCCGACAAATCTGTTTGAAGCAAATCCCGAGGTTATGCTCCGCGTATCCGTGATCCTGAGTTACCGCCCTCCTGTCCGCAAAACAAACGCCAAATACCGCGGCACTGTCTTGGAATGGAGCTTTTCAAAACGAGACGAGACCTTACAACGATTTCGCCAAAGGTGTGCGACGAAGCGCTCGGACGAAGACGACGAGCCCGCCGAAGAACAACCGATTGGCGATTGGAACTGGACCATCGGCAAACGCTCGAGAACGCGCGGCACGGCCCAAAGGGACTGGGTTGAGGCAACAGCTGCGGACTTCACAGAAGAACTGTACCTGGCGGGAAGGGCGACGAGGTTGGCTCTCGAAAGAGAAACAAGATGAAGGGTTTTTGCAGCGCTATGCAGTTGCTATTTCGATAGAAGTAATCGGAGCCGCCATTCCTATCCATGAGGAGATCGAGGCGAGGGTTCGAGTTCAGATCCCTCCTTAGCTCGTTTCGTTCTGCAATCAGCAGAAAACAAGTGAGGCGACCTGGGGCCAATTTAGATCACTTAAGTGCCCAAACAGCGTCAAACCTTGACCTCTGACACAGCGGCAAGCACTAGAGCATCGTGACGCTGTCAACGTGGATCTTGTCGCCGTCGATGTGCCCGGTCACGGCAACGTGATGTCCCTCGTGACCCTTGAGGGCATCGGGGTTGTCCACCGTCAGGACCTTCTGGTCATTGTCGGTAACGACGACCGGGCTGGCACCGGCTTTGATGCACTTCTTAGCGCATCCGGCATGGTGCGCGTTGGCTCCCTTAACCCCGCACTTGGAATCGCTAACCCAGCCGTTCACGGTCTGGGCATCGCTGGCAAATGACACCGAGGCAACCGACACCATCAACGCGCCGGCAAGCAACAACAAGAGAAATTTCCGCATATCACCCTCCTTTAGATTGGTTCCCACACGTGATGCGGTCTTTGAAGTCTATCACAAGAGGAGCAGAGGCTGGACTGCGAAACAAAATGGAAAGCTGCACCGGAAAAGTTGGGACAAGTAATAGTCCTGATGGTGTGAAATAGCTGTCTGTGTCAAGCTCATATGTGCTATTCAGGACTAGCTACATCCGCGATGTATGGAAGACCGCCAACTCGGCCAGTTCCAACCACAGGATCTGGGCCGCCTACTTCACGGCCCGCCACCCGAAACCTCGTTGCGGTGGAAATTTCCAGCTTCAAGTGCGGCCACGACGCGCCCATTTACAGCGTGGTCGAGCAGATCGTGGAGCGCTCGGGCACGCCTTATTTCTCTCCAAAGACATGGACGAGACCCGGCCGGCAATACCATTAAGCTGCGCGTTGAAACCATCGATTACTTCTTGAAGCGTTACCGGGAGGATCTGTTAGACCGGAAGAAAAAGCAAGCGGACATCGAACGCCAGCTTGCCGAGTACGAGCGCGGGCTGCGAGAGCGCGGGACGGGGATGAGTTAGTTCTCGAGAAACAACCCTTGACATGGAGCCGATGACGGTCTTTACTGGTCTCGTTTCGCGCCGGTCCGTCCGCCTTAGCGTCAATTCATTCAAAATATCCGCCGGTCCGACAAGGGCCCTGAAAGGGGACCGAGGAAATTCATAAATTTCAACTTGGAGGAAATGAAGATGAAAAAACGATTACCGCAGATCCATATGGCAGGCCGCCGGCAGGTACCGGCCACTCAATCGCCAATACTAAGAGCTGTACCGTTTCTGCTGATTGTCGCCCTGATGTGCGTTTCCGCCGCGGCGAAGGAGAAGCACCAAAAGAATTCTCAGGACCCGTATGTCACGGCCGAAAATTATGAGACGGCCCCGGCCGTCAACGCGGCGGACTTGGCCTATCGCACGATACTATTCGAGGACTTCACTGTCCCCCCTGAATGGGAGGAGAAAGCTAGAAAACTGGTGACCGCAACAGAAGATCAAGCAATCAGCCGTCTTTCCAGTACACACGCTTTCACCACAATTGCAAAAAAGCAGGATCCGTTGCCGGAGGACCCATCCCTTGTCGTCAAATGCACGCTCTTGAATTATCGAATGGTATCGAAAAAGACCCGCTTCTTCGGGGGGGCGTTTGCGGGCACTTCCTACATTACATACCAAGTGCAAGTCCACGATGGAAAGAGCGGCGCCCTGCTGTTTCAACGGGAGATTTCCACCGAGAACAACGCCTTCGCTGCCGCATGGTCGTTCAATGACAAGAACCTTCCCACGTTCCTGGGCAATGTGCTTGCCGACTATCTCGCGCTTCGTGCGCGTAAGGACAAGGGTGCGAATGTACTCCCTCTCGAGAATGTGGCTCAGACCGCGCCGGGCGCCCCAGCGAAATAGCCCGTTGCGCCCGCGCCCCAGCCAGTCGGCACCGGCCCCTGGCTGGAAGTGGGCGGATGACAGGAAGCAGATCGAAGCGATCCGCGACCCACCACACGACCCAATGGATTTCGTCCCACCAAGACGCGACCATCGCACGCGCTATGGCAAGTCAGTGGGAACACTGAACTCCGCCAGGTAAGCCTGCGGATCCATCAACTTCTGAGCGCGGGCAAGGATCCTCGCCATACGGCCGATGTGGCGCAGATCGACGTCGCGGACCCACTCCCACCACTTCTTGCGGCCGGCGGCGTTGAGTACAGTGCGCCTCCAAGTCTCGCAGTAGAGTTCAAAGAAGCGCTCGACCGGCAGGCGAGGTTTCCAGAGCAGGTGGTGCAGATCATACTGGTTCCAGTCCAGAACTTTGAGTTGCGCCTTGCTCTGCTCGAAGTAATACGTGCCCGGCAGCGGCGTTAGGATGGTGAAGCCAACCCGGTAGAGTTGGTGAGTTTCGATGAAGTTCCAGAGCTCGGCGAAGTCTTCCTCGGAGAAATCGGGATCGACGATGAAATTGCCGGTCACTCCAAAACCGCACTCCCGGGCGACCCGGATGGCATCCAGTGTTTTCGATACGTCGGTTCCCTTGTTCAGGGAGTCGAGGCCGTTGCGCGTTGGCGATTCGAAGCCGAAGAAGATGTCGAAGTTTTTCGCCAACGGACGCCAGATGCGCAGCAGATCGAAACTCTCGGCGACGAGATCCACGCGCGACTGCGCCAGCATCCAGTTCTTGCGCTCGCCCGAGGCGAGCAATTCACGCCCCAGTTCCTCGCTGCGCGCCGGGTCGCCCCAGAAATAATCGTCGATGACGAAGACATTCTTGCCGGTGCGCTCGAAATCCTGGCGGACGTTCCGCGCGGCATGGAAGCGACAAGATCCCTTGTAAAACTGCCAGACCGAGCAAAAGTTGCAGCGATGGCGGCATCCGCGCGTGGTCTCCAGCGTCCAGACCGGCATGTAATTCAGACAGACGTAGTGTTTCCGGTACGCCTCTACGGCGGCACGATCGGGGCAGAGGACGTGGTTCAAGTCCAGCCATTCACGCTCCTCGCCGGTCGCGGCAAACCGCCCGTCGCTGGTGGGCAACAGCAGGGAGGGCACGTCGAGGAGCGGCTTGTGCTGTGCCAGGGTGTCGCACAAGGCGGGCATCGTGCTCTCACCCTCGCCGACGCAAATCGCGTCTAGCCAACGGCTGTGCTCCAACGCTTTTGGGTACGAAGCGGCGGCATGGCCGCCGACGGCGACGAAGATTGCCGGATCAATCTGTTTGATTTCGGTGGCAAGTTGCAAAGTGGCGGACGCGTCCAAGATATGCAGGCATGAGATGCCCACGATCTCCGGCCGGAAGGACTTTATGAGACGCGCCATGGTTTGGCGCTCGAAGCACAGATCCGCGATGCGGACTTGGTGCCCGCTTGCGCCGAGCGCCGCCGCGATGTATTCAAGCCCCAGCGGCTCGGTCCGGAAAAATGGGGCGAGCCCGAAATGAGCTGCGGAGGAGCACGGTTTGATGAGCAGGACCCTCAAATCGAAATCAACCCTTTCTTCCAGCGATATCTGAGGAAACTCGCCAGCGTGACCTTATCGGACAAGACTCAAGTATGTCCTCCGAAATTAAGGACAACACGCTTTTATATGAGACAAGAGTTCTTAATTCTAGGTGTGCTCCGAGGCCTTGTAAATCCTATTCTGAACGCTCTTCTCAAGAAAAGAGGTTTCGGCGCTGCCGAGTCTTAAGGGTTTCCCCGTCACAGAGAGCCGATGCTAAAATGGCACTCCGACTCCAGTAGCATCTCTAGCACACGGAACGACCAATATGGCGCGGTCTGCGATCTTTTTCTTGTTGTTTCTTGTGACCAACGCCTCCTTGATTCTGCTGTATCCTTTTACCATCTCACGATTGCTTCTCGTGGCCTCAATTTACGCCGTTGGCACGGTGGTCATGCTCTACCTGCTGTTTCATCCGCGCAACCAATGGCTGGTCGCCAACCGCTCGCGGGTGGATGGCACGGGTTGTGTGGCGCTGACTTTCGACGACGGCCCCGACCCAGTAGATACACCCAAGTTACTCGACTTACTCCGGGAGAAAGGTGTGAAGGCAACGTTCTTTGTGGTGGGGAAGCGCGCGGACCAGTATCCTGAAATCGTGCGCCGCGCCTGGGTCGAAGGGCACCTGGTAGCAAACCACACCTGGTCGCACCATCCTTTGTTTTGCTTTCTCACGCCCGGGCGTCTGCGGGCCGAGATCGAGCGCGGCACGGAGAGTATTCGTCGCAGCTGTGGTTTCCGGCCGTGCGCCTTCCGCTCGCCGGTTGGCCTGCGTCATCCCCTGTTGGGGCCCTATCTCAAAGAGGCGGGACTGGAGTACATCTCTTGGAGTGTTCGGACGCGTGATACACTTACTGCGAATTCCAGCGTTCTTGCCCGACGCATCTTGAACAAAGTGGTTAGCGGGGACATCATCCTACTACACGATCATTTGCCGGCAGGAACAAATGTCATGCTCGAAGCACTGCCTCGGGTAATCGATGAGCTGAGGGAACGGGGATTCGAATTCGTCCTTGCCGGCTCCCGGGAGGATGGCAGCGGCAAAACACTTGAACCTGCGCCATGCGAACCTGCGCGCTAATTCCGGCATTCAACGAAGCCTCTTACATCGCCAATGTGGTTGAGGGGGCCAGACAGCATGTCGACAAGGTGGTGGTTATTGACGATGGTTCAGGCGACGAAACGGCGCAAATTGCCCGAACTGCCGGAGCTACTTGTTTGCGATCAGAAAGGAATTGCGGCAAAGCCTCGGCCTTGCGCACCGGTATAGCCTTCGCGTGCGCCCAAGACTTCACTCACGTCATCACTCTCGATGGCGACGGTCAGCATTTGCCGGAAGATATCTCGGTCATGCTGCGCGTGGCCGAAGAGACGGGAGCGGACCTGGTAATTGGGGCGCGCTGTTTCGATCGCGCGCTCATGCCTCGCGCCCGCTATTTCTCGAACACTGTTGGCAGTCGGTTGGCCTCAGTGCTCGTCGGCTGCGAAATCCGGGACAGCCAGAGCGGATTCCGGCTATTCCGGTTGGACAAACTTTGTGGAACCAAACTGCGCAGCCGGTGCTATGAATTGGAGATGGAAGTCCTGATCAAGATGGCCCGGTCGGGCTGCACCATCGCACACGCTCCCATCCGTATGGTCTATGACGATGGCCAGGCGCGCTCCAAGATGAAGCCTATACGAGACACGGTGCGCATCTGCCTGTGGTCGCTCGCATTTCGCTTCCTGGGGGCGTGACATGATGCCGCGATGTAGACCATGGCGGCTCCTTGTGTTCGTGATTTTCCCGGCAGTGCTGGCGGCCCAGTCCGACGATCTGCTGACACGCATTTGGGAGGGCGTTCAGCAAGCGCAGAAGAAATACACGAGTGGCTGCGGCAGCATCACCGAAACCCGCACCTCCAGCCTGCTGGTGAAGCCCCTGGTGCTCCGCGGCAAGTTTTGCGCCGAGGGCACCAAGCGATTCGCGCTGGAGTACTTCGAACCGGCTCCGTTGCGCATTCGCTTCAACGAGAACTACCTCAACGTTACGACCGGCGACAAGACGGAAGTCATAGAAGTCGGAAGCAGCGTTCGCCGTGCCCAGTCCTATTTCAGCCGGGAGAACTCCATCGCGAACCTGAAGAAGAACTTCACCACCTCGGTGCAGGAGGACGGCGGGAGTTACGAAATGAAGCTCGTGCCCCGGTCGGACGCTTTTCGCCGCCGGCTGAATTACCTTGTAGTGAAGCTGAACAAACGGGACTTCCTGCTCCAGTCGCTGGAAGTGGACGGCAAGAGCGGCGTGAACAGTGTATTCGCCATCGACGTCAGCTCGGTGAACCCAAAGATTCCAGCGGAAACGTTTGAGGTATACAAACCAAAGTGATCGAGCGCAGTGAAATCGAGACGATGATTCCTCATCGCCCTCCGTTCTTGTGGATCGACCGGATCGAAGAGCTGGAGCCGGGAGTTCGTTGTGTTGCGGTGAAGTTCGTCGATCCCGCGGACCCCATTTTTGCCGGGCATTTTCCCACCAAGCCCATTGTGCCGGGCGTTCTTCTGATCGAAGCGGTGGCCCAGACCGCGGGAGTGATGCTGGGATCGGTTGCGTCGCAGGTCGCTGGGGGAGGAGTAGCCCTGCTTGCGGCCGTAAACCGCTTCAAGTTTTTCAAGCCCGTAACTCCGGGCCGGGAGCTGCGCATTGAAACCAAAAAGCTGACCGACGCTGGGCAGATGGCTTACATCAGCGGTACGGTGTGGGTGGATGGGGAGATGGTGGCGAGCGGCGAGTTGTCGGTGGTGTCGGCCTGATGGGCGAGCGGATGGCCGAACGGGCGACCGTGCTGACGATAGAAAAGGCCTTCCGGTGATCGGAAGATTTCAGACTCGCGCGCGGCAGTTCGCAACTGCCTTGCTGAAGGAAAAGCTCGACCCCGGCCGAGCTGCCGCCGCCGTGTTTCTGGGAATCTTCATCGGCATCGTCCCCATCTATGGGTTTCAAACCCTTGCGGCCGTGGGCCTGGCTTTGCTCTTCAGGCTTAACAAGCCGCTGACCGTGGCCGGCACTTTCATCAACAATCCGCTGCTCCAGCCCGTGATTGTTGTGTCCTCTGTGGAACTGGGCTATTTTCTCCGCGGCGGCTCGTTCCGCCCATTGAGCTTGTCCGCCATGGCTGGCGCGCACCTGAAAGAAAATTTCGTGGCCTTCGTGGTGGGCAGCATACCGCTGGGGATACTTGTTGGCGGCGTTGGGGCGGCGATTACTGCTGTTGTGATCCAGCTTAAGGCGCCCGCTAATCCGGGATTGCGGGACCGCATTCGTTTTGTGAAGCGGATGTTTGCCCGATGCGCGTGGGCTGACCGCGGATTCGTCCGGTGGAAGCTGCGGCTTGATCGGATCTTCGGATTGCTAGCCGCTCAAGACCTGGGATCGGGGACGGTAGTGGATCTCGGCTGCGGCTACGGCATGTCTCTCAGTTTTGCAGCTTTCGGTGACTGCAGCCGGCGCTTGGTTGGTTGCGACTTGGATGCGCATCGCATCGCCGTCGCTCGCCAGGCCCTCAGCGGTCTGAATGCAGACCTGAGCGTTGCGGACGTTCGTGGTCTCGATCTTCCGCCAGCCGGTTTGATTCTTATTCTGGATGTCTTGCAGTATTTGCCTGCCGAAGAGCAACTGGCCTTGCTGAAACGGTGCTGTTCGGCGCTCGCGCCCCAGGGAATACTGATCTTCCGGGTCCATGATCGCGAACGCGGCCTGTGGTCCACAATCACCATGGCTTTCGACCGGCTAATATTCGCTTGCGGGCGGGCCGCCGTGCGGCCCTTGATGCTTCCGGCCGCCGAGTACCATAGTGTGCTGGAGAACGCCGGTATGCAGGTGGAAGAGCGCCGGTTCCGAAACCGTCTGCCCCTGGCTCATATCCTATTCGTTGCAAAGAAATTCGCGGCGAAAAAACCTTTGAATGAAGCGGAGGCCGCGCCATGATGGTCCGCTTCATGCGCCGGGTGGGCCGCTTGGTGGTAGATCATTCGGGGTTGGTGGCGGCCCTTAGCCTGGTCCTGACGGTGTTCTTGTATGCCAACATCCACAACCTGCGCACCGGTACCGACCTGACAGACCTGTTTGGTAATCGCGACCCACAATGGCGAGCCGCGAGCCAGATCGGCAAAGAGTTAGGTTATGGCAACCAGCTCTTCGTGCTGATCGAGGCCCCGGAAGGAGGAACGGACACCACCGACGAGATGGAGGAAATGGCCGACCGTCTGACCGCCGACATGCTAAGCAGCGGGCTGTTCAAGCAGGCGCGCTGCGGATTGCAGGAAGAAGAACTGCTCAACATGGTGCGGTTCTTTACCTGGAACTTTCCGTCGTTCGTTTTGCCAGAGCAAACGGAAGATCTCAAACGGCGGCTGGAGCCGCAACAGATTCATCAAACCGTTCGCCGCGCGGGCGCCGAACTGGTCACGCCGTTCTCGTCTTTAGGAACGAATTACTTCGTTGCCGATCCTCTGGGCCTCATGGAAGTGGCGGCGCACAACAGCCGGGGGTTCTCGCAGTTCGCCAGTTTCGACCTGACCTGGGGATCCGGGAACCGATTCTTCAGCAAGGACCACAAGGCACTGCTCATCATTGCTGAGCCTCGCCAGCCGGCCGTGGACTACAAGTTCGCTGAGCAAGTCGTGCAATGGACGCGCGGACGAATCCAGTCGATCATCCAGTCTAGGAGCGCCGAGCCCGCCTTCCAGGATTCCGGCGTGCGGGCCACGACGGCCGGCGCTTACGTTTACGCGGAGCAGGAGCACAAGTTCATCGAAAAGAATATTCGCAGAATTTCCCTGATTTCGATTGTCGGCAATCTGCTGTTGTGCCTGCTGATCTATCCGAGGATTCCGCTGCTACTTTTGTCGCTGCTGCCCACCGGCCTGGGGATTCTGTGGACTACGGGCATAGCGAGTTTTTATCCGGGAGAAGTAAATCTCATCAGCCTGTCTTTTATCGCCATCCTGGCGGGACTGGGAGACGACCAAGTCGTACATTTCTTCAACCGGGTGCCGCAGGAATGGGCAAAGGGCGGGACGCTGAATGCGGCCGTGTTGCGAACTTTCGAGACCACTGGGCTGAGCGTCGTCTTCTGCATCGTAACGGCGGCAACAGCCACCGCCTCACTGGCCACTTCCAGTTTCAAAGCACTGGCGGAGTTCGGGTTCATCCTCACCGTGGGGATGTTCATGATGATGTTCCACACGCTCCTGACCGTTCCCGCACTGATGCAGCTGTGGTGGCGGTTCTCCAAACCACGCGCGCCGGAGACCATTACTTTCCGCTTCCTTCCCTTGATGGCGCGCAATTCCGTCGATTTTGTGGGCCGGCACGTCCGCCTCGTCGTCGCCTTTTCATTGGGGATATTCCTGCTGTCATTATTGTTTCTGCCTGCCATCAAGATTGGAGGGCGCTTCGAGATCAATGGTGGCGCCAACAACCCCGCCGTTGCCGCGCAGAACCGGCTTTCCGCAAGGTTCGGCATTGAGGGCAGTCCGAACGTGCTCTTGATCGCCGGCGGCCAGGAGGAAGTACTGCGCAGGGCGGAAGAACTGGCGGCCGGTCTGGAAGCCTATCGGCAGCGCGGCGTCCTCAAGTCGATCTTTTCTCCCACGGACTTGCTTCCCTCAGCCCGAACGCAGAGTGAACGGGCCGCATCGCTCGGGAACATCGATCTGGGAGCCTCCGCCCGCGCTCTTGAGGATTCGCTCCGCGAGAATGGATTTCGAACCGAGCCGCACCAGCCCTTTATCGACCGACTGCGAAAACTGGGACAAGGCATTCAACCTATTACTCTGGAAAAGGGCGCCGAGTTCCTGCCACCAGGGCTGCTCGACAACAGCATTCGCAAGACGAAAGACGGTAGTTACGTCGCGGCCATCGCCTTTTATGCGACGGATCCCAATGCTACCCAGGTGGTTCCGGATTCTGTACTGGAGTCCTGGCGGAAACAATTTGGTCCGTTCGTGGAGTTCTCCTTCGACAAGATCAACCGCGACATGCAGAGCCGAGTCCTTCACGACAGCCGCAGGGCACTAGTGTGGACGGCGGCTGCCATCGTCCTGATCGTTTATCTCTGTTTCCGCAACCTCCGGGTGTCGCTCGTCGTACTGATGCCGATTGCATTCGCCATCATCGTGACTTTCGGGCTGTTGCTGCTGGCGGGACACCATTTCAGTTTCATGTCCATTACGGCGATTCCCCTTATCATCGGCATTGGGATCGATAATGGTATCCATTTAGTCCGCCGTTACCTGGAGAACGAGCGCTACGGGATTCTCGCGATCGCGAAGGCTTCGGGCGCGGCGCTTATTCAGTCGAACCTGACTACGATCGTCGGGTTCGGAGCACTCATGGCCTCCAGTTTTGCGCCGCTCGCCGAGATGGGTCTCGTAACCTCATTGGGCGTCGCTCTGGCCCTGGCCGGCGGCCTCTGGCTGGTTCCCGCTGTCATTCTCTTAGGGGAAGAGAGGACAGCGGCCCAACTGAATTAGTCGCCGAAGGAGCGACGGTCGATCAGGATGGAGGCTTGTCTCAGTGCTTAGTATGGGTCGCTTGCAACTATTCGTATATACTTGAGCCGGCCAAGACCTGTTGATGGAAACTTTATAACGAAAACTTTGTAATGAAGCCACACGTCCGCGATACCACCATTAATACGATCCCGTCGCGCTGCCCAGAGTGTGGCAAACCGATCACTTCCGTGATCGTCGATCAAGGAGGCAAGGTCTATCAGCGTCCGCAGTGTTCATGCCACGAATCCACCGGCTCCCTGATCTTCTCCGATGCGGATTTGTACCGGAGGCTGGAAGAGTGGAACAAGCTGGTCTTTCCGGATGCCCAGCAGGCAGCGCCAGCCCATGGGGAAGCTTGCGACTGTGCCACCGCCAGCCACAACGAACCATGCTTGGCCGTAATCGATATCACGAACCGCTGCAATTTCAAGTGTCCCGTCTGTTTCGCGGAGGCGACGGGCGACGGGAATCACTACTTCCTCGATACGCAACTGGTGGGCAAAATGCTCCAGTCGCTGCTGGATCGGCCAGTGCCGTGCCGCCATATTCAGTTCTCCGGCGGAGAGCCCACGCTGCACCCCGAGTTTCCGAGCATCCTTCGTACCGCCCGCGATCTGGGTTTCACGCATATCCAGGTGGCCACGAACGGTAGCCGGTTCGTCAACCCCGAGTACGCAAAACTCTGTGAGGATTCGGGGCTGCACACGCTTTACTTGCAGTTCGATGGCGTCAACGACGAGGTCTACCTCCAATTGCGCGGCCAGCGGCTGTTGGGCAAGAAGATTGCGGCCGTCAACAGCGTCGAAAAGACGAACATGCGGCTCGTCTTGGTGCCGACCATAGTAACTTCTGTCAACGTCGACCAACTCGGGCCCATCTTCCAGTTCGCTCTCGAGCACAGCAAACACGTCACTGGCATCAGCGTACAGCCGGCGGCGCATGTGGGGAGGGTTGAAGTCGCGGACGAGGCCGCCGAGCCCTTCAACCTTGCGACCATGGCCCGCGAGTTTGGCCGACAGACTGGATTGACCCGCTTCCCCGACGATTGGTTCCCCCTGAACTCGATATCCTTGATTAGCCGTGCCCTCGACCGCGTCCGCCGCGAAGCTACGCTCCCACCCCTTAGCGATGCCCATTGTTCGCTGGGCACGTTCTTCTATGTTGACGACGACAACAAACCCTTCTGCCTTAGCAGTTTCTTCGATCTCGACCGGTTCTTTCGAAGCATGGCTGAGGTAACTCCGGTTACCAGTCAGGGCGTCGTCGAGCGGCAGATTTCGCGCATCCGCCAGTTCGGGCGGCTGGCGCAATGTTTCGATAAGCGGAAGGCCCCGGAGGGACTTACGTTCCAGCGTATGCTGCGCAGCCTGGAAGGGTGGGAGGACAAGTCCAAGGGAAGGTCCGCAGGCTGGTTTCGCAGAGGATTCAACGGCATATTCGTGGCGGGCATGCACTTTATGGACGCCCGCAGTTACAATCTGCGCCGCCTCAAGCGGTGTATCATCCAGTATGTCGCTACCGATGGACAACTGATTCCTTTCTGCAATTACAACGCGGGCGCCAGACTCCGCAATGCCGAGGAATTGACTCGAACCGAAAACAACCCGTAGGCGCATTGCGGCCATGCCAATGGCGCGGTGGTAGAAGGCGAGCAGTCAACGCACAACGACTAGTTTTTCCTAATTCTAAGTTATCGGATTTAAATTTCATGAAATCGTCGCTTGGCTCGGCACCGCTGTTCTTTTCCCGAGTGGCAGGTTTGGGGCGAAGTACCGCTCTTCTGCTGTTTTTTGGTTTTGTGTTTTTGCCGCTGACGGCGGAAGCTGGTCTGCCTCGTGCTGCCGTCTCAATTCCGACGGACCAAAACCTTGCAGCAGGCTTAAAGGCCGCTGAACAGTGCGAAATCCCAGGCAAATTGATCGTGCTGCCGCCGCTGCCTTTCCAGTTCACCGGTGACGAAAGCCCCGCCAGCCTTTTCGAAGAGCAAGCACAAGCCGTCCAGAGCATACCCCAAGGATCCGAGGTCTGGCTGCATGTGGTCGTGGGAACCAGCTCCGTTACCGGTCACGAATCCGAGAAACAGATCATCGATCGGGTTGACGCGTTCCTGAAATTGGTGCCTCTCTCGGCACCCGCGGTACGCGGACTTATCGTGGAAATCAAGGAACCGCTGACGGCGCCCGATCTGTTCGCGTTCGGGCTGCTGCGCCTGGCGGTAACCGCCAAGGCCAGTAACGCCGGCTTGCGGCTGGCGTTTGTTTTCCAACCCGGGTTTCTCGGCCGGCACGGCGATATCGTAAAGCGGCTTGCCACTTATTCCGATCTACTAGGTACAACCTATTCTCAAGGCTGGCGCGAGGATGCCGCGTGGATCGCCGAACAGGCGCTGAATAAGCCCCTCATCCTTAAGTTGGACGCCCGAATGTCCGCAGCCACCGCGCCCTATCTGACCGCGGTGCTCGCGGCCACCGGCACCTCCGTTGAAATCGTCTGGTCAGAACCCCCGGACTTTAGGGCCGCGAGTGCGGTGTGCGCAGTGAGCAGCTTCATGACGCATTACATCACTGGCAACATGCTTCCGACGGGTTCCGCAGGCTCGCCGTTCAGTATCGTCGTGGATGGCGTGGGGAACGATGAGCATCGGTGGTTCGGCGGCGGGCAATCGCCGGACATTGTGATGGTGGCACTAGCAAATGGAAGCCCCGACCACCCGAAGACGGTCAGGCTCCAGGGTGTTACCTCGGGGCAATTCGAGATCCAGTGGTACGACCCCGCGACTGGCGCCCGGCTCCCGGCGGGCGAGCCGGCCAAGACCGACAAGGGCTTCGCGCAGACATGCGCTTGCACCAGCGAATATGCGCTGATTTACGTCCATCGACAGATCGATACCGATAACACGATGTATAGCGCGGTGGAGGTGAAGGGCGGGGTCGAGCTCAAGGTTGAGGAAATCATTGCCCGCTGGCAGCAGTACCGCGAAGCGCAGAAACAGAAGCTGGAAAACTATCTGGCCTCCAGTTTCATGAACCTGCACTTTGAGGGCACCAATCTGGGTCCGGGATTCGACATCGCCATGCGGGTCAAAGTGTTTTTCAACCGCGGCGGCCAGACGGAATTCGCCCAAACGGAGCTTTATGTCAACGGCGTGAAGTTCGGCAAGAACCACCAGTTCCCGCTGCCGCAAATCGAGCCGGAAAAGGTGCTGACCCAGCCCCTCGAATTGAAGCTTAACGAGCGCTATGAATACAAACTGCTAGGCACGGAACAAATCAACGGCGCCAAGTGTTATGTAGTTGGAGTCGAGCCCAAGGTACGGGACGAGGCGCTTTACAGCGGCAAAGTGTGGATCGACGGCACTACCTTTCGCGAGGTGAAACAGTATCTAAGCCAACGCGGTTCGAAGAGCAACGTTCTGGTCAATGTCGAGACACAGAATTTCGAGTTAGTCTCTGACGAAAAGGGGAATCAGTTCAACTTACTGCGATCGATCTCCGCCCAGCAGTTGTTGAATGCGGCGGGACGCGATTTTGTGCTGCAGAGGACGGTGCAGTTCTCGGGGTATGCCATCAACACTCCGCAATTCAGCGGCGCCCTCGCGGCCGAGCGCAGTTCCGAAGACCCAATGTACAGCGAGACCGACCAGGGACTGAGGTCGCTGGAAAAGAAAGGCAACGAGCGCGTCCTCGTGGAACGGAGCGAGAAGCGCATAACGTCCGTGGTTGGCGGGGGCATGTACGAAGGAACGTTCAACTTTCCAATTCCGTTTGCCGGCATCAGCGTCGCAGATTTCGATTTCCGGAATACCGGCGCGCAGCTTTCGACTTTCTTTGCCGGGCCTATCCTGGTGTCCGACATCTCGAAGCAGTACGCACCCAAGTTCCGGCTGGCAGTGGATTTGGCGCTATCTGGGCTTCCCGGTGAGAACCGCATTTACAGCTGCATCACGCCTTCCAGTTGCAACACGGAATTGTTGCAAGGACAGGTGTGGACATGGGAGGAAACAACCGGAGTGCGGGCCTCGTGGCAGGCCACCACGCATCTTAGCCTGACGGCTTCGACTTACTTGGCCTATGATTTCTTTCGCCGGACCAGCGACGCGGACAAGCAATACGTGTTGCCGCGCAACGGCGTGACTGTGCTTCCGGGCGTCGAAATGAAGTACACTCGCAAAGGTTATGTGTTCAGCGCGCAGGGGACACGGGGCCAGCGCATCGACTGGAGGCCTTTCGGATGCGCTTCGCTGGGTCCGCCGCCCGGATGTGCGCCTCTGCCGAACGTGGCGATAGCCCAGCAAACGACCTTGCTGGTCCAGCCGCCGCAGAACGCATACACCCTCTACAACGCCGATTTCAATAAGGATTACTACATCGGTAAGTTCACTAAGGGTGGATACGATTTCTCCTACTATGGTGGGAACCAACTGGATCGGTTCTCCCGTTACTTTCCCTTCTACTTTTCGGAGCCGCGCCTCCACGGCATCCCCAGCGGCACGGACTCTTTTGACGCCATCGCCATGGGGAACGTGCACTACGGGCTCAATGTAATGGACTTCATGAAGTTCGATACCTTGTACGCCTATGCGCGGGCTCGCAATCTGGAAGAGTCCAGTCATTTTAAAAAGTTTGACGGCCTGGAGTTCAATTTCAATACCCCCGGTCCCAAAGGCACCTTGGTGCAGGGCACGGTTGCCTATGCGCTGGACGGGAACATAGCGCGGTATAACTCGCGTTGGAGCGCTTATCTTCTGATCTTCAAGCCGTTGCACTAACTGAGCACATGGTTCAAATAAAGACCGCATTAGTGACGGGCGCCTCGGGGATTGTCGGCGCCGCCATAGCGAAAGCGCTGGGAAGCGCGGGGTTTCGCGTGGCCGTGCACTATCATCACGCGAAAAAGTCCGCAGTCGTGGTGGTGGAGCGCATTGTCGCCGCCGGCGGACAGGCGCTGGCCGTGGAAGCCGATCTCTCCCACCAGGAGAGCGTGGCGCCGATGTTCGATCACATCGAACAACAATACGGTCCGGTCGATTACCTGGTAAACAACGCGGGCATCAACCGCGATGTCCTGCTGGCCTTTATGTCTGAAGAGCAGTGGGATGAAGTCATCGACACCAACCTCCGCGGCACGTATTTGTGTTCGCGGTTGGCCTTGCCGGGCATGATGCGTCAAGGGAGCGGAGCCATTTGCAATATCGTGTCGCCCAGCGGAGTCCGCGGCCAAGCCGGCCAGTGCAATTACTCGGCTTCCAAGGGTGGCATTATCGCCTTCACCAAGGCGCTTTCCCGCGAGGTGGGGCGATTCAATATCCGAGTCAACGCCGTCTGCCCGGGCGTGATCCCCAGTCCCATGTCCGCCAAGTACATCGAGAAAGAGGAGAAACGACTGCTTTCCGAAATTCCTCTGGGGCGTTTTGGCAAGCCCGAAGAGGTGGCTCCGCTTGTGGTGTTTCTGGCGTCTCCAAAGGCAAGCTACATCACCGGACAGGTGATCGCGGTCGATGGCGGATTGCTATAGTTTCCGGTTAACGAAGAGGGACGACAAGAGGAACAGCGGATGACGAGTACAGGTTGCTGGGCGATCGAGGACTATGCTTACCGTTCCTGTCCTCAACCGGCGCGAGAATTCGCCTTTGCGGTTTCACCCCACAACCACTCCTGCCACTCTATTGAGAACCTGGCCACTCTGAACCAGGTAGTGAAACTGCCTTTCATGCGGCCGTTTCGGAGTGTCCTCCAGTGGGCATTCGGGCTGGCGTCAGTTTCCGACTTGGACTATGCCGAGGTCTACTACCGGGCGCCACTGACGGTTGAGGAGTTGTTTCTCACGGAATCCTCAGGCGTCGCCTCTCTCGGCTTCGACAGTGTCCATCTGGGAATTACCGACCATGACGAAGTTGCCGGCAGTGTTGAACTGCTGCGTAGGCATCCCGCAAATGCACCACGCAATCCTCTCGGCGAGGAGCTCTCCTTCCGCTTTCAGGACTATCTCTTCCACTTGGGAGTTACAGATTTACCCGCGTCCGGCGTTGAGGAGACGCATGCCAGTCTGCAGGCGGCAGCCCGCGCGGAACGGCTGGACGATCTGTTCGAAATACTGCGTGCCAGTGGCTGTCTGGTGGTGCTGAACCACCCTCTAGTTCCCTGGGGCAAGGACAACGACCCGCACCGCAAGATCCCGGTGGAAGAGCTTCTGCGGAGGTACGGCTGGGCGATTCATGCCCTGGAGTACAACGGAATGCGGGGCCAAAAGGAAAACGACCGCGTCCTCGAATTGGCCAAGCATGTGGACAAGCCCGTAGTTGGCGGCGGGGACAGCCATCTCCTGCTCGCCAGCTCCGTGCTGTCGGTATCGCAGTCTGGGATCTTTAGGGATTTCGTAGCGGAAGTAAGAGAGGGCCGGGCCGTGCCCCTCATAACGCCGGCCTACTTTGCTCCCCTGGGCTGGAAAATCTTCTTACGGGTGCTCTACTTCATCGCCCACTACCGGCAGATCGGCCATTTCCGCGGCCAGCCGGTTTGCGACCTGCTCGCGGAGAGAGCTGTGCTTCTGGATCCAATCGGTTATGCCTCTCGGGGTTTTCTGAGTTTAACCTCGGCTCTCCGCCTGATACGGTGAGCTTATAGCGGGCAGTAGGGATAGTGTCCCGTTACCGGGCCGGAACTGGTTCCGCTGGCTTCGATGCTGCTAGGTCATCTCCCATCCAGCGGAATATTTTCAAAATTTCCTTCTGGCCGGAACCCCATGAAAATACCGGCCCACCTGATTTCTCAATCGCAACTTTCACCAGCGACGTGCCATTCGGCTGGGGGTCAACTCGCAATCCCACGTTGTAGCCCCAAGACCAAGCAGTTGTTCCAACGTGAAATCTAACAACACGGTTTTCCGGGTACTTCGACTCGATTTCATGGTGTAAGGCAATCACTCTGACGGCGGACTTGTAGACATCATCGGCAGGTGCTGCGAATTGCTTCGTACGCCAATCCTGAGCGGACGCCACAAGCGAAAGAGTTGTGATGCTAAGGGCCAACAGAGCACTTCGATACCGCATCTTTTTCACATTTTCCTTCCAAAGTGGCCAATGATGGTTTTGGCTGATTTACAAGCTGGAGACTACGGGCAAGATCGCGTCCTGTCAACGAACCGGGTCACATCTTGATGTACGATGATCGCCAAAGGGCCGTTGCAGGAATAATGCCAACCTCTCGGCAGTGGGTCAGTCATGCTGACCCACTACCGAATCCAGGGCTGCTGCGGCCGCAGCAACTGCGGAGCAGCTCCACCCGGGCGAGGGCGGCTGTCCCTGCGCGGGATGAGATACGGCAACAGCGAAACCCCTCTAATCGTTATGCTATACTGCCGCAAATAAACATCATGGCAAGCGTCAAGGAACAACTTAAGCCGATTATTCTGAAGAGCTTGCGGATCACCGACTTGACCCCGGAGGATCTGCGGGACGATCAGCCACTGCTCGGTGGCGACTTGGAAATCGATTCCATCGATATCCTCCAACTCATTCTTGAGATTGAGCGGCACTTTGGTATCAAGCTGGTGGACGCCAAGTTCGACGAGAAGGCGTGGGAAAGTGTCAACGCTTTGGCAGCGACCATCGAATCCAAGATCGCGGCAACAAGAACCTAACCCTTCCATCCCATGAGTAAGTTACCCCATGCCGGCCGGCTATAAGACGAAAGGGGCAACTCGCGTCCTGCTGGTGGAAAGTAATAATATGGGTAAGTGGGTTGGGACCACCATGCCTTACGAGGTACATATACCACCCTTGGGCCTCATGTATCTCGCGTCTTACGCCCGCAAGGCTCTGTCGGGCGTAGAGTTCCGCATCGTCGAGTCCTCGCTGCCTTCTCTGGACCATTCTTCTCTGGACGACGAGCGCTTCATTCGCGTCTTGAACGAGTTCCAGCCGGATGTCGTTGGTATCCGCTCCATCGCCTTCTTTCTTGAGGAACTGCAACGCATCGCCAGTTTGGTGCGCGCCCACAGCGACGCCACCCTCGTTGCCGGTGGACCGATCGTACAGGCGTACAAGCGCCGGCTCTTCCAGGAGGTGCCTGAGCTGGAGATCGCCGTAAAAGGGGAAGGCGAGCAGGTTTTCGCCGACCTCCTTTCGGGTGTGCCCCTTCCTTCGATCGCGGGACTTTTGTACCGGACGGACAATGGTGCGGCGGAACAAGGGGTGGTGGAAAACGAAGACCGACCGGAAGTGGCGGACATCGACAGCCTCCGTTTCCCCGCTTATGACTTGATCGACCTGGATCAATACCAGCATCAACTCAGTTACGCATACAATCACCGCCGGCAGGGAGTCCTGCTGACCAGTCGCGGCTGCGCGTACCATTGCACCTTTTGTTTCACCCATTGGAAGGGCATCCGGCTGCGGAGCGCCGCCAACATCTTCGAAGAGATCGAGCAACTGCACGACCAGCACGGAATCGAGGACTTCTATGTCGTCGACGATATCTTCAACATCGACTCGAAGCGCTCGTTGAAACTGTTCGACCTGATCGTGGCGGCGGGGCTCAAATTGCGGCTCTACTTCGTCAACGGCTTGCGCGCCGACATCACGAGCGAGAAGTTCGTGGACCGCGCGCTGGAAGCTGGCGCCATCTGGTTCACCTACGCCGTCGAATCGGGCACAGACGAAATTCAACGCCTGGTTAAGAAATGCCTCGATCTGGAAAAAACCAAGCGCATCATCGCTTATACTCAGCGCCAGAACGTGGCCGTGAACGTCTCCACCATGTACGGCTTCCCCACGGAAACCCGTGAACTGGCGCAACGCACCCTGGACTGGTTGAGCGAACTGCCGAAGCCGTCGTTGTTGCCCTACCACTTTTGCCTGCGGTTCTTTCCAGGCTGCGCGATCAACCAGCAGGCGCTCGATGCCGGTTGGGACCCCGAGCGTCTGGGACTCACGAGCAGGTTCTCTTACAACGATCTGCCGATAGGCACTCCCACCTTGTCGAAGCACGACATGTTCGGCATTCAGCTTGAGTACCACCGCCGCTTTGGACTGAGCAATCCCGCCGCCGTTGACGGCGCGGTTCGCACTCTCCGCTCCATCGGCTACAGCGACATGGAGATCGTCCACATGTACTCGGTGTTGAAGAGAAAAGTGATTCACAATGTGGGCGACCTCATGACGGCGGGCGGAAATTGACGCGCTGGTACCAGCACCGTTTTCACAACGTCCTAGCCCACCGGATTGTGTTTTGTACCATACCGTGGCTGCCACGCTTCCTCCATCCCCCCATCGCAGTGGTAACGGCGCTGATCTTCTTCCTCCTGTTGAAGCGGGAACGCCGGGCGGTGGCCGGCAATCTGCGCCGGATCTCGGGCAAGCGCGGGTTCGCACTACAGTGGAAGGTTTATCATGTCTTCTATTCGTTCTGCGACTTCATGGTTTCCTATTGCTATGTTCCCCGGGCCACGCATTCGCAACTGCTCTCGATGCTGGTGGAGCAGGATAAAGACCAAGCTCGCGGCGCCGCCAAGATCGACCAATGCCTAGCCGCGGGCAATGGGCTCATCGTGTGGACGGCACACCTTGGGAATTCGGAATTTGCCTCACGCCTGCTTGAAATGCACGGCCGGCCCGTCAACGTGGCGCGCTTGGTCGAGGATAAACCGGCGGAGATCATGCTGCGAAATTTGATGGCAAACGAGCGCCTCAAGATTGTTGATCTCAGCGGCGGTGTGCGGGCCACCATGGAACTCTTACAGGCCTTGCGTCGAAATGAAATAGTGGCGATCCAGGGGGACCGCGTCTATCGGCGTCATAGTGCCGATGTCCCTTTTTTTTCACAGCCCGCTGCCTTTCCGCTTGGCCCCTTCCTGCTTTCGCAGGTCTCGGGCGCTCCGGTGCTGCCCGGTTTCGTGATTCGCCAGGGTTGGCTGCGCTACCGCGTTCTAATGGGCGATCCGATCCCGCCGATCTCATCCCCAGCCACATGCGCAGCCATATCCGACGACCGCGAAGCCGGCCCGCTTAGCGGTTTGTACCTGGCTGTCCGGTTTCTGGAAAGAACATTGGCGACATATTACGATCAGTGGTTGAACTTTTTTGATTTTTGGCCGGTTGCCTCCCGTGACTGATATCCAGGAAACCATCGTCGTTACTGGTGTCGGCGTTATCAGCCCCTATGGCATCGGCCTGGACTGCCTGCAGGCAGGCATGTTATCGGGCAAGTGCTGTCTCGTTCCGACGAGGGGTCTGTATCCTGGCTTCGAAGGAACGACTGCCCAGGTCTGCGGGTTGCCGCTTCCGGCGGAAGGCTCCAGCTCCCGATACTCCCGCACCGATCGACTCGCGGCGGCGGCGGCTCGAGACGCAGTCGCGGATTTCGATTGCGAGAACTCGGCCTTCGGGGAGAGCGGCGTCGTGATGGCCAGCACGGTCGCGGGCTTGACCGAGATCGATCCGGGAATCGTTCCCGATCCGACCGCTTGGTATCGGCGCGGAGGTCTCTCGCGGGCCGCCTCCTACCCGGTGGCGCACGTCGCCGACGCCGTGGGTGAGCATTTGGACATTCGGGGACCGCGCTGTGCCGTCCCTGTGGCTTGCGCTTCGGGAGCGATGGCTATTGCGCTCGCCGCCAACATGCTGCTCGACGGGGCCGCGCCCATAATTTTGGCAGGAGGCAGTGACGCACTGTGCCCGTTCACGTTGAGCGGATTTAACTCCCTGCAGGCATTGGACCCAAGCCCCTGCCGTCCCTTTGACCAGAATCGCAAAGGTCTGAACCTGGGCGAAGGATCTGCAGTTCTCGTGCTCGAAACGCTCGCCGGGGCCGCAGCGCGCAATGCCAACGTTCTGGCGGTACTGCGTGGATGGGCCATGACCAACGATGCATTTCATCCCACCGCCCCTCAGAAACAGGGAAACGGCTTGGCGGATTGTATGCGCCTTTCCATGGAAATGGCGGAGGTCAGTTGCGATGAGATCGGCTATGTGAATGCTCACGGCACGGGCACGCCCTTAAACGATATTGCCGAGGCCAACGCATACGAGACCGCTTTTGGCCGACGCGGCCGTCCCCTTCCCGTATCTTCGACAAAATCGTATTTCGGACACTGTCTGGGGGCAGCCGGCGCCTTGGAGGCAGCTACTACTATCGCGGCCGTTCGTTGCGGCGCACTGTTCCCGACGCTGCGACTGACAAATCCCATCGAGAGCCCAAGTGTTGACTGGCTGCGGGGAGAAGTTCGACGCCAGCCGTTACCGATGGCAATGTCGGTTTCCGCGGGGTTTGGCGGCAGCAACACGGTGCTCATATTCGCGAGTGGCCGTTCATGACTCCGATTTTGCCAACTATAACCGGTATCGGTTCAGTGAGTCCCCATGGTCCGCTCGCCGGACTAATTCCACAGTCTCCCTTGGAACCCAGTGCCATCACCGCATGGACAACCGCCGGGCTGCGGCGAGCGTTTCTCGTAAAGCCGTTTCGCCCCGCCAGCGTAGTGCCGGGTCTGAAGACCAGGCGTCTGGATCGCTTGTCGGCGTGGGCCTTGGTGGCATCTTCTCTGGCCATTAAGGATGCTGGGATCGACCTAAGCCAGGTGGACCGGTCCCGGGTTGCGGTGGTCTTCGCCACCTGCTTCGGCTGTGTTGAACTCACAGAAGCTTTCTACCAAAGCGCTGCCGCAAATGGTTGGTCCGGGACCGATCCCGGTACCTTCCCGGAAACTCTCGCCAACGCTCCGGCCAGTCACGTGTCTTTGTTGCACGACGTGCGAGGGCCTAATATCACAGTCGGTAGCAAGTGCTTTGCAGGCGAGAGCGCGCTGATCCAAGCCGCTTCCTTGCTCCGCCACGGGCAGGCTGACTTGGCCATTGTCCTTGCGGGTGATACGCTCACGCGCCCCGTCTACGAATGGTACGAGGCGGCAGATCTGTTGTCGCCGGCCTGCTACAACTCGGAGCCTTTGCCTGAAGACGGCGGTTTCGTGCCCAGCGAAGGTGTAGCCGCGCTGGTGCTGGAGCCAGCGGGCCGCCGGGAAAGGCGCTGCTATGCCCATCTCAGCTCGGGCCGCTGGGCGGCAGGCGGAGAGCCGGTGGAGATCATCCGCCAGATGCTCGGCGGGTCCATCCCGAGTCTCATCATCTGCGGCGGTAATGGTGCGCCTTGCACCACCAGCCCTATCACGGACTTGGCCCGCGAGATTGCCGGAGACCGTGCGGCCATCGTACCCTCGCAGGCGGTTGCCGCGGGTTTGGCCGATACGGGCGCTCTTCTCCACTTGATCCTGGCCTTGAGCAGCCGGCCCACCAGCGGGCAGGCTCTCTTGTTGGGAACATTGTCAGGAACATCCGGCGACCGTGGCTTTGCGGCGCTGCTGCTGGAGTTGCCTTGAACATGAATGTGCGGATTGCATCTGCGGCATACGCCGTTCCGCCCGACGATGAGGCCGTCGAAGCGATCTTGGAACGGGAACGAGATCGAGTGGAGACGACGCTCGCTCCGCTGAGCGCACAGTCGAGACGAAAGGCCGTGGAAGGTCTCGGACTAAGTCGCGTCCGTGTCTGCGGCGGCAAGCAACCCTATGACTTAGTTCTCGAAGCCGCTTCAACAGCGATAGCGGAAGCCGGGATTACGCCGCGGGACATTAATCTCATCCTGGATTCCAGTACGTTCCCCGGAGAGCACACACAGTGTCTCTCCTTCGCTCACAAACTCGCCGCCGAACTAGGGGCTGAAACTTCGCTTAACTTGAGTTTCAAAGCCGGCGGCTGTGCAGCACTTCACCTCGCAATCAAGACCGCGCTGGGTTGGATGAGTACCGATGAAAGCATTCAGACAGCCCTGCTGGTGACAGGCGACACCGCGCCTCACGGCAGCCGCTCACTGCTTCCAATTACCGTGCAAGGCGACGCCGGGAGCGCCGTCATTCTGCGACGCCAAGGCACGGAAGGCCCTTTGCTGTTGGGCGTCGAAGCCATCACACTCGGCCACCTGCAGGACGCCATTGCCCTGGTCAGGACGAACGGCCACCTCGCGGCTATTGCCGATGCTCTATGCATTGAAAACAAGGTGATGCCGATCTACTATCTCAACCTGTTCCGGGTGATACATAAAGTTCTGGCAGCGTCTTCACTGAGCTTGAACGATGTTGACCATTTCATCTATTCCAACATCAGCCTCCGGGACCGCGAGGGTTTCCGCAAGATGTTGGGACTGCCGAAGGGAAGCCTGCCGGCAACTCCCATGGCAGAGTATGGCCACACCTTTGCCAGCGATCTCGTCATCAATTATGTAAATATGCGGCGCGGGGGCCGAATTAGTCCCGGGCAATTGTTGCTGTTCGCTTCCGCGGGGATCGGTTTCACCTGGGGGGTGACGCTTGCTCGAGCCTGAAAGCGATCTGCTCTCGGACTGGCTTCGGCGCGCGGCAGCGGCCATGCCCGATGCTCCGGCCATAGTCGAAGAAGATCGGGTCACTTGTTTCCGCGAGCTGTTCGAGCAATCTGCGTCGCTGGCCCTGCGGTTCGTCGAACACGGCATTCAAAAGCAGGATCGCATCGCTCTGGTGCTGCCGAAGACCACCGAAGCGATCGTCTCTGTTTTTGGGTCCCTTCTCGCTGGAGCCATTTATGTTCCCATCCATCCCAGGTGGCCGAAGGAGCGAATCGAAACAACCTTGGTAGACAGCGCGGCACGGCTGGTTATCGAGGGCGACAGTTACCCGCCGCGAATCACCGATCGCCAGGGCGGCGCGAGCATTCCTTGGCAACCCGTGTCGGCTGCTCTTACCAGCACAGCTATTGCCAGTGAAGACTCGCTGCCCAGAGTCGATGCAAGCGACCCGACTCTTATTCTGTTCACCTCCGGATCGACGGGCCGGCCGAAGGGAGTCGTCCTTTCCCACCGCGCAGTAAGCGCCTTCGTAAAATGGTCCGCACGCGAGTTTCAGATCTGTTCAACGGACCGCATCGCCTGCCCGTCGCCCCTGGGTTTCGATCTTTCCACTTTTGATATTTTCAATATGGCCTTATGCGGCGCCACGTGTGTTCTAGTCCCCGGCCATATCGTGTGGATGCCGCGCTTTTTGGTGCAGTTCGTGCGCGAGGCCCGCATCACCTGTTGGTATTCCGTGCCGTCTATTCTGGCCGGCATGTTACAGGAAGGACGGATGGCGCAGCATGATTATCCCGGCCTGCGCGTCATCCTCTTCGCTGGGGAGGTCTTTCCCGGTCCAAATGTGGCGCGGTTGCAGGCCGCAGTCCCGCACGCTCTTTGCGCCAACCTCTACGGCCCCACTGAGACTAATGTGGTCACGTGGTATCGCGTGCCGCGCGATTTCGATGGAACGCAGCCGCTGCCTATTGGCCGTCCCTGTCCCTATGCCACAGTGACGGTGGATGCGTCGAGCGGCGAACTGCTCGCGGGCGGCGACTCCCTGATGAGCGGATACTGGAACCGCTCCGAAGATACGCAACGCATTTTCGCCACTTGGGAGGGCAAACGGTATTACCGCACCGGGGACCGTGTGTCACTCGCGCCTGACGGCAACTACTTTTTCGTAGGACGGCTCGACCGGCAAGTGAAACGCCGCGGTTTCCGCATTGAACTGGGGGAAATCGAGACCGCACTCGCCCACCAGGAGGGTATACTCGAAGCGGCGGCGGTAGCGGCCGAGGACGGGCAAAAGAGAACCGCCATAATTGCCTTTGTCCGCGCCCGCTCTGTCGGCGCTGTCACCCTGGTCGAAGCCAAAGCCCACTGTGCGCGGACACTGCCTCCGTATATGTTGCCCGACCACATCGTATTTTTGGATACCATACCCAAGGGAAGCCGGGGCAAGATCGATTACCTAGCCTTAGGCAGAATCGCAGAAGAACTGGACCATGGAGATCAAGACCATGGAGATCAAGAAGGAAGTCCGACAGTTCATCGCTAAAAATGTTCTGCTCGGCGTGCATCAGACTACTATCGAGGATGCCACGCCCCTCATCACCGGCGGTCTCATCGACTCGATTGGCATGATCGGCCTCGTCGATTTTCTTGAAGCGCGCTTTGAAGTGGAATTCATGCCGAGAGAAGTCGACGTCCACAGCTTAGATACCCTGGAGGGGATCGAAGAAGTGATCCGGAAGAAACTGGCCGGCCGGGAAGCCGGCGCCGCCAGCGGCGGACAGCAAATTCGGTGAGGCGTCGTGGTGTTGAACCGTTGGAGACTACGGGTACTGGCACTGACACTGACAGCGATGGTAACTTTGTTCCTCTCCGCCTGCCGGCGAATGCACAAAGAGGCGTTTGAAAAGGCGCCGCTCGCCCCCGGCCAGATCGAGGTGGTGCGCCTCTCGGAGCGCACCAACCTCGCCGTGGAACGTATTCGTTTCTGGTCCAACGAGATGAATGAGCCCCACTTTTTCCTGGTCCTGATACCCAAGACACAGGTTGCGCCCTCTGAGGTATTCATCTTGAATCACGGCTGGTGGGACCGACCAGAGGACCTGTTGCAATATCTTAAAGTGGACGAGGTGTACGACGAAATGCTGGGCCGGGGCGAGGTGCGACCCGCGATCGTGATCCTGCCCGACGTTCGCTTCAGCAACTTTTACCGGCAGTACTCCGACCGCTTTCCCTACCCCAATTATCTGACCCTGGTGGCCGAGGAGGTGGCGGGAACGGCCTCGCGCCACTACGCCATCCCTTTCGAGCGCCAGCGTTGGGCGATGGGCGGCTTCTCCTTCGGCGGTTATTTGTCGCTGGACGTTGGACGGCGCTATCCCGGACGGTTCGCCAGCATCAGCGTGGTCAGTGGCCTCGTAGATAAGCAGTGGAGTTTCTGGCCATCGCAACCGCCTGCTCCCGGGCCACTCGATTCCCAAGGTCGGGGCAAGCATACAATCGTGGTGCCCGGTCCTGTTCCCAGACTTTTCCTCGCTTGTGGAACGGACGATCGTCTGTTCTCTAAAATGCGTGACTTACACCAAGAGTTAACGGAACTCGGTATCCCGCACGTGTGGTCGACTGGACCGGGTGGGCACACCTGGAAGTACTGGTCCTCGGTGCTGCCACTAGTGCTAAAGTTCCATCTCGCTCCCGAACAAAGTCAGGGTGAAGCCAAATGAGAGCATTGCTGGTTCAAAGCCCCGCAACGTCGCCATGGGTCCCGCGCAGGCAATGGGAGCCGCCCAGTGTCGCAATGGCAACGATTGCCGGCCAGATCGATAACCACGATGTCCGAGTGGCGGACATGGTGGTTTGGCGCAAGCAGGCGGTCCCACGCTTCTTGCAAGTCTTGCGCGACTTTAAGCCGGACGTCGTGGGCTTCACGTCCATGACTTTTCAATACGACACCACGGTCGGTTTCGCCTATTTGACCAGGCAGTTCGACAGCCGGATTCGAACCGTGCTCGGCGGTTATCATGCCACGTTGTTTTCCGAGAACATCGGCGCCGGTCCGGACGCGGGGTTCTGGGACTTCCTGGTGCGAGGAGAGGGGGACTTCGCCTTTGGAGAACTGCTGAACAGTATCGAGGCCGATGGCAAGGGGATGGAAAACATCCTCGGACTTTCTTACAAAGAGGAAGACACCTTCCACCACAACCCGGCACGTCCGCTCGAAGACCTGGACAAGATTCGCATACCCGCCCGGGACAAGCGTCTGGCCAAGGGATTTCACATGTATTTCCGACGCGCCGACGTTATCGAGACCTCGCGCGGCTGCCTGCATCTCTGCAACTTCTGCAGCATCCGCGAAATGTACGGCCGCTCGTTTCGCCTCTTCCCCTTGGACCGCGTTCTGGCCGACATCGAAGACGCTTACAGCCGCGGCGCGCGCCACATTTTCTGCACCGACGACAACATCACCCTCGACATGGAACGTTTCGAGCAATTGTGCGACGGCGTCATTCGCTTGAAGTTGAAGAATCTGATCTTCACCACCCAGGCGAGCCCGATCGGTTTTGCCCAGCGGCCCGATGTTGCCAGGAAAATGGCCGAGGCAGGATTCGTGTCCATTTTCCTGGGCATCGAGAATGTGTCGGTCAAGAACCTGAAGACGATGCATAAGCCCAACACCCTCGATACGATCCAGCGCGGCGTGGCCGCCCTGCAGAAAGAAGACATTGTCGTCATCGCGGGCATTATCAATGGGCTGCCGGATGACGACCCGGAGAGTATTCGCGAAAATTACCAGTTCATCAAGGAAATGGGAATTTCCAGCGTGATGGACCAGATCATGACGCCGTATCCTAAGACTCCCTTGCGCGAGGAAATGTTAGAGGACGGACGCGTCGCCAATCTCTCCGATTTCCGCTGGTACGACGGCTATTTCAGCAATGTGCGCACCCATCGATTGGCCCCGGAGGAACTCAATTTTGTTCGCTGGAAGATCCGCCGGGAGATCATCGGCATGTGGCGCGCCACCAAAGCGGACTGGAAGTTTTTCAAGGGATATACCTACGTCTGGGAGTTTGGGTTCCGCCATATCGTGTGGCTGAATGAAAGGTTGCTCGAACTTATTTTTGGCGTCGAAGGCCGATACAAGCTCCAGATGCGGCAGTTCCTGCAACTGAACGATTTTGGCATTGAGGTTCCGGGCCGGCAAAGGGCGGACGCTTACCATCCGGTCTACGGCAGTAATGAAGACCCTTACCGCGACACCCGATGGAGCCTGCTAAAGCAGCGCCTGCCTTTTTCCTGGCGCAAACGCCTGACCAAGGAAGCGATGGACGAAGTTGGTGCGGGGCTGCAAGGAAGCTCCGACTAAGTTGCCTCCTGGATAGGTTTGAAGGGGCATGGCCTCAACCCTGCCGCACGATCGAACCGTCTACTTCTTCTTTTTCCCTTGCAACTCGCCTGTAACTTCCACTTGCAGCTTTGTACCCACTTCGTCCAGCGCCGCTTTCAGGTAATTTCTGAGGCCCCAATCGTTCCCGTAATAGGGTCTTACCGGAATCGTCGCAATTTCGGCGTTGGTCCTTGGGTCGATGAAATGTATGGAAAGAATCAAGTGATAGTTGTCGTAGTCGACCCGGACATCCGAAAACTTGATGTAGAGGTCGTTACCCGCCGCATTCTCGTCCCCTTTGTCCTTGGCCGCGGTGATAGTTCGACCCGGCAAGTATGTCACCTGCAAATCCCGTAAGAACGCGGCGTTCAAAGAACCAATTACGTCGGTCCAATCAGTCTTGGTGTTATAGCCGTGGACCGCCCACTCGTCAGGACCCAAATCGACCCACCCAAGAAAGATGTGGTTCATGTTCTTCATGTCCACCGTCGATTCCTTCGTCAGGTAGCGCTTTACACCATGGCGCGCCTCTAGCGAAGACGGGAACGAAATACAAAGCAACAGCAACACTACCGTGACCACCAATCGTTTCATAAGGATCATCCTTCTTAAAACCGCCGTTAAGGTTGGGAACCCCGAAGTTTCTGCTCGACCGCTCGCGGCGTTCTGTCAGAGCTTCATGTCAAGAAGCTTCCCAAAAACGAGATACAGCGCACTCCTCTCGCCAGTTGACCATCTTGTTTTGCGCGGGAGCACACGCATTCTGCCAATCCAACTGGAGTTCCGCCTGACCTATCTTTGCTACTGTCTAGTCAGGTGCATGGGCCTACCCTTCGTCTTGTCACCCATGAAGCCCTTGGAGTAAGAGCCGTTGAGGCTATTTTCGCCTTCGGACGTCAACTCGGCGGTATACGTGACATTGCCTTTATGGGAGAAGAGCAAGAAGACTTGCTTGCCGCTGACGACACCACTGATGTCCCAGCCATCACCCGTTCCGGTCACGTCTCTGCTGCCCTGAGATTGATTCAGGACAATCTTGCCCCATTCCTTTGCATGCCAGTCGCCGTTGACATTGATTGCGGCGGCCTCGCTATGGGCATCGAGCCATGCTTTGCCTTTCGTATCGAGATTCCGGGCACTCAGGCCAACAGCAAGTATAAGAACCATACCAACAGGCAATAACAGGAAAAGATACCTTTTCATCTTCGACTCCTTGATTGCACCAGCATATTCTGGAATTTGTGCAATACACTGCCGAAACATTTTATCACTCTAGCCTGAGCCCCCTCATCCCCGCCTCAATACCCACGTATGGATTCCGGCACAGCGCCAGACCACAGTTTGCGCGGCGTGAAGCAGCGTGTTTTCAGCGCGGCGGAGCGGGTGGAACCGGGCATTTTGGTACGAGCCACCCGTGGTCAACAAGGTGTACTTTGCGGACTACTTCCAGGGGCCGACTGCCGATGCTGTAGGATCAATGGGTTGCGACGCACAGGAAGAGCACCCTTTCTGACCACTGGCCAAATCGCTAAACAACAATTAATAAGGAGGAATGCAGGGAAAGCGATTTCAGTTCCGGGACTTGAACTCAGCGGCTTTCTTGTGTTCCCGGACGTTGTCGTAGCTGACGGCCAGTTGCGACCCGAGCATCACTTTCCCGGCATCATCGTTCACGGGTTCGTTGTCGAGCACCCCGTAGACCCGTAGACCAGCCGTTTCTTGTCGTCGGTGTGATCGACGATCATCCACTCGCCGACCCCGGTGGTCTCGTCGGGAAACTCGACCTTGACGTAGTCGCCGTGCTCGTAGGCAGGCACGTTGGCTCTTGAATCGTCGTTTTACCCAGCCCACTGCGGAGACGGGCTCGCCCTCGCCTCTGGACGGCCAGCAATTCCGCCTCCTGCGGCAGTCTTCGGGTCGGCTAGTCTTCCGGTATGGTCACGTACACTGTTCTCCCGTTGATCTGAACGGGATAGACCTGATTGCCGTTCGGCGTGATGAACTGCCCCGCCACACGTGCCAGCTTGTCGGGGTCGAAGTTGAGGGATTCGCTGATGTCGTCCAGCAGATGGCGGACGACTTCTTCCGGGCTACTCATAAGACGGATTCCCTCGCGCCTTTAGTCATTGAACGCGGATGCGGTTCTTCGGCAGTGACCGGATAATTGCCTCAAAACCATCTTCTGAACGGCTAAGGATTTCGACACCCTCTTCCGGTTCGCATGGGGGGCATAGACCGATACGCTCTTCAGCAGTTGTACACGGGCATCGGCCTGGATCAGGGCACGGATAGATCGCACCACGCCCGGCGATGCGGTGATGAAAGCCAACCGCTTCTGGTGGCATGAGCAGAACAAAGCGGTCAGGCACGACTGCCTCAAGACGCCGGACTGCTGGCTCCCTCCTGGTCATCAGGGCAAATGCCAACTTGTGTCCTGAATCTGAGAGCGGAAAGTGGTAGCATCTGGAAGTTAGATTTTCGGTTCGCAATAGAGTTATGTCGAAGACGCCACACGACCACATCTGTGCTGAATGCGGTGCACCAGCTTACGTTTCAGCGCGGGTCGATTTACGGGGCAAAGTTCGCTCCTGATGGGCAAAGCATCGTGTACAGCGCCGCTTGGAACGGCGCTCCGAAAGAGCAGGTTTACACCACTCGGACCGACGCGCTGATGTCGCGCCCCATCGACCTCCTGGACAGCGAGGTCTTGAGCATCTCCTCCAAAGGGGAAATGGCGCTGCGGCAGAAATCAGACAATGGCATTATTCCGCGGGGCATGCTCTCGGTGGTACCGCTGACGGGAGGAGCAGCCCGTGAACTGCGCGGGGATGTGCTGCAAGCTTCCTGGAGCCGGGACGGGGAATCTCTGGCGGTGGTGCACTTTGTTGGTCCAGAGTGCCGGCTGGAATATCCAGTCGGAAAAACCATCTACGCCACTTCCACGGGCGACATTTCGGATGTTGCGGTCTCTCCCGACGGCAAGCGGATCGCTTTCTTCGATCATCCCAATGCCGGCGATACCCGCGGATACGTGGCCCTGGTGGACCTCTCGGGCAAGGCGACGCGGCTGACCAAGGAATGGAGCGATCTTACCGGCCTGGCATGGTCCCGCTCCGGGGACGAGATCTGGTTTACGGGCGCCGACGCGGGGATCAACAGCGCGCTCTATGCGGTCAATCTCAGAGGCCAGTTACGAGACCTCTTGCACATTCCCGGCCGATTACGCGTGTTCGATATCAGCAAGGAAGGGCAAGTTTTGATCGCCAACGAGGCCACCCGGCAAGAGGTCTACGGCCACCGCATGGGCCAGGACAGAGATGTTGACCTGTCCTGGTTCGACTGGATGCTCGGACGCAGTCTCTCCGCGGACGGTCAATGGGCCGTGTTGGAAGAAGACGGCGAAGGAGGAGGCCCAGACTACACTGTCTTTCTCCGAAAAACGGATGGCTCGCCGGCTATCCGGCTAGGCTCCGGCATGGGACTCGACATATCGCCCGACGATAAGTGGGTAGCGTCAAACGGCGTGAAACAGCCCGCTCCCACAGTCTTGCTGCCAGCCGGCGCTGGACAACCCATAAGCCTCGCCGACAGTCAACTGTTCCACACTTCAAACCTGCGCATCCTGCCCGACGGCAAGGGATTGATTTTGGTTGCCACCGAGAAAGGAAAGGCCCCCCGAACCTACACCTTGATGCTGGACGGTTCCGCGCCGAAGCCCTTCGGGCCGGAAGGCTTCCGGGGCACGTTGGTTTCTCCGGACAGCAACTACGTGCTGGGCCGCAAAGATGGCGCCCACTGGATGGTTCCATTCGTCGGGAACCAGACACCTCAACCTTTGTCCTTCGTTCGAGCCGATGAAGCGGTCGCGGGATGGACCGCCGACAGTAAATCCATCTACATCGGCGATGTTTCCTCGACACCAGTCAAGGTGTGCGTTGCGGACTTGAAAACCGGTCAGCGCCGCCTGCACCATCAACATGCGCCCGGCGATCTGGCCGGAGTTGCCAGGGTCGGTTCGGGACACATAACGCCGGATGGAAACTTTTACCTGTACACCGTCGCCCGTACCCTCACTTACCTCTATGTGGTCGAAGGGCTGAAGTAGAGACGACGAACTACATAAATATAATCTGCCAGTCGGCAAAATAGAGACGATTCCTGAGAAAACCAGATGGGAGATCGCGACGAAAGGATTGACCGGTGCGTACATTGCAATTTCCAATGCCTTAAAACAGGCCGTAGGGCAGAAGAAGTTTGAGGAGTTCAATGGGCCGCTCTGGCGTCAAGCAGGAAAGGGAGCAAAGGAATTTGCGGCTACCCTCGGACTATCCACTCAGACCGCCGGCGATGTCGAAGGGGTGATTCACCTCCTTGCTAAAACGTCAATGGGGCCGGAGTTTCAGTTCGAAATTGTTGAATCGACCAAAGACAGATGTGTGGGAAAAACGACTGAGTGTCCGTGGCACAAGAGGTGGAAGGAGCAAGGCCTCGACATGGACACCTGCGGCGCAGGGCATCAGGCGTGGGGTGAGGGAGCTACCGAAAGTCTAAACCCAAATTTCACTTTCAAACTGACCAAAAACATGCTGCATGGCGACTCGCATTGCGAGTGGGTCGTAGAGCGTAAGAAATAGCGCACGAGGGAACAATAAGCTAAGGAGGCTGCAGCCGACCCTAAGGCGCCAGGTCCTGTATACGGGCTACCCTTACCTAACCCGGTAAGGGAAGGTTTGCTGACCAGCCGGGAGTTATCGCATGGTGGCTCGAATTAGATCTGGAATCCTAAACTGATCGACTCTCCACTGTTAGTTGGTTTTACGCTGGTGTTGGGCTTTGGTGCGGAGAGCGCTTACCGCACGACTGTGAACCAAGTTAGCTCGTCTTGAAAGCGAGCAAAAGGTCCGTCGGCGGCGGTACATGGCGTCGGATGCTGAGTGTTCATGTCATTGCCTGCCCTCCGATACGAACAGGCTCGACACCTGGTAGTAGGCCGTGTACGCGTACGATCGCAGGTCGTCAGTGACGAAGATCTCTCGCATGGACAGGAGTCCGTTGCGGTCGGCCGGCGCGAACTCCTTGAATAGCGTCCGGTGTCCGCTCTTGAGGTCGACGCGCTCCAGGCGGCAGGGAATCTCGGCACGGCGATAGACCAGCACCGCCCGCCCGTCCGCGCTCCACTGGGCAAGGACGTCCACCTCAGTGAGCCCCGGCACGGGCCGCGGCTCTCCACCCGAGATCGGGTAGACGGAATATTTCCCGTCGGGTCCCCGCGCCAGAACGAGTTTCCCGTCCGCGGAGAGCCACCCGTCGCGGGTGCCTTCCGGAGTCACCGGCCTCGCCGCGGCCCCGCCCACCTCTTGCACGTAAAAACGCGTGCCTTTCCCGGGCTCGTTGCCGTTGATGAGCACGCTCTTGCCGTCCCGGAACCACTGGGCGGTCACGTAGTTCTCAATCTCGCCCCGTTTGAGTTGCTGCGTCTCGCCGGCCCCAGTGGGATAGATCACGAGCTGCGGCGGACGGGATTGGACCACGGCGAGCGCCAATTTGCCGTCGGCGGACAGGTCTGCGGGCCATCCCTCCCCGAGGCGCACCACGGGCGAGCCATCTGTCTTCCGCAGGCACACGGCGTAGTTGGTTCCGAGCGCGGTCTCGGCGAACAGAAGCGTATGCCCGTCCTGGGAGAGAGCGCGCGCATGCGATGTGTTGAGCCACGACAGGTCTCGATCCTGATCTCGATCTAGGTCTCGATCTGCGGCGTTGCCGGGAGTATGGACCATCGCCGCATAGCGGTAGTCCAAGCGGGTGGCGAGCCAGCGTCCGTCGCGAGCCACGTCCTGGATCGTGAGCCCGCCGGGCGCCTGGTAGGCGATGCGCCTCTTGCCGGACAGCGTCACGGCGTAGACGGTGAAGCTGCCGCCGCTGAGGCTCGCGGAAAACAGAACCTCCTCGCCGTTCGGCGACCAGGCGAGCCCCCGTTCGCTCCAGTAGCCTTCCGAGAGCACGAAGTTGTTTCCGGCGAGGTCGACGATGTTCACCGAGCCTCGGTCGTCCCACTTCCGGGGATGCTCGAAGTACGCGATCCGATCCCCCTGCGGGGAGACACGCACATCGCTCATGTAGCCGCTGACCTCGCGCAGCACTTTGCCGATTGGGTACTCGAGCCGATCCTTGCCCCCGACTTCGCGGATGATGGCGAGCTGCGAGCCGTCCGGCGACCAGTCGGCCTGCCGCACTCCCTCCTGGATCTCCCGCGGCGCGCCGCCATCGAGGGGCATGCGCGCCAGCGTGCCGGTGAAGAGCCGATACCACACGTACTTTGGGCCAATCAGAACGGCGAGCTCGCCCTTAGATGAGACGGCGAGCAACTGCATGCCAGGCGGGCCGAGCGGTTTCGGCTCGGGATAGTCGGGGCGCACCATGAAGATCTGGGGCGTGTTGCCCCAGGTCGCGGCACTGTACACGACGGCCTCTTTGTCGGCGAAGGCG